>Ga0209483_1002330_pt1 | contig 13406 bp, 11 predicted proteins | sample NGEPerA_FD_184508 | JGI IMG/M metagenome (GOLD analysis project Ga0209483, IMG submission 184508) | Arctic peat soil microbial communities from the Barrow Environmental Observatory site, Barrow, Alaska, USA - NGEE PermafrostL2-A... | ecosystem: Environmental > Terrestrial > Soil > Wetlands >... | reverse complement strand
CGCGGTTTTTGAGGAACCGAAGCCCGGAAGGACCATGGAAAGCGCTCCAATTGGACTTCCCGCGCACATCAACATCAAGTCATCCGGGGTATCCATGGCGTAGTGGATGGTGGTCTCGTCCGCAGCGGTCACTTCGCCATCGAGACGGCCGGCACGTTTCAGATCGGCAACGCTACGGCCGGTGTGCTGGACGACAAAGTCCCGAATTTGCTTCTTGCTCCAGCCGCTCGCCCGCAGCAACTCGGCGTGCTCGCCGCCCAGCACCACCGCACCCGGAGTTCGGCCGAGGATCGCGATAGAGCCCAGGAAGGACAAGGCGTCACCGACGGCGCGCAAAAATTGCTCATGCGTACCGTAATTCCAGATCTGGATCATTGAACTTGCCGCCAGCAACGTGATGGTGCTGTCTTCCGGCGAGAAGCCCTTTTCGACATGCCACGGCTGCCACGGGTGATTGTCCTCATTTTCCGCGATGCAGCAGGTGTATTTGCCCGGCGTGCCCAATGTGGCGCGATCCGCGATACCCGGCGAATAGCGCAAACAATTGAGCAAAATGAGCCGCAAAGCCCGTCCAATTGTCGCGTTGGCGCGATTGCCGGGACCAAACACGTTGGTGCCAGAATTCATGCCTATCTTCCGGGCAATCGGGCCGTTGACGAGAATGATAATCGTCGGCCCGGCAAGCGCCGACGCGGTGTGGTGGAGACCGAATTCCGGTGCCGCGAGGGCCTTCACTACGGCGACAACGACCGGCAAGTATTCCGGCTTGCAGCCCGCCATCACCGCATTGATTGCGACTTTCTCCGCAGTGACCGAAACCTTGCGCGAAGGCATCTCGGCGACAACCGTCTCCGGCCTCAAGCCTGCCGCCTCCAGCATTTCATGAACCAGCAAACTATTGGCAGGAAGCACCGGTAGACCGTCGGTCCAACCGCGCGCAAAACAGAATTCTATATGTTCCGAGACATTGATCGGAATGCAAGATTCGTCCTCGGCAACCGCCGATCCAGTGTCCTCGGCTGTCGTCAAAGCAAACTCCTATATGTGAGAAATCTAGACTGCCTTCGCCGAAGACGACGCCTGCTGTCCCTCTTTCAACAGTGCAGTCACCTGGCCAACGAGTTCTTCAGCCCGCTGATTAATTTTCTCGGGCGTCAAGCTTGCGAGCGGATGGGGCACCATTACGAAGCGGAAGTCCGGAACGCCCCAGAGCTGGGCCATCTCACGGGACGTATTGTTGAACGCATCGGTGACGATCGCGATTGCGGGTATTTTGGCCTTTTCAAGATATATGGCGTCGAGCAGGGTACCGGAGGAGCAAGCGCCACAATCACCGATACCAGCGATGACGAAGTCGACTTGGTCCCTCAACTCGGCAATTTCCCAATCCTTGACGGGAGCCCGCTCCGGCTTGTGCATCAATTTCACTGCCTTCATCCCGTAAGCGGACTCAAGCTTCTCGGCGAGCTTGGTCAACACCTCCTCGGCATTCTTCTTCGTATTCTCGATGATGCCGATGCGCAAACCCTGAAGGCTCTGGGGACGCGGCGCGTAGCTTATCGGTTCCTCATTCGTCGCAATCGTGGGATCGAGGACATTCATCGGGGTGAAGTAATTCATAGCGCCCTCCGATAAGAAAATGAGAAAGCGAGTCCTGGCGAGGCATAGTCCTGGGAATACTGGGTGTCAATGTAAAGGTCGTCATAGCTGAAGCGATCCTGGCGCTGGTCGCTGGAGTTCCGCTAATTCACACAACCACGGATGGCACAACTCCATTACGACGTAAGTTGGTTGCGCGGACACCATGCATTGCGGGCTAGGCCAGCTTGAGTCATGGTGGTTAGACATGACCAAAAAAATTAAATGCCTTCGCCGAAAAAAATTCGGTCAGCCGATATGAGGCAGTGCGAGAAATGATATTTAAGGCCGGCCTCATCCAAATGTGTTCCGGGCTTGATCCGCGGGCGAACCTCACGGCGGCGTTGGAGTTGATCGAAAAGGCCCGGCGTGCTGGCGCCGATTATGTTCTCACTCCCGAGATGACAAACATCTTCGCGATTAAACGCCGCCATTTGTTTGCGACGATTGTCTGCGAAGAAGAAGACCCGACGTTGAACGCTCTTCGTGACTCGGCGCGCCGGCTAGGGATTTACATTCACGTCGGATCGCTTTCGGTCAAGGTCTCGCCGGATAAGGCCGCGAATCGCTCGTTCCTGATTGACCGAAAAGGTGAAGTTGTCGCGCGCTACGACAAAATCCATATGTGCGATGTCGATCTCGCCGAAGGCGAGAGTGTACGGGAGTCCAACAGCTACCGCGCCGGCGAGCTTGCCGTGATCGGAGAGCTGCCATGGGGTCGGCTTGGCTTGACCATCTGTTACGATCTGCGTTTTCCCGGACTCTATCGCACGCTGGCCGCCGCCGGCGCTTCGTTCATAGCGATTCCGTCGGCATTTAGCATTCAAACCGGCGAAGCGCATTGGCGTGTGCTGCTACGCGCTCGCGCGATTGAGAATAGCTGCTTCGTATTCGCGGCCGCGCAAGGCGGCCGACACGAAAACGGCCGCGACACCTACGGCCATTCGCTCATCGTAGATCCCTGGGGTCGCGTCCTTGCCGAGGGCGGCGCCGAACCCGGGCTGATCATGTCCGAGATCGACACCGCGCAGATCGCGACGACGCGGGCGAAGATTCCTTCCCTGATGCATGGGCGGCGATTCGAGTTGGTCGAACCTTTCGCAAAATCGTTCAGTCAACGTGAAAAATTCGAAGATGGTCAAACGATGAAGTCCTTGACGGCAATATAAGCCGACTAAAAATGATAACGGAGGGACCTCCTATGAGTGCTCATGTGTCGTTACACCGCCGTAAATTCATGCTGAGCGCAGCGATGCTCGCCGCAAGCGCCGCGGTGCCGAGCAGAGCTGAAACCTATCCGGTGAAGCCGGTGCGTTTCGTTGTTCCGAGCGCGGTCGGCAGCGGCACTGATATTTTGGCTCGAATATTGGGAAACAGGCTCGGTGAGGTATGGCAACAGCAGGTTGTCGTCGACAATCGCTAGCCATCCGGCGGCGTTCTCGGCAGCGATTACGTCGCAAAGGCGCCGCCGGATGGCTACACGCTTTGCATGGGCTTCAGCGGCCCAATCTCAATAAGCCCCGCGTTACTCAAAAGCATACCCTACAATCCGCTGAAGGACTTTGCCGCCGTTACGCTGGTCGATTCCTCGCCGAATGTGCTTGTCGTCAATCCATCGCTGCCCGCGAAATCAGTCAAACAACTTATCGAGCTCGCAAGGGCACGGCCCGGCTTCCTCACTTTTGGATCTGCCGGATACGGGACGATGGGGCATATGTGCGGCGAAACATTTGAGGCCTTGTCACAAACCAAAATGCTGCACGTCCCGTATAAGGCTGTCTCCCAGGCACTCACCGACGTGGTAGGGGGCGAGATTAAAGTTTTGTTTCACGTAGCGGCCGCCGTCATGTCACTGGTCAAAGCCGGCAAGTTACGAGCGCTTGGTGTCACTTCCCTCAAAAGATGGTCCATCTTGCCGGATTTGCCCTCCATCGCCGAAGCTGGACTTCCAGGATACGACGTAACGGTTTGGCATGGTGTCCTGGTTCCTGCGGGAACGCCGCACCTACTGATCGATAAGCTATATCGCGATATGTCAGACGCCATGAAGACAGACGAGGTGCGCAAGCAATTCGCCACTCAATGGACGGAGCCGCTCGGTACAACGCCGGATAGCTTCGCGAGTTTTCTGAAGGCTGACGTGGAACGCAGTGCCAGCGTCGTGAAAGGTGCAGGGTTGCACGTCGAGTAGTTGGCAGCTTCCTTTGCCGGCGGCTTATTCGCCTCCGCTCATCTGAACCCTTTGAGAACTCCTTTAGCGGCAATAATTCCGTCGGCGATCGCGTGTTCAAGCATACCGCCATGACCGGAACGCGCCGCTCCGGCTACGAACAGACCGTTTCCGGCTTTAAGCGAATCGTCGGTAATCAGAAATCCGCTCGCATCGCGCGGAATAGACGTTGGCATAAAGTCGTGTGCCGGGCTAAGCCCAATAAAACCAAAAAAACCGCTACACGCGATTTCGGTAACCGACTTATCAGTCAAGTTCCGGATTTTAACTTTTTCGACTTTGTCCTTGCCGAGAATAGCCTCGACCTCAGTGAGGTGCCTCACCATTATATTGCCGCAAGCACTGAGCGCGGCGATTAGATGCGGTTGAGCGCTAAATTCCGCCGTGCGGTTGACAACATGCACCTGCTTACAGAACTTCGCGAGAATGTGCGCTTCTTGCAAAGCGGAATCCCCTCCTCCGGCGACCACGACATCTTGACCGCTGAATATTGGTCCATCGCAATCCGCGCATCGGGAAACGCCCTTATGTTCAAACTCATCTTCTCCAGGAATACTTAGTTTCCTAAGCACAGCGCCTGAAGCGACGATAACAGCCTGGGCGCGATGGATGCCTTCGGCAGTCGTCACCTTCCAACCGCCGCCGTCTTCAGCGAGCGCCGTAACCCGCTCCGAGATTGCAGCCGCGCCCAACTCGGTGGCCTCTATCATCAGGCTGGATGCAAACTCGACGCCGGAGCCATGAATTTTCCCGTCCAGTTCCTGGATATTGATGACGAGCCCACCGAACAATTCAGCTTCGATATTAGCGACGATCAATCCGGGCTGACTTTGCAACAATTGCTTGGTTGCGGTGAGACCCGCAATTCCAGATCCAATTACAATGACGTCGTGAGTACTTTCGGACATTCACTTTTCCTGGCGCTATTGACGATCTTTCATCTGATTGCATTGAAACTCGGGCCGGAAGCAGGCAACGGATCGACACTTATTCAATCGTCCCGTCGTATTATCAGTCATTCCGAACCTGAGTCTTCTCATCTTCTCCTTAGCGAGTATCACATCGCCCAAGGTCCGCCACTCAATGCGCTTTGACATTCGCGCTGCGTGCAATATCGGCCCATTTTATGACTTCGGCTTCGACAAAATTACTCCATTCTTTCGGCCCTCGCGCGTCGACGATCGCGCCGATGTCATTGATCCGCTGGTTCAGATTGGAATCCTTGAGCGCAACACGGACATCCGCACTGATCTTATCAACGATTTCTGACGGGGTTCCCTTGGGCACGGCGAGCCCACCCCATCCCGCCGCCTCGACCCCCGGATAACCAAGCTCGACGACGGTGGGCACATCCGGCAGCCACGGCAGGCGCTTGGCGGACATACTTGCAAGAACTTTCATCTTTCCAGCTTTGATATTGGGCAGAGTCGCGGCCACGGTATCGATCATCATTGGAATCTGGCCGCCAAGAAGATCGGTAATTGCTTGGCCGCTGCCTTTATATGGCACGTCAACAATCTGTACGCCTGCCCGCGACTTGAATAACGCGGCCCCGAGCTGTAGCGATGTCGCGCTGACACTCCAGAGTAGCGAGTTCGGCTTTTCCTTCGCAGCAGCCACCATTTCCTTAAGCGTCTTGTACGGCGCTTTCGGACTCGCAACGATCACCCAAGGGGAAATAAATACTCCATTGACCATCGTAAAGTCGCGCACGGGGTCATACGGAAGATTCGGAAGGATGCTCGGGTTGACTGCAAATGAACTGCTGGTCCCGAACGTAATGGTGTAGCCGTCCGCAGCGGCGTTGCGCCCCGCGAACGTTCCCGGAATGCTGTTGCCGCCGGAGATATTTTCCACCACGACCTGTTGCTTCCACATCTGGGTAAGCTCATTAGCAAGCAAACGGGCGATGATATCGGTGGCCTGTCCGGGCGCGAACGCCACGATGATACGAACTGTTTTGGTCGGAAAATTAGTTTCAGCGCCCACCGCCTGCCCTGCGAGCGCCGTGACACAGATCAACGCGCATGCATATTTCCGTAAAAGTAGTTGTGCGTTCACAAGTTCCTCCTTTTGTTATTCCACTTCCAGCAACACGGCATCGCCTTGACCAAAACCGCCGCAGATCGCTGCGACACCACGGCCCCCTCCTTTGGTGCGAAGCGCATTTATTAAAGTCATGACGATACGGGCGCCGGTGGCTCCCAGCGGGTGACCAATTGCGACAGCGCCGCCGCGCGTATTCGTCCGCTCGCGTAGCTTTACCGCGGCGGCGCGATCGCCTTTCGCCAAGATCAGCGTGCTCACGAGTGGTGTTGCGGCGTAGGCCTCGTTGATCTCGAGCAAATCCCAACCAGTAGGTTCGAGACTGTTGCGGGCTGCGATGCGCGCTATCGCGGTCGCCGGCGTAGCGGTCCCGGAGGTTGGACCTCCGCAGACCTGGGTGTAATCGACAAGGCGGGCCAACGGTTGCATGCCGTAATGCGCGAGGACATCCCGCCGGCTTATCACGATGAAGGCCGCTCCATCGTTCAATCCCGGGGCGTTACCGGCAGTGACAGTCTTGCCGCCGTAAACTGGCTGAAGCGTCGCGAGCTTTTCGAGACTGGAATCGGATCGCGGGGATTCATCCGTGGCAAGGCTAGCCTTTGCGCCATCACCATTGTCAGTGGCTACAGCGAACCGCTCAAATTCGAAATATCCCTCTTTTTCCGCGGCGAAGTAGCGATGATGGCTACGGAGTGCCCATTCGTCCTGTTCCAAACGGCTCACACCATGATGCAGCGCCTCATCGCCGCTGTAGACCGGAATGGGCCGGTCCACCATCAGCCCGCGCATGAGCAATGGATCGGTCGTCAATACGTCCCCAATTCGGCTACGGCGCTGACGTGGCGTAAGCACCGGTGTCCGGCTCAGGGATTCAAAACCGCCGCACATGACGGCGCGCGCCTCGCCACAGCGTATGTCCTTCATCCCGAAGCCAATCGCGGTCATGCCCGAGCAGCAAGCACGATCGACGGACGCGGAAGGCGTCGTTTCGGGAAGATTTGAAAGAAGCACAGCTTGCCGCACCGGTGTTAGAACGGCGCTACTCATCATGCCTACGCCGCCATAGACCGCGTCAATCTGGCCACTTAGGGGTCCGACGCGCTCAAGAACTTCATTGATGGCAAGCGCGCCCAAACGCGGTGCTTCGACGTTCTTGAGCGCGCCCTCAAAACGCCCAAACGGCGTGCGGGCAACGGCCGCAACCACGATGTCGTCCGCTTTTTCAACCATCGTGTAACACTGCCTTTTTGCTCAAGACATGATTCTTCAGTGCTATTTTGTCGATTTTTCCATTGGCATTCTTGGGCAGCTGCTCGAAAATATGAAAGACCTTTGGCGTCTTGACGCCAAGGACCGCTTTGCAATGCTCCTTGAGAGCCACGGCATCGAGTGTTGCTGTCGGCGGCTTGCTGACAAATGCTACGGCAATCTCGCCCCAGTTCGGGTCCGGCATTCCGACCACAGCAGCTTCAAGTACCAAAGGGTGGCTCGTCAGCCATGCTTCCACTTCTTGTGGATAGATATTGGTCCCTCCGCTGATGAGCATTTCCTTGCTTCGCCCCGTCAGCGTGATGAACCCGTCCGCGTCGCGCGTTGCGAGGTCACCGGTCCAAAGCCAGCCATCACGCAATACTTTCGCGGTTTCGTCCGGACGGTTCCAGTAGTTGGACATCATGTGCTCTGAACGCACGGTGATTTCGCCCACTTGATTGTCAGGCACGACGGCGCCTTCCGGATCGCGTAACGCCACTTCAACAAAAGTGTACGGGCGGCCGATGCATCCGACGCGAAGTGTCCCCCCGTCGGGACGAAAATGCGCCTCCGGCGATAATAGCGTCACGGTCATCATCGCTTCGGTCTGACCATAATTTTGCGTGAAGATGTGCCCGAAACGGTGCAGTGCCTTTTCGAGTGTATTCAAAGGAATCGGTTCGGCGCCGTAACCGATGGCGCGCAGCGAACTCAGATCGCTGCGATCGATATCGGTGTGATTGACTATCCGCGTGAGAACGGTCGGCACACAGGTGAAGACGGTCACGCGCTCCCTTGGAATTGCTTCCATTAGGCCGTCGACCGTGCCCCCCTCCACAATTACATTGCAAGCGCCACGAAAAAACCAGGCTAGAAAGTACGCGCCGCTCGCGTGCGTCAGCGGGCCGATATGTGCCAGTACATCGTCTCTTCGAATATCACGATCGATAAGCATATTCCTGTACATCGCGCTCCAGTTACGATGGGTCAGGACGACGCCCTTCGGTTTGCCGGAAGTGCCCGAGGTGTAATTGATGGAGCAGATATCATCGAGCGCGGTCTGCCATGCAACGCGGCTAGAAGCATTTTCCTGACGGAGCTTGGACCATGACTTGCCGTTGACGGCATCTTCTCCGTCCACCTGGCAGCACCAAAGGGTCGGCATGCGCCTTGAAACATCCGATGCGCGCGGGCTTGTGAATGAATCAAAAAATAACGCGGTCGCTTCGCAATTCTCAAGAATCGCGACCGCTTCGTGCACGGTGAAGCGCGCATTCAAGGGGACGCGTACCAGCCCCGCACGTTCGAGAGCCAATTGCAGGAAGATATATTCGGGCCGGTTGGCCATGAACAGGCCGACGCGAGCTCCACGAGGAAGGAGAGAAGATAGGTGTACGGCGAGTGAGCAGACAATTCCGTCTACTTCCGCGTATGTCCAGCGCTTTCCTGCGTAGGAAAGGCAATCGGACCTAGCAAATCGCTTAGCGGCCTGCGCGGTCAAAGCACCGAGTGACGGGGCTGACATATTAATCACCGCCACTCGACCAGCTTGGGTCGGTTTTTCCGAGCATTTCATGCCAGGCGGCAGGAAGCCTTATCTCCTTGGTCGTTGGCACCGTGTGGCCGCCTTCGAATGACATCAGACGGTTTCTGTGTGGATCGCCGCACACGACGATATGGACAATGTCTGGGCTCTTTAGGATCCTCACCATGTCATCCGGTTTGCCGAGATATTCTGCCGGCAGCACACCCGCCTCCGCTTTCTGGCGTACCGTCATTCCGCGCGGAAAAGTATATTTTGTGATCCATTCGAATTCACGCAGCGGCATTCGTGCATTTTCGTAAACGTACTCCCTAACCGTTTTCTTCGAATAGCCGGCATCGGCGAGAAGTTTTGCTACCGGCGGCGCGAGGACCAGCGTCACCATGACCGTCTCGGCTTTGGGTCCAATTGTGGGAAAGTCATACAGTCGAAATTTCTTCGGTATTTCCCGGCACAGAAGTTCAAGAGTCACCTGCGCGGCGCTTTTTTCCGGAGTTTCCGATGGCTCCGATGAGGGGCCCCAATTGTTGGTAACCCCGACCGTTACGGTGTTAGTGTCTTTGTCAAAGCCCTGTTCGACATGGAACGGTTCCCACGGCGTCGTCGACGGATCTTCGGCGAGCGTGAATGCGAGCGGATAGCCGAACGTCCCCATATAGTTTTTGCCGGGCCTAAACCCGGCGATATTCTTGACGATCAAGCCCAGCGCTCGGCCGAGCGCTGGATTAACCCCCCGCGAGATCAGTTGTCCGCCGTGCTCGATCCCGAGCTGGCGGACGATCGGGCCGTTAACGAGAAGGAAGGGCACCAGAGCCGAACTGCTTCCGACGTTGTATAAATTGCACTTTTCGTCGGCGAGAGCTTCGACCGCCGCGATCAAGATCGTCATGTGCTCGGGCCTGCACCCTGCCATAATCGCGTTCGCGGCGATATTTACCGGCGTAGCGCTGAGATTCGCGGCCGGCAAAATTCCGATTGTTTCGTCCGGCGAGCGATCGGTGAATTTCAAAAATCTCTCAACGCGCTCGATGGTCGGTGGAATTATCGCAAGCCCGTCGGTCCATTCCCGGGCTGCAAAGTGATCATTCACCTCATCGAGCGTGCCAGTAAATACGACGTCCCGCGGATTTGACTTCGACTTTGTAGACGCGCGCGACGGCGCTACGTCTCGCGTAAGACCATCGACGATGCGGTCGAAAACAATAGTTGATATTTTTTCCGCCATGATTTTCGGATCGTCGATCCCCATGGGACCGGGATATTCGGCAAGCCGCATATTTTCGACTCCAGACGCTTTGCTCAAAAGCGCAGCAAGCGTCGTAAAGCCCGTTTGCGTTATGACAACGCTGGGAATTCCTATTTTTTCCGCTTCGACTGCCGGCCGCAACGCGGCTGGTGTACAAGTCCCTCAAGCGCCATTGCCTGATATGATTGCGTCGCACCCCTTGTCGCGCGCCATGGCGGCGATCGACTTCGCCAATTCCTGCTGCGCGGTGGGCCGATCATCGCCCGGGAAAAATGGAAACTCGGTGTAGGGGAGAATTTTAATTCCAGGGAACTTTTTCTTCAGCAACGCGCGTACGATTGGAAAGCTCTCGTCGCCTCTGAAAACGCCATTCCAAATTTCACCCACCGTTTTGCCATTAAGATCCTTGAGCCGCGGCACGATGGAGCCGCGCTCGACGCGATCAATACCGGCGGGGCTAATAACCTGCACGCGTTGCATGGTGGAGCGCCTCCAAAATTCGATTGAAGAAGTTTAGCGAAAGACGCCTTATTGCCAAAGCGGAGAAAAGTCATCATTCTATGCCATATGAGCATAAGGAAGCCGCCCGGTGAAACTCAATCAGATGCAATATTTGAGCGAGGCTGCAGCACACAATTTCAATTTGTCCGAGGTCGGTCGGGTCGTCCACGCCTCCCAGTCGGTCATTAGCAGGCAAATCCAACTGCTCGAAGCGGAACTTGGATTCGATGTGCTTTTGCGGCGCGGCAAGCGAATTGTCGGCCTCTCTAGCGAAGGGCAAGCGGTGCTCACGATCGCCCGCCGAATGATCAAAGAATCCGAATCTCTAAAGACATTTGCCGAAAACCGTTCGAAGCGAAGCAAGCCCAGGGTGATCGTTGCGACGACTCATTTCCACGCGCGGTACACGCTGCTCGAACCCGTGCTTAAATTCCGCAAGTCGCATCCCGAAGTCTATTTAAAATTAACGCAGGGCCATCCGGCCGATATTGCTCAATTAATCGATTCCGAAGAGGCCGATCTCGGTCTCAGCATGCAAACCCAGCATAAATATTCGGACGTAGTTTCATTGGCGTATAAATCGGTACCTCGCATCGTAATCACACCACCCAAACATCCACTGCTCAAAGCGGGTCGATTGACGTTGGAGCGCCTCGCCGCATATCCCTTCATCATTTACGACGAGAGCTTCAGCGGCGGACGCAATGTGCTCCAGGCTTTCCGTGACAAAAAGCTGCGGCCCAATATCGTTCTGACTGCAATGGATGCCGACGTGATTAAAGCATATGTGGGCGCCGGCCTCGGTATTTCTGTTGTTCAGGCCCCGGTCTATCACGCACCTTCGGATCCAAAGTTGCGGGCGCTTGATGCCTCGCATCTTTTTGCGCCACTCAGGATAGCTGTCATGTTGAAGGCGAAGCGCGACCTCAACCAGGCGCTTATCGACTTTATTGAGACGGTCATCCCTGGTCTTGATGTCGCGAAGCTCAGGCCCGCATGATCCACAAACGGCAGGATAAAAAGCCGGGACATCAAATGCAGATATGCGCCCACAGCGTTGATCGGTGAGAGATCGCAGCCGCGATGAAGAACGCCTTATTTAATTTTAAATCCGGCGGTTTTCCCAAGTGCGGCGTAACTCTCGACTTCGGATTTCAAAAATTTGCCGAATTCATCCGGAGTTGTTCCGAGCGGCTCCGCCCATTGCAGAGCGAACTTCTGGCGGACCTCGTCGGTTTTCATCACGTCGGTTATGTCTTTATATAGTTTGTTGATCAGTTGCGGCGGCGTTCCGGCGCGAACGACAACCCCGTGCCAGACTGTCGCCTCGTATCCCGGAAGTCCCTGTTCGGCTATCGCTGGCAGCTGCGGAAGGATACTCCATGGCTTAAGCGACGTAACGCCAAGGGCCCTTAACTTACTCGCCTTGACCAGCGGCATGACGGCGGGCGCAACGTGAAAAATCATTGAAAGGTGCCCCGCCACCACATCGGTGACCGCTTGTGATACGTTCTTGTAGGGCACGTGTACGATGTTGGCGCCGGAGTGAAGCTTGAAGAGTTCACCCGAGATGTGCCCGATCGTTCCGTACCCAGCCGAGCCAAAAGTCAACGGCTCTGAACGCTTTTTTGAAAAGGCAATCAGCTCCTTTATGGATTCCACCGGGAGAGCCGGATTGATAACCAATACGGCGGGCGATGAATCGATCAGTGTAACGGGAGCCAGGTCCTTCAGTGGGTCGTAAGGAACCTTGGTCAGCAATGCCGGGCTCGCCGCGAGTGGACCGGTAAAACCCATGCAGAGCGTATATCCATCTGGGTCCGCCCTTGCCGCGATGTCGACCCCGAGCACGCCACCAACGCCATCGTGATCGTCGACAACGATCGTCTGTCCCCATTTATCGCTGAGCTTGCTGCATATTATTCGCGTTAGGATATCGGTGCCGCTACCGGCAGCGCTTGGAACGATGAAGCGTACTGACCTGGTGGGAAAAGACTGCGCGGCAGCAGGTAGTATGCGATATGCGGCGAGCATTGCCGCACCAAGAAGGAATTTACGGCGGTGCGTCGATCCTTGGCGGCTTTTACCCATGTCTCAATCCTCCACTCGATTATAGACTCAGCGCGTAAAATCGTAGACCGATTTGATCGGCTGGCCGTTTTTAAACGTGATTGGTTTGGTCACGCATTCCGTCAGGTCGCCTGTCGTAGGAATCACCAAAGTGTGACGTCCCGGTCCGCCAGCGACGACGATGAAAATGCTTTCAGGCGACTTTACTACCGGCATGGTCGCCTCGTCGTCGTTCAAGTCGATCCAGATATTCGGCGCGCCGGAGAGAAACCATCCACCTCGTTCGCGCGCATCCTTCACTTTTTGGCGCGCTTGATCGTAAAGCGCATACTTGATGTCTTTTTTCGTCCAACCGAAGGATGCAATGAATTCGGCGCCTTCCGGCGTAAAAACCACCATTCCCTCGCCGGGCCGATAGAGACCATTTGTCCCTAGATGGGCCATGGTCGAAGCGATCGTGCCCATATACCGCTGCGGCGTCTTGGCGATGTGCTCGAAGCAATTGACGGGACACTGGCCCGGGAAAATCGTCACCGCGCTTGTCTGCGGATCGTGACCCATCTCGACGTGGAGGGGCTCCCAGGGAGTTCTCTCTTCGTATTCGCCGATACAATAAGTGTAGCGTGACGGCATTCCGTGTGTGGACATGTCGGTGATCTGCGGTATCGCGCCGCCGACATTACGAAAGATCAGACGCACCGCACGGCCGATAGTTGCGTTGGCGCGCCAGCCAGGCCCGAAGCACTGTCCGGCGCAATTAACGTCGAGCTCTTTCCGGATTGGGCCGTTAATGAGCACCAGATGAGCGGCCGGATTGGTTGTCGTTTGGCGGCCATAGAGATTGTATTTTTCTTCCATCGCAGCCAGAACCGCAGTTA
>Ga0209483_1002329_pt1 | contig 13408 bp, 11 predicted proteins | sample NGEPerA_FD_184508 | JGI IMG/M metagenome (GOLD analysis project Ga0209483, IMG submission 184508) | Arctic peat soil microbial communities from the Barrow Environmental Observatory site, Barrow, Alaska, USA - NGEE PermafrostL2-A... | ecosystem: Environmental > Terrestrial > Soil > Wetlands >... | reverse complement strand
CGATGTCACTGTCACGCGAGACGCCCCCGGGCCATCTACGCGTAGCGGACGGCAATCACCTCGTAGCTGCGCAATCCGACCGGCGCGTTGACGTCAGCCACGTCGCCCTCGGTCTTTCCGATCAGCGCGCGCGCGATCGGTGAGTTGATCGAGATCTTGCCGAGCTTGATGTCCGACTCGTCGTCGCCGACGATCTGATAGGTCTGGCGCTCGCCGGAACCTGCATCCTCGATTTCCACCGTTGCACCGAACACGACGCGGCCGTCGGCGTCGACGGTCGACGGATCGATCACCTGCGCACCGGCGAGCTTGTGCTCGATTTCGGCAATGCGCCCTTCGATGAATCCCTGGCGCTCCTTGGCGGCATCGTAATCGGCGTTCTCGGACAGGTCGCCATGCGAGCGCGCCTCGGCGATCGCCGCGATCACCGCATGGCGGTCGACGCTCTTCAACTTGGCCAGCTCGGCCTTCAGGCGCTTTTCGCCTTCGACGGTCATTGGAATCTTGGTCATGGCTTCGATAGAAAATGGATGAGTCGCGGCGTGCGCGGCAACTGAGCGGCGCCTCGCAGCCACATGGTAACCCCGCGCTCAGTGCGCAGCGGGCCGCTCGGCCGCCGGCAGGCGCCGGTGCAGCGCCTGCAGCGCGTAGGGGGCGAGGCTCCTCAAGTTGTGCATGCCGATCGCCACCGCGTGCGCGCCGGCGATCGTCGTGAACGTCGGCACCTGGTCGGCCAGCGATGCGCGGCGGATGTGGTAGCTGTCCTGGATGGCGGTGCGCTTTTCCTCGACCGTGTTGATCACCATTGCGATCTCGTCGTTCTTCAAGAGGTCGACGATGTTCGGACGGCCCTCGGCGACCTTGTTGACCGGCGTCACCGGCACGCCCGCCGCCGCCAGCGCGGCCGCAGTGCCGCGTGTCGCGATCAGGCCGAACCCGAGGCCCACGAGCAACTGCGCGACCTCGGTGGCGCGCGGCTTGTCGGCGTTCTTGACGCTGATGAACACGTTGCCCGATTCGGGCAGCTTGATGCCGGCGCCCAATTGGCTCTTGATGAACGCCTCGCCGAACGACTCGCCGACACCCATCACCTCGCCGGTGGATTTCATCTCCGGCCCGAGGATCGTGTCGACACCCGGGAACTTGATGAACGGGAACACCGCTTCCTTGACCGAAAAATACGGCGGGAGGATCTCGCCGCCGATGCCTTGCGCGCGCAGCGACTGCCCGACCATGCAGCGCGCGGCGATCTTGGCGAGCGGCCGCCCGGTGGCCTTCGACACGAACGGCACGGTGCGCGACGCGCGCGGATTCACCTCGAGCACGTAGACGATACCGTTCTGGATCGCGAACTGCACGTTCATCAGGCCGACGACGTTAAGCGCCTTCGCCATCGCGACCGTCTGCCGGCGCATTTCCGCCTGCAGTTCGGCTGCCAGCGAAAACGGCGGCAGCGAGCACGCCGAATCGCCGGAATGCACACCGGCCTGCTCGATGTGCTCCATGATGCCGCCGATGACGACATCGATACCGTCGCAAATCGCGTCGACATCCACTTCCTGCGCGTCGTTGAGGAAGCGGTCGAGCAGCACCGGCGAATCGTTGCTGACCTTGACCGCCTCCTTCATGTAGCGCTCGAGGTCGCGCGGATCGTGGACAATTTCCATCGCGCGTCCGCCGAGCACGTACGACGGCCGCACGACCAGCGGATAGCCGATCGCCTCGGCGCCGGCCAGCGCCTCCGTTTCGGTGCGCGCCGTGCGGTTGGGTGGTTGCCGCAATCCAAGCCGCGTGATCATCTGCTGGAAGCGCTCGCGGTCCTCGGCCATGTCGATCATGTCGGGCGACGTGCCGATGATCGGCACGCCGTACTTCTCGAGGTCGCGCGCGAGCTTGAGCGGTGTCTGCCCGCCGTACTGGACGATCACGCCCCACGGCTTTTCCTTGTCGACGATCTCGAGCACGTCCTCGAGCGTCAGCGGCTCGAAGTACAGCCGATCGGAGGTGTCGTAGTCGGTGGACACGGTCTCCGGATTGCAGTTGACCATGATCGTCTCGAAGCCGTCTTCGCGCAGCGCCATCGCCGCGTGCACGCAGCAGTAGTCGAACTCGATGCCCTGGCCGATGCGATTGGGGCCGCCGCCCAGCACCATCACCTTCTTGCGATCGGTGGGCGCGGCCTCGCACTCGTCCTCGTACGTCGAGTACATGTACGCCGTGTTCGTGGCGAATTCGCCGGCGCAGGTGTCGACGCGCTTGTACACCGGACGGATGCCCATCGCGTGACGGCGGCTGCGCACCGCTTCCTCGGTCGACTTCGTCAGGTGCGCCATCCGCCGATCGGCGAAGCCCATTCGCTTCAACTCGCGCATCTCGGTAGGCGTGATCGATTCGAGCGTGCGCGTCTCGAGCTTCAATTCGGTGTCGACGATTTCCTTGATTTGCGCGAGGAACCACGGATCGATCTTCGTATAGCCGTGGATCTCGTCGAGCGACATGCCGACACCGAACGCGTCGGCGACATACCACAGGCGCTCGGCGCGCGGATACGCGAGCTCGTCGCTGATCTTGTCCATGTCGACCGACTTCAGGTTGAAGCCATCCACGCCCGTCTCGAGGCCGCGCAGCGCCTTCTGCAGCGACTCCTGGAACGTGCGGCCGATGGCCATCACCTCGCCGACCGATTTCATCTGCGTCGTCAAACGGTCGTCGGCCGCCTTGAATTTCTCGAACGCGAAGCGCGGCACCTTGGTGACCACGTAGTCGATCGTCGGCTCGAACGACGCCGGCGTCTTGCCCCCGGTGATGTCGTTGCGCAATTCGTCGAGCGTATAGCCGACGGCGAGCTTGGCGGCGATCTTGGCGATCGGGAAGCCGGTGGCCTTCGACGCCAACGCCGAGCTGCGCGACACGCGCGGGTTCATCTCGATGACGATCATCCGCCCGTCGGCCGGATTGACGGCGAACTGCACGTTCGAGCCGCCGGTGTCCACGCCCACCTCGCGCAGCACGGCGATCGACGCGTCGCGCATGATCTGGTATTCCTTGTCGGTCAACGTCTGTGCCGGCGCGACGGTGATCGAGTCGCCGGTGTGCACGCCCATCGGGTCCAGGTTCTCGATCGAGCAGACGATGATGCAGTTGTCCTTGCGGTCGCGGACAACCTCCATCTCGAATTCCTTCCAGCCGAGCAGCGACTCCTCGATCAAAAGCTCGTGCGTCGGGCTCATCGCGAGACCGCGCTTGCAGATCTCCTCGAACTCGTCCTTGTTGTACGCGATGCCACCGCCGGTGCCGCCGAGCGTGAACGATGGGCGGATGATCGCCGGGAAGCCGATGTCGGCCTGCACGCGATGCGCGTCCTCCATCGTGCGCGCGCTGCCCGAGCGCGCCGACGCGAGGCCGATGCGCGTCATCGCCGCCTTGAACTTCTCGCGGTCCTCGGCCTTGTCGATCGCCTTCCTCGACGCGCCGATCAATTCGACGTCGAACTTCGTCAGCACACCTTCGCGCGCCAGGTCGAGCGCGCAGTTGAGCGCCGTCTGCCCGCCCATCGTCGGCAGCAGCGCATCGGGCCGCTCGCGCTCGATGATCCGCGCGACCATCTGCCAGGTGATCGGCTCGATGTAGGTGACGTCGGCCATCTCCGGATCGGTCATGATCGTCGCCGGATTGGAGTTGACGAGGATCACGCGGTAGCCTTCCTCGCGCAGCGCCTTGCAGGCCTGCGCACCGGAATAGTCGAACTCGCACGCCTGGCCGATGACGATCGGCCCCGCGCCGATGATCATGATCGACCGGATGTCGGTGCGCTTGCCCATGTCAGCCCGCGGCGCCTCGCGGCGCGAGATGGCGTTCGACGAGCTCGATCAGGATGTGGATCACCTTGATGTGCAGTTCCTGCACGCGATCGGCATAGCGCCCCCCCGGCGTGCAGATGACAATGTCGGCGTGCGCCTCGAGCGCCGTGCCTGGCTTGCCGGTCAGCGCAATCACCTTCATCCCGAGCGCCTGCGCCGCCTTCGCGGCGGCAACGACGTTGCGGCTGCCGCCGCTGGTGCTGATCGCAAGCAGCACGTCGCCCGTGTTGCCGTGTGCCTCGACGTAACGCGAGAAGACCTGGTCGTAGCCGTAGTCATTGCCCACGCAACTCATGTGCGACGGGTCGCTGATCGCCGTGGCCGCATACGCGGGCCGGTCATCGCGAAAGCGCCCCGACAACTCCTCGGCGAAATGCATGGCGTCGCACAGCGATCCGCCGTTGCCGCACGACAGCACGCGGTGGCGCGCAGCGAACGTGGCCGCCAGCAGTTCGCCAGCGCGGGCGACTGCCGCCAATGCGGAATCGTTGGCGCGTAATGCGGTGAGCGCGTCGGCGGCCTCCGCCAGCGCATCGCGTACTGCCGTGGTATCCGGTGTGCTCATTTGCCCTCCGCCATTTGTGCAACAAAACGGTCGAACAGGTAGCCGATGTCATGCGGTCCGGGACTCGCCTCGGGGTGCCCCTGGAAACTGAACGCGCGCCGATCGGTGCGTTGTATCCCCTGCAGGCTGCCGTCGAACAGCGACACGTGCGTGACGCGCACGTTGGCGGGCAGCGATGCGGGGTCGACGGCGAAGCCGTGGTTCTGGCTGGTAATCAGCACCTGCCCGCTGTCACGGTCATGCACCGGGTGATTGGCGCCGTGATGGCCGAACTTCATCTTCAGCGTGCGCCCGCCTGACGCGAGGCCCAGCAGCTGGTGGCCGAGGCAGATGCCGAACGTCGGCAAGTTGCTGTCGACGATTTCGCGGATGGCGTCGACCGCATAGTCGCAGGGCTCGGGGTCGCCCGGGCCATTGGACAGGAACACGCCGTCGGGTCGCAACGCGAGCACGTCGCGCGCCGGCGTCGTCGCCGGAACGACGGTGATCCGGCAGCCGCGTTCGGCGAGCATCCGCAGGATGTTGTGCTTGACGCCGTAGTCGTACGCGATCACGTGGTATTTCGCCTCGCGCTGTTCGCCGTACCCGGCGCCCAGCGTCCACGTGCTGGCGCTCCAGTCGTAGCCGGGTGTCTGCGTTACCGCCTGCGCGAGGTCGAGCCCGGCCATCGACGGGGTGCCGCGCGCAGTTGCAAGTGCTGCGCGCTCTTCGGCGTCGCCGATCACCGCTGCGGCGACGATCGCGCCGTTCTGCGCGCCTTTTTCCCGCAGGATCCGCGTCAGCTTGCGCGTGTCGATGCCCGCGATCGCGACGATGCCGGCCTCACGCAAATACGTGGAAAGGTCCTGCGTCGCACGAAAATTGGACATCCGCCGCGGCAGGTCGCGGATAACCAGCCCCGCGACGAACACCTGCCGCGACTCGGCGTCGTCGACGTTCACGCCGACATTGCCGATGTGCGGATACGTCAGCGTGACGACCTGGCCAGCGTACGACGGGTCGGTGAGAATCTCCTGGTATCCGGTCATCGCCGTGTTGAACACGACCTCGCCGCGCGTGCTGCCGGGGGCACCGATCGACACCCCGTGGAACAGCGCACCGTCGGCGAGCGCGAGCAGCGCCGGCGAACGCGCGGCGAACAGCGCGACAGGCGTGGCAGGCGCAGCGGTTGTATCGACGGTGTGCGGATCGGACATGGGCACGAGGAGCAAGCGACGCGAGTGGAAAGTCGGTGGCCTCGAAGCGCGCGCGGCAGTTTGCGCGGGCCTGTGCATCGAAAGCCGCGAATGCCCGGAAAGCCGGATCGCGCGCGGCGGACGTGCAAACGGGGAAGGTCGCCCTTCCCCGCTTCGAAGCAACCAATTCTACCGCTTGCGCGGCCGCGGGGCAACCGCGGGACAACCGCGCAGCAACCGCCGCGGACCTTGCCGCGCATGTCAGATTCCCAGCACGTCCGCCATGTCGTAGAGGCCGGGCGCGCGGCCTGCGACGAAGCGCGCGGCGCGCAGCGCACCTTCGGCAAAAGTCGCGCGCGAGGTTGCACGGTGCGTCAGTTCGACGCGCTCGCCGGCGCCTGCGAATACGACGGTATGCTCGCCGACGACGTCGCCGCCCCGCAACGTGACAAAGCCGATCGTTCCGGCCTTGCGTTCGCCGGTGATGCCCTCGCGCGCATACACGGCGTGCTCGGCCAGCGAGACGCCCGCGCCGGCGGCGGCCGCTTCGCCGAGGCGCAATGCCGTGCCCGACGGGGCATCGACCTTGTGCTTGTGGTGCATCTCGACGATCTCGATGTCATACGCCGGACCCAGGCGCGCCGCGGCGAGCTCGACCAGCCTGACGAGAACGTTGACGCCAACGCTCATGTTGGGCGCGAACACGATGGCGACGCGCTGCGCGCAGGCGGCCAGCGCGGCCTTCTGCGCGGCGTCGAGCCCCGTCGTGCCGGCGACGAGCCGCGTCCCATGGCGGGCGCACGCAGCCGCATGCGCGAGCGTGCCTTCGGGGCGTGTGAAGTCGATCAGCACGTCGCAGGCAGCGATGGCGGCTTCGGCATCGGATCCGATGTGCACGCCGGTGTGGCGACCGAAACGGGCGCCGGCGTCGATCGTGTCCGACGACGCTTGCGCGACGTCGAGCGCCGCGGTGAGCGCCAAGTCGGCGTCGCCGAGCGTCGCTTCGATCAGCGCCTGTCCCATGCGACCGGACGCGCCGGCGATGCCGATGCGCAGCGTCATCGCCTTACTTGCTTAATGTCGCTCAATCGCCGCGCTTGAAGATGCCGAACAGGCGGTCGAAGAATCCCTTGTCGTCCGCGCCCGCGGGCGGCTTGCCGAGCGTGCGCTCCTCCGCGAGCCGGTTCAATTCGGCAGCCGACTGCGGCACCTCGTCGCCTTCCCAGCGCGCGAGCTTCGAGTCGACGAAATAGACGCGGAATTCGCGGCTTTCAATCAGCTTGTCCTGCCGCGTATAGCGATAGATGTAGTCCCAGCGCTCGGCATGGAACGGATCGGCCAGCAGCGGCGTGCCGAGCGTCGCCTTGACCTGGGCAGTGGTCATGCCCACGGTGAGCTTGCCCACCATGTCCTGCGTCAGGTAGTTGCCCTGGTTGATGTCGAGCTTGTACACGCCGAACGAGTCCAGCTGCGGCATGTACTGGTGGATGGTCTGGCACGACGCCAGTGCGAGGATCGCGGCGACGCACGCGAGCATGCGGCGGGAAAAAACCGGGAGCACGTTTTCCTTGTCGCTATGGGAATGGCCGGAGGTAATCGCTATTATAGCCACAGGAAGCAGGACGACTGCCTGCGATGCGGATGCCATGACCAACAACCACGATCTCAAGAGTGCGGGCCTCAAGGCGACGCTGCCGCGGCTGCGCATCATCAACCTGTTCGAGACGTCGGCGGTGCGCCACCTGACTGCCGAGGATGTCTACCGGCTGCTGGTCGCCGAGGGGCTCGACATCGGTCTCGCCACTGTCTATCGCGTGCTGACGCAGTTCGAGCAGGCCGGATTGCTGCAGCGCCATCATTTCGAGTCGGGCAAGGCGGTGTTCGAGTTGAACGAGGGCAAGCACCACGACCACCTGGTGTGCATGCAGTGCGGACGCGTCGAGGAGTTCTACGACGCCGAGATCGAGAAGCGGCAGATCAAGATCGCGCACGAGCGCGGCTTCGAGATCAGCGAGCATGCGCTGTACCTGTACGCCGACTGCACCAAAGTCCGCTGTCCGTATCGCAAGGGCGGCGGCGACTGACGCTCGCCGGCGTCAATGCGCTTCGCGGCGGTCGAAATCGGCGAACCGGAATCCCAGCAGCGCCAGCGCACCGAAATACGCGAGTACGCCCGCGCCGATGACGCCGGCGAGCCGCGCGAGCTTGTGCCACAGGCTCGCGTGCAGCCAAACGTCGGCCGGGCCGGTGAGCCATGCCAGCACCGCCGCCAGCACGCACAACGCCAGCAGCAGCTTGCCGGCGAACAGCGGCCATCCGGGCTCGGGCGCGTAGAACTTGCGACGCGTGAGCAGCACGAACAGCGTCGCGGCGTTGAAGGTCGCGCCGATGCTGGTGGCGAGCGTCAGCCCGGCTTGCCCGATGCGCCACATCAGTGTCAGCGCGATGGCTTGCGTGATGAGCACGGTGACGAACGCGACCTTGACCGGCGTGCGCAGCATCTGGCGTGCATAGAATCCGGGCGCGAGAATCTTGATGAGGATGATCCCCGGCAGGCCGACGCTATAGCCGAGCAATGCATCGCGCGTCTGCAGCGCGTCGTTGATGGAGAATTTGCCGTACTCGTAGAGCGTACTGATCATCGGCAGCGCGAGCAGCCACAGCGCGACCGCGGCCGGCAGCGCGAGCAGCAGCGCAAGCCGCAGCCCCCAATCGAGCAGCGCCGAGTATTCGCCTGGGTTGGCGTCGCTGTGATGCTTGGCGAGCGACGGCAGCAGCACGGTGCCGAGCGCCACGCCGAGCAGCGCGCTCGGGAATTCCATCAGCCGGTCGGCATAGGTGATCCATGAAATGCGGCCGTCGCCGAGCCACGCGGCGAACTGCGTGTTGATCAGCGCCGAGATCTGCGCGGCGGACACGCCGATCACCGCGGGGCCCATCGCGCGCAGCACGCGGCGTACACCGGCGTCGCGCCAGTCGATCCGCGGTCGCGCCAGCATCGCGATTTTCGCAAGCGGGCGCAGCAGGAAAACGAGTTGCGCCACACCGCCGACGGCCACACCCCATGCGAGCGCGACTACCGGCGGATCGAAATAGGGTGCGGCGAAAATCGCCGCGCCGACGACCGCGAGATTCAGCAGTACCGGCGTGAACGCGGGCACGGCGAAGTGGCGGTAGACGTTCAGCACGCCGGCGCCCAGTGACGTGAGCGAAATGAACAGGATGTACGGAAACATGATGCGGATCATCTGCGCGGTCAACTCGACCTTCCCGGGCGTCTTCGCAAAGCCGCTGGCCAGCACGTAGACGAGCCAGGGCGCGGCGAGCACGCCGGCCACCGACACGACGAACAGGATCAGCGCGAGCAGTCCGGCGACGCGCGCAACGAGGCCGCGTGTCGCCTCTTCGCCGCGGCGGCGGTGGTACTCGGCGAGGATGGGAACGAAAGCCTGGCTGAACGCGCCTTCGGCGAACAGGCGCCGCAACAGGTTGGGCAGGCGGAATGCGGCCTCGAACGCGTCCATTGCGGGCCCGGCGCCGAACGCCGTCGCCTTGATGCTTTCGCGCGCAAGGCCGGTGACGCGCGACAGGAGCGTCATGCCACTGACGGTGGTGACTACGCGGAGGAGATTCACGGCGGGTGTCGCGGCGGCGCGCGCCAGGGCGCTTGCGCGACGCTAACGTATTGCGCGAATTGGCAAAATCGGATAATATCCCAAGTCTTTCCGAATATTTACAGCGGAATATCTACACCGGCAACTTCGCGTTGCCGGCACTGCAAGGAACACTACGTCATGGCCAATTCGGCGCAAGCCAAGAAGCGCGCCCGGCAGGCAGAAGCGACGCGCCAGCGCAACGCCAGCCTCAAGTCGGAGCTGCGCACCGCTGTCAAGAAGGTGAAGAAGGCCATCGCCACGGGCGACAAGGCCGCCGCAACGCAACAGTTGCAGCAATCGCAGTCGGCGATCGATCGCATCGCCGACAAGCGCATCGTCCACAAGAACCTCGCGTCGCGCACCAAGTCGCGGCTCGCGCAGGCGATCAAGACGCTGCACTGACCGACGCTGCAGCGAGCGCTGCACGGCGGTTGTCGCGCGGTGCTTGCAACGACGGCCTGCAACGACGCGAACCGCGTCGATGACAGGTCGGGAAGATCGGGCGCCTGCGAGGCGCCTTTTCTTTTACACCGGCTCGCGCGGCTCGCCGCCGCCGGCATCCATTCCCGGCGGCAGCAGTCGCTGCGGATGCTCGATCGCGCCGGTGTGTAGCCCACAGTTCGGCAAATCCTTGGGAAGCGCGCCGCCACGCGCTACCATCACTACAGCCCACTTTCGACCGGTTGTCCTTCGATGCCCGCTGTAACGTTTCCGCTCGCTGTCGCCGCTCGCCTGGCCGATCCGGGCATCGAGCTTTGGGAGCAGCATTTCCGCGATCCACAGCGTGGCGTCGAAACGGCGCGCGCGACGCTCGCCGATGCCGGCACAACCGAACGGATGCGCGGCTGGGCGGAATTGACGCTGGCGTTCAATCACCTGTATTTCTCGTCGCAGCCGTTCGAGGCCGCGTCGGGAATCGTGCGCGCCGAAAAGCTCTTCGTCGCTACAGGTGATCGCCGCGGACAGTTGCTTGCCGAAATCGGCAGCGCGCGGCTGTTGATCGTCCAACAGGCGCCGCTACCGGCGCGCGATCGCCTGCTGGCCATCCGTGACGAGGCGATTGCACTGTTGCCCCCGGAAGACCGTTTCTGGCTGCTCAACGCGCTGGGCGCCACCTACTACTACACCGACCAGATCGACGAGGCCATCCGTTATATCTACCAGGCGCTGGAGACGCTGCGCACGGTCGACTTGTCGCCCCAGCTGCCGACGGTGATGTCGAATCTCGCGGCCGCGCTGGTGACCATTGGCGACTACGCGCCCGCACGCGAGCTCGCGCAGGATGCGCTGGAAATCCAGTCGCGCTTCAACAATCCGCAGCTGATCCTGTTCGCACGCTCGAACCTCGCCGAGTCGCTGCAGGGACTGTCCGACTATCCGGCAGCGCTGGCGACCGTCGAGACGATGCTCGGCGACGTGAACCTGCACGAGGCACGCGCCGCGCAGAATCACTATTGCGCGATCGCCGCCGAGGTCTACGCATTCCACAAGCGCTTCGACGACGCCGGGCAGGCGGCCGAGCTCGCGCGCAGGATCTGGGAGGCGTATCCGGGCGGCTTCAACGAGGTGAATTTCCGCTGGGCCGACGCGGTGCTCGCGGTCGCGCGCGACAACAGCGCGGCGCCGCTGCCGGTGCTGGAGCGGGCAATCGACGCCGCCACCCGCGTCAAGCACCTGCCCACGCTGTGCAAGGCGCATGCGCTCGCCGCCGAGCGCAACGCGGAGCTCGGCTTGTTCGAAGCCGCGTACGCGCATCACCGCCGCCTGTTCGTGCACACGACGGAGCGCCTGTCCAACCGCGCGAGCGTCAAGTACGACCTCCTGAAGTTCGACCACGAGCTGCGCCATGCGCGCGCCGAGCGCGACCGCGCCGAGCGCCAGCGGCGCGAAAGCGAGGCGCTCAACCGCCAGCTCGAGCGGCTCAACAACGAGTTGTCGCGCAAGATGCGCGAAGTCGAGGAACTGCAATCGAGGCTGGCCAGCGAAGCGGTGCACGATCCGCTGACGCAGCTCTTCAACCGGCGCTACCTCGACTCCGTGGTTCCCGCGCTGCTGTCGGGCACCGCGCGCCGCGCGAGCGCGCTCGCCGTCGCGCTGCTCGACCTCGACCGCTTCAAGCACGTCAACGACGTGCATGGCCACCTCGCCGGAGACAAGGTGCTGATGCAGATCGGGCGGCTGTTCTCGCTCGCGTTGCGTCCCTCCGATGTCGTCTGCCGCTACGGCGGCGAGGAGTTCTGCGTCGTGCTGCCCGACACCGACGGCGACGGCGCGATGGTGGCGATGACCACACTCGCCGACCGCCTGCGCGACATGGTCGTCGAATGGGCAGGCCAATCGCTGACGGGGTTCACGTTTTCGGCGGGCATCGCCGTCTTTCCGCAGCATGGCCAGGCGCTGGCCGACCTCATTTCCGCGGCCGACCGCGCGCTCTACCTGGCAAAGGACAGCGGGCGCGACCGCGCGCTCATCGCACGCGGCGACTGAGGCGCGCAATGAGCGCGCGGTGACTGACACGCGCGACGAGCGCGCGGCGACTGACACGCGCGAAAGCGCGCGGCGGACACGCGCGAAAGCGCGCGGCGGCTGACACGCGCGGCGAGGCGCGGCGGCTGACACGCGCGCTTCGCGTCGCATGTTAAAATCGCGCTTTAACAAGAGCCGCGCCGACTTGCGATAGCGCGCCGCCCGCGTCCCCGATGACGCCGCCCACCCGTCACTTCCTGCAGCTTGCCGACTTCTCGCGCGACGAGATCGAGCACCTGTTCGCGCGCACTCGCTGGATCAAGGACCGCTTCAAGCGCTACGAGATCTACCAGCCGCTGCGCGACCGCACGCTGGCGATGGTGTTCGAGAAGGCGTCGACGCGCACGCGCGTGTCGTTCGAGGCGGGAATGAACCAGCTGGGCGGCATCGCGATCAACCTGAACCGCGGCGACACGCAGCTCGCGCGCGGCGAGCCCATCGAAGACGTGGCGCGTGTGATCTCGCGGATGGTCGACGTGGTGATGATCCGCACGTTCGAGCAAACGATCATCGAGCGCTTCGCTGCGCACTCGCGCGTGCCGGTGATCAACGGCCTCACCAACGAATACCATCCCTGCCAGATCCTCGCCGACATGTACACGTTCGTCGAGCATCGCGGATCGATCCGCGGCCGCACCGTCGCGTGGATTGGCGATGCGAACAACATGTGCAACACGTGGCTGCAGGCGGCTGCGCTGTTCGACTTCGACCTGCACGTGTCGTCGCCGCCTGGCTATGAGCTCGCGTCGCGCGCGCGCGGCGACGAGCCTGCGCATTTCGCCGCGTTCGCCGACCCTGTCGACGCCTGCCGCAGCGCCGACCTCGTCACCACCGATGTGTGGACCAGCATGGGCTACGAGGCGGAGAACGATGCGCGCCGCGACGCGTTCGCCGACTGGACCGTCGACGCCGACATGATGCGCGCAGCGAAATCCGATGCGCTGTTCATGCATTGCCTTCCCGCGCACCGCGGTGAAGAGGTTTCCGCCGAGGTGATCGACGGCCCGCAGAGCGTCGTCTGGGACGAGGCGGAAAACCGCATGCATGCGCAGAAGGCGCTGCTCGAGTTCCTGTTGTGCGGCCACGTCGACTGGCACGACCCATCCGATCCATGAGGGCATCCATGCAACTTGTTCCACTGCTGCGCGCTGCCGTGTCCGTGTGCATCATCGCCTTGTCGACGCATGTCTGCGCGCAGGCGTGGCCCGCGCACCCGATCCGCTTCATCATGACCGCGCCGGCCGGCAGCTCGATCGACGTGCTGGGGCGCACGATCGCCGACAAGCTCGGCCCGCGTCTGGGACAGACGGTGATCGTCGAGAACAAGCCGGCCGCCGGCGGCACACTGGCGACGACCGAAGTCGCGCATGCCGCGCCCGACGGCTACACGATGCTGCTCGGCTACAACGGCCCGCTGTCGTTCGCACCGTTGCTGCAGAAGCTTCCCTACGACGTGCAAAAGGACCTGGCGCCGGTGATCACGACGACCAGTCAGCCCAACGTGCTGGCGGTGAACGCGTCGCTGCCCGTGCATACGCTGGCCGAGCTCGTCGCCTATGCCAAGGCCAATCCCGGCAAGCTCTCCTACGCATCGGTCGGCAACGGCAGCTCGTCGCATCGCAACAT
>Ga0209483_1002326_pt1 | contig 13420 bp, 8 predicted proteins | sample NGEPerA_FD_184508 | JGI IMG/M metagenome (GOLD analysis project Ga0209483, IMG submission 184508) | Arctic peat soil microbial communities from the Barrow Environmental Observatory site, Barrow, Alaska, USA - NGEE PermafrostL2-A... | ecosystem: Environmental > Terrestrial > Soil > Wetlands > Peat... | reverse complement strand
GTGCAGGATCGGCCTCCGCGCCGGGCCTGACCTCACGACCTCGCCCCCCCTTTACGGGCGCCCCAACGATCTGTTCGGCGGGGCGCCTTCTTCTTTGCCCTGACCCGACGGTGCCGCTACGGCTTCCCCCGGGTCCGCCGACAAGGCGCGGGCCCGCTCATCCCGCGCACTACTCTAGCCCGAAGCCCTGACCCGTTGGAGAAGCCGCAAGCGTTACCGTGAATCCCTCCTCCTCCCTCGCCGATGCGCGGGATCGTTCTCGCTTCGTCTCGCTTCTCCTGCTGCTTCCGATGGTCGTCGTGGCCGCCGCCTCGGTTGGTGGGCTCGTGGTCAACAGCGCCGCGTCGACCTCCCTGCAGCGCACCGAAGCGATCGATGTGCAGGTGGTCGGTATCCGCGAGGACGTGAGCGAAGTCGCCATCAGCGGCACCGCCTTCCTGGTGACTCATCTCGCCAAGGACGCAACCGCCTTCACCGCGGTGGGCGAGGAGGTGGATGACGAGCTCGCCAACATGAAGGCCTCGCCAGGCCTGAACCCCGGCGAGGCGGCGACGGTGGCGAGTGCCGTCCGGGCGTGGGGGGTGACCAGCACTTCCCGGAAGGCCGTGCTCGTAGTCGGCGCAGTCGGCGCCTCCACTGTCCAGGTGGTGCTCCGCCCGGTCTTTGAAGAACAGATGAATGAGTCGCTGACGGAGTTCACTGCGCAACTCACGACGCTCGACGACCTCATTGCCGCGGACCTGGCCGCCCGGCAGCAGGGGCGAGACACAGCGCAGACCGCGTCCGCGACCGCCGTGGCTGCCGCGATCCTGGTGGGATTCGTGGCCGCCCTGTGGCTCCTGCGCCAGCTCAAGGAGCGCCAGGAGACCGTGCGGCGGCGCGAACGACGGCTGTCGGCACTTGTCGAGCGTGCCAATGACGGCATCCTGGTGATGGAAACAGGGGGTCAGGTCACCTTTGCCACCCCGGCATTCGATGAGGAGTACTTCGGCGGCAGGGCTGGGGTGACCTTCGACGGGTTGGTCCACCCTGACGACCTCGATCGGGCCACGAAGGCGTGGGGGCGGGTGGCGACTGGAGGCGGCGGCACGGCGTCTGAGGTCGAGGCGCGCCTGCTCCGCCGCGACGGTGAATGGCGGCACGTGTGGGTGCGGTTGACCAACCGGGCCGATGATCCCGCAGTCGGCGGGATCATCGTCAACGTGACGGATGTCACCGACCGCCACGAGTTTGAGAAGAAGCTGACCCACCAATCCCTTCACGACGCCCTGACCGGCCTTCCCAACCGCGACTTTCTCCGCCACCGCATGGAGCGTGCCGCGGCCGCTGCGAGCGACGACGAGCACAGCGTGCTGTTCCTCGACTGCGACGACTTCAAGCGCGTCAACGACACGTTCGGCCACGCGGCCGGAGATCGATATCTCGTGGAGGTCAGTGGACGCGTCGTCGCATCCGTCCGGCCCGAGGACACGGTTGCCCGCTTGGGCGGAGATGAGTTCGCCATCCTGCTGGAGAGCACCGGTGTCGAGGGCGCCGCGATCGCTGCCCAACGGATCGTCGGCGCACTGTGCCCGCCGATCATCATCGAGGGAAAAGCTGTGCACCCCAGCGCCAGCATCGGGCTGGCGTCGGGGAGGCTCGACGCCGTCCACCCGGAGACGCTGCTCGCCGACGCGGACCTGGCGATGTATTTCGCCAAGCGTGCCGGGAAGGGCGGGTATCGCGTGTTCGCCGACGAGATGCGGACACAACTGGTGGATCGGCTCGAGCTCGGTGAGGACCTGCGCCAGGCGGTCGAATCCGCCGCCCTCGAGGTGGAGTACCAGCCCATCGTCGACCTGCCGACGGGCAGGATCGTCGGCGCGGAAGCCCTGGCTCGGTGGCACCACGCCTCTCGCGGCTGGGTGGGCCCGGACATATTCATTCCCCTCGCTGAGGAGCTCGGTCTGGTCGAACGCATCGACCAGTGCGTCCTGCGTGAGGCATGCATGGTCGGACGTTCGTGGATCGACGACGGGCTGCACGACTTCCGGATGGCGGTCAACCTCTCCGGCCGCGACCTTGACCAGCCGGACCTGGTCGCGCAGATCGCCCGCATCCTCCACGAAACCACGTTTCCCGCGGGCCTGTTGGAGATCGAGCTGACAGAGGGGGTCGCGATCAACAAGTCCGGCGGTGGCCAGGACATCCTGGATGCGCTCAAGTCCCTCGGGGTGCACCTGTCCATCGACGACTTCGGCACCGGGTATTCAGCGCTGTCTCGACTGCGCAGCCTCCCCTTCGACCGGCTCAAGGTCGACAAGGCCTTCGTTGATGACATCGACCGGGTCCACCGGGGCGCGATGCTCGTCGACACCATCATCGACATGGCTCACGTGCTCGGACTGGACGTGGTCGCGGAAGGAGTCGAGACGACGAGCCAGCTCGACTACCTGAAGGAGCGGGGATGTCAGTTCGCGCAGGGCTACCTGTTCGGCAGGCCGATGGCCGCGGCCGCGTTGACGACCCTCCTGAAACGACAGCGCCTGGCCGTGCTCGCTCCAGTTGGTCATCTCGCGAGCTGAATACCGGCGACGGCCGAACAAAGGTGGCTTCCTAGGATTGGAGTCGAGTGCGCGATCAGAACCGGCACAATCCGCTGCATGACAAGCACCGATTGGCGTCGTCTTTCAGAGCAACTCGTCGACGCGCTGGCGCTGACCAGCGCGCCGATCGCGATCACGTTCACCGCGCAGGTCCCGCCCGGGATCCCCGCCTTCGATGAGCCGATGAGCCCGCCCACCGAGGACGGCCGATCCGGACGGGTCCTGGCCAGCTGCGTGTTCTGGACGCATGCGGCAACCCGCACCTTCTCCACCGTGCCCGAGGACCACGGCAACTGCAGCGTGGGGCGCGTGGTCCACGGCCTGGCGACGCTGGATGACGTCGCAGCCAACACGGACGTCGACGCACTCCTCGGCGCCGGCTGGGTGACCGAGGCGGCGGTGACACAGATGCCCGTCGTTCGCAGTGAGCCCAAGGCGATCATCTATGGACCGCTGCACGAGACGCCGCTGGACCCCGACGTGGTGCTCGTACGCCTCGACGGAAGCCAGCTCATGGTCATGTCCGACGCGGTGCCGGCACTGCGCGTCGAGGGCAAGCCGCAATGCCATATCATCGCCCGTGCCAAGGAGCACCAGGAGCTGGCCGTCAGCGTCGGCTGCGCGCTCAGCCGCGCGCGCACGGGGATGGCGACGAGTGACATGACCTGCGCCATCCCGGCGTCGCGTCTGCACGAGGTCGTGGAACAGGTGCAGGAGGCGAGCAGGGTCAACGCCGTGGTTTCCGAGTACGCGCTCGCGGACGCGCGCCGCTTCCGCGGCGGGAGTGGTCGAGCAGGACGCCCCACGCCCCTGGGCTAGCCATGAACGTGCTGCTGATCTCCTGCTACGAGCTGGGACATCAGCCCCTGCATGTCGCCTCGGCCGGCGCGTTCCTGCGCGCGGCCGGGCACGACGTGGCCGCGCTCGACCTGAGCGTGCAGAACCTCGACGAGGGCGACCTCGACAGCCCCGAGCTGGTGGCCGTCGCGGTGCCAATGCACACCGCAATACGCCTCGCCATGCCCGTGGTCCGCGCGCTCCGGGCTCGTCGTGGCCGCGACGTGAGCATCGCGCTCTTCGGGCTCTATGCGCCCCTGTGCAGCCGTGGCCTGGAGCCTGGCCTGGTGGATGCGGTGATCGGCGGCGAGTACGAGGAGGCGCTGGTGCGCTTCGCCAACGGACAGCCGGACACTCGATCGATCGTGCTCGACCGGCTGCGCTTTCTCCCGCCGGCCCGCGACCTGCTCCCCGGGCTGGAGCGCTACACCCGGCTGCTGATCGATGGTGAGGAGCGGGTGACCGGCTACGTGGAGGCCAGCCGGGGATGCGTGCACCGCTGCCGGCATTGCCCTGTGCCCGCCGTGTACGACGGGCGGATCAGGGTCTGGCAGCGCGACACGCTGGTCGAGGACGTGGGCCATCTGTGGGACGCCGGCATGCGCCATCTCACCTTCGGTGACCCCGACTTCCTCAACGCCGTGCCCCACGCGCTGGCGACCGCGCGGGCGGTGCATGAGCGCTGCCCGGCGCTGACCTTCGACATCACCACCAAGGTCGAGCACATCCTCGAGCATCCCGGCGTTCTCGAAGAGCTGCGCAGCCTCGGGCTGCTCTTCATCGTCTCCGCGGTGGAGTCGATGAGTGCCGACGTCCTGCGCGTTCTCGACAAGGGTCACGCGCCCGACGACGCCCGCCAGGCGCTGCGGCTGTGTCGCTCGCTGGGCATCGAGCTGCGGCCGTCACTTCTCCCGTTCACGCCATGGACCACGCTGCCCGACCACCTCGAACTGCTCGACTTCGTCCACGACGAGGACCTCGCGGACAGCGTGGACCCGGTGCAGCTGACCATTCGCCTGCTGGTGCCGGACCGATCGCTGCTGCTGGCTCGACCGGAAATGCGCGAGCACCTCCTGGGCTACGATGCGCCCAGTTTCAGCCACACCTGGCGCCATCCCGACCCGCGCATGGACGAGCTGCAGAACACCCTCACCACGGTCGTGGCACGCGACGCCGATGCCGGTGTGGATCCTCGCGCCACCCATGCGGCCATCCGCCGAGCCACTGCGGAGGCGGCCGCGGCGGCCGGATTGGTGTGGTCCTGCGAGGTTCCTGGCGAAGATCGCGGCGGACCGGCGCGACCGCGTCTGAGCGAACCCTGGTTCTGTTGTGCGGAACCGACGCCGGCGCAGATGGGCGTGGCCGGCGCGGCATCGTACTGACGGGTGGGGGAGGGCCGGTTGTCCTGACCCGGTAAGGCAGACCACCCGGCACGTGGGGCCGCCAAGCAGGCCCGTGTCATCCCTCCGTTCGTAGCGCGCTTGTAACAACGCGCTCATGTATCGTGACCTTGGTCTCACGGGCAGATGCGTACGCTGCTGGATGTGTCTATCGAGCATCCTCGCGTTCGGGCCGCAACCATGGCCGCGCGAGTCGGCAATGCTCCACGCGCCGTGAGGGTTGCGTACGCGGTGTTGGGGGCTTTGCTGCTCGCCTATTTCGCGTCCCTGATTGTGCGGGGACCTGGTCAGTCCGTGACGCTGGTCGACGGCTGGCTCGTGGCCGCGTTCGAGGTGGTCGCCAGCATTCTCTGCATTTCGCGCGCGTTCGGTTCGCGCCGCCGGGCCATCCCACTGCTACTGGGCCTCGGCGTGCTCTCGTGGAGCATCGGGGATGCTCTCCTCACCTTCGAATCGGCGGGCGGAGCAGCTCCGCCCGTTCCATCGCTGGCCGATCTCTTCTGGCTGGGCTTCTACCCCATCGTCTACGTCGCGCTTGTGCTGTTGATGCGCAAGCACCTCAGCAACCTGGGGGCCGCAACCTGGCTCGACGGCGCAGTTGCCGGCCTCGGTGCCGCCGGAGTGTGCGCCAGCTTCGCCTTCAATACCATCCTGCACTCGGTCGGCGGCAGCGCCGCGACCGCGACCGTGGCGACCGACCTGGCGTACCCGATCGGTGACGTGCTGCTTCTCATTCTCGCGGTCGGGGGCACGGCCCTCATTCCCGGCAAGAAGAATCCGCAATGGCTGATGCTGGCGGGCGCCGTCGCCATCAACGCCATCGGCGACACATTCAACCTGTTCGCCAGCTCGGGGTCGACGTCCCACCTGGGCACGATCTTCAACGGCATCGCCTGGCCAAGCTCGATCCTGCTCATCTCCATCTCGGTGTGGATGCGTCCCGGCCAATTCAACCCGCTCGCCGAGCGACGCACCCCAGGGTTTCTCCTCCCCGGTCTCGGCGCGGGTGCAGGGCTCGCCATCCTCCTTGTGGACACGGTGCAGCGGGTCACCCCGGTGGCCATCGGGCTTGCCACGGCGACGCTGGTCACGGTGGGCATTCGACTCGGTCTGTCGGTCCGCGGGTTGAGATCCCTGACAGAGATCCGCCATCGCCAGGCGATCACCGATGAGTTGACCGGCTTGGGCAACCGCAGACAGCTCTTCTCTCTCCTCAACGCCTTCTTCGCCGATCATGCCGATCCCGAGACCATCGACCGCCATCTGTCCCTGCTGTATGTCGACCTCGACCACTTCAAGGAGATCAACGATTCCTTCGGCCATGGAGCCGGCGACGAACTCCTGAGACAGCTTGGTCCGCGACTGACCAGTTCGCTGCGAGACACCGACGTGCTGGTGCGCGTCGGCGGGGATGAGCTTGCCGTGCTGATCATGGACGCCGACTCGCGCTACGCCACGGGGGTCGCCGAGCGACTCATGGCCAAGCTCGAGGAACCCTTCGTGCTCAACGCCGTCACGGTGCGCATCGGCGCCAGCATCGGCATCGCCAGCGCGCCCACGGACGCCACCGACAGCGTCGGCCTGCTGCGCTGCGCAGACCTCGCCATGTACCGCGCCAAGGTGGGACCTGAGGCATTCGAGACCTACCGCCGCGACATCGACGATGACGGCAACCGGCTGCGCCTCGTGGAAGAGCTGCGCGATGCGGTCGAGGGCGGGCAGTTCCAGGTGCACTACCAACCGCAGGTCGATCTCCAGACCGGCGAGGTCACGGCTGTCGAGGCCCTGCTGCGCTGGCCCCACCCGCGACTCGGCATGGTTCCCCCGCTCGACTTCATCCCCCTCGCCGAGGAGGCCGGGCTGATGCAGGCCCTGACCGCGTTCGTCCTGGAAAGAGCGGTGAGCCAGTGCGCTGCCTGGCACGCCGGCGGGCGGCCGCTGACCGTCTCCGTCAACATCTCCGCGACCAACCTCCTCGACCCCGGGTTCAGCGATTCGGTGAAAGCTGTGCTGGGACGTCACCACCTGCCCGCCTCCGCGCTGGTCCTGGAGATCACCGAGACCACCATCCTCAGGGACTTCGACGTCTGCAAACGGGTCATCGTCCAGCTCCGCGACCTCGGCCTGGGCGTGTCGATCGACGACTTCGGCGCGGGGTTCACCTCGCTCGCCTACCTCGGCAGTCTCGCGGTCAGCGAGCTGAAGCTCGACCGCGCCTTCCTCACCCGCCTGGCCACCGGCGACACCGAACGCAACTCGGCGCTGGTCCGCGCCACCATCGCCCTCGGCCACAAGCTGAACATGCGCGTGGTGGCGGAGGGTATTGAGGACCCCGAAGCACTCGACCTGCTCACCAGTTTGGGGTGCGATCTCGGCCAGGGCTACTTCATCAGCCATCCGATGCCGGCCCAGGACCTCGTTCTCCCGGCACCGCGGCTCATGCTCGTCCCGAACACGGACAAGGCAGCTGCCGGTTAGGTAGGGGAGGGTCGATCGGGGCCGACCACGGTTGGTTCATGTTGTTCTATTTCTCTCCGAGTCCCGTCGCCGTCGGGTGCCTGCTCATCGGCTATGTGGTCTCAGCGCGCCCGATCAAAGCGACCATCGTTGCTGGTCTGGCACCCACCTTTGTGACATCGCCCGACCATCTGTGGTGGTGGGACGGCAGGCAATGGTTCGGGGTGCCGTCGATCGCGCCGCTTCACGCGCTCCGCCCACCGGACGGCAACCACTCGTGGACCGGCGACCACTGGTATCCGATGCCCCCCTTGCCCCCGCGGAGACCGCGCAGCTCGCCGTCGACTTCCCCGGCGTGAGATTGCCGCCATGGCCTCGGCGACTAGCCTGGGTCGTTCAACGCGAGGGCTTTCCCATCATGCGGCCGCTGTGCCCGAAATCGCTGCGAGGGCCTGACTGCTGAGGGCCTCTCCTGCCTCCGCGACCGGCTGCATACGGCTCGTGTCGTCGGCGGCGAGAATCCGCCGCAGGGCCGCATCGATCTCAGTGATCGCGAGCGACTTGCTGAGGAACTCGACACCGCCGAGCTCAACAGCGTCGAGGAATCGAGGGTCATCAGCTTCGGCGCTCGACCAGAGAATGACCGGCAGGAGCGCGGTTGCGGGCAGCGCTCGCACGGCCCGGCACAGCCCAAGCCCGTCAAGGTGAGGCATGTTCATGTCCGACACGACGGCATCGGGCTTGTAGACGAGGACGGCGTTGAGCGCCTCGCATCCATCGCCAGTCATGACAACGTCGAAGCCGTGGAACTCCAGCATCAAACCGAGCATGGCCAGCGCGTCGACACCATCCTCGGCCACCACGATCAGCGGTCGAGGGCGACGGGAGCTGGCGCGAGCGACGGTGATCCCTCTCCTTTTGGACTCATCCGGGCGGATTCAGGATGACCTCGCATCCTCGCAAAGCGCAGCCCGCAGAGTCGGTCCGGTCCGATACCGACGACCGCCTTTGGTATCGTTGGCATGGCTGTTCTCGCCACCCTTGCGCGAGGACGCGGGCTGGCTCCAGCCTCGGCCGGGTGTACCAGTTTCGGCAAGACGGCGGCAGACGTCTGGGGGTCATGGCCGTCACCCGTCTTCCGTCACACGACTGCTCTGTGGGACGACTCCAGTTGGCGCATGAACAGTTCATTGACTTCGATCGCATCACGCCGTACCCTCTTGGCGAGGGGTGATATTTTGGGGGGGGCAGGGATGGAACGACGGCGATCGCCGCAGCACGACGAGGCGGCTCAGTGGCTTGCTGATCTCTACGAGTATCTGGACGTTGTCAGGTATCCCGCGCGCGTGGAGATGCGCCGGGCCGTGGACGAAGCGGCACGAAGGGCAGACAGCGGGGCGCGCCTGGAGTACGCATTGCGGCGCCTGCCTGTTCGCTGACCCGAGGTCGCGCGGCTTCGACCGCTCCGCTCAACCGGCCGCGATCGCGGTATCGGGACGGAGCCCACATGTGAGGCGGAGCAGTCAGATCGCCTGCGCCTCGAGCCGTGACACGAAGTCCTCTGAGCAGATTGCCGGCGAGAAGAGAAAGCCCTGCGCACGATCGCAGGCAAAGTCACGCAGAGTGGCCAGCTGCTCCGCAGTCTCGACCCCCTCGGCGACAACGTAGAGGCCGAGAGCGTGCGCCAGGTCGATCATCGCGCGGATGATCGACGAGCTCCGGCGGTCGACGGCAATGCCTTCGACGAACGAGCGATCGATCTTGATGAAGTCAAGGGGGAAGCTCTGCAGATAGGAGAGTGCGGAAAAGCCCGTGCCGAAATCGTCGAGCCCGATGCGCATGCCGAGGCCGCGGAGCTCGCCGAGCGAGGCGACGGCGGAGTGGGAGGTCTGCATCAGCACGTGCTCGGTCACCTCGATGCTGAGGTCACTCCCCTTCAAGCCTGCGGCCTCGATGCGATTGGCCAATGCCGGCGCGAACTCTGGGTTTGCCAACTCGCGAGCTGTCAGGTTCACCGCCAGCCGCTCGACATCGGGGCACGACCCCGTCGCCCGCCACCTTGCGAGCTCGGCCAACGCAGCCGCCCGCACCCGCTCATCCATCGCGGGCATCAGCCCTGTCTCCTGGGCGACCTCGAGAAAGTGCGCAGGCGAAAATTGACCGCTGTCCCCGTCCTTGATGCGAATCAGTGCCTCGGCTTCAATCGTCCGGCCACTCGCCACATCGATGATGGGCTGGTACTCAACCAGGAGCAGCTCATCGGCCAGCGCACGGCGCACCAGGCGCTCAGTCTCAAGACGCTGTATCGCACGCACCTGCAGTGCCGCGCCGTACACCTCGTGACGGTCTCGTCCCTGATCTTTGGCGCGGTACATCGCCATGTCCGCCTCACGCAGAAGGTCTGCCGGCAGGTGATCGGGTTGCGACGCCACGGCGATGCCGATGCTCACTGTGGCCACCACCTCTTCAGTGCCGATGCGGTACGGCTCGCGCAGCCCGATGACCACGCGGTCAGCGAACGCCGTCAGGTCGGCAGGATCGGCCAGACCCTGTACAACGACGACGAACTCATCGCCGCCGAATCGTGCGACCGTGTCGTCCGGGCGCGCCAAACTCTGCAGGCGCCGTGCCGCCTCAAGAAGAACAGCATCACCCACTTGGTGACCCAGGGTGTCGTTGATCACCTTGAAGTGATCGAGGTCGAGCATGAGGACCCCGAGGAACCCCGGGTTGCGCTCGAGATGTCTCAAGCCCTGGCTGAGGCGATCCGCGAGAAGACTGCGGTTGGCGAGTCCCGTCAGCGCGTCCGTCAGGGCCTGACGCTCAATCGTGTCCTGCTCCTCCCGCTGCCGACCGATGTCACGCATCAGTGTCTGCGTCTCGAGCAGCACGTCCATCACCTGGTCGTTGGTCGCTCTGCGCTTCGCCGGGTGGTCGCCTCCGACGTCATCCGGATGGGTCCAGACGTGGGCGCGCGACAACCGACGACGTGTGACAGGTCCGCGACCCTCCACCTGAACATCGGGCTCAGCACCCGGCGCAGCCACCTCTTGGGCGAGGCAATACAGCAGGTGGGCTCCGCGGTCGGCGCTCACGTGCCAGCGGAGCCACCTGTGTGTACCGTCGCTGCAGGTCAACCGGTTGACGATTTCCGCGGTCGCCGCGCGACCGGACGACACCATCTTCAACCCGCGTCGCGTATCCGCTCGGTCCTCGGGATGAACGAACACGATGAATGGCTTGCTGGCAATCTCGAAACCGGAGTGACCGAGATCGCGCAGCCACCGATCGTTGTGCTCCTTGACCTCCCCATCAAACCCGAGGACGCACGCGATGTCATCGGACATCTCCAAGAGTCGCTGCACGGCGTCGTTGGAGAGTTGGGGCGCCTCAGCTGCGACGGCCTTGACACTCATGGCCATGGTGCGTTCCTACGATTTGCGTCCTAGCTCAAGTGATCGTCGAGTCGCGCTCGAACCATCCAGTCGGACAGCACCACCATCTGCGCGAACCGCGGATGCGATCTGTACGGCACAAGACATAGTGTTCTGCCTGACGCCGTCCTGTTACCCGCAGGTCATACCGCGGCATCGCGGTCTTACATGGGCCGCCTTTGCACCGACCGCTCATCGACGGCACTGACAGCAGCGCGTTTCCCCCTGCTGCTGTGAGGTGGGGGCTCGAGTCAGTACGGCGGCGGACGCACTCACGGGTCATGCGCCTGTTTCTTCCGATCTCGCTGACCGCTCGCAAGCCCATCGGGTCCGCGCTCAGCCGTTGAGACGTACCATGAGTCGGTGCAGCCTTTGATCATCCCCAGGTGTGCATGACTCCAACACGACGAGAGCCGCCCTTCGACGAGCCGGATGGTGAGTTGGAGAAGCTCGCTGCTGAGCACCGGGACCGCGCGCCGATTCTCGCGGAGGAGCAGACACGCCGCAAGCGCACGGCGCGCAAGGAGCTCGAGCGGGTGATCAACACGCGGTTGGCCCTGACAGCAGAGGATCAAGCCGTCGGCGACCGCGACGATCGATTGCAGCACACCGACGAGAGCACCACAGTCAGCCCTCCTCCCCAAGAGGGCCGCAGCGCCGCCAACGACGCTCCAACGAAGGATCCAGCGGGTCACGCCAGCGGGTGCGGCAACGGATTTCAGCGGGGACTGTTGCGACATTGTCCGCCGCACAGCTCCGACCGTTGATGCAGCGCAACATAGAGGAATGTTTCACCGCTCCCGGCTAGCCCCCGTCCTTGTCGTCACCGCAGCCGTCGTCGCCGGAGCGTGGCCCACAGCCGCCTTCGCAGCCACCCAACCACGGCTGGGGACAGCGCTCAACTTCGCCGCCATCGCGGGATCAACCATCACCAACACGGGCCCCACGGTCATCAAGGGCAATGTGGCGTTGAGTCCGGGCTCGGCGGTCACAGGTTTCCCCCCCGGCATCAGCGCGGTGCGGAACATCGCGGATGCGAACGCGGTGAAAGCCAAGACCGATCTTGTGACCGCGTTCACAGACGCCGCGTCGGCGCCTTCGACGTCCAACCTGACCGGTAAGAACCTGGGCGGCCTGAACCTGACCGCGGGCGTCTACTCCTTCAGCTCGTCGGCGCAGTTGACGGGCAAGCTCACGCTCTCGGGTACCGGCGTGTTCATCTTCCGCATCGGCAGTGCGCTCACAACCGCGACCGCCTCGGCCGTCCTGTTGCGCAACGGCGCGCAGGCGTGCGCTGTGTACTGGGAGGTCGGCAGCTCCGCCACACTCGGCTCGGCGACCCAATTCCAGGGCAACCTGATGGCTCTGACCAGCATCACCATGGTGACCGGCGCCAACATCATCACTGGGCGAGCACTGGCGCGCAATGGCGCGCTCACGTTGGACACCAACCAGATCACCCCGCCGACCGGGACCTGCACCGCGGCCTCGACCACCCGCACCGCCACGCCAACCACGCCAACCACGCCCAGCACCGGCGCTGTCGCGCCGGGATCGGCTCTACCCGGGCTCGGCATCCTGGCCACGATCGTCGGCGGGCTGATGGTGTTGGCTGGACGCAGGCGACCGCGCCTCGACGGCCAGAGCCGCCGACGCCCGCTGGGCTAGTACCTGTCCGTCGCCACCCGGAGGGCTGCCTATCTGGCAGCCTCACCTCGCGGAGCCCCTGGGCGAGTGAACGCGAACACGCGCATATCCGCGAGGAGCCAACCGCATGAGTCGTCCCAGCGATGGGGCTGACCGCAGCCGTGGCATTTGAGGGGGGGACGCTCTTCGCCCCCTGCATCGTGACTCGGAGACAGCGGGTAACTCAGCGGGATCAGGCGACGACCGCACGCCGCGCACGACAGCACCGCGTTCCACAGCTTCGCGGGTTGGTGTGCGCGTAGCCGAACGGCGGCCTCACGGCGAAGGTCGAGGATGTCCTCCACGGCGCGTGCACTTGGACTCATCGCTTTCACTGTGCGCCTCGTTCCCGGATGCGCCGCGAACGCCGCGTCACGAACGATCAGAGGAATCTGACTCGGGCCACCGACACCTGTGCCAGGCAGTTGCCAGCCATCGGCTCCCCTACCGTGATCTGACAGGGCCACAGGTCGATAGCCGAGGCCTGTCGCCCCAGCGGAACCCGGGGCTCACATCGGATCGCGATTTCGACCTTGCGTAACGGGCGCGTCGCTCACCAGCCCCCAACATTGGATGGTGATACGCCGCACCCGTGCCGTCGCAGTGATCACGGCTGCCGCGGTGGGTGTGGTCGGGGTGCTCTCGGCGATTTCGATCCAGCGCTCATACGATTCCGGTCTTGCATCCGAGGGCGCCAAGCTCGCCGCCACGGCTCAGGTGACTGCTGCACTGATCTCGCAACAGATGGCCTCGGTCGAGGAGATCGAGCGGGCTACGCTCCAGCGCTCCGGCTTCATCACCGCGATCGGCTCGGGGGCAGCGGGCAACATCGACACGTCGGGGCTGCAGCTCATCCTGAACGAAGTCCAGGCGCTCCGTCCGGAGTTCCAATTCGCCGCCTTCGCCGACGCGCTGGGCACCACTCGGGCGACGGCACCTCTCAACCCGGCCGTCATCGGAAGGAACTTCAGCTTCCGCGACTGGTACCGGGGGATTGTGAGAACGGAGAGCCCCTACGTGT
>Ga0209483_1002325_pt1 | contig 13423 bp, 15 predicted proteins | sample NGEPerA_FD_184508 | JGI IMG/M metagenome (GOLD analysis project Ga0209483, IMG submission 184508) | Arctic peat soil microbial communities from the Barrow Environmental Observatory site, Barrow, Alaska, USA - NGEE PermafrostL2-A... | ecosystem: Environmental > Terrestrial > Soil > Wetlands >... | reverse complement strand
CGCCGATAGCTCCGCCACGCCAGGCGAGTCGGCCGACTCAGTCGTGGCCGATAGCCGGGCGGGCGGCGCCCAGGCATTGATCACGATTCCGATGATGAGTTGGGGGCCGAAATTGGGGGCAAACCGGGCCACTCTTCCCAGCTATTCGATTGCCAAATACGGCCCGCAAACGGGCGACGACCCTTACTTCACCGACGCCGGGAATGGCGTCAGCGTCACCAACAACACCTTGATCACCTGGAACAATCCCAATGACTCCTACGTGCCGGTGGATACCAATTTTCAAAAGGGCTACGTGCAGCATTTGACTAACGCCTGGGGGTTGTCCACCAATGGCGGCGTCAATTACTACATTATGGATAACGAGCATAGCCTCTGGTCTTCGACCCATCAGGATATTCATCCGGTTGGCCCCACCATGCAGGAGGTCTTTGGAAAAATAATAGCTTATGCCTCCATGGTTAAGAGCGTCGATCCCCACGCGCTGGTTCTGGGACCGGAAGAATGGGGCTGGCCAGGTTATCTATACAGCGGCTTCGACCAGCAATGGTCCGCCCAAAACAACGACTACAATGCAGCCGACTTTCCCAATCGCCAGACCGTTGGCGGATGGGATTACATGCCATGGCTCCTGAACCAGCTTCATTTTCACGATACCAACAGCGGTCAGCGCCTCTTGGATTATTTCACGCTCCACTGCTACCCGCAAGAGGGCAGCGTCGGCGGGGATGATGTTTCCACCGCAACAGAGTTATTGCGCAACCAGTCCACCCGCCAATTCTGGGATACGAACTACGTTGACCCAAGCTGGATCAACAGCGTGATTATGCTGATTCCCCGCATGAAAAGCTGGGCGGCCACTTACTATCCCGGCACCAAAATCGGAGTGACCGAATACAATTGGGGCGCCGAGAGTTCCATCAGCGGCGCCACGGCGGAGGCGGACATCCTGGGCATTTTTGGCCAGCAAGGATTAGACCTGGCCACTCGCTGGGAGACTCCTGCCACCGGAACGCCCACCTATCTGGCGATGAAGCTCTATCGCAACTACGACAACAACAGGTCTTCCTTCGGCGACACCGGAGTGCTGGCCAGAGGACCCAACCCCGACAACGTCGCGGTCTTCGCCGCGCAGCGTTCCTCCGACGAAGCGCTGACGATCATGGTGGTGAGCAAATATTTGACAGGAACCACTCCTCTTATCATTAACGTGACGAACTATACCGGCAGCGGAGCGGCTCAAGTTTGGCAGCTTAACGCCAGCAATGTCATCTCTCGACTGGCCAATTTGAACTACAGCAATGGCGCATTGCAAACGACGGTGCCCAGCCAGAGCATTACCCTGCTGGTTCTTCCGCCGAGTACCGCGCTGAACCTCACCTCGGGAGCGTCCCGAACCGATGGGCAATTCGAGTTTTGGCTCAGCGGCGAAATCGGCCGGAACTTTATTCTGCAATCATCGCCGGACCTTTTGCATTGGACGCCGGTCAACACCAATACCTTTGCGAGCGCCAGCGCCCATTTTCTCCTTCCGGCCGGTCCCCGCGTTCAATTCTACCGCGCCGCGCTGACGCATTGAAAATTTTTCCCCGTGATCCAGTCATTCGTGCTGAGGGGTCGGTTCCTAGTGTGTCAACATTTGGCGTGTCTATCTTTATAGAGCAGCCGGTTAACGGATTTCCATGCTCCCATCTTCAATTCCTGGCAGATCCACTTGAGGGGCATCGTCGTTTCCCGCCGCAAGCGTTGCGCCAACGCGATCTTTACCGGGTCGCTTTTGCGCCGCTGGACTAAATCGGATGGCTTCCAACCCGCCTCTTGCAATCCCGCCGCCACAATGCGCGTCGCTTTGTCCGCCGCGCTTTCGGCCCGCTCCTCTCCATAGTGATGCTCTCCCATTTGCCGGCTCGCCTGCAGCAGGAGTTCCCGCCGAAAGGCCTCTTCTCCGTAACACCAGCCGCTACGGATCTTTTGATATTCTTCGCCCAGTTCCATCGCCCGGCTGGCTTCCATGCGCCGGGCAAATTCCCTGCGCCCGGCCCAGGTGTCGGCGCCAATGTTCATCTCGCCTAACAACCGATCCACCCGCAACCAAGGCGCTCGTTGAGCGGGTCGGCGCAAATACTCGCCATAACTGCTCCAGGTAAAAGCTTCGAGGGGTTGCCCTGTCTTCAGCAGCCGGGCCCGCACCGGGTTCAAATGCACATAGTCACAGACCGTCTTGAGGTAACCGTTGCCGCTGTTGGCGACCAGCAGGGATTTGTAGCGTCCGCTGAAAAGATGCCCGGAAAGCCGATGCCGGCGATTAAATCGCGCCGTATAGGTTCCCAAAACCCATTTCATTCCATCGGCCAGGTTGGCTTTGGGGGTTTCAATAACGAGGTGGAAATGATTGTGCATCAGGCAGTAGGCGTGAACCTGCCAATCGGTCTTCTCGCAGGCTTGGGCCAAGGTGGAGAGGAACAATCGGCGGTCCATTTCGTCCTTAAAGATTGGTTCCTTCCGGTCACCCCGACTCAACAGATGATAGACAGCCCAGGATACTGGAGGCGAAGTTTGCGTGCCATGTCAGGACTTTGGCGATGGCGGTATATCTTGTCAACCAAAAGTGCGAAACACTAGTGTAGTGTCCCGGAAATGACTAGACATATAAAAATCGTGGATTACGAGGGAAATGGCCCGAACCAACGAAGCCGTCCTCTGATAATATGTCTAGTTAATTGCGAGACACTACACTAGGAACCGACCCCTAAGCTGCGAAACAGGTCAAGTTTCAGTGCGAGGGGCGACCTGAAACCCCTTTGGTCACACCCGCGCGTGACATTTGGGGGTTGGGGTTGTCTAATTGGGGGTGGAGAGTCTCATGAATGAGGTTGGCGCACTGCCCCAGGACCCGGGTTCAGCGGAACGCCGTGGCCTGCCGGATGAGTTTGGGGATATTTATGACCGGCATAGCCGCGCCATTTATTATCTCGCCCTGCGCTTCCTGGGGGATCCGCAAAAGGCCGAGGATGCCACCCACGATGTGTTTCTGAAGGCCATTCGCCGCGCGGACCAATTTCGCGGGGAAGCGTCGGCCCGAACATGGCTTTACCGCATTGCCATCAATCATTGCCGCAACTTGCAGCAGGCCTGGCATGACCGGCACATGTTTCCCAGCAGCGATAGCGCGGTCTGGGAGTTGACGCCCGGGGACGACTCCCCTTTGCGTATTCTCGAAACCAAGGAATTGGGCCGCCGCATTCAAAACACCCTTGACGCAATCCCGGCGGAATACCGCCTGCTCCTCTTGCTGGTTAGCGACGAGGAGTTGAGCTACGAACAGATCGGGGCCTTGACCGACCAATCCACCGACGCGGTGCGCGGCAAATTGCACCGCGCCCGCAAAGCCTTCGCCATTGCCTTCGCCAAAACGGAGTAAAACACGATGAAACACCAGAGCAAACTTTCGACGAATCAACAAAGTGAGCAAGCCGCCGAGTTGCACGCCGCCCAGAAGGCGGGGCAGGAATTTGAGAGCGTCGAGCAATTGCTCCGCCATGACGCCGGGCAAGTCACCGTTCCACCGGCGATTGCCCAACGTTTGCGCCAATCCATCGACAATTCCAATACGCCCCTTCCGCCCCGCCGGGGATGGTGGCGCAGATTGCTGGACTAAAGTTTATGCAAGGCCTCTGGCAACGGTTTGTCTCATCGCTAACCCCGGGCGTGCGTTGCGCGCTGGCCATTTGGACGTTGTTTTACTTGACTGATGGCGCCTTGGGCTTTTTCCACATCGCAAGCCTCAGCGATTGGGTGGGGATGACGGGTCCCGCCGTCCGGCATGGACAAATCTGGCGGCTGGTGACTTACGGGCTTTTGCCGGCGAATATCATGGATTTGCTGGCCAACGGAATTTCCGTGGTGGTATTCGGAAGCATGTTGGAACGGCTTTGGCGGCCTCGCGATTTCTTGTTGTATTGCGCCATTGCCACCGTCGGAGCCGGGCTGGCGAAACTCGCTCTCCAACCGTCGAGCCTCATCCCGCTGCTCGGTCCCAGCCCGGTGGCCTTTGCCCTGATGGCGGCGACCGGGCGGCTGCTGGCCCATGAAACGATCTTGGTCCCGCCGTCTTTACAATTGACGATGCGGCAGGCCGTCATTCTTCTCGCCGCCCTCAGTTTTATTCTTATCGCGTCCATGGCCGGGTGGGTCAACGCGATTATCCGAGTTTCAGGAGGCGGGTTCGGCCTCCTTTATCTGTGGCTGCGCAGCGCAATCGGCCAGCCACGATCGGCGCGGCCCATCGCGTCGCAACGCATCAACCGGCTGGAGCTATGATATTGTCAAATATAAATCGTCCGGCCCGCGCCCGAACGAACGCCGCCGTGGCGTGGGCCATGCTCGCCGAGTGCCGCTTTTGCGCGCATGATTGTGCCGTCAACCGTCTGGCCGGCCCCGGCGGCCGATGCCATGCCGGCGCGGAGACACGCTATTTCTGTTCTCAAGTGGAGGTGACGGATGAATTGGATTTGATTCCCACTTACGCGATTGCCTTCAGCGGCTGCGACCTCCGTTGCGCCTTCTGCATCACCGGGGCGGAAAGTTGGAATGCGCGGGCCGGAGAATTCTTTGACACCTCCGACGTGGCCGCAAAGGCCATCGCCGCACTCGACCGCGGGGCGCGGACGGTCATGGTGCTGGGAGGTGAACCGACCGTGCATTTGCACGCCGCGCTGAAGCTGGTTTCCCTCCTGCCGCCAGAGGCCCGCCTGGTCTGGAAAACCAACGCCCACGGCAGCAGTCAAGCCCGCTCCCTGCTGGATGGCATGTTCGACGTCTGGCTGGCGGATTACAAATTCGGCAACGACCGTTGCGCAAAAACGCTGGCCCACGTCTCAAACTACACTTCGGTGGTGCGCGAAAATCTTCGCTGGGCCGCCCGCCAGAGCGAACTGATCGTCCGCCACCTCCTCATGCCGGGGCACTTCGAGTGCTGCTGGCGGCCGGTGGCGAACTGGCTGGCCGCCGAATTGCCCGGTGTCAAAACGAATCTTCGCGACGGCTTCTGGCCGGCCTGGCAATCGCAACGCCATCGCGAACTGCGCGGGACGGTCTCGCGCACGGAGAGCGAGGCCGCCTTTGACTTGGCCCGGCAACTCGGGTTGAATTTGATCCCATGACTGCCAATTCTGCCAATTCCGCCAACCCCATTGCGCCGCTGGTGACGGAGTTTTTGCTCCTGCCCGACGGCCGGATTTTGGTGCAGAATCTGACGCCCGTCATGGCTGCCATCCTGCTCGAACTGAACCCCGACGAAACGGCCATCCGCCGCCGGGTGATGAAACAATCTAACCCGGCAAAATACGATGAACTTTGACGCCGAACTGGAATTGCTCATCCGCGCCCGCTACCCGATTTTATACATCATCTCCAGCGAGGAGACTCGGGCGCAAAACGTGGTGCTGGAAGTCGCCGGCAAACGCCGGAAGAAAGTCTTCGAGTGGAGCTACAGCACAGGCATCGTTCCGGCCGGCACTTCCCTCCAATCCCAAAAACACCGCAACGCCGCGACCAAAGATCCACTGACGGCGCTCGACCAAGTGATCGAGCAGGTCGAACCGGCCATTTTCATTTTCAAGGATTTTCACCCGTTTCTAACCCGCAACAACTTCGCCGTGGTGCGGAAGCTCAAGGAAATCGCGCTGCATTTGAAGGAAAGCCTCAAGACGATTGTCCTCATTTCGCCGGTGCTGGAAATTCCCACGGAATTGGAAAAAGAAATTACGGTGCTCAATTATCCGCTGCCCTCGCGCGAGGATTTAAGCGCGTTGCTCGACCGGATCATTGCCGATGTCAAAGAGTTCAAACAAGTGAAGATCGAACTGGAGGAATCAGGCCGCCACCGGTTGTTGCAGGCGGCGCTGGGCCTGACGCTGGGCGAGGCGGAAAATGTCTTCGCCAAAATCATTGTCAAAGACGAGCGCCTGAGCGGGGACGACGTCAACGAAGTTTTCGCGGAGAAGCAGCAGATCATCCGCAAGAGCGGCTTGCTCGAATATTGCGCGACGACGGAGGGTTTCTCGAACGTGGGCGGATTGGCCATGTTGAAGGAATGGTTGAACAAGCGCGCCGCCGCGTTCACCGATGAGGCCCGCGCCTTTGGTCTTCCTGCCCCCAAGGGCATTCTCATGCTGGGCGTGCAGGGTTGCGGCAAAAGCTTGTGCGCCAAAGCGGTCTCCACTCAATGGCAACTGCCGCTGCTGCGTTTTGACATGGGCCGCATGTTCGGCAGCCTCGTCGGCTCTTCGGAAGAAAATGTGCGGCGGGCCATCGCGGTGGCGGAATCGGTTGCGCCTGCGATATTGTGGGTGGACGAGATTGACAAGGCGTTTGCCGGGTCGCAAGGCTCGGGCGCGACCGACGGGGGAACCACCGCGCGGGTCTTTGGGACGTTTCTCACCTGGCTTTCCGAAAAAACCGCGCCGGTCTTCGTCGTCGCCACCGCCAATGACATTTCACAATTGCCACCTGAATTGCTGCGCAAAGGCCGGCTGGACGAAATCTTTTTTGTTGACCTTCCCGGCAGCGATGAGCGTGAGGAAATTTTTCGCATCCACATCACCAAGCGCGGACGTGACGCCGCGACGTTCGACTGCGCCGCCCTGTCCAAAGCCAGCCAGGAATTCAGCGGTGCGGAAATCGAGGAAGCGATCAATAGCGCCCTTTACGATGCTTTTTACGCGCAGGGAGAAGTGACGACCAGCCACATTTTGCACGCTTTGTCCGAGACCGTGCCTCTGGCGAAAACGATGGATGAACAGATCGGCCGTCTGCGTAATTGGGCCGAAGGCCGCGCCCGCAATGCCAGCGTGGCGCGCGACACCCAGAAGGCCAACGTGGGCCGGCGAATGGAATTGTAAACAACCCCAAGAAAAAATGGGACCTTTTTGGAAGCATTTTTCGGTGGATGTCGGCGGCTATGGCCGCAACGGTGGCACCGTGTTCTTTCTCACGGTGGGCCTTGGGCTGGGCCTGCTGATTGGAATTGCCGTCATTTACGAAATTTCCGAAAAATATTTTCCACTGACCATTGGGGCGGCCGCCTTCATCATCGTTTCCTGCCTCGGCCGAGCTATCTGCCGGGCGCGGCGGGACCGGAGCGGATATTCGATCCAGCCATTGTCGCGTGAGGAAATGCGGCGAGCCCGGTCTAAGTTATTAGGAAATCAACAATCGAGGAAATTATGAGCGCAGTTTGCATCTTAACCCCTTTGGTGATTGCGGCCTGGCCGGCCTTCAGCGCGGCGGTGGTCGCGGCCGCCAGTTCACTCGGGTATGCGGTGGTGTCCGGCGTCAATGAGGAAATTGTGGCGACGGCCAGCCTTCAGACGACCACCGTTCAACTCGAGATCGCCCGCAGCGAAGTCGTCACCGGACAATTGGGCCGCGACCAGCGGATCAGCGTGGCGCGCGGCGGGGTCACGGTCACTTTCTCCCGCGATGCGCGCGGGAAGGCCGCCCTTTGCGTCACCGGCGAAGGCCACAGTAAACAAGAATTAAAGGCCTTGGGCGAGGAGTTGAGCCAGACGGTCGTGCAACAATATGTCTATCAAAAACTGATGAGCGAAATGAGCAATCGCGGGTTCCTCGTCGTGGACCAGGAAACCAACGAAGACCGTTCCATCCGGTTAAAGGTCCGCCACTGGGAGAACTAACCATGCCCCAGCGCGAATTTGACATCACCATTAACAAGGACGGCACGGTTGAACTGCATATCAAAGGGTACAAGGGCCGGGCCTGCCTGGAGGCGGCGAAATTATTCGAGCAAATCGTCGGTGAAACGGAATCCGAACGCCACACCAGCGAGTTCTACGAACCCGAGGAGCAGGTGCGGCGTCATTTGGATCAAAGCCAGGGATCATGACGCATCGTGACAGCTCATACTATCCGCGGCGCGCCACCCTCTTCAGCCCGATTTTAGACCGGGCCGGCGGGTTCGCGCAGAGGTTGCGGGATTTGGTCGCGCAAGTGCCGGATGAGGTCACGACCGTGGGCCTCATCGGCAGTCTTTTGGTGCCGGGCCTGGCGATTTACCTGCGCGATCCTGGTCGTTCTGGCAAGGCGGCGCTGGCGGTATGTGCGGGGTTGTTTCTGGCCTTCGTGGCGTTCATCGGATTCCCATTTGCGAACGCTGCCTTTACGATCCTCTTGTCGATCCATGTCGTCGGTGTAATCGCCTATTGCAAACCGCTTCTTGCCGGCGCTCAGTGGATCTCTCGTCTCGTCATCAGTCTCTTGCTTTGTGTGGTGACGATCGCCCTTATTTACGTGCCGCTGCCCAATTTGCTGGAGCAGCGCTGGCTCGTTCCTTTGCGGTTGCACGGGCATGTGGTGGTGGTGCATCGCCTCCACTCTCCCGGCGCCATCGAGCGCGGCGAATGGGTGGCCTTTCGCGTCCTTAGCGAACAGAATCATTTCAATAACGGCGCCGGCCACGGCAACGTCATTGTCGTCGATGGGATTAATCTGTCTCCGGTGCTGGGCATCCCGGGCGATCATGTTGAATTCACCGCCAAATCCTTTTCCGTCAATGGCCTTGCGCAACCGCGCCGCCCGAATATGCCCGCCTCGGGCGAATGGACGGTGCCGGAAAAGTGCTGGTTCATCTGGCCGGAAGTCGCTATAAACCAGCACGGAATTATCCCGGAAGGCAATCTCACTTCCGCGGCGATGGAGATTGCCACGGTGCATTGGGATCAGTTTCTGGGCAAAGCATTCAAACATTGGTTTGGGCGGCGGCAATTGTTCGCATGAGCAGATTCGTCAATTTAGAATTTGACGGCGCGTCCGAGGAGAAGTCCCTGGGGGCGCCAGAGAGCATCGTCCTGGACGAACATCATTACATGCGAGAGGCGCAGAACGCGTATGAGAATGCCGACTTTGAAAAGGGCCTTCGTTACTTCGCCAAGGTTCTGGAGTTCAACCCGCAAAACGCCGCCGCCTGGTCGGCCCAGGTGCGAATGCTCATTGAACTGGCCGAATATCGCGAAGCCAAGATCTGGGCCGACAAAGCGCTGGAACGTTTCCCCGATGAGCCTGACCTGCTCGCCGCCAAAGCCGTTGCCCTGGGCCGGAGTGGCGATCTTGATGCCGCCCTGGCTTTTTCCGACGCCTCCATCGAGGAGCGCGGCGATACGCCTTACGTCTGGCTGGCACGGGCCGACGTCCTGCTGGCGCGCAAAGAATCACTGGCGGATTATTGTTTTGACAAAGCGATGATGCTGGCGCGCGGCAACTGGTTCGTCGCCTGGCTGGCCGCCCGCATCCGCTCATTTTACAAGCAATTTGTCCTGGCCCTTAACCTTCTGCAAAAGGCCATCGCATCCAATGCCGGAAGTTACATCCTGTGGATGGACTTGGGCCGATGCCAGGAGGCCCTTGGTTTTCTGGGACCTGCCGCAAGCTCTTTTGCCCAAGCCAGACAGCTTAACCCCCAATCTGACGAAGCGGGCGATGCCCTGATGCGCGTGAAAGCGGGGGGCGTGGGCGAGCGCTTGCTCGGGTGGTGCCGCCGGCTCAAAAAATGACCACCGACGAAATAACCATGAACAGCATGGACCGTCTGTTATCGGCGGTATCGGAGTTCGCCGCCTCGGATCTTCACCTCGTGGCCGGTGTGCCCCCCGCCTTTCGCGTCAACGGCGAAATCATTCTAGCCCAGGAGGACGCCCTGACGGCCGAAGACGTGACCGAGATGGTGGACGGCCTGCTCAACGAGCAGCAAAAGCAAAAGCTGGAGCAGGATTGGGAACTTTGCATCTCGATGCACCACCGCGCGGCCGGGCGGCTCCGCGTGACCATTTACCGGCGCAACGGCCATCCCGAGATGAGCCTGCGCTTCTGCGGTCATCGAATCGCCTCGCGCGAAGAACTGGGCCTGCCCGAGAGAATCGACGACTTTGCGCGCAAGCCAAACGGCCTCGTTCTTATCACCGGCCCGACGGGCGCGGGCAAAACCACCACCCTGAATTATTTGGTGGATTTGATCAACACCGAGCGGCGGTGCAAAATCGTCACGATCGAAGACCCTATTGAATTCGTGCATGAAAACAAGCGCGCCATCGTCGTCCAACAGGAAGTTTTGACGGACGTGCGCTCGTTCAACCGCGCTCTCATCCATGTGCTGCGCCAGGATCCCGATGTCATTGTCGTGGGCGAAATGCGCGACCACGAAACCATCGCGACCGCGCTCACGGCCGCCGAGACCGGCCACCTTGTGCTGGCCACGATGCATTCGCCCAACGTCTCGCACGCCATGGAGCGCATCGTGGGCGTCTTTGAAGGCAACGCCCAGCTTCAGATCATTCTTCAGCTCTCCAATTCGTTGCAAGCGATCATCGCCCAGGACCTTTTGCCCGCGACCGACCGCAGCCGCCGCGTGCTGGCCTATGAGCAACTCGTCGCCAACGGCGGTGTGCGAAGCACGATTCGGGAACACCAATTTCACCAATTGGAGAACATGATTCAAACGGGACGCAAGGATGGCATGGTGCTGATGGATAATTGCCTCTACGACCTTTACTGCAAATGCCTGATCTCCTACGACACAGCCATCAGCCGGGCCCGTTTCCCCGAACACATCCTCCGCGAAAAAAAATAGGACGGACTTCGCTGGCCTGACGTTCAGACGGCCGGAGGCTCCTCCCTTTTTTCGTGGAACAACTGTCGAAGAAAAACCAGATCGCCCGCGTCTTTTGCCCGATGGGTAATGGCTTTCATCCGCCAGAGCAAACGCGGCGAGGCAAAGGGAATGAGGACCCCGCCCAATTCATGCATGACCAAGTCGCGGGCGGCTTCGGCGTAATCAATTCCGCCGGCCGAGCGCATCAAGTCCACTAAAATTTCGTCGCCAACCCGGATAACGTTGTATTGCTGAAGTTCGCCCGGCCGGAGTTCGCGCACCGCATTGTCGGGCAAGGTCGAAAGCGCCGAGAATACTTTGGCTTCATTTTCCAAATCGACCGCCACCAATAAGTCAACGTCCGCCGTCGTTCGCGCAAGTCCGGCGGCGATAATGGCGAACCCGCCGATCACAATATACTTCGCGCCCCGTTTGTTTAATGCATCGCAGAGATGCACCAAATCGGCCTGAGTGGGCGGCCGGCTGATCAGGTTTTCGGCAGGCCGCTGCGAGCCAGCATTTGGATCATCCATTCATCCGCCTCCTCATGCGTTTTGAAACGATAAACCCCCTTGGGCATCCAACGATGCTTGAAAGACTGGTGAAGTTGCGCGGAGGTTTCCTGCAATTGCATTCCGGCCCGCAAACTATCCGGCTCAAGGGTGCGCCGGCCGACGAAGCGGTCAATTTTTTCCTCTACGTTGACAATCGGTTGTTTCACGCGTTGCCAAATTAAGCTGCCATGCTGGACAAAGCAAGGCGGGCGGGGGCGGGACGAGTTAGGATTAAGTCAACTTCGGGCATTCGAGAAAAGCCGCACTACTTCGGCCTCAACTGAGTCTCTGGCCAATCGGGATGGTGCGCGCGCAGTCCGGCAGCTTTCACTTTGCGGGCCGACCAATAGAGCTTCTGCGCGACCCGAAGACGTTCCTGGCCAGACATGGCGCGAAGGATTTTTATTTGCTCTGAACCGGGTTGTTCATCCTCCAGCATGAAATAATCATGCGTCTTTAAGCCAATTCCCGCAAGCAGAACGCTATTTTGCCATTCTTCGTGGAATCAAGCCGTCGTCGCTTCCAAGGCGCGTTCGACCGGCGGCGGTTCATTCTGATTTCGCCGCGGCTTCAAGCCACAAGCGAGTGTCCCTACGATGAGAGCAATTCCTGGATTTCTTCCCAACTGAGCGATTCGGCCAGTTGTTCTTCGTCGCCTAGAAGGGCGTTGGTCAGGGCGCGTTTGCGGGTTTGCAGGCGCAGGATTTTTTCTTCAACGGTGCCACGGGTGATGAGTTTGTAGCTGGTAACGACCCTTTTTTGGCCGATGCGGTGCGCCCGGTCGGTGGCTTGCGCTTCGACGGCCGGGTTCCACCACGGATCGAAGTGGATCACGGTGTCCGCGCCAGTTAGGTTGAGACCGACGCCGCCTGCCTTGAGGCTGATGAGAAATACCGGGATGGCGGAGTCAGTTTGAAACCGCTCGACCACCTGGCCACGGTCGGTGGTTGAGCCGTCGAGGTAGCAGTAGGGAATTTCCTGGGCGGTGAGCGCCTCGCGCAATAAAGCGAGCATGGTCGTGAATTGGCTGAAAACGAGGACGCGATGGCCGCCGTCGAGCACTTCTTCGAGCAATTCCAGGAAAAGATCGGTTTTGCCCGAAGGCGCGGCGGGCGCATCCTCCAGCTTCAGAAGACGGGGGTCGCAGCAAATCTGGCGCAGGCGCAAAAGCGCTGTCAAGACTACCATTCGGCTTTTGGCCAGGCCGCCGCCGGTTGGGGAGGCGTTGAGGATCTCGCGGCGGCTGGCTTCGAGCACTTGTTGATAGAGGGCGCGTTGGTCGTCGCTCAGTTCGCAATAAGTTACTTGTTCGATTTTTTCGGGGAGATCGGCGACGACGTCTTGTTTTAAGCGCCGTAGCATAAAAGGCCGCAAGCGCCGGGCCAGCCGGGCTTGGGCCGCGGCGTTTTTGTCGCGCACAATGGCGGTTTCGTAGCGTTCACGGAAATCCGCCCCCAACCCCAGATAGCCGGGCATGAGAAAATCGAAAATGGACCACAGATCGAGCACCGAGTTTTCCAGCGGAGTGCCGGTCAAAACCAGCCGATGACGCGCCCGGATGGCTTTGACGGCTTGGGCATTTTGGGTTTGCCGGTTTTTGATGTGTTGCGCTTCGTCGAGAACAACGGTGTCGAATTCCAAGCCGCGATAGAGTTCGGCATCGCGCCGCAGGAGGGCGTAGCTGGTAATGATCAAATCGTGCTGCGGAATTTGAGCGAACCATTCGTGGCGCTGTGGGCCGTGCAAAGGCAGGACGCGCAAATCGGGCGTAAATTTTTTTGCCTCAGCCTGCCAGTTGTAAACGAGCGACGTCGGGCAGATGATCAGGGAAGGAGATGGATTTTGCAGGACATGCAGATGGGCCAGCACTTGCAATGTTTTACCCAGCCCCATTTCGTCGGCCAAAATTCCGCCAAAACCGTTGGCCCGCAGAAAATGCAGCCATGCCACGCCGTCTTTTTGGTAGGGCCGCAAGATGGCCTCGAGATTTCCCAGTGGCGGCGTTGCGAGTTTCACTTCGCCGCGTTGCTGGGCGGCGTGCTGGAGCCAGCTCGCGGGGGCCTGCACCGGCCAATGGGCTTGCTGGCGAAGGGTGGAATCCAGAAAACCGGCCTGCGCGTTGGACAAACGAAAGCGGTCGGAATGCTGCTGGGGCGCGGCATCGAGCAACACTTGCTGCAGCTCCTCGACGGCGCCGGTGTCGAGC
>Ga0209483_1002324_pt1 | contig 13425 bp, 13 predicted proteins | sample NGEPerA_FD_184508 | JGI IMG/M metagenome (GOLD analysis project Ga0209483, IMG submission 184508) | Arctic peat soil microbial communities from the Barrow Environmental Observatory site, Barrow, Alaska, USA - NGEE PermafrostL2-A... | ecosystem: Environmental > Terrestrial > Soil > Wetlands >... | reverse complement strand
TTTTGAAGGCGCGAGCAGTGCGACGTTAGCGATCGCGCTCGTATCGCACAGCATGCACGCACCACTGGAAGTGGCCGTGGCGGCGGTGCGTTTTAGCGCGGCGTTGTCTCAGCCGGAATCGGAGGGCCAGCGCCATCGCCATCGCTGCGGGATGCTTATGCAATTCGTATCGACGACAATCGTGGGGCTAAATCAGCCCTAGCCGGGTCCCTATACTGGCGGCAGATGGGCATTTACGCCCACGGTGAGGACAAGATGCAGACGGTTCGGCCATGCCCCTTCTGTCGTCGCGAGCACTGCCAGGTCCTCGAGCTACACGATCAGCCTGGCGATGCGTTCTCGGTAGGCTGCGACGACTGTGGCGCGCTGGGCCCGATGGGCATCGACGACGAAACGGCGGTCGAGCTGTGGAACGATCGCGCGGCGTGATCCCGCGCAACCCAGCGCCTTAGGCATTCCGCCAGCGCGTATTCGGCATGACCAATGCGATCGTCGTGGATGAACCAATCGGTCGCCCGCGCGCGGGTGGCGCGCTAAGCGCGCGACAAGCTCCGCGGAAAGAATCTCGCGTGCTGTTGCAACTGCACCAGGTCAGCCTGGGCAAAGGTCGGATCGAGCGTGGCCAACACCTGGCCTTTTTTCACCACGTCCCCGACCCGAACACGAATTTCGCGGACAATCGCTTTATCAAGCGGCGAGACATAAATGGCCCCGCCCACCGGTTCAACGCGCCCGGCACCCGAGACCACCCGATCAAGGTGGACTACCGAGACCAAGACCACGGCAACGACGAACATGACGGCGAGCACATAGAGGACGAGATGCTCGCTCTTGGGGGTCGTGCGCGCAAAGACGGCAAAAGTCTCCGACTCGAAGGCACTCACCAACGTGCCGATCGCGTCCTTTCCTCCTCGCTTATTTCCTGCAGCCATCACGGTGGACTATCAACCTTCCTTGGCTTTGACGATCGCAAACGGCCCGTGCTTCGTTCGTTCGACGTGGCGATTCTGTTGATACCAAAGATGCTTATAAATATCGCAGCGTTCGAGGAGCTCCTCGTGGGTGCCAATGTCGTAAACCTTGCCGCGCTCAAGGACCAAGATAGCGGCGGCTTCTACAAGCATGGAGAGTCGATGTGACACACAGATAATGGCCCGTCCCGCCGCAATGCGTCGAAGGTTCGCATTGATGATTGCCTCGCTTTCAGCGTCGAGCGCACTGGTTGCCTCATCGAGCACCAATACCGGCGGATCGATGAGAAGGGCTCGCGCGATCGAGAGACGTTGCCGCTGGCCGCCCGAAAGATTCACGGCACCTTCCTCAAGCACGGTTTCGTAACCACGTGGCATCCGCTCGATGAATTCTTCCGCACCTGCCATTTGTGCGGCTCGGACGATATCAGAGAAACTAGCGTCGGATCTTGCCATGGATATGTTGTCTCGGATGCTGCCGCTAAAGAGGAAATTTTCCTGCGGCACGACCCCAATGCTGGTCCGCAAATGACTGAGCTCGATTTCTCGCAGATCCATGCCGTCGATCTTAATGATGCCCTCGTAACCAGCATGCAGCCCTTGTAACAGCCGTGTCACCGTCGTCTTACCGGAACCGCTCCGGCCCATGATCCCGAGCATCGACCCGCGCGGCACGGTGAAGGATACGTCGTCGAGCGCAAGCGCGGCTTCTGGGGAATAGCGAAAACTCACGTTTTGAAAAACAATTTCGCCCTTGATCGGTTGCCGCAAGCCCGTACCCGACCGGCTCTGCTCCGGAGGGGCATTCATTATTGTTGCCATTTCTTCGATCGCGCCGCGCACTTCGGCCACGTCTTGCTGCAGGCGTGCGATCTGGACCAATGGTTGAGCAAGCCGCATCGACAACATCGAGAAAGCGATGATCGCCCCGGGGGCCGCAGAGAAATGACCGGGCGTCGTAACAGCGTTAAGGAGCAGATATGCACCCAAAATGAAGCTGCCCGAGTAAATCAGGCGCTCAAAAGGCAGCGACAGGGTTTGCGGATAGTTGGCCATTAGGCCAAGCGAATGGCGCGCCGCAATGGTTTCGGCGACCCGAACGTCCCATTCGTGGCGCCGCCGAGGCTCCAACGCCAGAGATTTTATTGTGCGCATTCCGTAGATCGATTCGGTCAAATGGGCGCCTCTCACCTGCTCGGCGATGACCACCCGGTGAAATCGGCGTCCGATCGGTTTCAGGAAAGCCATTACAATCACGAAAATAACAAGCGCCAACGCCAAGGCAAAAATCGAAAGGCGCCATTCCAGGATTACCATCGCTGGGACGAGACCGATCAGCGGCACTGCATCCAGAAAGGCTCCGAACAGTTGACCGGTTAAGAAATGGCGTATTTGCCACATTCGGCTGAGCTTGCTCATGATCATGCCGGTTGGATTACGCTCGAAATAATCCATCGGAAGCTTCAGCAGTTTTTCCATGAGATAGAGATTGAGCCTGCCGTCGATGCGCGTGGTCGCCGACTCCATGAGGACGCGGCGCAAATAACCGAGTGCCATTTCGAAAACAATCATGATGAGGATCGCGCCTGTGACCACCGCAAGCGTCGAGTAGGAGCGGTTCACGATGACGCGATCGATGATGATCATGAACAGAAAGGGAGGTGCAATAGCAAAGACCGTGCTTACGAGCGCCCCCAATCCTATGTCGACGAACAGGCGTCGTTCGCGAATCACTTGCCCGAGCAGCCATGGCATTCCGAATGGCCTATCGTCGTCTGCAATCGAATACCGTCGCTTGACGAGGATGACCTCGCCGTTCCAAACGCTCGCAAGACGGTCCTCGTCGACGCCAATTAGCGCGTCGGGTCCCGCCGTCGGGTCGCGCAGCACCGCTTTCGCTCCGGCCGACGCGTCGTCCTTGAAGCCTTCGAGGATGAGCGCGCCGCCGTCGCGCGTTCTCAAGATCACCGGAAGCGTCTTTTGTAGCCGTGAAAGGTCCCTGAACTTCGACCGAACGACCGACGCCTGTAACCCGATATCGTTACCGATCACCGCGAGCGTGTCGCTCGGCAAGTTTTGAGGGAGCCCTACATACGAACGTTGCAGTTGTTCAACCGTGGTCTCGATGCCGCGATGCCGCGCCACTGCCGCAAGTGCCGCAAGAGCACTGGCATGACGCCCTTCATCCGGTGCCGCGGCAAATCCCGACATAGCTCCTCGATTATCTTTCAGTAGACCTCAAAAGTCAGCGCACCGCGTGCGCCCTTCGGCAATCTACACCGTTACTGATCGACAATTTGGTTTCTAACCTGGCGCAACTCTGTTGGCCAAGCAAAATATCTAGGCGACGCTAAGTCGCCAGGCGGAAATACCGCTCCGTGCGACTTTGGCCCCCAACCTCCTCCCGGAATGAGCTTCCGCACTTCGGTACCTCGTCACACTAGACAAATTAGCACACCTATTCGATAATTGCGCCTAATGACTTTGTGCACTAAACATGTCTACCGGATGAGCGAATGAGCAAAATGTACGCATTGTACGTACTTACTGATGACGTAGCAGAATGCCATCGCCTATTTGGGCATGAGGTTTCTGGACCGGTCGTGGGGTCGGTAATCAATCAGGCCAGTGATGCATTGACTATCCGCTGGCGGGACGGAAGTGAAACCGTTTACTTGGAGGCCAATGTGGGGTGCCTAGGTTTTGTGGCGCTTACAGCCAAAAATGCACCCATCGAGCTTTTGAATTGGTGGGAACGGCACAGTGGAAGCCGACTTGCAGTTTGTACAATTGCGGCGACAGCTGATGGGGCGACTCGGCGAACAAAGCTTGCGTTGTGGACTTTCTCGCGAATGTCCACGTTCTTAAGTGCATTTAATCAACAAAGACGCGAAACAGATGCTCAAATTTCCCAGTTGCGACGCTCCTACGGGGCTTTGCAAGGGGCGTTTGCCTTGTTGGAGCGCTTCATCGTGGCGAATAAGCTGCACTTGCCAATTCTAGAATATGAAACAACCGATGTTACGGCCTTTTGGATGCCACGAAGTGCTAATGGCAAATTAATCCAAATTCTTCCCGTCTTGTCTCCAAGAATGTCTCGTTTTGAGATTTTTTTCAAGGCCTCCGGCAGAGGGAATGGCAATCTATCGTTGGCGCTGCGATTGGAACCAGCCTCACAAATGTTACATCAATGGCAAGTAAATTATGCTGATGTTTTAAACGGTTGGAATGGATTCACGCCCCCTCCTATCGTCGGGGACGCGAACGAAATTATACTTGAAGTTGGCTGGTCACATCTCGCAGCCGCGCCTAGGGTCGGCCTTTCCAGTCCTCATTGGAATTTGCCGCTCTTTGCAAACCTTCGTGGAGACGCGAATCACCGTCGCAGTTTAGCGCTTCGTGTCTGGAGTGGCTTACCTGGCATGCGGATTGCCGATTTCGAGAATTCGGCCGGCGAAGCCGCATTTAAAGAATCACATGACGCGAAACTAGTGTCTGCGTCCCCGCAGAGTTTGCTTCGCTCCAAGCAACATGTTTTTGAGCGAACTGTACAAAGGGATTTCCCGTCCGTGACGCCCCACGAAAGTGGCTCCCGGCTGATTGTGCATCCACACGCTGACGTTCCCACTATCGCGATAGTGGACGAAGTCGTACCGCGGGGAACTACTTTTATATCGGCGGAATGCCGCACCATGCATGATCACGCAGCCACCATACAATATGCGATGGCCGTTATACCCCCCGAAAGGGCGCCCGAATCGATGTTCGTTGAGGCTAGAGAAGCTTCCCAGTATTTCTCCGGATGGCTAACCGTAGCTCCTTTGATTCCAAAGAGGATTTCATTGGTTTTTGGCCGTCCCACTGAAGGCGGAGAGCGCCTATGCATAGCAACTCGGCTGCCAATGGGTGCGTCGGAAAATTTTGCATGGTCGAGCTGGGCGGCATTGGAATTCGGCATTGGATTTGTCCCCCCGCACAGCAGTTTGTCGGATGCGAATGACGCCGACGAATCCATTTTCACGCCCCCGCAAATCGAGCGACACCCAGATCAACATCCTTCCGCCTTTTCCGTTGAAAATGACGCTCGAGGGCTCTCACGCAAACCGCCTAATAAGCGAATTTCGGAAAGTCACTCTGCCAGCCGGAAACGATTGAAAACGCGGTTGCCGGTGGCAAAGCGCGATGAAGCCAGGTTGTTGCGACGACGCGGTTGAGTTCAAGGTCTGGCGTGAATGCGAAAGCTTCAAAACCGGTCGGTAGCGTGGCACGTCGCTCGGCCAAGGGTTCACCCATACTATCTTTTGGCGGCGATAATCGGGTTGAGATTGTAATTGTCGTTCCGGTGTATCGGCACAGTGTCTTTTTGACCGATTCGGTTCTGTCAGCGGTGCTACAAATAACTAGTCGTGAGTTTCGCGTTGTTATCGTCAACGATGGATGTCCGCACCCAGAAACGGAACGGGTCGCTGTGGCACTTGCTGTCACTTACCCAGGGCGTATCGAGTATATCAGGCGAGCGAACGGAGGCCTGAGCGCGGCACGGAACAGTGGGATCAATTACGCATTACGTCGTTGGCCTTCCCTGTGGGCGATCTATTTTCTGGATGCCGACAATTTTATTGAGCCGTATACGATCGATCGGGGGGCGGCGGCACTAATCTCGAGCGACGCGAATGTCGGTTGGGTCTATCCAGACATCTCGATGTTTGGGTCGGACAACAATTACTATGATTATAGCGGTCCATATAGCGTGTTGCTGCATCTTGCGGAAAACATTTCGGAAGCGGGCAGCATGGTGCACCGTCGGGTCTTGGATAAGGGTTGCCGTTTTGATGAAAATATGCGGTCCGGGTATGAGGATTGGGAATTTTGGTGGCAATGCATAGAAGCGGGCTTCGTCGGACGGCACGTTGCACATTTCGGCCTTCGCTACCGCAAAAGACCCGAGAGCATGCTAAGTGATGCAGAACGCGATGATGCCGCGGTCCGTTCGTATATGCGCCGGAAGCATTCACACCTCTTTCGCGCAAAGAACCTTTTGCGTATCGAGTCCGCCGACATGCCCCGCTTCGCAATCTTGCTAGAGGAGGAAGTTGCCGTCTTCACAGACGTTCGGCACATCGAACAGCGCGAATCTCTCAACATAATGGTACAGCGTTGCGTGGCGTCGCGTCAGCGGCCCGATTTAAGTTTTGCTCCTCGTCTAATAGGTACTGCCTCCGGACAGTGCCTGGAGTTGCTTGCCGTGTTACGACTCGATCGATTTGTTCTGTGGTGGCTCGAACAACAGGTGTCGCGCGATATTGGCGTACACGTAGCAGCCATTCAAATCGTCTTGAGCCCATCGGGCCAGGGTGTCGTGTTGAAGACGAGCAAGCTTGGCTTTTGGCCTGCGATGGGTGCGGGTATCCATCTCCTGATGATTGAACCGTCGGTCTTGGATGCATCTCTTGCCAATCCCAAAGTTGATTGGATGCATTCGCTACTCAGCGCAACTGCCGAACCCACAGCTGTCGTATTGCGGATCGAGCTTTCGAGTGAGCTTCTGCGAGACCGTCAGTGCCCCGATGTGATCTATCGCTGGTACGATTTTTTTAAGAAATTGCATATGGCGGTACATGCCCCGAGTCCCCGCTGGCCTGAAGCAAAAAAACGGACGGTCGCGCCTATTTCCAAGAAGGTAGCCATCGCGGATGAATTAATGGAATCGGGCCCCCTTTACCCATTGATCGATTCTCCAAAGCGCGACATCGCATTCGTCTTGCCGTTAGTTTCATTTGGAGGTGTTGAAAAAGTGGCCCTTTGTATTGCTGAAGAATTTTCGAAAGCTGGCTGGCGATGTCACCTAGTTGTGCTGGCCAACGAAGCAGCAGTAGATCGGCATTGGCTTTCGGTCTTCGACACCGTGAACTTCTATTATCATGATGACCTCAATGCCTATTCGGAGGCGCTCCAGTATCTGGGGACCACTTATCCTCGTTGGATAACTGGCGGAAATACCCGCGTCCTTGAGGGATTGCTGCTGCCGATGGACGCCGTGATCAATTTTCATTGCCCAGCGTTGCACAAAGTGGCCGGTAAGCTGCGGAGGAGCGGAATTGCAACCGTCGCCTCCTTGCATCTGATTGATCTTTCTCCTGTCGGGCGAGAGGTTGGGCATCCATTTTTGACGCTAGGGTATGAATACGCCTACGACTTCATAGCGCTATGTTCGCAAACGTTGTTGGAATGGTGCCACGCGCTCGGTATTCCTCATGACAAACTGGTCCTAGTACCCAACGCGCCGTCATATCAACTGACCTCAAAGCAAATCAGATCATCCCTTCGGCTACGGCGATCTGGGCAAAAAGAGCGAATCCATCTTCGGGTTTTGTTTCTCGGCCGATTCGATCGCCAGAAAGGCATTGACCGCGTGGCGGCTGCGGTCAAGATGTGCCGTGAACTCAAGCTTCCGATAACTTGGCGCGTTGTCGGTGGCTCTGTTATCGAACAAGAAGATAAATTGTTGACGAACGCGCTTCAAGACGTTGCAGAGCCCCCCATCCGTGACGCTGCGGAAATTACCCGGATCTTCGAGTGGGCCGATGTATTGTTTCTACCATCCCATTGGGAAGGATTGCCCTTGACGATTTTAGAAGGCGCGAGGCTTGGGGTTATTCCCGTGGCAGCGAATGTCGGTGCGATATCGGAAGTCGTCGCGACCGGACAAACCGGCATCCTTATCGATGATGATGCTGACGCTGATAGATTCGCCGCGGCTGCGGTTAAGACTTTGTCGAATTTAGCTAACGACGCGCAGTTGCGAGCACGGTTATCGAAACAAGCCGCGAAAGCGATGACACGAAACTGGACGTCTTCCTGTGACGGGCTCATTGCGCGATTTGCAGCTATTGTCAGTGAACGAGGACAGTCTCCTTCCAATCTCTTGGACCATTCTGAATCAGAGATTTCCGACTAAGGTAGCTCGAAGGAGGGGTGACGCCCGCTAAGAAGCGGCTGGCGGTGGTGCGCGCCTGTGAAGGCTTCGGCGTGAACCAGCGGCGTTCGGGTCGTGTCCCTGGGCGTGGTGTAACTGCGTGGTGATCACCACGATCTCCGGCAGGACCGGGTCGATCAGACGGCCACGGCCGGCAATCTGACGAAGGGATCATCGCTCACCGGGGCGACGGATTCCAGACTCATATAGCGGGAGCGCTGGACGGCCCATTCGTCGTTCTGCTCGAGCAGGATGGCGCCGACGAGCCGGGTGATGGCGGCCTCGTTGGGGAAGATGCCGACGACCTCGGTGCGCCGCTTGATCTCGCCGTTGAGCCGCTCGATTGGATTGTTCGAATGGATCTTGGTGCGATGGTCCTTGGGGAAGGACATGTAGGCCAGCACGTCGGTCTCGGCCGCATCCATGAAGGCGGCGAGCTTGGGCACGCGGGTCCTCAGCTGATCGGCGACCTGACGCCATTGAGCCTTGGCGGCGGCCTCGTCGTCCTGAGCGAAGGCCGTGCCGACGAAGGCGGACACGACGCGGCGCTGGGTCTTTCCGGCATGGACCAGGGCGTTCCGCATAAAGTGTACGCGGCAGCGCTGCCAAGTGGCGCTGAGCACCCGCGAGACCGCGGCCTTGATGCCCTCGTGGGCGTCGGAGATCACCAGCTTGACGCCGCGCAGGCCGCGTCGGGTCAGCTTGCGCAGGAACTCGATCCAGAAGGTCGCCGCTTCCGAGACGCCGATGTCCATGCCCAGAACCTCGCGCCGACCGTCATTGTTGACGCCCACGGCGATGATCACGGCCACCGAGACAATGCGCCCGTTCTGGCGGACCTTCAGATAGGTGGCGTCGACCCAGACATAGGGCCAGTCGCCCTCGATCGGCCGATCCAGGAAGGTCCGCACCCGCTCGTCGATCTCCTCGCAAAGGCGTGACACTGGACTTGCCCGGAAAAAATGGAGGGACTTTCTGATAGCGCTTGACGCGACAGGAGGACCCCATGGGCAAACGCGAGAGACGGATATTTACTGAAGAGTTCAAGCAGGAAGCAGTGCGGCTGACGGAAACCAGCGGGCGCACGATCGGCCAGGTAGCAGACGATTTGGGGATCGGATTATCCAGCTTGACACGGTGGAAGCGGCGAAGCGGCAATACCGGGAAGCCGATCTGCTGGCCGGTCCGCACGAGGATACGGCCAGGGAGTTGGCGCGCCTTCGCAAGGAGAATGAACTCCTTCGTCAGGAACGTGAGATCCTGAAGCGGGCCGCAACTTTTTTCGCCAAGGAGGGAAGTCGATGAAGTTTTACCTCATCGATCAGGCGAAGAAGGAATTCCCCGTGCATCGCCCCAAATTCCGGGTCCACTTCAAACTTCGATCCGCTACCGACCCTGCAAGCCGGATGATGGCATTGTCTACTCGTCAACAGATGAGAAAAGGGGCTCAGCTCAGTCGGAATGTACGCGCCTCGTGGACGAATTGCTGCGAACATGCTATTTGCGAATTTATTCGGAGGTCGCCAAATTGGGGTTCTAGACTCCGAGTCGGCGCTTAATAGAGGTCGAACGCGTGGATTTTCCTACCGATAAGGATGCTTTGATAAGTCAACTTGTGCCGGGCTTGACATTCGCCGACGTTGGCGGCCTCTGGGGATTGCGTAACGAGATGGTCTCCGTCGCGTTAAGGGCAGGCGCGCGCTCAGGGACGATGATCGATCTCTATCCCGCGGATAGGCAAGAATGGCAAGATTTTAGGAATAGGGTGCACGATGCCAAGCTACCCGAGGCGACATGCGTGGTGGCCGACGCGACCGCGCGCAATTTCCCCCAACGGGTCGGCGAATTTGATGTGGTTCATTCGGCGGGAGTCATCTACCATATTCACAGCCCATTTGATTATTTAATGAACTTGCGCGACATCACGCGCAAAATATTGGTCGTTACAAGCATGACTGTGCCGGATCGGATCGGCCAAACAAGCGATGCTATAGATCTTTCCGGCGGCAAATTCCTTTCCACGCACCAGCTCGATGCTGATCAATATAGAATTCTATCAACGCATTTCGAAACCCTCAATCTCGATCGCAACGCAATTCTTGGCGCCGCGAAACATCTATATGGAATTGACGGCCACCCTGATTCCGGTTCGTGGTGGTGGTTGTTTACCGTGGAAAGCTTGCGTCGGCTATTGTCTGCGGTTGGTTTGCAAGTCGACGCCGTCACGGAAACTTGGCACAACAGGGCACACACCTTTATCTGTACACCCTCCAAGAGAAGAAAAATATCTCCGGAAACCACAAACGCCGCCGATGACAATTAAAGTGCCAAATCGGCCCAACGTCGCACGCCCAATTGCGCTATAGTTCTATAGTTGTTCGGGGACCTCCCCAATGCGGAAGTGCTTCAAAGTGCTCTCGGAATACGGCATCGTTAGCAAGAGCGCCGCCGCAATTCTTTTCCAACTGCGGCTGCGCAGAAAAGTGAAATGACGTTAGAATTCTCCGAGACCATACGCACCCTTCAGGCGCAACTTGCTGCATGGCAAAATGGCATCGCCTCCGAACAGCATTTTTGGAACCAATGGATGCAGAAACAGGGATTGGAGTGGCCGGACGATTTTACGCGACGGTTGGATGCAGCGGCTCCCTTCGATGATTGGGTTGCACCAGTTGTTCGATCGCTGGGGCAGAGCGAAGTGTCTGTTTTGGATGTCGGTGCGGGCCCGATCACTATTTTGGGTTATATTTTGACGGGAGTGAAATTAGTACTGACGGCTACCGATCCTCTCACGCCTATCTATAACGATTTAATTGATCGATATGGTTTGAACCCACCGCTAAGGACGATTTTCGCGCCAGCCGAGGAGCTCAGCGCGTTCTTTGGGCCCAATTCATTCGATATTGTTCATTGCCGGAACGCGTTAGATCATTCGTTCGATCCAGTCCGCGGCATCGTGGAGATGCTCAAAGTAGTTCGTGTCGGCGGCTGGATTCTTCTTCGACATTTCGAAAACGAAGCCGAGCGCGGAAATTATGAGGGCTTTCACCAATATAATTTCGACTGCCGAGACGGTCGGTTCGTGATCTGGAATAAGAGTATACAAATCGATGTTGCCAAGTCCCTTCCGCCGCAATGTGAGGTTTTGGTAGAGAAGTCGGGAACGGTAATTGTGAGAATAAGAAAAACTGGCGAGATTCCTATCTCCGATCCGTTGTTCCGGTACCGGCTTGCCGACTATTTGGAAGCGTTCGTCCGGGTTGCTGGCGGCACAACCTACAAATAAGGGCGATTATGCTTTACTTCGCTAATTAGCTCTGCCATATTGGCTCCTGTTGAAAGGGATGTTCGATATGGCCCGCGCGAAACAAGCCAAGCAAATTCATCAAATGACCTTCGCTCAATGGGAAAAAGCCTTCCCGGATGAAGATCATTGCGCGGCCTATCTGGTGGCGCACCGCTGGCCGAGCGGTGTCTATTGCCCGCGCTGCGGCAACGCTTTGGTTAAGCCCGATGGTACGCTGCCGTGGAATTGGCGCTGCAATGAATGCTCGCCTTCCAGCACAAATTATTGCTTTTCTCATATCACCGGCACGATTTTCGAGAACACCAATAAGCCATTGCGCGATTGGTTCCGCGTCATCCATACGATGCTGACCAGCAAGAAAGGCGTTGCGGCTTTGCAGGTGCAGCGCGTCATGGGCTTCGGCTCGTACCGCACGGCTTGGTATATGTGCCACCGCATCCGCGCGGCGTTGGCCGATGAGGATTTCAATAAGCTCATGGGGATCGTTGAGGTTGACGAAACCTTCGTCGGCGGTCTCGCCAAGAATCGGCACAAGGACAAGCGCGGTAAGGGTGGCGGCACTGGTGGCGTTGGTTCCGGCAAAACGATTGTCGCGGGTGCGGTCAGCCGCAAGGGCAATGTAGTGGCGCGGGTTATCAACAGCGTTGACGGTGAGACGCTTACCGCTTTCGTGCGCGGCGCCGTTTCCGAAAAAGTTAGCTTGCTCTGCACCGATACCTGGGCGGGCTACAACAAACTCGACGGCGAATTTCCTCATGGGCGTGTCGATCACTCGCGCGGGCAGTACGTTGTCGGCGCGATCCACACCAATACGATTGAAGGCTTCTGGTCGATCTTCAAGCGCGGAATCGTCGGATCGTTCCACAAGGTTAGCCGAAAATATCTCCCGCTTTATGTCGCGGAATTTCAGTTCCGGTATAACAATCGCGGGAACGAAGATATTTTCGGAGAAGCGATGCGAGGATGCTAATTGCATGTCACAAGTCCCACCCCAAAATTCTAGCGAAGAAAATCCAAAGGCCGCCCCAGAAGGGGACAATCCCTCCGGCCACGATCCAGAAAGCCCATCCGCCGATTTCGCGGCTCTTATTGACGCCATAAAGAAAGAGGGCCGCGCCTATCGAAAGGAAGAACAGCGTGAGGATTCCGGCAAGAAATTTCGAGACTGGATAACCATCGGTTTGGTGGCCGCGACCCTGTTTGTCTTTGCTTGGCAACTCCGCGAAATGACCAGAGCGTACAAGCCGCTCCAGGAACAAGCGGAAGCTGCAAAGGATAGTGCGATTGCTGGCGCAAGGGCGTGGGTTGGCCCCTATCAGGCTAAACTCATCGAACCGCCGCAGCCCTCCATCGAAAAAGACTGGAAAGTCGAAATCGACTATCAAAACACCGGGCGCGAACCAGCTAGAAAATTCTCCACGTTCTTTGATCCCTTCATTGAAGTCAGCGATATGAAAGACCCGGCTGTCATGCTTCGAATTACGCAAGACGTGACCGCTTGCAAAATCCGAGCGCCAGCTGAACCCGCCGAAATCGTCTACCCAATCAGTCTTGGCTTGGGCGGATCGAGCGGGTACAGCGCCACAATTAGCTTCAAGAAGGCTGCCCTGGATCAGGCGCTTCTTATGGGCGAGCGCGCGGCCTATGTTTTCGGTTGTTTTACCTATGTCACTCGGGACGCAATAAAGCACAGCAGTTTTTGTTTCTTCTTCAAAGAAGGTCTTACTCAACCCAACGCCCTCAACATTTGCGAGGGTGCCGACGCGGACTAATGTTCCCCTAGCGAGCGCTGACCCTCCGAAGGCAAATAGGAGAACGACTGCCACCAAAAAAAGTGGCGCGACATAGCGAAGTTCGGCATAATCGCCCAAATAAGGGCCTTCAAGCCAGTCAGTCGAGCCAGTAGAACTCATGGAGTAACGCGTGACAGAAGTGCACGTTCTCCTGCCCCACGACGCGGGTAGCGATATACAAATCCATCTCGTGCGTTGCCACATCGCTCAAGACCGCGTTCAAGGAGTAAGAGTAGTCAGCGGTCGACACCGTCAGCCATCCGCTGAAGGTCTGTGCTTTTCGTAAATCATCGTAGTTGTCAATGGGCTGGGCGCTGTTGTGTAGCCACATCCCAAATTGGACCGGGTGAGCTTTCGGGTTGGCCACCGAGACCGTGG
>Ga0209483_1002323_pt1 | contig 13427 bp, 13 predicted proteins | sample NGEPerA_FD_184508 | JGI IMG/M metagenome (GOLD analysis project Ga0209483, IMG submission 184508) | Arctic peat soil microbial communities from the Barrow Environmental Observatory site, Barrow, Alaska, USA - NGEE PermafrostL2-A... | ecosystem: Environmental > Terrestrial > Soil > Wetlands >... | reverse complement strand
CCCCACCCCCGACCGTGACCGACCCGCTGACCGGCACGCCCCCGATGACGGCCCGGTCGGTGCTGGCCAGCGCCCTTTTGGGCGAGGATCCGCCCGAACTCCCGGTGGCCCACCTGGTGCGCCTGGCCGGACTGTTCGGCATCAACCCCAACCGGGCCCGGGTGGCCCTGAGCCGGATGGTGGCCTCGGGGGAGGCGACGACGGACGGCGCCGGTCGCTACCGCCTCGCCGGTCGCCTGCTCGAGCGCCGGGACCGCCAGGGGGACAGCCTGGCCGGACGGACCCGGGAGTGGGACGGCGGGTGGCACCTGGTGGTGGTGACCACCACCGGTCGCTCCGCCGAACAGCGGACCGCTCGACGGCGTCGACTCTCCCTGGCCCGCCTGGCCGAACAGCGCGAGGGGGTGTGGCTGCGGCCCGACAACCTCGACCTGCGCCCCGACCCGGCCGACGACGGCGACCTCGCCGTGTTCACCGCCGTGCCGGAGGCTGATCCGACCGCCCTGGTGGCCACCCTGTGGGACCTCGACGGGTGGGCAGCGCGGGCCCGGATACTGGCCGGCGACCTGGAGACGCGACCCACCACTGGCCGTGATGACCTGGCCCAGGGGTTCGAACTGTCGGCGGCCGTGCTGCGCCACCTCCAGGCCGATCCACTGCTGCCGGCCGCGCTCGTCCCCGACGACTGGCCGGCGCCGGACCTGCGTGCCAGCTACGCCGGCTGGGACCGCCGGTACCGCCAGGTGCTGCGAGCCTGGGGTCGCACCATCCGGTCGACATAGGATCGCCACCCGGGGTGGCCGTCGGTCGCCCCCGGGCGGCAATGAGGATCGGCGCACAGGGAGGCACGATGACGGACGAGGCAGTGGAGGTGGGCGGACAGTTCGCCGGACGGGTGGCCGTGATCACCGGTGGGGCCCGGGGCCAGGGGCGCAGTCATGCCGTCGAGCTGGCCCGCCAGGGCGCCGACATCGCCCTGGTCGACCGGTGCGCCGATCTGGGCACCGTCACCTACCCGCTCGCCACCGTTGCGGACCTGTCCGAGACGGTGCGGTTGGTCGAGGCCGAGGGACGTCGCTGTGTCTCGGCCGTGGCCGACGTGCGCGATCTCGACGCCATGATCGCCTTCGTCGACGGCGTGGTCGACGAGCTGGGCTCGGTCGACATCCTGATCGCCAACGCCGGTATCTCGACACTCGGGTCCATCTTCGACCTCGATGCCGCCGGATGGTCCGAGACGGTCGATACCAACCTCACCGGGGTGTTCAACGCGCTACGGGCCGCCGCCCCCCATATGCGCCGCCAGCATTGGGGCCGCATGATCACCATCTCCTCGATGATGGGCCGATCGGCCAATCCACTCATCCCGGCCTACTGCGCCGCCAAGTGGGGGGTGATCGGCCTGACCAAGTCCGTGGCCCACGAGTTGGCCCACTCGAGCGTCACGGTCAACGCCATCGCCCCGGGCAACATCTCGACCGACATGCTCCACAACGACATGCTGTACAAGTTGATGCGCCCCGACCTGGAGCAGCCGACGAAGGATGACGTGGCCGGCGTCATGGCCTCGCTGCACGTCCAGCCGGTGCCGTGGTTGGAGGCCGACGAGATCACGTCGGCCGTGGTCTTCCTCTGTTCGGAAGGGGCCCGCCACATCACCGGATCGGTCATCGACGTCGACGCCGGGGCGTCGGCCCGCTTCACCGCCTGACCGTTTCCCCACACCCGACCGCGGACGCGGGCGGGTGTGGGTACGCCCTACTGCTGGGCCATGGCGGCGCGCTGCTGGGCGGCCGCGGCGTCGGTCGAAGGCGCCTTGCGGACCACGTCGACGGTGACCTTGTGCAGGGTTCCCTCGAAGGGGAAGTGCCCCTGGTAGCGCTCGCTGACCGGGCTCCCGTGGTCGTAGCCGACGCTCGGGCCCACGCTGGAGATGATGTGCATGGCGAAGGGCACCTGGGCGTCGCCGCACAGCACCCCGTCGATCAGCAGCCGGACGGTCCCGCCGACCCCGGTGCGCCGGAACTCGACGGTCACCACCGAGGATCCCTCGGGGACCTCGGTGTCCGACACCACGACGGTGTGGTCGTTGAAGCTGTTGTAGTCGAGTACCAGCCGGTTCTCCTGGACGAAGAAGCTGATGCCGGAGTTCTCGGTGCCGGTCGCGAACAGGACCCCTCCCTCGCCCGGCCGGCGGTCGACGGATGCCGACAGGTCGAAGCCCCGACCCCCGAGCCCGGGTGACACCTGGGAGGGCATCGGGGCCATCGGTGGGAAGTACTCGTAGTGGCGGCTCGTCGGATGGGGCGAGTGGTCGCGGAATCTGGTGAAGAACAGCTCGATGCTCCGGTCATCGAGCGGCAGGACCCCCTGTTCCTCGGCCTCGACCCACCACCGGTCGATGAGGTCGGCCAGCTTCTCGGGATGGACGTCGGCCAGGTCGTGGCACTCGGATCGGTCCTGGTCGAGGTGGTACAGCTCCCAGACGTCGTCGTCGAAGGGGACGCCCTTGACGTGGCGGGTGACCGCCTTCCACCCGTCGGACACGATGGCCCGGTGGCCGAACATCTCGTAGTACTGGGTGCCCTTGGTGGTCGGGGCCTCCGCTGCGTCGAACGTGTACGCCATCGAGGTGCCCGAGATCGGCAGCTGCTCGTAGCCGCGGTAGACGTCGGGGGCGGTGATCCCGAGGACCTCGTAGATGGTCGGGGCGATGTCGTTCACGTGGTGGAACTGGTCGCGGACCTCGCCGGCCCCGGCGATCCGGGCCGGCCACCGCACGATCAGGGGCACGTGGACCCCGCCCTCGTGGGTGTTCTGCTTGTACCACTTGAATGGCGTGTTGCCGGCCTGGGCCCACCCCCACGGGTAGTTGGCGTGGCTGTGGGGCCCGCCGATGTCGTCGATCCGCTGGACCGCCTCGTCGGGTGTCTCCAGGATCATGTTGAAGTACTTCATCTCGTGCATGACACCGAATTCGCCACCCTCCTGGCTGGCACCGTTGTCCGACAGCAGGACGATCAGGGTGTTGTCGAGTTGGCCGAGTCGCTCCAGGTCGTCGATGAGCCGGCCGATCTGGGCGTCGGTGTGCTCGAGGAATGCGGCGAACGCTTCCTGGAGCCGGGCGGCCAGGCGCTGCTGGTTCTCGGGCAGGCCGTCCCACGGCTCGACGCCGGGGTTGCGCGGGGCGAGCTCGGTGTCGGGAGGCAGCAGGCCGAGCTCGATCTGGCGGGCGAACCAGCGCTCGCGGGCCACGTCCCATCCCTCGTCGAATCGGCCGCGCCACTTGTCGAGGTACTCGACCGGAGCCTGATGGGGGGCGTGCATGGCCCCGAACGCCAGGTAGGTGAAGAACGGCCGGTCGGGCCGGATGGAGACCGAGTCGTGGATGAACCGGATGGCGTGGTCGACCAGGTCCTCGCTCAGGTGGTACCCGTCGTCGGGGGAGGAGGGGGGCTCGACGTGATGGTTGTCGTAGACGAGGTCGGGGGAGAATTGGTCGGTCTCGCCCTCGAGGAAGCCGTAGAACCGGTCGAAGCCCCGCTGGAGCGGCCACTGGTCGAAGGGGCCGGCCGCCGAGGCGTTGTCCATGGCGCAGAGGTGCCACTTGCCCACCGCCAACGTGGCGTAGCCCGCATCGCGGAGTACTTCGGCCATGGTGGTGGCGTGATTCGTGATCTGCCCGCGCATGTGGGGGTAGCCGCTGTCGAAGTTGGAGATGGCGCGCATCCCGACCGTGTGGTGGTTGCGCCCGGTGAGCAGGGCGGCCCGGGTGGGCGAGCACAGCGGGGTGACGTGGAAGTTCGAATAGCGGAGGCCGCTGTCGGCCAAGGCGTCGATGCGGGGGGTGGTGAGGTCCGAGCCGAAGCACCCGAAGTGGGAGAAGCCGGTGTCGTCGAGCAGGATCACCACCACGTTGGGTGCGTCGGCTCCGGGGTGGGCCGGGACCGGCCACGACGGGGTGGACTCGGCCTCGGTGCGGGCGATGACGCCGCCGAACGGCTCGAACTGCTGCATGGGACCTCGTCTCGGAGAGCGTCAGTGCGGCGCGCACCGCGATGCACTGCGCATCAACTGTCAACCCGAGTGACGATAGATACTCCCGAGGACCCTGTCCACCGGCGACCAGTCGGGGGGCGGCCGGCCGCCGGTGGCGGTCAATCGATGCGGGTCGACGACCCCCTGTTGTGCTCGGAGGCGACCACCAACACCATGAGCGACAGAGCAAGGACAAGGGAGGTCGCGCCCAGGACCCGACTCAAGACCATGGTTTGGTCGCCGGCCACGAACAGTCCGAGGACGAGCACGAGGACCGAACTGACTCGGGCGACCATCCGGGCCGAGACCCATCGCCACTCGTCGACGTGCCAGGTGAGTCCGAAGGTGGCCGGAGCCACGATGAGAGCGAAGGGGATCGACGTGGGCCAGAGCGGACCGTTCGGGATCAGGTGGAGGCAGTGGTACCCCAAGATGGTGGCCAGGGCAGCCACCAGCACCAGGGCGGGTGCCGCGAACGACGGTGGCGCGTAGGCGGCCGTTCCCTGTTGGCCTGCGCTGCTGACCGGCCGGGCTCGTGGGACGGCGTCGGCTCGGACCGTGGTGCCAGTAGTGCCGCGAGGATCGGGTCCCCGGTACCCATGGCCCACGGTGAGCGTGTCGTTCCGAGTGGTCTCGGTGTAGTGCTCGTCGATCGGTGCTCCCGCCATACGTCAGATCGGGGAGCGGACATCCGGTCATGAACCGGATGTCCGCCGCTCCCCTAGTTCCCGGGTACCGCCTGGCCCCAGGAGGTGAATCCGCCACCCATTGGCAACCAGTATGCACCTCTGAGTCACAACGTGCAACCAATGATTGCAACACCTGTTGCCATTCGACCCGGATCCGGTGGTCGCCGCCGGTTCAGTCGCTCCATCTGGGACTATGGAGTTGTGGATCGACCCGAGAACGACCAGAAGCGCAGGCGCACCAGAGAGGAGATCCGGGAGCTCGTGTTGGAAGCCGGCCGGCGTATCCTGATAGAGGAGGGGCTCGGTGTAGGAGCCGGCGACCTCACCTTCAAGCGGGCGTTCGACCGCGTCGAGGCCACCACCGGGACCCGCCTGACCAACGCGTCGGTCATCCGCCGGGTATGGGAGAACCAGGCTGAGTACCAGGCCGACGTCCTGGTAACCCTGGCCGAGGCGGGCGATTCGACCGGGGAGCTGCTCTCCACGATGGAGGCGATGGCGTCGCTGTTCGGCGTGCTCGACCGATCGAGCCCCGAGGCCCGGCTGCGGTCGATCACGGAAGTGTGCCGGGTGGCCGGCGACGCGTCGTTCCGGGCGTTGGTGGCGTCGCGGGCCTGGGCGCTGTGGGTGGGGATCTGGGTGCTCGGGGCGACCGGTGCCCCGTCACCCCATGGCGAGCGCATCCGCCAGGCACTGGTCGGGGGCTATGAACTCGACACCGAGCAGTGGGGGGAGCTGCACGCCGCACTGGCCGCACACCTGGGACTTCAGTTGAGGGCGCCGCTCACCCTCCGGCACTTCACCGTGGCGGTCGGCGCCCTGGTCGAGGGGTGCGCTCTTCGTCAGATCGTCGCCGAGGACCTTACGTTGATCGAGCGCCCGACCGGCCGGGGAGGGACGATCCAGCCGTGGACCCTGATCGCGGTCGGCCTCGAGGCCCTGGCCCTCGAGTTCTTCGAACTCGACCCCGACTGGACGGTCCCCTCCGACGGGGACTGATCGGGCCGATCGCACCTCGGGTCGAACGACCCTGCGCAGGGCGACGTACCTGCGGGAGACTGTGACGGCGGCCAAGAGGAGGAACTGTGCCCGGATCCGGCCCCATCGGACAGCGCTTCGACATCCTCTTCGTCGGCGACGCCGCCGCCGACCTCTATCTGACGCTGTCCGAGGACGCCGTCATCGTGGAGCCCGGGCTGGAGTCTCGGCGCCTGGTGCTCCCCTTCGGGGCGAAGCTGGCCTGCGAGGTGACTGCCGCGGTGGCCGCCGGGGGGAATTCGGCCAACGCCGCGGTGGCCTGTGCCCGACTCCGGCATCGGACGGCGTTGGTCGCCTACGTCGGTGATGACATCCCCGGTCGGGAGGCGGTGTTGGCGCTGCAGTCCGAGGGGGTCGACGCCTCGTTGGTGCACCTCGATCCGACGGTGCCGACCAACCGCAACTTCGTGTTGCGGGTCGGCCATGAGCGCACGATCCTGGTCCATCACGAGCAGCACGAGTGTCACTGGCCGCACCTAGAGCCGTCGGAGGTCCCGTCGTGGCTCTACCTCTCGTCGGTGGGCCGGGACGCCCACGAATACGAGGACCAGATCGTGGACTGGCTGGAGGCGACGCCCGAGGTCGCGCTCGCCTTCGAGCCCGGAACGCTCCAGATCGCCCGCGGCGCCGGCTCGCTCAACCGCCTGTTCCGTCGGTCCGCCGTCGTGGTGTGCAACCGCGAGGAGGCGGCGTTGCTCACCGGGGAGCACCCGGGTTCCGATCCCGACGTACTGCTCGACCGGATGCTGGCACTCGGTCCCGAGCGGGTGGTGATCACCGACGGGTCGGCGGGTGCCTACGGGACCGACGGCACGGCGCACCTCGTCGTGCCGGTGTTCCCGGACGACGGGCCGGTGGTGGATCGGACCGGCGCCGGGGACGCCTTCGCCGCCACGCTGGTAGCCGGATTGGCCTCGGGCCTGCCGCTCGAGGGGGCGATGGCCCGGGCGCCCGTCAACTCGATGCGGGTGGTGCAACAGGTCGGGTCCCAGGCCGGGTTGCTCGACGACGAGACCCTTGAGGCGCTGCTGGCTGCAGCCCCCGACGGCTACGGAGTACGGAGGCTCATCCCCGTCCCGTGAGGCCGTGCCGGACCCCGTCCGCTCACGGCCCGGCCCGGCCCCGGTCGCGATCCGACGGTGGGCCCGCGTCGGACCGCTACGGTCCTGGTCCGTGTCCCGGCCACCCCTGCTGCTCCTTCCTCCGTCCGAGGGGAAGACCCTCGGTGGCCGCAGGGCCGGACGACCGGACACGTTCGCCGAGGACCTGAGCCGGCCCCGTGCCGCGGTGGTGGCCGAGCTCGGCCGGGTCCTCCGCTCCGCGTCGGCGTCCACCCGGGCCGCCGTCCTGGGGGTGCGGGGCGAACTCCTCGAGCGGGCGCTGGCCGCCACTGGCGAGCTCCTCGACGGGACGGCGCCGGTGCTGCCTGCGTGGAGGCGCTATTCGGGCGTGGTCTGGGCCGGGCTCGACCCGGGCACGGTGACCCCGGCCGACCGCCGGCGCATCCTCGTCCCCTCGGGCCTTTACGGCATGACCACGGCGGCCGACCCGGTCGCCGACTATCGGCTCAAACTGTTGGTGTCCCTCGGCCGGCTGGGCCGTCTCTCGACCTTCTGGCGGCCGACGGTCACCCCGGCCCTGAGCCGGCGGGCCCGTGGGCGGGTGGTCGTCGATCTGCTCCCGGCCGAGCACGCCCACGCGCTCGACCTGACCGCGCTGGCGTCCTCGACCCGGGTGGTCCAGGTCCGGTTCGTGAGCGCCGACGGGAGGCGCGCGGTCGGGCACGAGGCCAAGTCGGCGAAGGGTCGACTGGCCCGGGCGGTGCTCGACGGGGGACTGGAGGCCGTCCACGACTTCGCGTTCGAGGGATGGCGGGCCGCGGTCGAAGGGGACCTCGTCACGGTGGTCGGTCCCACCCCGTGACGGCACCGCAACCGGTTCCTTACGGAATTCATACGTTCCGCTCACCCACCGCTTACGCACGGGCAGTCCAATGGCTCAGTGAGGTGATCACGGTCGTGGTCACGGAGATCGTGTCAGCCCGGAGGTAGGACGAGATGAATGAACACCCGAACGAGGAGCAGGGCAGCGAGTCGACGGCAGGGGAGGTGACTGCGCCCGTCCACCCGACGACCGAGCCGACGACACAAGGGCCCGTCGCCTGGCCCGCGGCCGACCCGAGTGTCACCCAGCAGCAGCCACTGACCCAGCCGGTGCCCCACGTCCAGCCCCCGAGCCAGCCCCCCTACCCGGGTCAGCCGATCGCGGTGGCCGAGGACGACTTCTACCCGGCAGGGGCCCATCCGGCCCCAACCGGAACCTGGGTCCCGGCGCCCGCACCCGGCACCTGGGGTGTCGCGGCCGCGCCGGGCTGGGGTCCCAACGGACCGGCACCGCTCCCGGCACCCGGTGGATGGGGTTCCGGGGTCGGCGGTGCCGTTCCGCCGACGGCCTGGCCGCCCGCCCCGTACGGCTACTACCCGGCGCCCCCGCCTCCCCAGACGACACCCAAGAATCACAAGGGCCAGGTGGCCGTGATCGCCTCGCTGGTCGCCGTCGTCGCCCTCCTCATGGGTGCCACCATCGGCCACGCCACGTGGCCGACGGCCACCACTGCGGCCTCGTCCCCCAGCTCGTCCGGCGGCACCGGGTCCGGTGTCGGAGGTCAGTACCCGTTCGGGATCGGCGGCTCCGGCGGCTCGAGCGCCAACGGCTCGGGCAACTCGACCACCGGCGCCGGAGCACCGGCCGACGTGCCGGGCATCGCCGGCAAGATCTCTCCTGCCCTCGTGGACATCAACACCAACCTCAGCTATCAGAACGAGCAGGCGGCCGGCACCGGCATCGTCTTGACGTCGAACGGCGAGGTGCTGACCAACAACCACGTCATCGACGGGGCCACCAGCATCAGCGTGACCGACATCGGGAACAACCAGACGTACAAGGCCAACGTCGTGGGCTACGACCGAAGCGGTGACATCGCGGTGATCCAGCTCGTCGGGGCCTCCGGCCTGCAGACAGCCAAGATCGCGCCGTCGCTCCCGGCCGTCGGCGAGGGCGTGGTCGGCGTGGGCAACGCCGGCGGTACCGGGGGCACCCCCAGCTCGGCCGGAGGAGCGGTCACCGCCCTCAGCCAGTCGATCACCGCCAGCGACAGCGGCGGCGGCAACTCGGAGAACCTCGGCGGGCTCATCGAGATGAACTGTGCCATCCAGCCCGGTGACTCCGGTGGGGCCCTGGTGAACTCCAGCGGCAAGGTGGTCGGCATGGACACCGCCGCCTCGACCGGCTCGTCCGGAACGGGCGGCGCCGCCCAGGCCTACGCCATCCCGATCGGCACCGCGCTGTCCGTGGCCAAGACCATCGAGGCCGGACGGGGCAGCTCCACCATCCACATCGGGGCCACCGGCTTCCTCGGGATCCAGGTCCAGGACTCCTCGACCAGCGGTGCGGTCGGCTCGGCCATCAACGGCGGCGGACAGGGTTCGACGACCGGCGCCGTGGTCGACGGGACGCTGCCCGGTTCGCCCGGGGCCAATGCCGGGCTCAGCCAGGGCGACCTCATCACGAGCGTGGACAACAGCCCGGTCGACGTCGCTTCCGACCTGTCCCGTGCGCTCGAGGCCCATCACCCCGGCGACGTCATCCACCTCCAGTGGACGGACCAGTCGGGCGTGTCCCACACCTCGTCGGTGACGTTGGCGGTCGGTCCCCCCGCCTGACCGCCCCACCGGCACCACGGCCCGACCTTCCCGCCCGGAGCACCACGACCATGTGGTGCTCCGGGCGTCGGGCTGTCCGGGACCTGTTGGCGCGCGTCAGGCCCGGCGACAGCCCGGGAGCGGGCCGCGCGCCGTCAGGTGAGAATCCTCGGCCAGCCCTCGCCGGCCGGCGAGACAAAGTAGGTGGTGAGGGTCATCGATTCATGCAGCCACATTCCGTCGACCCGGCGGTAGACGTCGTCCTCGGCTCCGACCATCCACAGCGGGGTGCCATCGGCGTTGGTGCACGGGGACAGCAGCTCCCATCGACCGGTGGCCCGTTCGCCGTCCACGACGATGGAGGGGGTGACGAAGAAGTGGCGCGAGAACACGAGTGTTGGGCTGGCCAGGCGGGCGGCGATCTCGGCCCGACCCCTGGCTATACCGAGCCCCGGACCCCCGTCCCACACCCCGTCCGCAGTGAAGAGGTCGGCCGCCCGGCGGGCCAGGTCGTCGAGAGTGCGCCGCTCGACCACGGTCCCCTTGGCGAACCGGGCGTCGACCACCGCCGCATAACGCGCCTTCAAGTCCTGGATGGCCAGCACCGACTCGGCGGCATCGAGCCGCCGCTCCAGCCGGTCCAGCCGCCCGTCGGCCGCGTCCCCCGTCACGCCCGGACCGTGGCCGCCCGGGTCAGGTAGGACCACGCCTTCGGGCCCACCCCGTACCGTTGCTCGAGCTCGTCGACGATGAAGCCGGCCGACCGGGCCAGGGCAACCGGATCGCGGGTGAGGTGGCAGCCGTCGGCGAGCCGGCGCTGGAGCGGCTCCACCCGGTGCTGGAAGGTCACCACCTTCGGGTCGGGGGCCACGCCGTGCTCGAGGAAGTGGAAGCGCCCCCCCGGCTTGACCACCCGCCGCAGCTCGGCCAGTGCGACTTCGGGTTCGGGGATGGTGCACAAGGTGAACGTGCACAGGGCCCCGTCGCAGCTGGCGTCCTCGATGGGCAGCGACTGGCCGTCCAGCCCGACCTGCTCGATCGGTATCGACGTGGCTCGGATCCGCTTACCGGCCATGCGGAATGCGGTGGCCGACGGCTCCACGGCCAGCACGTGGTCCACTCCGTCCGGATAGTGGGGCACGTTGAAGCCGGAGCCGAATCCGATCTCCACGACCCGCCCCGACAACCCGGCGGCGGTCTGGGCCCGCAGCCCGGAGAGGGCCGAAGACCCGCAGGTGAGGGCGACCAGCCGGGGGACCACCTGCTCACGGTAGAAGGGCACGGGTGCAGGCTACCGATCCGGCGGGCGTCGGTCCCGGGTGGCAGGGTGGCCGGAGCGTCCGGGCTGCACGGCGATCATATTCTGTCATAAACTCTGTCAGAACAGATCCGGACCGAGCGAGGAGTGGTCGACATGCAGGTAGTGATCCTGGGCAGCGGCAGCCCGATCCCGTCCCCGGACCGGGCCGGCCCGTCCACGCTGGTGCGCACCTCGGTCGGCGACCTGCTGTTCGATGCCGGCCGGGGAGTGTCGATGCGAGCCGCCGCCGTGCTGTCCGGACCGGGTGCCTTCCAGGCGGTGTTCCTCACCCACCTCCACAGCGATCACGTCACCGACCTCAACGATGTGATCACCACGCGGTGGGCCATGTCCTTCGTCCCCCACCCGCTCACGGTGTTCGGCCCGGTGGGCACGGCCGCCCTCGTGTCCGCCACCGAGGCGACGCTCGGGACCGACATCGGCTACCGCCTGGCCCACCACGAGGACCTCACCTGGCGACCGGGGACCGAGGTCACCGAGGTGACCGAGGGCGTGGTCTTCGAGCAGGGGGAGGTGCGGGTGATGGCGGCCCCGACCGACCACGCCCCGGTCCATCCCACCGTCGGCTACCGCATCGACGACGGCGGGAGCTCGGTGGTCATCGCCGGGGACACCGTCCCGTGCGGCGGCCTGGACCGGCTGGGTGCCGGAGCCGACGTGCTGGTGCACACGGTGGTGCGTCGTGATCAGATCGAGGCCCTCGGTGTGCCGCGCCTGATCGACGTCCTCGACTACCACTCGTCGGTGCCGGATGCCGCCCGGACGGCCGAGCGGGCCGGAGTCGGCACCCTGGTGCTCACCCACATGGTGCCGCAGGTCCAACCCGGCGCTGAGCAGGAGTGGATCGACCAGGCCGCGGCGGAGTTCGGCGGGACGGTGATTCTGGCCGAGGACCTGACCACCATCGAAGCCGCGCCGGCCGTTCGGTAGGCTGCGATCCGGTGGCGAGTGCGCATGACGACCCGCAAGGGCAGGAGCTGGCGGAGGAGTCCGAGCCGGATGTGCGGTTCACCTACGCCAACGAGCGGACCTTCTTGGCCTGGAACCGGACCGCCCTGGCCCTGATCGCCACCGGGGTGGCGGCCACCCAGCTGCTCCCCGCGTTCCACATCCGGGGCGGGAGGCAGGTCCTCGGCATCCCGCTCATCGCCCTCGGTGCCCTGGTGGCCGTCACCAGTTTCCAGCAGTGGAGGGCTAACGAGCGGGCCATGCGCCGGCGCCAGCCGCTCCCGAAATCGCCCATGGCCCTGGTGCTGTCGATCGGCATCGGCGTCATCTCCGTCATCGCCATCGTCCTGGTCGTCCACGGGTCCAAGTAGGGGACCGGGATGCCCGATGACCGCGCCGCCGGAGCCGACACCGGGCCCATCGACCGGCCCATCGACCCGGTGGAGGTGGCCGAGGTATGGGACGAGGGGCTCGCCCCCCAACGGACGCAGTTGGCTTGGGGTCGAACCGGCCTGGCGGTCGCCGTGGCCCTGGCCGTGCTCGCCCGCCGGGCCTGGGAGTTGGGCGGCGGCCTGGTCGTCGCCGCCCTGGTGGTGGTCGGCACCGGCGGCCTGGTCTGGCTGGTCGGGATGCGTACGTCCCGTGATCTCCACCTCCACATGGAGCCCCACGGACTGGTCGGAGCCCGGGCATTCGGGATGGTCACCGCCGGCACCCTCCTGCTGGCCGTCGGTGCCTCGGCCTTCGGACTGCTCCTGCCCCACTGACCGAGCCGATTCCGGACGTGCGGTCGGACGGACCGCGGGACGGGTGCGGTACCGTCTGGCTCGAGGCCGCGGGTGCGGCAGCCATGGACGGGGGTCTGGATGATCGAGCACGTGGTCGAGCAGTGGCACCGGTACCTGAAGGGGGAGCTCCCCGGGGGCCTCGACGAGCTGCTCGACGAGGACGTCGTCTTCTACTCGCCCATCGTCTTCACTCCCCAGCGGGGCAAGGCCGTCACCACCCTCTACCTGCAGGCCGCGGCGGTGGCCCTCTCCGGCGACACCGCCTCCGGTCCCATCGGCGGCGGGACAACCGGCGGCGGGACCACCGACTTGTCGGGGGACGGCGCCGGCGCCTTCCGCTACACGAAGAAGGTCCTGGACGGCGACACCGCGGTGCTCGAATTCGAGACGACCATCGACGGGAAGTACGTGAACGGGGTCGACATCATCCGCTGCAATGACGCGGGGCGCATCGTCGAGTTCCGGGTGATGATCCGACCGCTCCAGGCCGTCAACGCCGTCCACCGCCAGATGGGGGAAACCCTGGAGAAGATGCAACCGAAGGCCTGACGCCCAGGTCGCGGGCACCGGTGGAATCGGGGAGCACGGTCGTACACTGGCCTCGTGCACGTCAATGGGCAGCACTCCTGGGTGGCCATCGCCGCCTTCGCCGTGGTGATCGTCGTTCGTCTGCTGGCATCCCAGCGCCGCCGCGGCACGGGCGGCCAGCGCGGCCCGTCGGGCGCACGCGGGTTCACCGCCTCGTCCGCTCCCTCCCCGACGACATCCTCGTCGGGGCCCACCTCCGGGTCGACATTCACCGGGACGGCACCCGGCTGGTTTACCGATCCGTTCGTGCGCCACGAGCAGCGCTACTGGTCGGGGGAGGCGTGGACCGAGCACGTGCTCGACGGCGGCACCCCGG
>Ga0209483_1002318_pt1 | contig 13435 bp, 11 predicted proteins | sample NGEPerA_FD_184508 | JGI IMG/M metagenome (GOLD analysis project Ga0209483, IMG submission 184508) | Arctic peat soil microbial communities from the Barrow Environmental Observatory site, Barrow, Alaska, USA - NGEE PermafrostL2-A... | ecosystem: Environmental > Terrestrial > Soil > Wetlands >... | reverse complement strand
CGAACCTCACGCATCCTAGTTTCAGGATTCTGCAAACGATTGTTGACCTGTATTGCCAGCGTGTCCGGGCTCAATCAACTGGAGGTTGTTGATCGTGAAACTTCCCAGCTCGACCAAGTTCGACGGGGGTGCCGGCGGCCTCCGGCGACACACGCTGGCCGGTATCGCCGGGTCAGTGGTGTTGCTCGTGGGCGTTGCTGCATGCTCCTCGACGAGCAAGAGCGCAACACCGTCTGCCTCTGCCAGTACCAGTACCGCCCCAAGCGCAGCCACCGGCAGCACCAGCGCCACCGCCCCAAGCGCAGCCACCGGCAGCACCGCCGCCTCCGGCGGCGCGGCCGCCGCATCGGGCTCCGCCACGTCCGGCAAGCCGGTGAAGATTGGCGTGTCCGTATCGCTGTCGGGTGACTTTTCCGCGGACGGGCTTGCCACCAAGCAGGGCTACCAGACCTGGGCCGCGTACCAGAACGCTCACGGCGGCATCCTCGGTCACCCGATCGTTATGGACTTTCTGTCCGACGGATCGAGCCCGACCCAGATCGTCACCAACTACCAGAAGCTGATTACGGTCGACAAGGTTGACTTCACCCTCGGCCCGTACTCCACTCTGCTGACCAAGCCCGCCTCGGTGATCACCAATCGATACGGGTACGTGATGCTTGAGGGCATCGGCGGCGGCCCGTCCGTGTTCTCGCAGGGCCTCAAGAACGTCTTCGACGTCAGCGCCTCGGCCACGTATCAGATGGTCACGGTGGCCAAGTGGATCGCCGCGACGCAGTCACCTCAGCCGATTGCGTACGCCACGATGGACGACCCCTTCATCAAGCCGACCCTTGATGGCGCCAGGACCTACCTCGACGGAAAGGGCTTCACCGAGGCCACCTACAAGGTGTACCCGTTGGAGACCACCGACTTCACCGCGATCGCTTCCGCCATCGCGGCAACCCACGCGAAAATCGTCTTGCTCGGAACGATGCCCCCGGATGGGTACGCCCTGATTCAGGACTTCATCCAGGACAAATACAACATGAACATCCTTGCCGAGGCTTCCGGCCCGGACCAGGGCGCGCAGTTCATCAAGGCCATCGGTGCCAGCAACACGGAAGCGATCATGGTCCCCAACACGTGGTACCCCGATTCCACCTTCTACCAGAACTCCGACATGGTCGCGGAGTACCTGAAGATGTTTGGGGGCACCAAGGACGCCATTAGTGCCGACGTCGCTGAGGCCTTCGCCGCGGGTCAGGTGCTGATGCAGGCTGTGACGCACAACAACTCGCTGAGCAACTCCGAGTTGGAGACCTACCTGCACTCGGGCGCGGCGTTCCAGAGCGTCCAGGGTCCGGTGATGTTCGGGAGCGACGGCGAGAACGTCGGCGCCACGCCGTACATCTTCCAGTGGCAGCACGGAACCTTCGTGCCGGTACTGCCGACCGGTGGTTCCGACATCAAGGCCGTCGAAATCCCCAAGCCGGCCTGGGGATCAGGTGGATAGCAGTTCCACGGCAACCACGCTTGGGCAGGTCCGGCTACCCCGCGAGGGGAGCCGGGCCTGCCAGAATGACCAGACAGCACGAACCCGTCCATCGAACTCGGGCCGACGGCTAGGGGAGCGGAAGTGCTGATTACCCAAGCGATAGTGGACGGTGTCCTTGTCGGGGGTTTCTACGCGTTGATGGCCGCTGGCCTCACGCTGGTCTTTGGTGTGATGGACATCGTCAACTTCGCGCAGGGCGCGCTCGTCGTACTGGGCGCGTATCTGAGCTACGCCATTACGACGCACACAAGCATCGACCCGTTCCTCACACTCATCGCAACCGTGCCCGCGATGGGCTTACTCGGCGTTGCGATCTACTGGCTGTTGATCAAACCGATCAAGCGCGATCGTACGGTCATGTCGTTGTTGGTGATGTTCGCTGTTGCCACGCTTGTCGAGGGTTTCCTTGACCTGACGTTCACGAGCAACCTCGTGCAGATCCAGGTGCCGTACGCACGGGAGTCGTTCACGATCGGTGGCATCACCTTCCCGAAGATTTACTTGTACGCATTCCTGATGAGCGCCGTGCTGCTGGGCGGCCTTTACGCGTTGCTTTACCGCACTCGATTCGGCCGGAGTCTGCGTGCCTCGATGCAGAACCCCGCAGCCGCGCGCCTGATCGGGGTAAACATCGACAAGGTGTCGGCAATCACGCTCGGAATCGGAATTGGGCTTGCCGCTGCTGGGGGCATGGTGTTCGGCACCACCAACTCGTTCAACGCAGCGAGCTCCTACGACTTGATCTCACGGCTTCTTGTCATCGTCATCCTGGGCGGCTTCGGGAGCATCGGCGGTGCATTGATGGCGGCCATCCTCATGTTGGTGATCCAGGACGTCGTCGCCGTCGAATGGTCGCCGGTCTGGGGCCAGACGACCTTCTACGTCGTGCTCGTCGTCGTGCTGCTCGTGCGACCGCAAGGTCTGTTCGGACGACAGGGAGTACGCGCACAGTGACGACTCAGGCAGGAACCACTCACACAGCCGCCACCCCGACACGGCCCTACCGGCTGCCCGGTGGGCTCCGGTTCGGAACGCTGGGGCTCGTCGCCATCGTGCTGCTCGCGTTCCCTATCGTCATTTCGAATCCAGCGGTGACGTCGGTCGGGGTCTTCGCGTTGATCTTCGTCCTATCCGTGTCGGGGTGGAACATTCTCTCCGGATATGGGGGCTACATTGCGCTCGGTGGCGCCGTCTTCTTCGGGATTGGCCAGTACACCTCGGCGCTGCTCACGATCCACCTCAAGATCTCGCCCGGCTGGCCGCTATTCCTGTTGCTACCGGTGGCCGGCGCAGTCGCAGGACTCGCCGCATTCCCGATCGGCTGGCTCCTGCTGCGGGTGAGGAAGCACACGTTCATCGTTTTGACCATTGCGTCGATGTTCATCTTCCAGCTGTTCGCGTTCAACCTCGGCAGTATCACCGGCGGCTCGCAGGGCCTGCAGATGCCGTTCCCTGGCTGGAAGGGCAGCTACTTCAACGAACCGTTCTACTACGTGGCGCTGTTCGCGTCGGTGATCGCGATCTTCACGTCGTGGACCATCCGCCGCTCCAAGTTCGGGCTTGGGTTGATGGCGATCCGCGATGATGAAGACCGCGCACGCAGCCTCGGCGTCCACACCAAGTCGACGAAGCTGGTTGCGTTTGCCATCTCGGCAGTGTTTATGGGCGTCGCGGGCGCCATCTACGCACCCTTCGTCGGTTCGATCTTTCCGCAGTTTGCGTTTGACCCGACCTTCGACTTGGCGATGGCGGTCATGGCCTTCACCGGTGGCCTCGGAACTGTCGCCGGTCCCGTAATCGGGGCGCTGGTGATCGAGTCGGCACAGCAGTACTTCCTGCTGGAGTTTGGTGGCGCCAACGTCTTCCTGATCGTGTACGGCGCGCTGTTCGTCATCATCTTGCGCTTCTTGCCGGACGGCATCGTGCCGAGCATCAGCATGCGCTGGCGAAGCTGGTACGACGCACGAGAACGTCGAAGACTCGACGCCGTCACCTCAAATCCCCCACCCGGACGCGACACCGTTCCGGTGACCGGTGGGCGGGCATGACCGCGGTGCTCGAAGTCGACGAGGTCCGCAAGTCTTACGGCGGAGTCCAGGCCTTGCGCGGCTGCAGCATGTCTTTTCAGGACGGCGCGATCAACGGGCTGATCGGCCCAAATGGCTCGGGCAAGACGACGCTGTTTAACGTGATTACCGGGTACGAGCGTCCGGACTCAGGAACAGTGACGCTTCGCGGGAAGAACCTGACCAACGCCACCCCCGACAAAGCGTTCGAGGCCGGCATAGGGCGCACCTTTCAGCTGACCAGGGTTTTCCCACGGCTGACGGTCCTGGAGAACGTGCACGTGGCGGCGCAGCGCCGTGGCCTGCTAAGCCAACTGCGCAGCTGGACAACGGGCAGCGAGCACCGGCAGGCAATCGAGGCGCTCGACTTCGTCGGCCTGACTCGGCTCTCATATGAGCCGGCCGGGAACTTGTCGTACGGTCAGCAGAAGTTGTTGGAGTTCGCCTCCATCATCGTGGCCCAGCCCAAGATGATGCTGCTCGACGAACCCGCCGGGGGGGTGAACCCCACTCTGCTCAAGCACTTGGCGGGGCGCATCCGCGAGCTTAACGCTGAGGGTGTCACTTTCATCATCGTCGAGCATGACATGGAGTTCGTGATGAGCCTGTGCGACCAGGTCGCTGTTATGCACAACGGCAGCGCGCTCACCGCAGGGGCTCCGGGCGACGTCCGCGCTAATCCTGCAGTCCTCGAGGCGTACCTCGGTAGCGACCTGGATGTGGAGGACTAGTGCTGACTCTCGACGGTGTGTTCGCTGGCTATGGCGGCGGCGACATCCTGCGCGGTATCGACCTCACGATCCCGAAGGGCTCAATCACCTGCGTTGTTGGCCCCAACGGTGCGGGAAAGTCGACGCTGCTCAAGGTGATCAGCGGGCTCCTCAAGCCACGCCTCGGGAGTATCACATTCCTCGACAAGCCGATCGCTGGCCGTTCACCGCAACAGATCCTGCGTGCGGGCATCGTGCAAGTCATGCAAGCGCGCAGTGTCTTTCCTGACCTTACTGTCGAGGAGAACGTCGAGCTCGGAGCGTTCCTTGAGCGCGACAAGGCAGTCGTACGCGAGCGGATGGCACAGGTCATCGAGCAGTTCCCGATCGTCAAAGAGCGGTTCCATGACAAGGCTGGAGCGTTGTCCGGCGGCCAGCAGCGGATGGTCGAATTTGCTCGGGCGCTCATGCTCGACCCCTCTCTTGTTGTCCTTGACGAACCTTCGATGGGGCTCGAGCCCAAGGCTGCAGCCATGATGTATGGGCACGTGCGCCAGATGGCAGCAGACGGTCGAACGGTTCTACTCGTTGAGCAGAACGTTCGTGCTGGGCTGAAGTTGGCAAGCCGCGGGGTGGTGCTTGAGGGCGGCCGCGTGCGTCTTGAGGGCACCGGATCGGAAATTCTGGCGAACCCCCAAATGCGCGTGTTGTACCTCGGTGGAAGCGTGCCAGAGACGGTGGCGCCGGAGGCTGAACTGACGTCCGCGATCGAACGACCATCAGATGGCGTATGAGCTGACGCAGTGGCAGCAGGAGCTCGTGCTGCGCACTCGCGACTATGCGACGCGTGTTGTACGACCGGCGGCAGGCCGGCTCGAATCCCTGCGCGCCGCAGAGGACTTTCCGTTCGACCTCATGCGCGAGGGGATGGATCTCGGCCTGAAGTCATTGCCGCTCCCCGTCGAGCTCGGCGGCGCAGATGCCGACATGCTCACGCAGTGTCTTGTTGCCGAGGAACTGGCTGCGGGCGACCTGTCAGTGGCTTATTTCTTTCGTCACTATTGGCGGTTCGCTCGGCTCATTCCAAGGTTACCCACCTCCATTCGTGACCTCGTGGTCGACGGAATCTCGAATGACGAGCGTTTCGTTCCGGCCAGCGCCAGCACAGAGGCTGATGCCGGTAGCGATAACGCTTTTCCGTACGACGCTCCCGGGCACGCAGCGATGCTCAGTGCCCGGCGGGAGGGTGACGTCTGGCGCTTGAACGGTAGGAAGACGATGATCACCAACGCCGGCATCGCGTCCCTCTATTTTGTTCTGGCCCGAACCGACCCGACGGTGGGTATCCGCTCGGGCGCGACCATGATCGCCGTCCCTGCAACGACGCCCGGTCTAAGCGTTGGTCCGCTGTATTCCAAGATGGGCCAGCGTGGTTCGCCGCAAGCGGATGTGATCCTCGATGACTGTCGCGTGCCGTTGGACTACGCGATCACAGCTCCTGGCGCGGGTTATGAGGTGAGCGAGCGCGGCCTCGTTGCGGCGAATATCACCAACGCCGCCATGTGTGTCGGCGTCGCTCGTGAGGCCTACGACCTGGCCCTGGACTGGTCGACCAAGCGCGTTCAAGGCGGCAAGCCGATCTGCGAACACCAGTTGGTGGCACACGACCTGGGCCGGATGCGGATGCTCGTTCAGGCAGCGCGCGACCACCTACACGCCGTGGCCTACGAGTATTCGCATACGTCGTCCTTCTCGCCCGAGCGGTGCTGGGAGGTACGCGTCTTCTCCTCGGATGTGGCTATCGAGGTGACCCAGAAGGCCATGCTCCTGTTCGGTGGTCGCGGCATGATGACGCCCTTCACTGTCGAGCGGCTGGTTCGCGACGCGCTCACCCTCACCCACGGGAACGGAACCAACCCCCTCATGACGATGCGGCTGGGAAGCTCCCAGGCGCGAGCCTGGGCCCAACGTACGGAGACGGCATGATCGATTACGCACGCGCAGACGCCAAGCAGGCGGCCCGCGACTCCTTCCATGGAATCTGGGCGGCGCTGACCACACCATTCGCCGCAGGTTGTGTCGACGAGGACGCACTCGTCAGGGACGTCGAGCGGTTAGCAGGGCCGCTACGCATGGATGGCCTTTTCTGCACCGGTGTGATGGCAGAGTTCTGGTCGCTGAGCATGCCCGAGCGGCAGCGCTCTGTGCGTCTTGTTGTCGAGGCGAGTGCCGGTCGCCTGCCCGTGCTCGCCCACACCGGTCACCACAGCGCCGCCGACACCATTGCTTTGACGCGGCAGGCGGCAGACGCCGGCGCTGACTTCGCCGTCGTGATCAACCCCTATTACCCAGCCGGCTCGGACGACGGACTGTGTGCCTGGTTCACGCAGGTGCTCGACAACGTCGACATCGGGGTGTGGCTCTTCGACACCAACTACTCCGGGGTGTCGCTCTCGCTCGACCTGATCAAGCGGCTGGCTGACATCGAGAACGTCTGTGGAATCAAGGTTGGCCACGATCACGCCCGATACCTGGAGATTCTCGCGGCTGTGGGCGACCGGATTCTCGTCTGTGAGCCAAGCGAGGCCCACTGGCTGGAGAACATTCGTGACCACGGGCAGCGGGTCTACATGTCTTCTGCGTCGCCGTATCTGATCCAGACCCCTTCTTGGCAGCCGATGCGTGAGTACACCGAGCTCGCATTGAGCGGCGCCTTCGACGCCGCGGCGAAGGTGTCCGCGCAACTGGATCCCGTTCGTGCCTTGTCGACCAAGTGGCTGCACGGCCAGTGGGTCGCGAAGCGGATTAACCCAGTCCCCTTTATGAAAGCGTGGGGCGAGCTGCTCGGCATGTCCGGCGGGCTCGTCCGTCCTCCACTGAGCCAGGTCACGCAACAGCAGCGCGACGAAATCCGCAAGGACCTCGAGACCGTAGGCCTGATTTAGCCGGCGGCGCCCGGCGCGCTAACCGGCGGTGGCTGCGATTGGCACTTCGGCTGCGGATACGACCTCATCGAGATCGTGACCAAGATCCTTCAGCATCACGATGGCGGCATTGCGGCCGGGCGCACCGGTGATGGAGCCGCCCGGGTGAGTCGTTCCGCCGGTCTGATACAGGCCGGGGATCGGCATCCGGTGCGAGGCCCAGCCAGGGGCCGGCCGCAGCGGACCGCTGAAGGCGGAGCCTCGATCGCCGCCGTGGAACGCACCATTGACCATGTGGATGTTGGAGCGCTCGATATCGACTGGTGCCTTCACCAGATGCGACAGGATGACGTCGGAGCTGAAGCTCGGCGCCACCCGCTGAAGAGCAGCAAGCTGGCGCTGCGCCACCTGCTCCTTGACGGTGTCCCAATCGTCCTTCTGGTCGGCGGGTAGCCGGTAGGCCTGGGGGCTCAAGAACTTCACCGTGTGCATGCCCTCGGGCGCGCGACGCGGGTCGACGAGGCTCGGTGTAGCCACCAGCACCCACGGTGTGCCGTCGATGAAGCGCTCAAGTCTGATGTCGGCACTGAGCTTGATGAAGTCTTCGGGCCAGCCCGCGAGTCCGGCACTGACCGCGCTGATCGCGCCACGCGGAGTCTCAAAAATCGGAGGTCGGGACGTCCCGAAGTAGGCGGCGAAGCCTGGGATTCCGACGTTGTACGTGTCGACGCCGTAGTGGAACTCCTCCGGCCAAGAGTCCTTCGGCGCCATCTCGATCAGGTGCTTGACGTGGATCGTGGAGAGGACGGCGGTCGTTGCGCGATAGCTGTCACCGTCGGCTGTCTCGACGCCGACGCAGCGGCCGTCCTCGATAATCAGACGGGACACCAACTTGTCGCAGGTGACACTGCCGCCGTGTGACTCGAGGTAGCTGACGAGGGCGTGCGTGAGTTGACCGGAGCCGCCCTCGGGGATGGACCAACTACGCACCTGCCGAGCGAAGATCATGTACGCGAGCATGCCGGTGCCTGGCTGGTCGTAGAGGACGAAGGTCTGGAAGGCCATCCACAGCATGAACGACTGGACGTGCCGTTCCTTGAACTCGTGGCGGATGATGTCCCATGCACTCAACGCGCGGCGTCTGGCCCAGATCTTGCCGTCGGGATGCTCGGAAAGCCGCTGGTCGAGCGAGGGCCCGAAGCCGATGGGCGTGAACTGTGCAGCAGTGAAAAGTGACTTCACTTTGTCGTACTCGTGTGACATCCGCCGGTAGGCGGCGGCGTCTTCAGCGCTGAATCGCGCGATCTCCTCGATCGTTCGCTCGAAGTCCAACCACATGGTGATCTGCTCCCCATCGGGGAAAGCCACGTGAGCGACCGGATCAGGCTCGAGGTAGGAGAGCCCATAGTCCTTGACGAGTCCAAGCTCGTCGTCGACTAGGAGCGGATTGGCTCGGATCAGGGTGTGTCCGGTGGAGCAGCTGTCAATGAAGAAGCCCGGGTCGAGGATCTCCTCGGTCGCCGCACCGCCGCCGGGGATATGCCTGGCGTCGAGCACCTGCACGCGATAGCCGGCCTTCGCTAGGTAACAGCTGGTGATGAGGCTGTTGTGCCCAGCACCCGCGACCACGATGTCAGCATCCATGACGCTCTCTCCCTCTTTACATGACAGCCCGAAATCCTTGCCACGATTCAGAAAGCAACGCCACACTCTTGCACGGCAATCGTTTGCAGGCAAGACTGTCTAAACGTCGGATGTCGTGTTTCCGAGGAGGTTCACTGTGAAGGCGATCGTCGTACGAGAGTTCGGTGGTCCCGACGTGCTGCGACTCGAGGATCGCGACGTACCCGAGCCTGGCGCTGGCGAAGTACAGATCAAGGTGCAGTACGCGGGCGTCAACTTCACCGACGTACGGAATCGGTGGGGCGATGGCCTTGGGGTCCTTCCGTTCGTGCCCGGCGTCGAGGTAAGCGGCACGGTCATGTCTTGCGGGCCCGGTGTCGAGGGCTTCGTGCACGGTCAGGAAGTTGCAGCTATGACACGGGGCCAGGCATACGCGGAGGTTGTCACTGCACCGTCCGCAGGCACCTTCGCGGTGCCGGAGGGTTTGTGCGGTCAGCCCGCAGCGGCGGGGATGCTCGTCACCGTTCCACTTGCGCTCAACATCATCGAACGATCTGCTGTCGTACGTCCCGGTGAGGTCGTGTTGTTGCATGCCGCCGCCGGAGGGGTCGGTTCGGTGGTTGCACAACTTCTCCAGCGGATAGACGGCGTCCGTTTGTACGGCACCACCAGCAGCGCGAGCAAGCATGAGTACATGCACGGACTCGGCTATCTGGAGGCTTTCGGGTACGACGACTTTGACGAGCGGATCGTCGCTGCCACCGAGGGACGCGGCCCCGACGTGATCCTGGATCCGATCGGTGGCGACATACAGGCGAGGTCGCTCGCCGTCCTGCCGCCGTTTGGCCGACTCGTGTCGTTCAGCAACATCTCCCGGGCGAGCCAGGAGTTGCCGGATGCGGAGTGGATGCGCTCGCGGTGCGTCGGCTACGTGGGGCTGTCGAACGGCTACCTCTCCGGTCGAGCCCCAAACTTGTACCGCCAGGCATTACAGCGCTCGGTAGACCTTGTCGCCGACGGCACCGTAAAGATCGATGTGTCGGCGGTGATCCCGCTCGCTGATGCAGCCGCCGCTCATCGGGTGTTCGAGCAGCGGATGGCAGTCGGCAAGCTCGTCCTGGCGGTGTAGCCCACCGCCGTCCGGACCGAAGTCACGCCTGGCGCGGCGTTGCCTCCTGAAAGACTTCCGGGTGTCTTGCGAGCTCGACCCTGGTACGGCGGATGTGTCCTGCGAGGTAGTGACCTGCATCAGTGCTGTCGCGACGCTCCAGGGCGTCGAGGATCAGCCGATGCTCGGCGTTGATGACCCAGAGCCGCTCCTTCCCGCTCATCATCACGAACGCACGCCGATAGAACTGGGTCGAGTTCCACAGGCTTGTCACCATCGAGTTCAGCTGATCGATACGGCAGGCGCTGTAGGTCAGAAAGTGGAAGTCGCGGTCGAGCTCGAGGAATCTGCTGAGGTCGAACCCTTGCTCGATGTTCTGCTGGATCTGCGCCAAGCGGGCGAGGTCGGCCTCCGAGAGCAGTGGCAGGCTCTCATGCAGAGCGAGCGGCTCCAGTCGCTCGCGCATCCGGTACATGACGTCGACTTCGTGCATGGCAAGTCGCGGCACCCGCGCACTCTTGTTCGGATGGTGCTCGACCAGACCCTCGGCTTGCAGGATCCGCAACGCCTCGCGGACGGGTAGCCGGCTCGCCCCGAGCCGTCGCCCGACTTCTTGCTGACGCACTCGCTCACCTGGAGCGATATCGCCGCGCAGGATCGAGGTGCGGAGGCTGTCGGCGATTCGGACGCTGGCTGATTCGCTCGGGATCGCGCTCATTCGCTGCCCGGCCACTCGCCGCGGTCGAACGCTTTGCCGTTCGGATAGGACACCAACTCGAACTGCATTCCCCACGGCGACAAGAAGTAGACCCAACGCTGACCGAGGTGCGGTCCGCGGCTCGCGGTCGGCTCGCCAAAGACGGTGATTCCCTGGTCGAGCAAATACGCGACGGCCGCGTCGAGGTCTGCGACGTAGAGCGCGATGTGATGGCCGCCGATGTCGCTGTTGCGGGGCGGCGTCTGGCGTTGGTCGGCCGAGATATACGAGAAGACTTCGAAGATCGCCAGTCCTGCGAAGCGGAAGAACCGGTTCTCGGGGATGCGCGCGCGGGGGTGGACGCCGAGGTGGGTGGTCATCCAGTCGCCGCTGTCCTCGAACGGACCGAGGGAGTAGAGCAGCTCACAGCCGAGCACGTCGACAAGGAACTCCGTTGCCTGCGCGAGGTCAGGGACGGTGAAACCGATGTGATCGAGCCGTTGAAGGCCGGGGATCGCCACAGGTTGCCTCCTGCGCCAGAAGTGGATCCCAAAGGTAGCACCGCAGGGGCGGATATGGCCTGGATCTGGTCAGATGGGATCCCAATCGCGTACGGTACCGATGACAACCGATTGTTATGACCACGCTTTGGGGCACCAGATGAGCGAGCATCGTGTTCTCGAACCGGCCTCGAGCTGGGTCGAGCTTCGGGCCACAAGCGACGACTGGGACGCCGCAGAGCCGGCGCTGCTGACCGCGATGTGGTCTCAGTTGGTCCTGATCCGCAGTTTTGAGGAGTACGTGCTCGAACTGTCCGCCGCCGGCCTCGTACACGGACCTGCGCACTCCAGCATCGGCCAGGAGGCGGGGGCGGTCGGCTCAGTCATGCCGTTGACCAGCGAGGATACGGTCAACGGCTCACACCGCGGGCACCACCAGTTTCTGGCGAAGGCGCTCGGGCACGTGGCACCGAAGGGGATCGATCTCAGTGCGCCTCTTGAGGATGAGGTTCAAGAGGTACTGCTGCGAACACTGGCAGAGATTTGCGGTCTCGACCGTGGCTACAGCCATGGTCGGGGCGGATCTATGCACCTGCAGTGGAAGGCGGCCGGCGCGATGGGGACTAACGCGATCGTCGGTGGCGGCGTTCCGCAGGCAGCGGGGTACGCCTGGGCGCATCGGCAAGCGGGCACCGATGCTGTCTCGGTCACCTACTTCGGCGACGGCGCGGTCAACATCGGCTCGACCCTAGAGACATTCAACCTGGCGTCAGCCTGGCACCTGCCCATCCTCTTCTTCATCGAGAACAACAGGTACGCGGTCTCGACCAATGTGGATGAGGCGACCGGCGAACCGCGGCTGTCGGCCCGCGGGCTGGGTTTCAACATCCCGAGCTGGAAGGTCGACGGCATGGACCCCCTTGCCGTTTACCTCGCGACTCGTGAAGCGCTGAGTCTCATGCGTTCCGGTGGTGGTCCGACCATGATCGAGGCGGATACCTACCGGTTCTTCCACCAGAACGGGGGTTTCCCCGGCAGCGCGTTCGGCTACCGCACTAAGGAAGAAGAGCAGCACTGGCGTGGGCGGGACCCGCTCGACCAGACCGCGGCCCATCTCGTGCGGCGCGGAATTCTGCCGCAGAGCGCGATCGACGAGTCGCTGCTCCGGGCCAAGGAAGTCATGATGGCGACCGGCGACCAGTTGCTCGAGCCGATGCCGGGAGGCAAGGCGGGGAGCAAGCGAATCCGGCCCACCGAGTGGCCCGACCCCGCGTTCGCCGACGTCGGCGTACGCGGTGACCTGTCGGAGTTCGCGGGCACCGACACGGTCGACCGCGACACCTATGCAGGCCAGCTCGCTGAGATGAAGTTCATCGATGCCGTGTCGGGCGTCATGGATCGCCGGCTGGCGACCGACCCACGCATCGTGGTCATGGGTGAAGACGTCCACCGGCTCAAGGGCGGGACGAACGGCGCCACTCGTGGTCTTAAAGAGGCATACCCCGACCGGGTGCTCGGGACGCCGATCAGCGAGAACGCCTTCGCCGGTCTCGGCGGAGGCATCGCGATCGACGGTCGCTATCGGCCGGTCGTGGAGTTCATGTACGCAGACTTCATGTGGGTCGCGGCGGATCAGCTGTTCAACCAGATTGGTAAGGCCCGGCACATGTTCGGTGGCACGGGCGCGGTGCCCCTCGTGCTGCGAAGCAAGGTCGCGATGGGTACCGGGTATGGCTCGCAGCACTCGATGGACCCGGCGGGAATCTTTGCGACTGCACCTGGCTGGCGGATCGTCGCGCCGACGACTCCTTTCGACTACGTCGGGCTGATGAACGCAGCGCTGCAATGCCAAGACCCGGTGGTGGTCCTTGAACACGTAGACCTTTACGCCGCGGTTGGTGAGGGACCCGTCGACGACTTCGACTATCTGTTGCCAGTCGGCAAAGCCGCAGTGCGCCGCGAGGGCAAGGACGTCACCGTGCTCTCGTACCTGGCGATGGTGCAGTACGTACTCGATGGCGTCGCGGAGATCGGCAACATCGATGCGGAGGTTATCGACCTCCGCTGGCTCGACCGGGCGAGCATCGACTGGGACACGATCGAGGCAAGTGTGCAGAAGACTGGGGTCGTTGTTATTGCCGAACAAGGCCCTGTGGGGACGTCGTACGGCGGGTGGCTCGCCGACGAGATACAGCGCCGTCTCTTCGATTGGCTCGATCAGCCCGTACAACGCATCACTGGCGCGGAAGCTTCGCCGAGCATCAGCAAGG
>Ga0209483_1002314_pt1 | contig 13459 bp, 10 predicted proteins | sample NGEPerA_FD_184508 | JGI IMG/M metagenome (GOLD analysis project Ga0209483, IMG submission 184508) | Arctic peat soil microbial communities from the Barrow Environmental Observatory site, Barrow, Alaska, USA - NGEE PermafrostL2-A... | ecosystem: Environmental > Terrestrial > Soil > Wetlands >... | reverse complement strand
GGCGGGGGGCGTGTGCGGATGGCCCTTTTTGGCCTGCCTGGGCTTGTGGCCCGGCAACGGCGCGGGCGGGAGTTGCGGGACGGTCTTGGCGTTGAATGTCAGCGCGCTGATGACCTGCACCGATCCGCCGACGGCAGTTAGATTGCGCTGCGTGCCGGATGTGAAATCGGTGGTTGAGCCGGTGGGCGGGGCTGCGGCGGGCGCGGAGGCGCCGAACGTATTGGCCGATGCATCGCCAGCCGTGTTAGCGGCTTGTGAATAGAACTGATAGACGCTGGGGATGGTTGTGCTGGCGCCGTCCAGGGGCAACTGTCCGTCGCGGGCGCGATTTTGGTTGGCGATGGCCACGAGCGCCGCCCACTGGGGCGCGCCGGCGCTGGTGCCGCCCAGGACGGCCCACCCGGCCTGATCCTGAATCGGCACCGAATCGTAGACGGCAAACCCGGTAAGCGGGTCGCCGTTATAACCCACGTCGGGCGTGGTGCGCCCGGCGGCGGCGGCGGGTGCGGCGCCGGTTCCCTGATACGCGGGAGGCGGCTCATATTGGCTGGTGCCGCTCACCGAGCCGGCCCAGGGATCTTCGGATATGGCGTTCCCGTTGCTGCCGATGGCCAGCGAGGTGCCGCCCACCGCCAGCACGTTTGGAGAAGTTGCGGGCCATTGCGGGGCGGGGCTGTTGGCCACGTCGCCGGCCGAGCCGACAAACGTCACACCGGTATGGCCATCGGGGGTGGTGAAGTAGCTGTCAAAATCGCTCTCATCGGGAAATTCGTTAACGCCCCAGCTCATGGAAACGACAGAAACGTTGTCCAAATGCCGGGCTGTATCCACTGCGGCCAGAAGATCGTCGAGATGATTGGACCTGGCCTCGACGAGCGCGAGCCGCGCCCCGGGGGCGACGGCATGCGCCCATTCGATATCCAGCGACGTTTCGCGCGCCCAGCCCGCATTCGCGGCCGGAAGAGCAGCGCCGCCGGTCTGGTTGAGCCGATTGAAACCAAATGGATCGGGCAGGCCGAACGCTTGGTCGAAAACGTGAAGATCGCTGACGATGTTGGGATCGTCATAGGCGGCAACGACGGCGATGGTCTGGCCGGTGCCGTCGGCCTGTATGCCCGCGACCGGAGAGGCGGTGCTTGTCGCGCCACCGCCTGCCAGGGCGGCAGCGCCGGCGACGGGCTGGCTGGCGGCGCTAAAGCCGTACGCCTGGCGGATTTGGCCTGGTGTGTAACCCTGCGATGGCGCTGCCTGCGCCGCTGGAACTGTGGGCATGAGCGGGACCGCCGGCAATGCGACCAGATCGCCGGAGGTTGATGAGAGAAGCTGGCGGGGCTCGAGGGATTCGATCAGCGCGGCACGGGCGCAGCGTGTGCGCGAGTCCTTGCGCGAAGTGCGTTTCAGGACAGCCGGGAACATGCCGCCTTCTCCTTGGAGACCTACGATACGACCACCTCTCTGCATCTAAATGCCACGACCCTCCGCGTGGTTGCATGGCCCATTAACGTTTCCGGGACGACCATGCCGGTCAGTTGGCCACCTCCCCGCCCAATGCGCCGATGCGATCGTGAATAATCTTTTCGTACGTTGCGCGCTGCGAGTCGTTCAGCATCTTCCTAGTCTGCTCGACGGCGTTGCTGAATGCCCCCCGCCGCTTCTTCTCCAATTCCTTTACCTTGGCTTTGCTCTGGCGCGTGAGTTCCTGATACTTGGCCAGTTGGTCTTTGTCGAGCAGCCGGGTGACCGCCTCTTCATAATCATACTGAATCGTGTTGGCTTTTGCAGTGCAATCATTGGCTGTTGTCTGCACACTTTCCCATACCTGCCGCATTTGGTCTTTTTGGGCCGGTGAAAGTTTCAGTTCATCGGAGATACTGACGACGCGCTCGACCGGGGATCCCGCGGGCGGGGCGTGGGTGCTGAGTTTGCCGGCCACCACGCCCGCGCCGATTGCCAGCAGGAACATCAACACCATCAGGAGGGCGGTTGGGTTTCTCACGGCGGTTCTCCAGCGATTACAGGTTTTGGATTACCCAATCGGCGATCCGCGCCTCGGCCAGCGCTTCCCGGCTGGGCGGCTCCCAGCCGGTGATCGGTAAAGGGTCGAGTCTCAGGTTCACCGCCACATTCTCCCATCGTTCCTGCCCCTGCATGGAAGGCACGATCACGATCTGCGCCGCCGGCGCGATCGGCGTCGGAGAATCCAGGAGCCACGCCGACCCAATCACCAGCACCGAGGCAGCGACGCCGCTGAGAACGCCGGCGATCCGCATCGCACTACCGCGTTGGTTGTCGGCATTGTCAACAGCACGATGAATTTTGACAAGCAACGGGCGCGGGACGGCTTCATCGGGGATCTGCTGGAACAACGCCGTTACATGGCGCAGCGCCGCGAGCTCCGCCGCGCACGGCGAGCATTGGGCCACATGTTGGCGCACCTGCTGCGCAACGTCCGCGTCCAGTTCGCCATCATGGAACCGCTCGACTCGGCTTTGCCAGTCGCACGCGCCGCTGGGGCCTTCAGGGCTCGTAGGAACCGAGGCGCCGGCGAAGCTCGGCGCGGGCGCGATGGAGCCGCGATTCGACGGTTCCCTGTGGGATTCCCAAGGTTTGGGCAATTTGGGCATAAGACAACCCCTGCATCTCGCGAAGCACCAGGATTTCCCGATGATCGAAAGCCAACTTCGGCAACACCGCCGACAGATCCAATTTCCGATCCACGCACGTCGCCGCGCTGGCCGTACTCAATCCCGAATCCGCCCCTGGCGAGTCGTTGGCGAAATCGAGGTTAATGTCCAGCCGCTGGCGGCGGTTTTTGTGCCACAATTTCGCCGCCCGCCGCATCAGAATCCGGCTCAGCCACGTTCGCAGCGAGGATCGACCGTTAAACCGGTCGATCCCCTTATAAGCGGCGACAAGCGTCTCCTGCACGATGTCTTCGGCATCATCGTGGGACCGGGAGAGCGAACGGGCCAGGCGGAAAAGATCGCGCGAATGGATTTCGACGATGGCATGAAACGCCACGCGGTCGCCGCGCGCCGCTCGCACAGCGAGCTCCATGTCGTCTGCCGCCAAGGCCTCACTCTCCCACGGGAAGCGTTCACACGTCAATCATAATTGTACCCGCGAGGCGGGCGGTTCTTCCGTGGAGGGGGAAAGATTTCACGGGCAATTGGCGGCATCGCGTTTACGCATATCATGCCTCTTGACAAATCCGCCCGGTCGCGGCATTGTTCGGCGAATCCATGAAGCGGCGTTTGTCCATTAGTTTGGTTGCGTTGCTGTACATGAGCGCGGCGTTGGTGTTTGGTGCTTTGCACCACCATGAGCACACCGATGCCAGCGGGCATGATGACCACTGTGCGGCTTGTCACTGGCAACTTGAGGCGAAGACGGTTGCTCCTAAGTGCCCGGTGGTGATGCCGCTGCTCACGGTGACTTGGGTTCGGGTTATCATTCCGGTCAGCGTTCAGGCTGAAACGCCGTTCATTTCATCCACAGCCAGTCGTGCGCCTCCTGTCACATCCGCATAGCTCGCCATCCGTCTCGTTTTGATTCCAAACCGCCACAGCCGCATTCGCGGTGGCTGGTGAAAGCTCGGCTTTGGAGCAGTGTGTCATGAAGAAGGTTGCCGCGCGGCGGTTTGGCCGCCGCGCGGACGGCTGGTTGTGGCGCGCTGTATCGAGATGCCTACATTTTTGCGCTGTGCGTTTACGTCGCACATCGGGTTGCGGACAGCATTCCTAAATGCTCGTGCGCGGTCAGACGGTGCTAATCGTTTTTTAGCCGCTGCCCGTAGGGCAGTGACCCCACTTGGTGGGCGCGTACTGGCGCACACTCATTTACTTGCGTTGCTGCTTGGCGGTTGCGCGGTGGGGCCGAATTTTAAGCGTCCCGCTCCGCCGCAAGTCAATGGGTACACCGCGCATCCGCTCACGGCTCCGGTGGGCACGGCGAACGTCGCGGGAGGGCAGGCGCAGCACTTCGTGACTGGCATGGATATTCCCGGGCAATGGTGGACGGTGTTTCACTCCAAGCCGCTGAATGCCTTGATCGAGCGCTCGCTGGCCAACAATCCCGATATCCAGGCGGCGCAGGCGGCGTTGACGGTGGCGCGGGAGAACGTGCTGGCACAGAGGGGCGTGTATTATCCCAGCGTCGCGGGAGGATTCGGGGCGTCGCGGCATAAGACGCCCAATTTGTTCTCGCCATTCACAACCACGAGCAGCGCCGCGGGTTTCACCTATTACAGCCTGTACACCCCGCAGGTGACCATTTCGTATACGCCGGACGTTTTCGGCCTGAACCGGCGTACGGGGGAATCGCTGGAGGCGCAGGAAGAGTCGGTTCGCTTCACCGGGCTGGCGACGTATATCACCCTGAGCGCCAACGTGGTGGGGGCGGCGATCCAGGAAGCGTCTTTGCGGGCGCAGATTGATGCGACCGGGCGCCTGGTCAAGATCAACACCGACCTGCTCGAGATCGTTCGCTATCAATTCGAGAAGGGATCCGCCAGCCAGGTTGATGTGGCGGCTCAGGAGGCGCAAGTCGCCCTTGTGACCGCGGCGCTGCCGCCGCTGCGCAAGCAATTGGCGCAGCAACGCGACCTGCTGGCGGTGCTGGCCGGTGGGTTCCCCAGCCAGCAACCGCCGGAGAAATTCGATCTGTCAACATTGCAATTGCCCGAAGCGCTGCCGGTGAGTTTGCCTTCGCAGCTCGTGGAGCATCGTCCGGACGTGCGTGCGGCGGAAGCGAACCTGCACGCCGCCAGCGCTCAAATCGGCATTGCCGTCGCCAACCGTCTGCCCAATTTGAGCTTGACGGCGGACGCGGGAAGCATGGCAACGGCCGCCGCCAGGATGTTCGGCAACGGCACGGATTTTTGGGATCTGGGCGCGAATTTGGCGATGCCGCTGTTCGATGGCGGCACGTTGCTGCATCAGGAGCGCGCCGCGCGTGCCGCGTATGTTCAGGCGGCCCAGCAATACCGCGGCACGGTGCTGACCGCATTCCAAAACGTAGCCGACACCTTGAACGCCCTGGAGGAAGACGGCAACGCGCTGAAAGCGGCGGCGGCTTCCGAGAGAGCCGCCAGGAAATCGCTGGATCTGATTGAGCAGCAATTGAAGTTTGGGCTGGTGGCGTATTCGGCGCTGTTATCCGCGGAGCAGGCGTACCAGCAGGCCGTTATCAGCCTGGTGCAGGCCCAGGCCGGCCGCTATGCGGACACGGCGGCGCTGTTTCAGGCGCTGGGTGGTGGATGGTGGAATCTTCCGGCCCTAGCCAGGGATAAACATGAGTAATGCACCTGATAATTCGACGTTGCCGCAACAAGGCCGGCCCCGGGGCCGAGGCGTTTTCGCGCGGGTTTTGGCAATTCTCGGTGTGCTCGCGGCGATCGCGGCGGTAGTGGCCGTGGCGATATTTTTCACCGATCATTCCTCGGGAACCGACGGCGCTTCGGCCAGTCCATCCGTGGCGGCCCGCAATGTGACGCTGACGGCGGCCCAGCGAAACAACATTCATCTTCACAAGGTTGCGCCGTCCAAGTTCCACAAGACCGTTGAGGCGACCGGCACCGTGGACTTCGACTACGATCAGGCCACCACCGTCTTGGCGCCGTTTGGGGGGCCGGTATCGCGGCTGCTCGTTTCGCTGGGGCAACACGTCAAGGCCGACGAACCGCTGGCGATGGTGGATTCACCGGACTTCGCCGCTGCCATCAGCACGTATCGCAAGGCGATCGCCACCGCCAGGACCGCCCGGCAGATCGCCGATCTGGACAAGCAACTGCTACAGCATCGCGCCATCGCGCAGCGTGACGCCGATCAGGCGGAGTTGACCGCTGCCACTGCGGAAGCCGACCGCGAAGCCGCACTTCAGGCACTCGTCTCGCTCAAGGCCGATCCGCGGACCATCAAGGACATTCAGGAAAGCAAGCCGTTTTCGCCGGTGCAAGGCGTGATTCGTTCACCGGTTGCGGGAACCGTCGTGGAGAAACTGATCACCCCTGGCCAACTCCTTGTGGCGGGAACGACGCCATGTTTTACGGTTGCGGATCTTTCCCGCGTATGGGTGATGGCACATCTATTTGGTTCGGAGCTTGGTTCGGTGAGCATTAGCGACCCGGCGCAAGTGCTGACCGGCGACAACCGGCAAAGCTTCTCGGGGACGGTGGACAATATCTCGGCCCTGGTCGATCCCGACACGCGCTCGGTGGCCGTGCGCGTGGCCGCCGACAATCCTGGCGACTTTCTAAAGAAAGGGATGTACGTGCGCGTGCGGGTTGAGGCGCGCCAGCAGAGCACCGGACTTCTGCTCCCGGTTTCGGCGGTTCTTCGCGATGAGCAGAACCTGCCGTTCGTCTATCTCGCCCAATCCGACGGCAGCTTTGCGCGTCGCCGCGTGACGCTGGGTTATCGCGCCGGCGACCAGTATGACATCACGGAAGGTGTCGCGGCGGGCGATCAAGTCGTGGTCGAGGGGGGCCTGTTCGTTCAATTCATGGAGAACCAATGAACGCGGGCGCCATCCCACCGACGGAGGGGCCGCACCGCGCGGCCTCGATCATCAACCGCATCGTCGCCTCTTCGTTGCGGCAGCGGTTCCTCGTGGTCCTGGCGGCGGTACTGCTGATCGTCGGCGGCTGGTGGTCGCTGAATCGGCTGCCGGTCGAGGCGTATCCCGACTTGTCTCCGCCGATGGTCGAGATCATCACGCAATGGCCCGGCCATGCCGCCGAGGAGGTCGAGCGGTTGATTACCGTGCCCATCGAAGTCGAGATGAATGGCGTGCCCGCCATGACTTCCCTGAGGTCGATTTCGCTATACGGTTTGTCCGACGTGCGGGTGACGTTTCGCGACGGCACCGACAACTACTTCGCGCGGCAGCGCGTGTTCGAGCGAATCCCGGACCTGAGCTTGCCGAGCGGTGTGACGCCATCGGTGGCCCCGCTTTCTTCCCCTTCGGGTCTGATTTACCGGTACGTTTTGCAAAGCCCGGACCGCTCGCCGCTGGAACTCAAGACGATCGAGGACTGGATCGTCGAGCGGCAATACAAGTCGGTGCCGGGCGTGGCCGATGATTCGGGATTCGGCGGCGAAACCATGCAGTATCAGGTGCTGCTGGATCCGGCGAAGCTGGCGGGCGCCGGGCTGTCGGTCCCACAAGCCGTTGCCGCGCTTGCCGCCAACAATGGCAACGCCGGCGGTGGGTTCTACTCACAAGGCGGGCAGTTTTATTACGTCCGCGGCCTGGGCCGCCTGAAGATGCTGGAGGACATCGGCAATGTCGTCCTGGGGGTTCACAACGGAATCCCGGTTCTCGTGAAGGACGTGGGCCATGCCACGATCGGCCACGCGCCGCGCCTGGGCCAGTTCGGCTATCAGGACCAGGACGACGCGGTCGAAGGCGTCATTCTCATGCGCACCGGCGAGAAGACCCAGGAGGTCCTCAAACGCGTCGAAGCAAAGACCCAGGAGCTCAATGACCGCGTGCTACCCAGCGACGTGAAGATCCACACGTTTTACGACCGCACCGATCTGGTCTCGGTCACAACCCGCGCGGTCAAGCACAATCTGCTTCTTGGAATGCTGCTGGTCGTGGTGGTTCTGGTCTTCTTTCTTTACGACCTGCGCGCCGGGCTGATCGTCGCCATCACGATTCCGCTGGCGTTGCTCGTTGCCTTCATCTGCCTGGATCTCCGCAATGTGTCGGCCAACCTGCTGTCCATCGGCGCGGTGGACTTTGGCATTCTGGTCGATGGCGCGGTGGTGATGGTGGAAAACATTTTCCGCCAGATCCTGGCGCGGCGCGGCGAGCCGTTCAACGTCATGCAGGTGATCACGGAGGCCGCCGCCGAGGTGGACCGCCCGATCTTCTACGCCGTCGCGGTGATCGTCGCCGGCTTCCTGCCCATCTACGTCCTTTCCGGGCCATCGGGTCAACTGTTCAGGCCGATGGCTGACACGATGATCTTCGCGCTGGCCGGTTCGTTGGTGATCACGCTGACGCTGCTGCCGGTGTTGTGTTCATGGGCGTTTGCAAAGGGCGTGCGCGAGAGGCGCAATCCCATATTCGAGGCCATCAAATCGGCCTACGCGAAAGGCCTGGATTTCTGCCTGGCGCATCCCTGGGCAACCATGCTGGCGTGCGTGCTGGTCCTCGGCGGGTCGCTCCTGCTGGTTCCCCGCATCGGCGCTGAGTTCATGCCGCACCTGGACGAAGGAGCGCTGTGGATTCGCGCTACGATGCCCTACACGATCTCGTTCGAGGAATCGCGGAAGATCGCGCCGCAAATCCGCAAAATACTCCGCTCGTTTCCGGAGGTGACCGTGGTCGCGTCGGAGCACGGCCGCCCGGACGATGGCACTGATCCGACCGGGTTTTTCAATCTCGAATTCTTCGTCGGGCTCAAGCCGTACAGCCAATGGAACGGCCCTTATCACGCCAAGGCCGAATTGATCAAAGCCATTGACGAACGGCTAGAGAGTTTCCCGGGCATCATCTTCAACTACACCCAGCCGGCCGAAGACGCCGTGGACGAAGCGGAAACCGGCCTGAAGAGCGCCCTGGCGGTCAAGGTATTTGGGTCTGACCTCCAGACGCTCGAAGCCAAAGGCAAGGCGATCAAGCACGTTCTGGAACATGTGCGCGGAATCAAGGAAATCACGCTCGTTCAGGAGTTGGGCCAGCCAAGTCTGGTCGTGAACATTGACCGCGCCAAGATCGCCCGCTACGGGCTGAACGTGGCGGACATTAACGGGCTGATCGAGGCCGCCGTCGGCGGCGCCGCCGCCACGCAGGTCGTCCAGGGCGAAAAACAATTCGACCTTGTCGTCCGTCTCGAACCCCGATACCGCCAGAACCCCGAAGAGATCGGCAACATTCTCGTCGCCACGCCCGGCGGCTCTCAGATTCCACTCAAGGAATTTGCCGATCTCCGCGTGCTCAGCGGCGCATCGCTCATCTACCGCGAGGACAACTCGCGTTACATCGGCGTGCAGTTTTCCGTGGAGGGACGCGACCTGGCCGGCGCGGTGGACGATGCGCGTCAACAGGTCCGCGCCCAGGTTCCGCTGCCCGGCGGCTACCGGCTCGACTGGGGCGGTGAATACAAGGATTACACGGCATCCAGACAGCAACTCAATTTCGTGCTGCCTCTGACCCTGTTTGTCATTTTTCTTCTGTTATTCGCGCTTTACCGCAACTTCAAGTTTCCGCTCATTACCATCCTGGGCGTACTGCTCTCGGCGCCGGTGGGCGGGCTGCTGGCACTGTGGTTGACGGGCACGCCGTTCTCTGTCTCCTCGGGGATCGGCTTCCTGGCGCTATTCGGAGTCTCGGTGCAGACGGCGGTGGTCTATATTTCTTATGTCAACGAACTCCGCGCCGCCGGCGTGGACTTTCATCAGGCCATCCGCGAAGGGGCCGTCCTGAGGCTGCGGCCGATCATGATGACGGCGCTGGTGGCGGCATTGGGGCTCGTGCCGGCGGCGCTCGCCACGGGCGTCGGCACCGATTCCCAACGCCCATTCGCCCTGGTGATCGTGAGCGGCTTGTTTACGCGGCTGTTGATCAGCGTGTTTCTCATGCCGGTGCTTTACATGATCGTTGCCCGACCGACGGATCGACTGGAGGCGTAAACCCGGCCTCGCTCACCAGCCGTTGATCCTCCGACCATTGACGATGACGGCCGCGGCGTTTTGGGAGCGCCGTTCACGCACTGCCAAGCCGCTGGCGGATGTAGTCGGCGCGTACGGCGCGGCGGACGTCGCCTTCCAGTTTGCGGCCCTGGATCTTCTGCAAATGCGCCGGCTGGGTCAGCAGAAACAATTCGTTGAGCGTTCGCAGATCGACGTCCTTCACCCGGCCCAGGTGCAGGCCCAGGCGCAGATGGCTCAGCAAGGAAAGCGTTTCCTCGCTGGCGATCAGCCGGGCGCAGCGCAGCACGCCCATGGCGCGGCCCACCTTGTCATCAAGCTGCACGGTCTTGTCGTCCCGCAGCATTCGGCGGGCCTGTTGCTCGTAATCGATGATCTTGGGAATGATGTCGTGTTTGAAGCCGCTGATGATGTCGTCTTCGGTTTTTCCCAGGGTGGTCTGGTTGCTGATCTGATAGAAATCGCCGGTGGCTTCGGTGCCTTCGCCATAGAGGCCGCGGACGGCCAGGCGCAGGTCCTTGGCGGCGCGGAAGACCTTTTCAATTTCGCCGGTGAGCTTAAGGGCCGGCAGATGGAGCATCACGCTCACGCGGATGCCGGTGCCGACGTTGGTGGGGCAGGCGGTGAGATAGCCGAAACGCGGATGGAAAGCCCAGTCGAGCGTCGATTCGAGCTTGTCGTCAATCTTGTTGATCTGCTCCCAGGCCTCTTCGAGTTGCAGGCCGCTGCGCAGGCATTGGATGCGCAGGTGGTCTTCCTCGTTGACCATGATCGAGAGCGTTTCGTTCTCGGCGATGGCGACGCCGCGCGCGCCCTCGGCGGCGGCGTGGGGCTTGCTGATCAGATGCCGTTCCACCAGCAGTTGCCGATCCATTTCCGGCGCCTGCTCCAGGTCCACGTACAACACCTCGGGCGCCAGGCTCGCGCTCAGGATCGTGTCGCGTATCTTGCGTTCCAGCGCCTGCCGTTGTGTGCGGGTGCAGCGCGACAGAAACGGAAACCCGGCGACATTGCGCGCCAGGCGAATGCGCGAGGAAATAACCACTTCGCTCATCGGCCCGCTTCCGCGGAGCCATTCGCCGGCGTGGCTGGTTAAATCGGAAAGTTTCATGGGTTTGTCAGTGGTCAGTTGTCAGTGGTCAGTTGTCAGTTGTCAGTTGTCAGTTGTGGTTGGTTTGTTGCTGTTTGTCGTTGGGACGCCAACAGTCGAGGCTTGCATAATGTCTTTGCAACTGACAACTGACAACTGACAACTGACACATTACGCCTCCGCCTGCTTTATCTGGTCGCGGATTTTGGCGGCGCGTTCATAGTCCTCGGCTTCGACGGCTTTGGCCAGGTCCTTGCGAAGGCGGGAGGCATCGGCCTGCCGCTTGACGGGCGCGCCGCTTCCGCCGCGCCGCGCGGGAGATTTGCCGGCGTGGTGGGTCATGCCCTCGTGGGCGCGTTGAAGCAAAGGCGTCAGGTCTTTCTCGAAGACCTGGTAATCGTTGGCGCAGCCCAGCAGGCCGTTTTGCCGAAACTCGGCCCAGGTGATGCCGCACACGTCGCACCCGGCTCCCACTTCCTTCTGCAATCCGCTGTGGGCCATCACGAAATTCGTCAGCAGCTCATTGATCGGCATATGGCTCTTGACGGGAAATCCCTCGTTCTGAGCCGCGCATTGCTCGCACAGATGCTTCTCGATCTTCTTGCCGCCCTGAATTTCGGTGAGATGGACGGTGGCGTTTTTGGCGCAATTGTCGCATTTCATTTTGAGTCCTTCGGCAAATGCTCTTCGATGAACCGAGTCAGCACTTCATTGATCGGCACGTCTGCCCGCTGGTCACTCGGTGAAGATGGTATTTGCATGGGCCCACTGGGTCAATCAAACGCGCGTTCTTGGGCCGGCGGCTAAAATGAGTTCATCGACACGCGACCACACTCGTATTCTAGGGCCGGTAGACCGCCGAATTCCCATCCGTCTCCCACACCTCCACCGCCTCGAGCCGAACCGGGTCCGGCAGGCGCAGTGATGTGCCCACGAGCATCGCCACATTTTCCGCGGAAGGATTGAGCCGCGCGAACGCGGGAAGCTCGTTGAGATGGTGGTTGTGCATGGGGACGACGATCGAATCGACGCCGCGCTCCAGTTCGTGGAAATCCATCACCACGCCGATGGCGTCGAGCTTGGCCGCGCTGACCGTCACCTTCACCTTCCAGTTGTGTCCGTGCACAGGCTCCAGCGAGCCATCGTACAGCACGAGTTGATGAGCGGCGGAAAAACTGCGCGTCGTGGTGATCTGAAATGGCATCACTTTATCGTAACGTATCACGGGCGTCCCGCCCGTGCCGACGGCGCCAAAGTTGAAACATCGCGGTTCATCCAATGCACCGCACCGCATGCACGGACGGGTTGCCCGTGACACAAATCGTGGCCACACCCCCATTGAATGGCCGCGGCATCACCCCTACCGTCGTCCATGTTTCATCTGATCGGCAGCTCGCGAGCCACGATTCGGACATGTCTTCCTGCCGCGCTTTTGGCCATCTCGTCCTGCTCACATCACGCGCCGCCTTCGACGGGCGCGGACCCGATGCCGTCCACTGCATCGCAAGCCACCCCCGTGTCCCTACCCGATGGCCCAACCATTCTCCACATTGGCGGCGGCGTCATTGAAGTGCACGTCTCGACCGATGGCCTTCGCGTTTCGCGCACGACGCTCCTGGAATATGTCGAGCATGCGGCCCGGGCCATGGCCAATTATTATGGCCATTTCCCCGTGGCTCGCGTGCAAGTTGAAATAACGCCGGGCGGCGGCGGGCGGCGCATCAATGGCAGGGAAAGCAATGGCCGTCATATTTCGCTGGGCATCGGCACGGCGGCCACCGATGCCAAAATCGCGCACGACTGGACGGCCACCCACGAGATGTTTCACCTGGCCTTTCCCGATCTGGATTCGCGCTACAACTGGATGAACGAAGGCTTATCCGATTACCTGGAACCCATCGCCCGCGCCCGCATCGGGCAATTAACACCCGAGGATGTCTGGCGCGGCTTTGTCGAAGGGATGCCGCAAGGGCTGCCGCAACCTGGCGACAAGGGGCTGGACAATACCCACACATGGGCCAATACCTACTGGGGCGGCAACATCTACTGGCTCCTGGCGGACGTGCAAATCCGCGAGCAAACCCACAATCGCCGATCCCTCGACGACGCCCTCCGCGCCATCCTAAAAGCCGGCGGCAACGGCGGCGCCCATTGGCCGATCTCCCGAGTCCTGGAAGTCGGCGACCGCGCCACCGGCACCGCCGTCCTTGCAGACCTTCATCAAAAGATGGGCCCCACCCCGTTCGCGCCCGATCTGGATGCGTTGTGGAAACAATTGGGCGTGCGGCACGACAACGGCCAAATCTCCTTCAACGACGCCGCCCCGCTGGCGGCCGTGCGAAAAGCAATCACGGCACGCGATGGAAGATAGCGCAGAGACACACAGAGGCCCAGAGGCCCAGAGACGCACAGAAGGTGCTAAGTGATGTGGAGTCGCGTCGACTTGTTGGACTCTGCTAAATAGCCAAGGGCGCACAATCGCCGTTGACATCCGCCAGGCATGATGCGCGTCCGACATTGCAATTCAGCGAACCCACGCCACTCGTGAATTCAGATCTCTAGACTAATGTGACACGGGCGTCCCGCCACAGGCGTCCGGGATATGGCAAGTTTACGCGAATGGGTTCCAATGAGCCAAGGGAGAGCGTGGACAATAGGCAGGGGATCGCAGCGACGGCGGTTCCATGCGCGCATGCGGCGGCGTCGCCCT
>Ga0209483_1002313_pt1 | contig 13463 bp, 4 predicted proteins | sample NGEPerA_FD_184508 | JGI IMG/M metagenome (GOLD analysis project Ga0209483, IMG submission 184508) | Arctic peat soil microbial communities from the Barrow Environmental Observatory site, Barrow, Alaska, USA - NGEE PermafrostL2-A... | ecosystem: Environmental > Terrestrial > Soil > Wetlands > Peat... | reverse complement strand
GCGCGGCAGCCGGAGAGATCGTCGACGAAGCGAGCAGGGAGAGTTCTGCGCTGCCTAAGCCGGTCGTGGGACCGTTGAGGTCGCGAGCGGCGCGGATGCGAAGGGCGTAGGGTGCGATCGGGTTGCGGGCGACAGCGGCTAGGGCTGCTTCGGGTTGAGATTGCCGGGCGTGCTGCTGGGCTTCGGCGAGGCGCATGGTGTAGGTGAGGTCCCACGGAACGCTGCGGGCCAGCGTGGTGAGGAAAGGAATCGCCTCAGCGGGATGCGAGTCCTTTTCCATGAGAGAAGCAGCGGAATCGAGGTTGGCGTAGGTATCGCCGGAGGTTTGGGCAAGAGAGTTGAGCAGGGCGATGGCGCCGGCGAGGTCGTTGGTATGAAGGCGGCCATCGGCGAGGGCGAGGTAGTCGGTGGGCTTGAGTGTGTGGGCTGAAAGAGCGCGGTCGAAGGTGAACTCGAGCACTGCGCGGGCATCTTTCCAACGGCCGTCGACCGCGAGTTCTTTCGCGGCGGCGCTGAGGTCGCTGGCGGTGTATTCCGTGTCCGGTTGGGCGCGATAGTTGGCCAATACCGCGTCGAGTTCGCCGGCGTGGGCTGCGAGCACGACCTCCCTCAGGCGCTGGCCGTTGAGGTTCATCAGTTGGGCGTTATAGGTACGGAACAGTGCGAGTGCGCGGGCGTACTGATGTTGTGCGGCGTAGAGGTCGACGAGTGAATCCTGCGCGGTCAGCATGATCTGACGATGGAAGTCGTAGCTGTTGGTCGAGGCAGGTGTAATTGCGGCTCGGGCGAGTTGGATTTCATCGAGGAGAATGATTTCGCGTGCTGCCGGAGCGAGCCATGCGGCCGAGTCGATGCTTTGCAGGGCGGCGACCGGGTCGACGGCGGCGGAAGCCAGCGAGATGATCCAATCTGCGTCGGGGAGCGAAATGTAGGCCGCGTGGAGGAGCTCGTTGCTGCGGTAGTTTCCGTTGCGCTTGATGTAGACGCGGAGAACATCATCCATCTGCGGCTTGAACTGTGCGGCGATGCCTTTGTCATGGATGTGGCGGGCGATGCGGGCGAAGCCGGTCCAGAATGTTTCGGGGGCGGCGGAACGGTCTTCGATGATGCGCAGCGAGGCGAGCGCGTCCCGCCAGGAAGCGATGGCTTCGTCCTTGCGGCCGGCGTTCCACAGGATGAGGGCGCGGGCGTCCTGCGTGTCGGCGGAGTGGGGATTGAGTTCGAGGACGTGGCCCAGCTCGGCGAGCGCAGCGGGAGCCTTGCCGGCTTCGGTATAGGTCTGCGCGAGGGTTTTATAACTGGCGGCGTTGGCGGAGTATTCGAGGTCGGCGGCGATCAGGTCTTCGGCGCTGTCGCGCGTGGCGGGTGAGAGCAGGCGAAGTTGGCCGTCGCGGCCGGCATAGTAGAACCAGAGCTCGCCGGTGAGTTGCCTGGCGGTGTCTGGCTTGGTGGCGAGGCGGTCGGCGATGGTGGCGTCGGAGGCGAGGGCGATGCGGAATGCGGCGTCGCCTTTGCCGGTGGTGTCGGCGAAGAAGAGAGTGGCGAGGCCAGTGGTGGCGGGTGTCCAGACGGCGGGCAGCGCCTTGCCGCGGGCGTTGATGGCCGCGAGAGCGAACGCGGGTGTAGCTTTCGCTACGGTGAAGTTGGTGGCGGCGTCGGCAAGGACATCGTTGAGGCTTCCGGAGGCGGTGACGAGCGCCGCGGTGTTGTGATGAAGCAGCAGGTCGAAGTAGCGGGTACGGAAGATGGATTCTCCTGTGTCGTGCGTGAGGAGGGCGCGCAGGACGCGGGTTTCGGAGGTGGTGTCGCCGGCGCTGTGGTACGCTTCCGCCGCGGCGGAGAGGGTACTGGGCGCCAGCTTCGGATGGAGTCTGAGAAAGACTTCGAGGGTCTGGCCGAGTTCGATGAAGCGCATGCGGGCGGTCTGAAGTGTTGTGTACTCCGTCTCCTGTCCGCCGGCGTACTTGTATGTGGAAAGCATGACCTCCTTGCGCCAGGCAGCCTCCTTTTCGGCGAGGCCGGCGGCGTGGGCTGCGGGTATCCAGATTGCAGTAATCTGCTGGAAATTGGCGCCCGTGCGCTGTCGGTCGAGTTGAACGGCGTAGGTGGCGCGTTCTTCCGGGGTATAGAACTTGTCGACGGTGTTGCCGGCGGCAGTGAGCGTGCGCACGAGCCCGGTGATAACGCGGTTGCGGTGGTTCAGGGCGGCCTGCTCGCGCCAGTTGCTGTCAGTGACGGAGGCGATGCCCTGGGATTGCACCTGCGCCGCGATGATGGAGGGAGAGGCGGAGGACACAAGCGCGTCGACTGCTGCTGTGTGGAGGATGGCAAGGAGTGGGCCGGTGCGGCGCTGGCGGGTGAGGATGCGGGCGTAGGTGGAGGCGTCGTCGTTGCCGACGCCGGGTCCATCGGCGGCGAGGAAGCTGTCGCCGGCGGCAGCGCGTCCCTGCTCGGCGAAGCGGGCTGCGTCGCCGAGGAAGTTCCATTGTTCAAGCTGCGAGGCGACGCGGAAGAAATCGTCTGCAGATTGATTGGGCCCGCTGAGGTAAGCGGTTTTCAGGGCGTCGGCTGCGTCTGCTCCGCGGCCCTGACGCGCGCGGACGTGGGCTATGGCGACCATCCATTGAGGATCTTTGTAGGTGAGTTGATAGAGCCGCTGATAGTCCGCGACGGCGTCGTCGAAGCGTTGCAGCGTTTCTTCGAGCGAGGCCTTGGCGGTGTAGAGGTCGGTGCGATCTTTGCGGATGGCGATGGCGTGGGCGTAGGCGTCGATGGCGGCGGGAAGGTCCGCGAAGATCTGCTGGGCTTCGGCGAGATCGATAAAGAAACGCGAGTCGCGGGGTGAGACTTTGACTGTGGCCTGGAGGAAGCCGATGTACTGCTGCTTGTCGTTGTAGCGGAGGGCGTAGAGGGCGGCTTCGTTATTGAGTTCCGAGTCTTCGGGGTAGGCGGAGATGAGCGCGATGTATTGGGCTACCGCGCCGTCGTAGTCCTTTGCTCGTGTAAGAGCCGGAATCAAACCCTTGCGGAGGAGTGCGGTGCGCGCCTTGCGGTCATCCGGAAGCATCGGCGCAGTCTTCAGGGTGTCGAGGCGCGCGAGGTAGAACTGCTTGAGGCCGGCGTTGTCGTTCGCGCGAACGTAGCTGTCCGCGGCGAGCGAGAGGTATTCGGCGTTGTACGGGTCGAGTTGAAGCAGCGATTCGGCGAGCGTGCGGGCTTGCGCGGTGTCGCCGGATTCGTTGGCCTTGGCGGCGGCTTCGGCGGTGAGCTGACGGGCGAGGTCGGGTTGGGCGGTTGACGATGCATGAGCGGCGGCGACCAGGACGTTGATGGCCTGCGGCTGATGTTTGGTGCGCCAATCGAAGTCGACTGTGGAGCGGACGACGCCGAGGATGAGCGGGTTCTGTTTGTAGATTTCGTCGATGATGCGCGAGGCGGCGGCGATGTCGTTGCGGTCTTCGTAGGCGCGGGCGAGAGAGTAGCGCAATTGCAGGCGCTCGACGGAGTCGGTGGTGAGTTCGACCTGGCGGCTGAGGGCTTGCTCGTAGACTGCGGGCAGCGTGTTTGTGCGGGCGAGGTCCGCGATGTTCGCAGCGGCTTCGGGGGTCTTCGCGGACTTGAGCGCGGCGGTAAGAAGCGGTGCGGCCTCGCTATTGCGGTGCTGGGCGGACAACACTTTCAGGCGCAGCGTGAGCGTGGTGGGGTCCGACGAGGAAGCCGCCGCAGCCGCGGTGAGCGAGTCGACGAGATCGCGCGTGGAGGCACGACGCGCCAACTGTAGAAGGCGGCTGCTGGAGTTCTCATCGGCATTGGTGAGGGCGGCAGCCACGTATTCGCGGACAGCGAGCGGGTAGTCGCGTTTGCCCTCGGCGATGGCTCCGGCTTCGTAGCCGAAGAGTGCGGGCTGATGAAAGTGGGCGCGGGCGGGGGCGATTTCTGCGAGCGCGTCGTCGAACTGGAAGTAATCCCAGAAGACGGTTGCGGCTTGCAGATAGCCGTCGCGACTGCCGGGCTCGATGGTCGGCATCCGCCGCCAGTATTGGGCGGCGGGAGCGAGCGACGCGGCGGAGTCGTCGGCGCGGTCGGCGAGGATGTCGCCGATACGGGCAAGGCGGTCGAGATCGCCGGGGTTGGCGGAAAGCAGGCGCTGTTCGATCACGATCGACTTCGCAGTGTGCGAAGGATCGAACCACGCCAGCGAACGTTGCAGGTCGGAGGCCGTGGTCCCAATCGCGACGTCGGCCGGGTACGCGGCCGAGAGATCGGCGAACAGGGGCGCGCTCTCTTCGAAGTGCGAACGCCAAAGCTGGGCTTCGGCAGCCTCCTCCTGTGCTGCCGGATTGGCGGGGGACGGTTGCAGTTGTGCAAGTTCTGTTTCGAGCTTGCCGGTAGAGCTGAGGAACTCGAAGAATTGGCGGGTGAGGCCGGGGGACTGCCACCAGGTTTCGCGGAGGAGTTTTTCGTGGGCGGCGGCGTCGCGGGTATCCTTCGCGTTGTAGGCGCTGAGCAGATTTTCTGTGAAGACGATGTCGTGCGGAAAGCGTTGGTGAGCGTAGAGATTGAGCTCGAGATAAAGCTGCGCGCCGCCGCCGATGCTCTGACGAAAGTACGTGTCTACGTCGGTTCCGTCGAAGGTGTCGGTGACTTTGCGCGTGAGGGCGGCGTAGTCCTGCGTGCGCTTTTGGCGGAGGTAGAAGCGCGCCAGTTTGTCCGTCCAGGCTTCGCTCGGGAACTTGTCGATCGCCTGTCGATAAACCTCTTCCTGCTGCGCGAAGAGCTTGTTCTGGTCGAGGAAGTTGGCGAGCTTTTCGTAGAGCAGTGGATCGTTCGGGTTGCGGTCGAGCTCCTTGCGCAGGACGGCAAGCGCCTGCGGAATTTGCAGCGTCGAGGTCAGGCGGCCGAGGTAGCGGTCGAGCACCTGTGCATAAGCATCAGCGTCGGGATGGGCCGCGGCCGCGGGTGCGCCGGTGTCGAGTTGGAAGGCGGCAGCGGCTTCGGGCGCCTTCGCTTGCGGTTTGGCGTCGCCGTCGTCCGCATCGGATGGAGTAGGACGCGGTGTTTGGATGGGACTAAAGCTGGCGGCGCTGAGGGGCATGTTCTTTGCCCGCGCACCCAGTTCGGCGAGGGTGCGGTCGTATAGTGCAAACTCGGATGTGGTGTCGTTCTGGCGCGCGTAGGCGTCGGCCATCGTCATCGCAACCGAGACGCGAAAGGTGGAGTCGGCGTTGGGGAACTCGGCGAGAAGGGACGAGCCTTCGTGTATCACGGCGGCGTTGTCACCGTAGTCCGCGTAGACCTGCAGCAGTTGGGCGTGGAGTGCCGCGCGCTGCGGTGCGTTGGGGGATTCGCGGTCGAGCAGGGCGAGAAGTTCGGCTGCCTTGGCGCGCTGGAAGTAGGGCTGCGCCTTCTTTTCTTCCTCCGCGAATTCGTTGTTGGGCGACGCGCTGTTGAACCACAGCGAGAGGACGCCGTTCCAGTAGCCAGGCCCGCGGTCGAGCGTGGCGATGTCGCGGTACATGCTGAGGTTGCCGGCGCCGAGCGTGATGGGCTGGTTGGGCGTCGAGAGCAGCAGCGAAATCATGTTGCTGAGACCGGTTTCCTTCGCATCGCGGCCGTCGGGCAGGTTGCCCGTCATGCTGTAGAGCGCGAAGTCGTAGCGCGCGGCGTCGGGTGCATCGTGTGCGGCGAGCGTGAGTTGCGCGAGGGTGTCGAGCTCGGCGGCCGTCCACGGAGCCTTGCGGGCTTCCTTGCTGCGGCGGTATTGGTCGAGAGCGGCGAGAGCTGCGTCGGGGTGCGATTGGTTCTGGTCATAGAGGAAGATGCGGCCGAGCGCATTGAGGTCGTCGGGGTTGCGCTGGAGCCGCGCGTTGGCGTCGGCGAGGAAGTGGCGGAGGTTGTGGGTATCGCTGAGAAGGGAGAAATAGCTGCTGACCAAAGCATCGGGCCAGAGGGGCTGGAAGGCTGCGTCGTAGACGCTGAGGGCCCGTTGTTGTGCGTCTGGGCCGCCGTGTTTCAGGGCGAGCAATGCCGTGGCCTTGATCGGGAAAACCTGGTCGGCTGGGAAGGCGGTCTTGTATTGCGCGAGTATGGCTTCGGCATCGGGGAAGCGGTGTCGGTCGAGCGCCCAGGTGAAGGCCCGGGCGTAGACGGTGGGCTGCTGCGGGTAGCGGGCGATCCAGCTTTTGTAGAGCGCGAGGGTGGTTTGGTCGTCGAAGGACTGATTGTTGGCGAGGGTGAGGGCGCGCTCGAATGCTTGCCAGGAACGTTGCTGCGCGAACGCGGTAAAGGTTTCGTTCGCGGGAGCGGGTGAGTCGGCGACTTCGAGTAGCGTGGCGAACTCGGGCTTCACTGCGAGGCGGCGCTGGTAAAAGTCGGCGAGTTGGATGCGGTTGTCAGGGGACGCCGCGGCGAAGGCCTTCCAGTCGGATTCGGCGGCCGTGAAGTCGAGGGCTTGCTCTTCCTGATGTGCGCGGAGGCTGTAGAGGGCGGTGGATGCAGGAAGTTTGTTGAGCTCGGCGACCGATTCTCTGGGCGGGCGTGGGAAGAAAACGCTGACGCCGGGAAGATCCATCATGCGGTAGAGGGCGGCTTCGAATGTGGCGTTGGCGCGGATGTGCTGGAGCCACGCTGGGAGGATCGCCGCAGCCGTAAGCGGGGTGAGTATGAGGGCAGTGACGAGGAGTTTGTCGCGGAGGGAAGAGTTAGGGGATGACATCGATTTGTACCTCCTCGCTGCCAAGATTGTGGGCGATGTCTTCAGCGGTCACTGAGAGGGTATAAGTGCCAATGGGCATATCGGCGGGAACAGTGAGCGTGCCCGCGTTCGCCGCCGCAGCGCTGTTCCAGCGCATGTTGATGGGTGCTATGTCCGGCAATCGTGCGGTGAGGGTCCGCGTGCTTTCGGACGCGGTGGCTCGAAGCTGGATCGACTCACCGCGATGCAGACGTTTGTTGGGCAGAAGGATTTTCACCGTCGGCGGCGTACTTGCGATGACGAACGTTTTCTCTTCGCGGTAGGTGTGGCCCGACGTGTCACGAAGGATCAAGCGAACACTATACGTTCCGTCTTTCATGTCGTCCGGCGCGAGAAAGCGCGTCTCCCAGAGCCGCCCACCAGTGTCGCCCGCGTCGGGTGTGTCTTCGGTGCTGAGGTGACGGAGCGGCTTGGTGAGGCCGAAGGGGAAAATCGCAATCACAGACTCGATCGCCGGGTCGGTGCGGACACGGAGCACCGGGTCGCCGGGGCGGATGACGCGCGGGCGCAGCAGTGAACGCGGGACCGCGAGGAACGATGTATACGGCGTCACAAGTTTGTAGCGGCGGGCGAGGCGGATGATCTCGTCGATGGCGGCGGCGGTTTCGCCGTCACGGTTGATCTGATCCAGCAGCGCGACGACACGCGCCTGGGCCCAGAGGCGCGGGAGTTGCGGGTGGTTGAGGTCGGTCGCGGGGAGCGCCGCTGTTGCTTTGATGTCGAAGGCGGCGTTGTTGCGGACGCCGTGGAGGTCGAGGTCGAGTTTGGCGGGCTGCGCGTATTGGCCGATCCACGAAGCGATGGAGCCTGTGAAGACCGCGTCGTCGAGTGGATACACGAACTTTGGAGCGGAGGCCGGCTTGACGTCGAGGGCGAGACCGGTGACGGGGTTGTGGGTGATCTTGGAGAGAAAGGCGGCGAGGTGGAATTCAACGGGTTCGGTGGAGCGGACCTGTTCGAGGATGCCGTCGTTCTTTGCGAGCAGGCGGAGGAGGCCGATGTTGGCGTCGTCGCCGACGGCGAAAATATCGGTGTGCGGTGGGTGCGGGAGAGCCTTCCAGGCGCGGGTGTAGTTGGCGGCGATTTTCCCGGTGATGATCGTTGCGCCGCGGTCGGAGCCGCCGTCTGTGAGCAGGACGAGGGATGTGTCGGGCTCGGTCGATTGCGCCAGGCCGGCAGTGAGGGCTTTGCCGATGTCGGTGCCCCCGCGCAGCTTGCTGGCGCGGATGAAGTCGAGCGCCTGCTGGATGTGCGCCGCGTCGGCGGGGACGGGCTGTGGCGAGAAGCTGGCCGTGTCCTGATTGAAGAGAATGACGTTGAAGCGGTCGCTTGGCCGCAGTTTGCGCAGCAGGGTTTCGGCCGCGCCATAGCTGCGTTCGAGTTTTTCCCACTGCATTGAGAGGGAGTTGTCGAAGAGCACAATGATAGTGCGGGGCGGGGCAACGTCTTCGCTCGTCGGCTTGTTTGCTCCCTCTCCAATGAGCGCAGTTGCCTCGAAAAAGCCCGGCTCGGGGCCGGTCGCCGCCATGGGACGAGACTGGTCGGGCGAAGTTTGCGGAGCGCGCAGGTCGCGGTGAGTGATGACTTCGAGCGCGTCGCCGGCGCTGGGGTCGAGCCCCCACGTCGCGGTCAGATCGTCTGTCAGGAGTGTGTCAGTAGCATCGAAGCTGGCGGTGAGGGAGTGGGCGTCCTGCTGCGTAATCTTGAGCCCGTAAGCCGCGCCGAGCTTGAGGCCGGTGAACGGATGTGCGGAGTGGACGCTGAGGTTGACGTGGAATTTGTGGACCTTCTGCTCACCGGCAGCGTCGGGCTTGAGCGGAAGGATGAAGGCCTGGCGGAAGGCGGTTGCGTCGATGCGCTGGTGGTACTCAAGTTCAAGGCGCTTGGTGCCGTAGGCCGGGATGGGGACGATCTTCGCGGAGAAAAGCGCGGTGCGGGCAGGGTCGGCATTATCGCGCTCGCCCATTTGCAGCAGGCCCGGGTCGATGCTCTGCATGCGGGCCTGCTCATAGACTTCCTGCGCGCGCTTGCGTTCGAGGATGACCGCCGGGATACGGACGGCGCCGTCCCAGACCGCGAAATCGGAGACTGTCGAGCCGGAGGGAAGCGCGAAGTTGTAGGTGCCTTCTTCAATGTGGTTGGTGTGATTGAGGAAGATTTGGGTGATGAAGATGCGGGCGTCGCCGTTGTCGATGGTGATGTCCACGGACATCTCTTCGAGCGAGAGGATCGACGAGTCGGGCGCTTGTTTGTCGCGCGGGATCAGCACGCCGGTCGCGGCGTTTGCGGTCAGCGTGGAAGCGAACGTAAGGAAGAGGAGAGAGGTGCGCAACAAGTTCATTGGGGCAGCTTCGATTCTGCGATGCGGACGAGGCCGTTCTGGGTGCCGACGTAGAGGGTGCCGCCCCGGGTGGCCAGGGCGGTGACGTTGAGGGAGGGGAGGCCGTTGGTGATCTGGGTCCAGCGCTGTGCGGCGCGGGAGTAACTCCACAGGCCCTGGTTGAGGGAGCCGGCGAAGATGTGGGTGGGGGTCGAGAGCATGGCGTTGGGGTTGACGACCATGTTGCGCGTCACAATATCCATAGCCGAAAAATGCCCGGTGGCGTCGAGGCGCATCACGCCCGCGCCGTAGGTGCCGACCATGTAACCCCCGTCGACGGGAAGCGCGGCGGTGATCCAGTTGTGGCGGAGGCCGGAGTTGGCGACGGTGAGGTTGCGGCGGACGGTGTCGTGGGTGAGCAGCGAGACTCCGCCGAGGGTCCCGGCGAGGAGTTCGGTGCCGTCGGCCGATGCGGCGAGGGCGTAGACGTGGTTATTGACGAGGCCCTGGAAGGCGTAAAGGCTCTGGATGCCGGTGCTGTCGATGAAGGTGAGGCCAGCCGGCGTGGCGACGGTCATGCGGTCGCCGCTGTAGACGACGTCGGTGACGTGGTCGGAGATGAGGCCGTCGCGGCGGGTGAGGACCTGGCGAGGCTTGCCGGCCGCGTCGAACAGCACGAGGCCGTTGGCGGTGGCGACGGCCATGGTGTTGCGGACCGGGTCGAGGACAATGCGGTTGATGCAGAAGAGGTGGTCGTCTTCGAGGTGCTGCGCGGCTGTTAGCGACGGATCGAGAATGTCCAGGCCGCGGTCGAAGGTTCCGACCCAGAGGCGGCCGTCCGGCGAGAAACCGAGGGCGGCGATGTCGTTGTCGGTGAGCGCGGCTTTGCTGGGTTCGAGGACCGGCGTCCAGCGGGAGCCGATGCGGCGATAGAGGCCGTCGTGACGGACAGCGTAGAGGTCGTCGCTCCCGGGAAGGGTGAGAAACTGCTCGGTCGGCTCGGCGTTGTCGTCGGTGATGAAGGGCGCGTGTGGGCGCGCGCTGTCGAGCGCAACGGTAGTCGCGCCTTCAGTGATGGTGGAAAGAGTGAGTGTCTTGGGTCCGGCGAAGAGAGCGTGGGCGAAGGTGTTGGGAGCGACCGTGCGCGACGGGCGGCCGTCTTCGAGTAGCTCGACGCCCAGCGGTGTGGCGGCGAAGATGCGGTTGCCCTCGGCTGCGAGGGCTTCGATGTGCGGGTCGGGGAGTTCTGGCTCGAAGTGGTCGGTGATTCCGGCGTGGGTGTGGAAGAGGCCGTGGTCCTGCGTTCCGGCCCAGACGTCGTTGGCCACGGTGAGGAGAGCGGTGATGGAGGCATTGGCGTATTCGGGGCGGAAGAGTTCGAGGGTTTTGCCGTTGTAGACGAGCAGGCCGTGGCGGCGCGTTCCGGCGAGGAGTTCGCCCGAGCCCAGCACGGCTAGAGCGGTGATGTCGCGGAGGTCGGCGGATGCGGGGAGAAGCTGGCGGAAGGTCTGGGTCGTCGCGTTGTAGAGCAGCACTCCGGCGCCGGCAGTGGCGATGAGGAGCTGCGGCTGGGACTGGCCGCGGAGGCGCGCGACGATCATGCGGCCCAGTGGCGCTGGAGGAAGGTCGAGACCGACGTGGAAGCTGCGCTCCAGCGTTCCGGCGGAGTTGTAGACGTTGAGCGCGTTGGCGCCCGCCACGAAGATGTGGCCGTCGAGCGCGGCCGCGGAGGTGAAGGACGCGGGCGCGGTAATCGGCTCGAAACCGGGGTTTGGCGGCAGCGCCAGCGGCCCGAAGGTGAAGGAAAGATGGTGGGAATCGGCGACGGAGCGGGAAGTTTCGGTGAGCGTCCTGTGCGCCCGGAAGACGATGACGGAGGCTGAAAGCAGGAGGAGCGTCGCGGCTGCGGCGCTGATGGTGAGGAGCCTGCGTGAGTGCGCGGACGCCATTTGTACCCTCGCTCCCTGCGAGTGGTGAATGGAATGTAGCACGAGTTTTAAAGAACGCAAGAGATTTAATGAGCGCCACAAATGAGGAATGCGATTTGCCATTTGACCATGTCAATCTGCATTCGCGATTGCTCAATCGGCACTCGTTTGGGTGGTTGTCGTTACAATGATCGTATGTCGATCCGCTTGAGAAACGCGTGTGCGCTGGTTATCGCTCTGCTTGTTCTGGCGGTTTCTTCGCAGAGCGTTGTGTGCGAAAGCGCGTGCTCTTCGCTATCCCAGCGGAGTTGCTGCCGGGCTGCGAACGGATCGGATGAAATGGACATGTCCGGCGACCAATGCCCGGGCGATATGTCCTCGCACCCTGTTGCGGATGCAAGCGGAACCCTTTGTCATCACGCCTCCATTGTGGCGACTGAAGCCAGTGCCTCCAGCGCGGTTGGCTTCAACGGCGTGCGTTGGGCCGTGTGGGGAACATTGCCGTCGCCGAGGTTGCGTAACGGCAATCGTTCCATCGCTAAAGGGCCGCCTTTCCGGCGAACCACTGCCGGTCTGCTTTCAGTAAGCCTCCGTGTCTAGTCGCTAAAATCCCTCCTTTCGTTTGGAAGCTTTGTGTCCCCGGTCGTGCGGGGACCGATCTTTCCATGGATATCCATTCGAAGCGACAAGAACTGCTGCGCCTCCGTCGAGGCGCAGTGAGGGACGGACATGAACAATTTTCGCGCAGTATTGGTGCTCCTTCTATTTCCGGTGCTGATTCAGGCCCAGGATGCGAAACCGATGGCCTCCATGCCGGGGATGAACATGCGTCCCGGAATGAAGGCCCTCATGGAGCAGATGCAGCCGCAGACGTTCCGTCAGCAGATACTGCATCACGCGTCGTCAGGCACGAGCGCGGAGCCCAATTCGACGCCGACTCCGATGCTGATGACGATGCGCGGCGACTGGATGCTGATGTTCCACGCCAACGTGTTTGTCACCGACATCCAGCAGAGCGGACCGCGGGGCGGCGACAAGTTCTTTTCGACGAACTGGTTTATGCCGATGGCGGAGCGGGAGCTGGGGCCGGGGCAGTTGACGTTGCGGGCGATGTTCAGCCTGGAGCCGGCGACGGTCTCGGAGCGGCAGTATCCGCTGCTGTTCCAGCAGGGGGAGACGGCGTTTGGAAAGCCGATTGCGGACGGCCAGCATCCGCACGACTTCTTTATGGAGATCGCCGCGCTATACGACCTGAAGCTGGGCCAAAAGACGTTGCTTTCGCTCTACGCGGCGCCGATGGGCGATCCGGCGATAGGGCCGACGGCGTATCCGCACCGGGCGTCGGCGTCGGAGAACCCGGTCGGCACGCTCGGCCATCATCAGGAGGACTCGACGCATATTGCCGACGACGTGGTGACCGTGGCTCTGACCCAGAGCATCGCGAGGGTTGAGGCCAGCGGATTTCATGGGCGGGAGCCGAATGAAAACCGGTGGAACATCGACGCAGGGCCGATCGATTCCTGGTCGACTCGGCTGACGCTACAGCCGGGCAAGGACTGGAGCGGGCAGTATTCGTATGCCCGGATCGCCAGTCCCGAGGCGCTGTTTCCGGGCGAGAATCAAGCGCGGACGACAGCGTCGGCGATGTATAACCGGCCGCTGAAGGACGGGAACTGGGCGAGCACCGTGGTGTGGGGACGGACGCGGTCGCTGGCCGACAGCTCGAAGGAGAACAGCTATCTGCTGGAGTCCTTGCTACGGTTCAAGGCGCGGAACTATGTTTGGACTCGCCTGGAAAACGCCGGACGCTCGAATGAACTGCTGAATGGGCCGAACCCGCTACCGGTGGGCTTCGAGGAAGAACCGATCGGGCATGTGCAGGCTTATACGTTCGGCTATGACCGCGATTTCGATTTCCTGCCTCACTTTCGGACAGCGGTTGGGGCGCAGGTTACCGCCTACGGGGTGCCGGGGGTTCTGAAGCCGGATTATGGTTCGGGGCCGGCGGCGTTTGAGGTGTTCCTGAGGGTGCGACCGTTCGCTGGGAATGAGCGGTGACCCTTCCCCCTCTTTTCCTGCAAAGTCCCTTATCGAAAAGAGCTAAGTTCGTACTCCGGGCGTAGCGACGGTCGTGGTCGTGTAACAGCTTGTCGGGCCAGTAAGTCTGCTCTCCCATCATGGTTTCGCTGGCGAACACATAGTCGTCATCCGACGGATAGGCGCTTTGGCGACGCCAGCATAGCAGGTATGAGCGCCGGAGCAAAAATAGGCCACAGAGCGCCGCGTGAGCGGGGCTTTGCGGCGGAGTAAAAGTAGACCACCGCCGGGAGTGGATTTCATGGACTGTTGCGGAAGCGGCGAGATTCATGGAACACCGGAGGGATGTTTCAGGTGGAGATATACGGGCGTGTGCGGCGGGCGGTTCGAGTCGAGGGCCGGAGTCAGCGTGCGGTGGCCAGGG
>Ga0209483_1002312_pt1 | contig 13468 bp, 15 predicted proteins | sample NGEPerA_FD_184508 | JGI IMG/M metagenome (GOLD analysis project Ga0209483, IMG submission 184508) | Arctic peat soil microbial communities from the Barrow Environmental Observatory site, Barrow, Alaska, USA - NGEE PermafrostL2-A... | ecosystem: Environmental > Terrestrial > Soil > Wetlands >... | reverse complement strand
GAGTGGGCGACGATCTTCTTCGAGACGGAAGAACGGATCGATGGGGTCTGGACGAAAACGGAAAAGATATTCAGCGGTTGCTCTCGGGAAGATATTGACGAGAGCTGCGCCTGGCTGAGTAAAATGTCGGGTCGGGACTTCAGGCTAGTGGGTCCGCCACATTCTTTGGAGCTGAGCACGTAATAACCATGTCTATTCTCATGCGCCCAGGTCTCATAGCGCGGGAAACACCAATGCTAAACGATGCTTTGGTCTTAGCTAATCAAGCTGATACTGGCTCAGGAAGTCCCATGCTTTAGCGTTGATAAAGGGCGCGGCGTCGTAATACCAATGCGTTTGATCTTCCAGAATAAATAACGACGTATCATGCCCGTTGCTGGCAAAGGCCTCCGCTGACGCCTTGACCTTGTCCAGAGGAAACGATTCGTCGTTGGTTCCATTGAAAAACGCGATAGGGATCTTTCGCTGCGCAGAGGCCACATATCTGTAGTCGCTCGGATTGTAAAACATGCCAGCGTGAACGGCGGTAGCTGCAAACGTTCGGGATCGCAAAACCGAAACATACAGCGCAAGCATCGCGCCCCTTGAGTGACCAAACAGATACAGCCTTTTGGGATCAATGTTGTAATGCGTGCTCACATCTTTCAGCACCGCGTCCAAAAACAAGGGGCCGTCTTCGACGCCCCAGTTATTGGTGGAAGTCGGGCCAATGAGTATGACGTTATGCTGATCGGCGATGTCTTTCCATTTTTCTACGAGAGAAACGCCGGTGCGCCCCGCGCCGTGCAGGAGCAAAATCGCAGCCCTTGGTTTATCGGCCCCTTGAGAATGTGCATAGGTCTGATATTCCCGTAGAGTCCCGTTGTACGTGATGTGATATTGAGTTTGCCCAGAATCGTTCTCCTGATACGGAATCACATTCACGTTGGGAAGGGTGACGCGGTAGAGTTTCACAGCGCTCGCTTCCTGGGCCAACACATAAGTGGGCGCCAGAAATAGAAACAGGGCAAAATACTTTAAACGTCTCGTCATGGAATCCTTCGGCCCGCGTCAGTCTCATCAGAATGGGCGATAGCATCTTTACGTTCTGAAGGTAAACAATTCAAGTGCGCTGACGCCGCCATCTCTCCGGCGTCTCAAATCACACATGGCGCTCGTTGAATTCTGAACCGTGAGCGCACGGCGCAATGTCTGCTGCATAAAATATGCAGAAATGTGCAATCTCTATTCAGATCAATACGTTAACAACTTTTTCGGTTGATTCTCGCCTCGCATCGTAGTAGAACCCCGTGGATCGCAGTGAAGATTGAACACCAGCATTTGAACCACACTGCTGAGGTTCCGGGAGAGGAAATGAAAGCGTTCAAGAACCCGTTGTGCAAGAGATCTATATGAGAGAACGTAAATCGATCTTTTGGGAACGAGTCAAGAAAGTTGCCAACTCACCCGCCGCTCGTAAGCGAGCCTATACGCGAAGGCTGTCTGGTTCGCTTGGCGCATTGTTCTGCTTCCTATTCGCGATACCCGTATACATCGCTGAACAGTATTTCGGCGTCGTGAACTATTCGTTAAGCCTCGCTGCTGCCATCACTGGACTCGTACTTGGGCTCTTGATCGCCCAACGCAAGGCCAACATTCTTTTCAAAGACGATTTAACAACCAACGACAGGAGATAACGCATGTCAATATGGTCGAACGTCATTAGTTTTGCGCTTGACGAAGCCGCCGCCGCAGCCGCATACCTTCCGAGTGATGAAGCGGGAACCTTATCAACGCAAATACAAGTCTTCGGAGTGGGCGCAACCGGCTTAGCGGCAGAAGCTGAAGCGGCGGCGCATGATTTAAGTCCAACCGCTGCGTTGATCGCTGTTGGAATCGGTGTGGCCGTCGCGGCTGCATTGCCAGAAATCGCAACTGCAACAGTTGTAGCCGCCACTCTTCCCTATTTAGGGGGAATTCTGTCTGAGTCCGCACTTACGGCTATCGTAGACGGCGTTTTGAGCACCGGAGTGGCGACAATTGCGGAATCCATATCGTTACCGGCCGTCAGCGACGCTTTAGGAAGTATCCATGATGATGCCGCCGGGAATCGAGCTAATGCGGAGAATCCCGCTTCTCTTGCGGACCGCGATCTTCCTTCCTTCGTATCCACGGATTCCGGCCAATTTCATACTCTGAACACGATTAGTCCACTGGTCATAGATCTGAGTTCCGGCCATACGGGCGTGACGCTGACGACGTTTAATGCTTCGACGACCACGACGTTCTTCGATATGGCCGGCGATGGTTTCGCGCGGCAAACGGCCTGGGTTAGCGGGGACACCGGCCTGCTGGCGCAAGACCTCAACAGCAACGGCAAGATCGATTCCGTGAATGAACTATTTGGGTCCTCCACCGTGGACGGTTTCGCAAAACTCGCTGCGCTTGATTCCAACCTCGATCTCAAGATCGACCACAACGATTCTGCCTGGAGTTCGCTCGTAGTCTGGACGGATACGAACGGCGACGGGGTGACGCAAAGCGGCGAGCTTCACTCGCTGGATAGTCTCGGTATCGCGAGCATCGATCTGGCGGGCGTCGCGGCCTCCACCTCTACGATTGACGGCAACCCGATCAGCCATACCAGTACCGTCACCTTCACCGGCGGCGCGACGGCGGCAATCGACGACGCATGGTTCGTGAACAGCAGCGTGAACACCTTCTACACCGGCGACTATACGCTCAACGCCGAAACGCTGCTCCTGCCGGACCTACACGGCTTCGGTCAGATTCCTGATCTGCACATCGCCATGAGCCAGAATTCTGACTTGCTATCGGCGGTGGAGGATTTCTCCGGCGGCTTCACGATGGGCAGCTTCGCAGATAACGCATCGCTCGATAGCGCAATTACCAGCATTCTCTATACCTGGGCGGGCGTCGCCGATGTTGATCCGGCCAGCCGCGGCGCATATATCGACGCCCGTGAACTTACGTTCCTCGAAAAGTTTTTTGGCGAGCAATATAACGGCATGGGAGCCAATCCTTGGGCCTATCCCGCGCAAGCGATGGATAATACGTATCACTCGCTTTTCGAAACCCTCAAGGCTGATCTTTTGTTGCAGGTGGGAGCGCAAGATCTATTTAACGGGACGGCCACCTACAATCCGTGGACGGCAACGCTTGATGGCGCGCTGACGCTCGATCAAACGGCAGTCGGCCATCTGGCAGATGACGCGCCTTCTCCCGGTGCCGCCAACAACGCTTACTGGATTTCCATCGCTCAGTTTCTGGATGCGGCGAAGGGATTAACCAGTCTTACCGGCGACGAAAATACGTGGCTCAATAGCGCGGTGCACGCTACCGATTCCAGTCTGACGTGGACTGACGTCAAAGACATGCTCGCAGGCAACGCCGGATCAACGATAACAGGCACGAGCGGCGACGACACTCTCAACGGCGGCGACGGCTACGATACGATCTCCGGTTCCGGGGTGAGTCCTTTCCATGCACGATAGGCAGCCCAGAGTTCCGTGGGCGACGGGAAGGAGCCTAGGCCCAAGCTGGCCTCTTTCTCCGGGTATGTGCCCGTACGGTCATGAAAGACAAACCCGTCGCCATTGGAGGAAAACACAAACGGGATGTCGAGTGTGGTCGCGTAATCCAGCGCCTGTTGCATTCCGTCTCCGACAGCGCAATTGTTGTCCTTCGCTTCGATGATGGCGATTGGAATGTTGGGCTTGTAATAAAGGATGTAGTCGGCGCGCTTCGCCTTACCTCGGGTAACGAGCTTTCCGCGAACGATGATGCGGCCCTTGGTAAAGCTGACCTCTTCGCGCATCTGTGTGATTTCATCCCACCCGGCCTGACGCACGGCGGGAGTGATGAACTTGGTACAGATGTCGCGCTCGCTGAGGTCTCTTTTGTTCATTCCAAGATTTTCATCGCAGGAGGAATATCCATCGTAGCAACCATATAGGCGCGGCCCACGATTGTCAGCACCGGTTGAAGAAAAAAGCACCCAACACCAGAGCCTACGGCAGCTGGCATTCATCGCGTGCGTAGCAGACGTTCTGGGGTGTAAGGCTGATACGAAACGACTTGCCACGTCTGTAGCGGCGATTCCAGCAGATAGCTCCCAGAAACCGTAGGGGATTTCAGAGCGTCGGACACCGTTGGATTTTAGGGTGTAATCAGCAGCTTACAAATAGAGATTATGTTACGTAAATGGAGGGGGCGAGTGGCTGATCTGAAATATTCAAAGTGCGGTAGCCGCTCGTAGGAGAAGCGGAATGGGACATCGGTTGTCATTCTTCACTCGCTCCCTGAACGTGGCCGGCGATGTGCGTCTTCTTGAAAGGGGCTTTTGGGCGGACGTCTCACGACTATAGAAGTTCAATGCGCACGCGCGCCACGACGCGTTGCGTGACTGTTCCACCTATCGCACGCGAGGGATCGAAAAGAGCCATATTCATACCTTCGCCGACTGAACTACGATACATGACACCGTCGTATCCGCATTTCTTTATGAACTCGCAGAGATACTGACTTGGCACGTAGTCGAACGCGGCGGAGTACGGGACCACAGGTCGCGTAAGCTCGTCTCCAAGCCGCGCGAGGAATCCAATGTCGCTTCTCATGAATCCAATTGTTTCTTCGTCGCCGAGTACGAACGGGGAAACGGATCGGCGGGGGTCGCGCAGATCGATGATTTTCAGATCTCGGGGCGTCGTGAAGGTCGCGACGCAGGCTTTCTCTCCGGTGTGTGGCCGGATTTCGGCGATGGCTGTTTCATCAGTAGATCCGAGGTAGAGATAAGGGATTCCCGCAGGATTCGCTCTTCCATGCGAAGCCAGTTTCTTGGGAGGCGCTCCCATGTCCCCGATGGCATAGGGTTCGTCGTGGCGTAAAAGACGAGCGCGATACCAATCGGTGCCGAGTTCATCGGAGTCTAGGATCAGGTGGGTAAGCAGATCTGCCAAGCGACCACGATCCAGCTCGGCGGTGGGGAAAAATCTGTTTCCGAACATTAGTTCATCACGCAGTTTTTCCCAGTGGATGAGGCGGTCAGTTTTATAGATCGGCGAGGGTGCAAATGTTGCTCCTAGAATGGAGGCGTCGCCTAGAATCTCAGCCAGCAAAGCCCCAGCGCGTTCATCGTCCATCCGCTCGTGATCGAAGATGCGCCAGTCCTGCTTAAGGCATTGAACGAGTGACAGACCGTCCTCGCTGGCCTCGTAGATATTTGTAATGGATGCGAAAATGTCGCCCAGTTGGTGTGGTTCCAGGAGTAGAACATCTTCGCTGAGGCAGTATTCGCACCTGCCGGATTCGTCTGTGAGAGAAGGAAAAATGTTTTTCCGGAGGCCGCGATCACCTATGCAATTCGGGCAGCACTTCATGGCGCGGATCTACGCGGCGGGCTGGAAGTAACGTGCCAGCGTCTCGATGTGGTGATTCATCGACAATTTCTTGACGTATCCCAAGCCGGGAAAGTGGCCTTGCGCATGAAGTTGCCTGAATTCTTCAACTGACTTCGACTCCAATATCTTGTTGCCGGGGGAGTCGAGTTCCTGAATGAGTTTCGCCAGCGCCTCGGCGAATTTTCCTGCGGGGTCGGTTGGGGTATCTTGCCGGATCGATTTGAAATGATGGATGTGCATTTCATCATCCTTGTCGCCGTCTATGAAAGTCAGGTGGATCGCGATGGCGTAGGCAGGTCCGCCACTATCGGTGTAGCCGTCTCCAACCATCAGGAAGTCGCCGAACCCTGCCATTCCCTCGTCTTTGTAAGTGGCGTGCAGATCCGAAAAAAACTCTACGTCCGGATGATCCTTGTTACGGCGCTGCTTGAACCCGTCGCGGAGAAGGATGCGGCTGTTGCCCGCGAAGTGTTTTTGATAGAGCTTGCTGCTCCGTCCATCGAAGAATACATTCTGCATGGTTTGAAGACGGTCACCGAGTTGTGAGCTCAGGCTTTTGCCATCGGTGAATCCGTTGTGGATCAACGTTACATGATGCCCCGCGTGGGCGTCGCAGCAAGCAATGACGTCAGCGATGCTCGTATCTTCTTTCAGCAGGATTCCGGCAGAAACGTCCGCGTAGTTGGCGCAGTCCTCCGCCAGGAGCGCCGAGATGCCTTGACCATCCTTAGCGTGATCCCCATGAAAGGGGTTGACGATGACGATAGCCTTGGCTTCTTTCTCGCGAACCGCTTCCAATGTTTTTCGCAAGGCTCCAAGAGATTGTTTTACTGGCTCGATAATCGGCACGAAGCCAGAAGCCTTGAGGAGGTCAAGCGACTCCCTGATGGTAATGAGCTCGTACTGTTTGCCACGAAAGTAAGGATGGTACATCGCGCGCTAGCCCCAGCTCAGCGCTTGTGCGAGTGGTGTGGCGACGGCACGAAGGAGCCTCTCGTGATCTGTTTTTCTGAGCGGCACAGAAAGCGCCGAGCTCTGCAACGAACGGGGAAGGCTCTGGACCAAAGCCGAGAGCGGCAGCAGATTGCGGGTCTTCTTGAGGATTGTAACCATCCCAGCGTGCGCGTCCCGCGAACTCAGGCTCACGAACCGCTCGCGTAACGCAGCGCGCATCTCGGTATTTGGCAGTTGTGGAACATCTACGCCCATCAATTCGAGAATCTGTTTGGCTTCGGCGGTTCGGATCGATTCGAAGATAGTAAGAGGAGATGTCCGTTCCGGACAGTCTACCGCTTCCCTCAACGTAGTGATATGGTGCCGACCCGAAAGAATCATAATTCCGACATCATCTGAAACCATCGCGCGTATAGCTTCAACGTGATTGTCACCAGCAATCACGTAGACTTTGGCGTAGAAGTTTTTGTAAGTCTCGATTTGTTTCTCTAGCCTTGACAGCGAGTCCCGCTCAGATTTTATCTCGTACGCGGCAGCGGTGCCATTAAGTATGGAGACGTCAGCCTTGCAGTCGCCAATGCGGAACTCATTCAACATGGATGCGGTCTGGAGCGAATGCCTGCCCAGCAATATCTTCTGAGTGAGGGCCGCTTTATATATGTACTCATGGCGGCAGTCGATTCGCTTCAGTAGGTCAAACGCGGCGTCGAAGAAACCCTCCACCTTGGAAGCAGCAGGTATGTTCGACGACGTGATTGCTTCCCGCGCCAGCCTTGCGAAGAGCGCAGAACTCCCGTGCCGAGCCATTTCCCGCATTACGGCGGATGAAAAAAGGCGCGCGATGGCCGAGAGCTGTGATGGGGTTGTCATGTTCTAGCGTTCAATGACTACTCGTTGCGTTCCCACTCTATATCAGAATAACCCCAATTCCAACACGAACTTGAGCTACGACCGGGCTACAGGCCACGCAGGCTACTGCTTCTTCAGCCGTAGTCCATCGCTTCCACTCCATTTCCACTCCATTAAGGACTGACGGAAAAAAGGAGTTTCGGAAGTTGCTGAATCCAATAGACCTGGATTCATCGCCGTAGACGCCATTGTTCTTTATTTTCAATCTACGGTCATTTTCCCAAGCTGGACGTCGCCGGTTCGACCCCGGTCTCCCGCTCCAATTTTTCTTGGGTTTACAAGTAGCAGCTTCAATCTGATCTCCGGACGATCTCCGTTTACATCAATATCAGGCTTTGTTCGAGTTGGTTCACCATGTCGAGCCTGCTTTCAACTGGCGATTGCGTATAGACGTTCTGGCTGACATCAAGCGAATGCCCCAACTGATCCGCGACCAACTTCGGATCGGCCTTAATCGCCTTCATCAGCGTCGCGTGCGTCCGACGCATGACAAGGAAATTCGCCCAACCTAGACCGACCTTGGCCAGGTTTGGCTGCATTCTACGGCGCCAGCAATTGTCCTTCGAGAGAGGAGTCAGCCTTTCGGACGGAAACACCCACCCCTCGGGATCAACGGCTAGTAACCGCCAGTGCTCAATGTCCAGCAGCAATCCTTTTGAGAGCGCCGCCTTACGATACGATTGGTTCGTCTTCGGCGTATCGACTACGTTTCGGTAAACCCGCTGCCGAATGTCCGCGTAAGTCTCGGTCAGCTGCGCCCATTTGAGACCGAAGATCTCTCCGGGGCGCATACCCGCCAGCACGGCCAATTTTGCAATCAGCCGCTCCCGCGGATCGAGAACACTGAAACACACCCTTACTTCCTCAATCGTCATGGCGTGATGCACCGGTTTCGTCGCTTCCCTGGGCGTAAATAAAAGACGGGCCGGATTCCGCTGAATCTTGCCCTCCGCCTCAGCCATGTCGAAAATTTGTTTCAGATCCCACCTGAGATGATCGACTACAGAAAACGACAGCGCTTTGCCTTTGGCGTCGAGCAGATCCTGCAGCTCGTCGCGCCGAAAGCTCGGCAACTCTCGATCCTTGTAAGTCGTCACCAAATGAAATCCAATCCGGTTGATGTTGGTATCACGGGTCGAATGCTTCCACTTCCGGCTGTAGTAGGGGAAATAGATCATCTCGACAAACTCGCCAAACGTCCACGCGCGATCGGCGTCTCGTTTGGCATTTTCTTCTGCAACAATGCGGGCAACTTTCGCCTTTGCCTCGCCTTTGGTCATTTCCTTGATCGACCCGAGCACTTGCGCCACGCGCCGATCTCCGACCCACCATTGGCCAAGCCATTTGCCTCGCTGCTTCTTCAGACCTCCTGTCTGGTGTCTCTTACGCATTTGATCTCCTCAATGCGTGTTTTCGGACACCTCGCTCTGGCGACGATTCGAGATTACCATTAGTCGCCTCATTTTGCTCGATCCAAGCGCGGAGGGCTTCTCCGCGAACTAGCACTCTTCGCCCGAGGCGTACAGACGGGATTGGCGCACAACCGCGCACCTTGCCGGCAACAAGTTTGGAGACGTGGGCCTTGCTACAGTGCAGCAATTCCGCCACGTCGCGCAAATTCAAGAACTCGAAGCTACTGGGGGAGCGCATTTCCGAACGAAAACCCTTTCGAACCAACCGACAATTTCACCAAGTCATGCGGCTTGGCTTTAGCTTGAGTCCGAGTTTAGAAGAGCTACGGCGAGATGTCCGTACAAGGGAAGAGAATATTACTTAAAGGGTGCGAGGTGCTCTAAGTCTTTGGCAATCGTCCACTTCAGCGGATGACTGGGGAAGAAGGAAAGATCTTCCGGGAAGTTTACCTACCGGTGGAGTTTTGCTTATCTCCGGAGATGATCCTGTCAATCCGTTTTTTGGCGGTGGGGTTATTGTAGGCCGAGCTCCAGCTTTTAACACCATATTTCCGACTCCAGTCTGGAACCAACGCTATTGGTTCCAGATCGAATCTTTTGCACAAGTCGCGGGCGCTCAATTGCGGATTCGACTGGACGATCGCGCGCCGCGCTGCAGTTGCAGGGCTTTTCCTCAAGCCGATCCGATTCGCTGAAGCTGTCTTTGGGTCGATAGTTATTTGAGGCTTCGTCTCCGACTCCGCTCCCACAATCGCTGCGACTAAGCTGACGGCTCTGTCTGTCTGATTTATCTCCTGCCCGACCATCGTAAGCCCATCTAGCACCTCAAACTGCGGGCGATTCTGGTTAGTCCGGAAACCATCTAACATGGGACGCATTCGCCTCCATCGGGCCTGCGCGCTTCTCATAAGTCTCTGGAGAAAGCGCGATGCTGTTTCCTTAATCGGCCGATCCTTCGCGCCTTTTAGCCGCCGCACCACGGATCGAAGCGCGACAGCGCTTTTTTTTAAGGCATCGAACTCCCGCAGTAGGTCGCTTTGACCGGACTCCTTGCTACCGCCCATTTAGCTTATTCGAAGCCCGCGATTGTTCGCCCGTAACCATCAAACACGTAGTGCCTCGTACCGAACCTAAAAACTCGCCCACCCCAAATAGAGTAGTAATTAACTCTACCAGGGCACCGACTTCTTAAAGGTCCTCGAAAACGATTCCAAATCAAACGGTTAATACTGAACATACATTTCCAACCAGATACTTGCGGAAATAGATTCGGGATAGATCGGCCGAAAAGGGTGCGTCGAGGGAATTTACCGCGCATCGGCAACCGTACCGATTGTTTTATTGCGGCGCTCGCGCTGGGTTGCTTGCATGGGGAAAGCCATCGCAGCGAATCATATTTTAGTAACCGGATGCCGCGAACAATCAGCACGAAACCCGCGTATTCAGTGCGTTGGTGGAATGAGAGAAATTGCATCGCACCGCAGAGGGACGTGTTTGCAATATTGCGACGGTCTGCCGCGTTTCGTTACGAATCTCCAGTTCCAGAGCTGAATGGAAAAGTGATTGAGGGCGATGTGCGACGGGCTAGTACATTGCTGCGCTCGTATAAAGAAAAAGTGAAGTTGGTCATCACATCACCTCCCTATCTCGACATCACGGATTACCATGAAGATCAGTGGCTGCGCCTATGGCTTTTGGGCGGTGCCAAGAAACCAATATCAGGCCAAGGAAAAGATGACCGCCACCGCCGCGTCGAGGCGTACTGGCAATTCTTGCGTGAGGCGTGGAAGGGCGTGGTTCCGCTATTACAAGATTCGGCTCAGGTTGTTATTCGCATCGGCGGCACGCGATTAGGTCAGGTGGAACTGCAAGACGGATTGCTCGAATCGTTGAACGCGACTGGCCGCAAGTTCAAGCTAATGGAATCGCGTCAAACGGACATCAAGAACAGTCAGCGGCGGACTTTCCAACCAGTGCCTAAGAAACCTTCTGTAGAACACGACTTTCGATTCAAGCTCGCCTAACGCTGTCGGGGCTGGACGTACTTGATTGCTCGGGTTAATTCTCCCTTAATCTGGTTGAAAAGACGCCAACATGTCGCTTGAGAACCCAAAGTACGACGTAGCCATTTCTTTCCTGCAGCAGGATGTAAACACGGCAGAAGCATTGGCGCGTAAGCTCGGCGAAGTTTTTGACGTATTTTTTTATCCGGATCGTCAAGAGGAGTTGGCGGGGAAAGACGGCCTCGAAGGTTTTAGAGAACCGTTCTATGACAATTCTCGTTTGAACGTCGTCCTCTACAGGGATGGTTGGGGTCAGACGCGATTTACCGGCGTAGAAGAGCGCGCGATTAAAGACGCTTGTTTCAATAATGGCGGCTACGATCGCTTATTCTTTTTGATGCTCGATGAGAAGAGCACGCATCCAGGTTGGCTGGCCGATTCCCCCGTTAGATACAACCTTGAGATGTTTGGTTTGGATGGGGCGGTTGGCGCGATCAAGGGTCGCGTTCTAGAGAACAGGGGTTCTCCGAAACAGATGACCCCAGCAAAACAGGCGAAACTTCTTAAGGCTGATGCAGAGTTTGCGGGCGAGCGCGGGCGTATGCTGTCTGGGCACAATATTGGTGCCGTCCACACTGAGGTGGAAAGCCTTTTTCAGGAAATCGAAAGGCATTGTGATGAAGTTAAGTCCATCAGCAATCCTGATTTGCGTTACGGGGTTCGCAAAGGCCCGACTGCTCCCGAAAGCTATACGATTTCGGATGGCCGAGTTGGGCTTTTATTGTTGTGGCGCCCGCCGCGTCACTTGATAGAGACAGGAGAAGTGTGCGTTCAGGAATACAACAGTCGTCTCTGTCCACCACCGGAACGCTTACCTTCGTTCATAGGTAGCGGGCCAAAATTGTTGAAAGAGACCAGCTACGAACCTGATGTCTCACGGGCTCTCGAATATGGGTGGAAGCTAAAGGGCCACAAAGGATTTCTCTCAACAGAAGAGCTCGGAAGCAAATGTGTCCTGGCGTTTCTTAGGGTAGTTGAGCGTCGCAATAATGGGGAACTTAAAGCGCCAAAAATGTTTTGATGCGCGTCCTACCCTGGGCCGGGCAATGCCACCTGAGAAGGACTGCCATTTGTGACGGGCCGATCCGGAGGGCCTTCCGCAGCTCTTCCGGCGCGTAGAATCTGGTCCCCTTGCGGTAGCTCGGCAAGAACGACGCCCTGATAGTCCGTATTATCGTCCGGCGAAATGGCAGCCTTATGCGAGGCGCCGGACTACGACGAACGGCAGCGTCACAACGGCCCATACCAGCGCCAGCGCGCCCCCGACGGCAATGCCCACGAGCCGGAAAGGAAGGAGGAGGAGCCACACGATGGGATAGAGCACCAGCGCGGCGAGCGCCAGCGGCCAACACAGTAGGAATAAGATGCACCAGAGTACGAACGTGAACATAGCAATCGCTGCCCAAATGGGGATACGAATGCCGCGATCAAAAGGTTCCGAGATTTATTCAACCCTGTCATTGCCATCGCTACGCTCTGACCGGCGGGATCAATTCACGGTCGAGCGCGTTTCGGACTCAGGAATTCCGATAATTGGGGCCACAAACTCAGGGCTTGCGGGAGCTTCGTTGGTGATTTCTTTGCGAGCCGGGTGGGCAATGATCGCTTCGAGTGCCTTGCGCTTGGCGTCCATACGGATGTGGGAGTAGTGCTTGAGCATCTGACGGGAAACGTGGCCTGCAATATCTCGGATGGTCTCGTCCCCTGCCCCGCTCTCGGCCAGATCCGTAATTAGGGTGTGGCGACTATCGTGCCAGCGCCCGGTAACACCGGCTTTCTTACGGACGTTGTCCCAGGCAGTTTTGAGTGTCACCATCGGACGTGTAGGGTCGTTCGGCGTCGGTTTACCGAACGCGAACACGTACCATTCCGGCTGAATTGCTCCGAACCGTTTCGCGTACCACTTTTCGTAACTCACCAATGTTTCAAGCAGAGCTGAATTCAAAGGAATCGTCCGGCCTTCCCCAGCCTCTGTCTTGCTGTCGCCAACGGTGAGAATTGCCTTCACGAAATCGACGCGCCCCCACTGGAGACCGCGAATTTCCGCGTCGCGCATACCGGCGTTCAGGCCCAGCATCAGCGCGGGGCAAATCGCGTGCGACCGAGCAGCCCCTGCCGCTGCCAGCAGCGCCGCTTTCTCCTCGGGCGTGTAGGCTTTCCCCGGCCCGCGTGGAACGGCCAACTTGAGCAACTTCCTGCGCCGCAGCCGCGCACGAATAACGTCACCTGCGTCTCCCAACAGCCGGAGAAGGAATCCGAGCTCCTCATTGATTGTCTTCGGCGATACCTTTTCTTTCAGGCGCTTGGTTTGATATTCGGTCACGGTCTGCTCGGTGACGTCGACCGCCATACATTTTCCCAGGTGCCGTGTGACGTGCCCGATCGCGTATTCTGCGAACGTAACCGCTTTGTGTCTCACTCTGTAATTTTCAAGGTAGGAGGTCCCGAGTTCAGCTATAGTTTGGATCCGTTCTTCGCCGCGATCTTCGACGCCGTTAAAGCCCAGTTCCAATTCCCGGCGGCGATTCTGTTCTGCAGTCCTAGCGACGGTCTTTGATGTCGTTTTCGCGGATTCCCGAACACGCCGTCGGGCAAAAAGGAACTCGTACCACCATGTGTCGCCGCGCCTGAAGAGCCCCATATTCTATTTCGTTGCCTCCGCTCGTGACATTGATGTCTCGGAGGTCGCCGCAGAGTCAACCCAGTTCCGGCCATCGTCACCATGCAGAAT
>Ga0209483_1002311_pt1 | contig 13470 bp, 11 predicted proteins | sample NGEPerA_FD_184508 | JGI IMG/M metagenome (GOLD analysis project Ga0209483, IMG submission 184508) | Arctic peat soil microbial communities from the Barrow Environmental Observatory site, Barrow, Alaska, USA - NGEE PermafrostL2-A... | ecosystem: Environmental > Terrestrial > Soil > Wetlands >... | reverse complement strand
CCGCACTGACATGAGCGATGACCCGAACCCACCTCCCCCGACCGGAGCCCGGGCATTACCCATTGCGGGAGGCGGCCCGAGGGACATCCTGGTGTCCGAGATCTTCAGTGCGATCCAGGGCGAGGCGGCCCTCGTCGGAGAGCGACAGGTCTTCGTGCGGCTCACCGGGTGCAACATCAGGTGCACCTACTGCGACCAGCCCGAGGCCCTCGAGCGCACGGCCGGCCCCTGCCGGATCGAGGCGACGGCGGGACGACGCGACTGGTCGACCGAGGCGAGCCCCCTCTCCATCGACCGGGTGGTCGAGTCGGTCGCCACCTTGTGGGACCAGGTCCCCCATCACTCGATCAGCCTCACCGGGGGCGAGCCGCTGCTGCAGGGCACCCGGGTGGAGAAGCTGGTGGGACGGTTGGCCGTCGAGGGGTGGCCGGTGATGCTCGAGACGAATGGGACCCTGTTGCCGCCACTGCGCAAGCTCGGCCGTGACCTCGCCTACGTGAGCATGGACCTCAAGCTGCGGAGCGTCGACGGCGAACGGGTGGTTCCCACCACCCAGGCCACGTTCCTCACCCAGGCCGTGGCGTCGGGCGCCACCACCTGGGTGAAGGTGGTGATCGGGCCCGACACCGACCTCGACGAGTTCGACGCCGGGATCGCCATGGTGGCCGGGGTCTCAGCCGGGCGGGCCGACCTGATCGAGGTGTTCCTGCAGCCGCTCACGCCCTTCGGGGCGGCATCGGTCGCCCCTTCACCCGACCTGGTGCTCGAGTTGCACGAACGGGCGCTCCGCATCCACCGCCGGGTGCGGGTGGTGCCGCAGACCCATAAGGCCATCGGCCAGCTGTAGGGCCCGCATCTGTAGGGCCCGGACGCGACGAAGGGGCGGCCCCGGAACCTGTCCCGGACCGCCCCTCCCGTCGGGACTACTTGGCCTTGGTGATCTTCGGGGCCGGGGCCTGACCGTTGACGACCTTCTTGAACGAGGCGCCGGCGGAGACCTTGGGGCTCTTCGAGGCCTTGATCTTGATGGTCTCGCCGGTCTGGGGGTTGCGACCCGTACGAGCGGCACGCTGGGCCCGGTCGAAGGTCAGGAAGCCGGTGATCACGACCTTCTCGCCCTTCGCCACGGTGGCGGTGATGACGTCCTCGATGCCCGAGAGCACGGTGGCGACTTCCTTGGAGGTCGACCCGGTATGGGCGGCGACGGCGGCGATGAGATCGGTTTTGGTCAGGGGCACAGTTTCTCCTTGGTCAAATGGAAGCCCTAACAATGCACGATCTGGCGGGGTGATGTGTGCATTTGGGACCACGGACCCCTGAACTGGGCGGTTCCCGGTCCGCTGCCCGCGCCGCGGTGGGATCGGCCGCGAGGCCCCGACTCCCCGAATGGCCGTGCCCTCCGCCTCCCTGCGAGGCTGGACGGAATGGCTACCGACCATCGACTGGCCCTGACCGAGCACGTTCCTGATACCGACGGGCCGGATGTACCGGTGATCGTCCTCGTCCACGGATCGCTCGACCGGGCCGGCAGCTTCGCCCGCGTCGTCCGCCGCCTCGACGACCTCCACACCGTGTCCTACGACCGCCGCGGCTACCACCGGTCGCGCCATGTGGTGCCCGTCCACGAGACCCTCGACGGGCACGTCGAGGACCTCTTGACCGTCATCGACGGGCGGCCCGCCGTCGTCGTCGGGCACAGCTATGGCGGCGACATCGCGCTCGCCGCAGCACTCCATCCCGGCGGGTCCGGTCCCATCCGGGCCGTTGCGTCCTTCGAGCCCCCGATGCCGTGGCTCGGGACCTGGGCCACCCGGCCCAACCCGGTCCGCCCCCCGTCGGACGACGACCCGGGCATGGTGGCCGAGCGCTTCTTCCGCCGGATGGTCGGCGACTCGGCCTGGGACCGGCTTCCCGAGGGCACCAAGGAGGCCCGACGGGCGGACGGTGCCGCCCTGGCCGCCGAACTGAACGCCATCCGGGTCACCGATCCCCCGTTCGACGTGACCGCCCTGGACGTCCCCGCCGTCTTCGGACGCGGCACCGAGTCCCTCCCCCACCACCGTGCCTCGGCCGACTGGTTGGTCGCCCACGTGCCCGGGGCGGAGCTGATCGAGATCGAGGGAGCGTCCCACGGGGCCCACCTCACCCATCCGGACGCATTCGCCCAGTTCGTGCGGGCCGCCGTCGCCCGGGCGGGTCCCCTCGGCGCCGGGCACCGCCGGGCGGATAGCGGGTAGACCGGACGGCATGCACCTCCTCGTCTCGGGATCGTCCGGCCTCATCGGCACCGCACTCGTCGAAGCGGCGTGTGCCCGGGGCGACACCGTCACCCGTCTGGTCCGCGCCACGTCGGGCACCCGCCCGGTTCCCGACGGCATCATCGAGGTGTCCTGGGACCCGGCCCACGCCACCCTCGAGGCCGCCGCCCTCGAGGCCGCCGGCCCATTCGACGGCGTGGTCCACCTGGCCGGTGCCGGTGTGGGCGACAAACGATGGAGTCCCGCCCGAAAGCGCGAGATCATCGACAGCCGCACCCGCTCGACCGACCTGCTGGCCCGTGCCATCGCGGCACTGACCCCGGTGCCACCTGTGCTCGTCAGTGCCTCTGCCGTCGGCTACTACGGCGACCGGGGCGACGAGATCCTGACGGAGTCGTCTGCGCCCGGCACCGGGTTCCTGGCCGGAGTGTGCACGGCCTGGGAGGCGGCCGCCGATCCGGCGACCTCCGCGGGCATGCGCACCGTGCTGCTGCGCACGGGCATCGTGCTGAGTGCGTCGGGCGGCGCCCTGGCCAAGCAGCTACCGCTCTTCCGGCTCGGCGTCGGCGGCAGGATCGGATCCGGTCGCCAATACCGGAGCTGGATCACCCTCGACGACCACGTGGCGGTCATCCTCCACTGCCTGGGCACCGTCGAACTGACCGGCCCGGTCAACGCCACCTCCCCCCACCCGGCCACCGATGCCGAGTTGGCGAAGGCGATCGGGCACGCCCTCCACCGACCGTCGTTTCTGGCTGTGCCAGCCCCCGTCCTCAAGCTCGTACTGGGGCCCGAGATGGCGGCCGACATGGTCCTGAGCAGCCAACGGGCGCTCCCGGACCAGCTCGAGGGGTCGGGCTTCACCTTCCACCACACCGACCTCGACGAGGCCGTGCGCTCCGTGCTCGGCGGTGCCTAACGCATCCCGCTCAGGGCGGTTCGATCACCGGTAAGGACCGGGATTGGTGCACCAGCGTGTCGCCCTTGCCCGACTCGTCCTTGGCTCCGACCACCAGCGGCGACGTGCACAGCACCATCACCCCGGCCACCACCATGACGATGGCCACCACTTCGACAGGCAGGTGCCACCCGGCCGTGTCCAGGTGGTCGTGGAACAGGTAGACACCGATGATCACGCTGACGATCGGGTCGATGATGGTGATGGCGGCCTGGGACGCGGTGATCGGGCCGGCGTGGAACGAGCTCTGGATGAGGAAGAGGCCGGCCACCCCGGTCCCCACCAGCGCGTAGGGGACCCAGTCGGTGAACACGGGGCCCCACCCTTGCGAGATGAGCGTGGTGAACTGCTTGGTCAACGCGGCCGACAGCGCGAACAGCACGGCCCCGGCGGAGCCGAACATGGCCGCACGGAACCATCGCGGCCCAGTAAAGCCGAGGCCGGCGCACCCGGCCGATGCCACGCCGATCACCACGAAGACCACGATCCAGGTGTGTGGGGTGGGGATGTCGTTGCCACCGCCGGGGGCGGCCACGACCAGGAACGTGGCCAGGCCGCCCGCCGCGGCCATCGAGCCGCCCCACTCCCGCCAGCCCAGGTGGTAGCGGAACCACACGCCGAGGATGAGCACGAGGAAGAGGAGTTCCGTGGTCACGAGCGGTTGGACCGAGCTGAGCTGGCCGAAGTGGAGCGCGCCCGCCTGCAAGAGGAAGCCGACGACGATCATGGCCAGGCCCAGGAACCAGATGGCATTGGAGAACGCGTAACGGATCAACCGGATGCTCATCACCGTGTCGGCCGGGGCGCTCTGCACGCCGATCCGTTGGAAGATGGCGCTCAGGGCGTTGGCCAGGGCGGCCAGCAGGGCGAGAACGTAAGCCACTCCCAGTGTCTACAGCAGCCGGTGTCTACAGCAGGTCGACTGACCAGGCACCAGGTGGTAGTCCCGATGACGGCCGTCCCGCCTTCTCCACCCCGGATACGCTTTGCCGTGCCCGCTGACCGCGGCCGCCAATGAAGGGGATCCGGACATGAGCGTCACCGAGCAGGCCGAATCGAGCACCGCGGCGAGCATGCCGACGGCCGAGGCGTTCGAGGCCGGGGCCCGGGAATTCCTGGAGGCCAACGCGGAGCGCCGCCCGGTCGAGACCTTCGTGTGGGGTCAGGGGTCGGACGACGTCAGCCTGTTTCCGGAGAAGTCACCCGAGCAGGAAGCGGCCGACCTGGCCGTCTCGCGGGCCTGGGCCCAGCAGGTGTTCGACGCCGGGTTCGGCTGGATCACCGGTCCCCCCGAGTATGGCGGACGCGGCCTGTCCTCCGACTATCAGCGCATCTGGGGTCGGGTGGCCTCCGAGTATCGGACGCCGTCGCAGTCGATCTACGGCATCGGCCTCGGCATGGTGGCTCCGACGATCCTGGCCCACGCCACTCCCGAGGTGAAGGAGGCGTATCTCCAGAAGATGTGGCGGGGCGACTTCGTGGGTTGCCAGCTGTTCAGCGAGCCGTCGTCGGGCTCGGACCTGGCCTCCCTCCAGACCCGGGCGGTCAAGGACGGGGACGAGTGGATCCTCAACGGGCAGAAGGTCTGGACTTCGGGCGCCCAGGTGTCCGACATCGGCGAGATCATCTGTCGCACCGATCCCGACCTGCCCAAGCACCGAGGCCTCACCGGCTTCGTGGTCGACATGCGCGCCCCGGGCATCGAGGTACGGCCCCTGCGCCAGATGACCGGGGGTGCCTCGTTCAACGAGGTCTTCTTCACCGACGTCCGGGTACCCGATTCCCACCTTCTCGGCGAGGTCAACGGCGGGTGGACGGTCGCCCTCACGACGCTCATGAACGAGCGAGCCTCCATCGGCGGGGGTGGCGGCGTCAGCTTGCCGCAGTCCACCCGGCTCATCGAGGCGGCCCGGTCGGTCGGCAAAGCGGGCGACCCGCTGATCCGCCAGCAGCTGGCCGACATCGTCATCCACGAACGGGTGGCCGGGTACACCAATCGCCGGGCCATGGCCAAGATCGCCGCCGGGCAGCTGCCCGGGCCGGAGATGTCGCTGGGCAAGCTGTCGCTGACCGCCAATATGGTGCGGACCTACGAGCTGGTGTCGTCGATCTTCGGGCCGGCCCTGGTGGCCGACACCGGTGCCTGGGGCACCTACGCCTGGACCCAGTACCTGCTCGGCGTGCCGGGGATGCGCATCGCGGGCGGGTCGGACGAGGTCATGCGCAACATCCTGGGCGAGCGGGTCCTCGGCCTGCCGAAGGAACCCTCGCCCAAGTAGCCGGTCCCGACGGACCGGCGCCATCGACGTCAGGCGCGCTCCGGCAGGCGCCAGGAGAGGCGGTGGTGGGGCGTCGTGCCCAGTCGGCGGATGGCGGCGAAGTGGGCCTCGGTGCCGTACCCCTTGTTGGCCTCCCACCCGTACGCCGGATAGTCACCGGCCAGCCCGACCATGACGGCGTCCCGGGCCACCTTGGCCAGGATGCTGGCCGCCGCCACCGAGGTGCACGTGCGGTCAGCTTTGACCCGGGTGAGCACCACGGGTCGGCCGATCCCGCCATCGGGGGGGTCGTCATCAGTCAGCCAGTCGTGGATCCCGTCGAGCAGTACCAAGTCCGGCGACGGGCCAACCTGTGCGAGGGCCCGGGTGCCCGCCAGGCGGAGTGCGCCGGTCAGTCCGAGGGCATCGATCTCCCCGGAGGTTGCCGCGCCCACGGCGGCCGCCACGGCCCATGCCTCGATCTGCGGCACCAGCCGCTCGCGTGTCGCGGCAGCCAGCAATTTCGAGTCCCGGATACCGACCGGGGGCCGCCCCGTCGTGGCGTCCATGACCACCAGCCCAACATGGAGCGGGCCGGCAGGCGAACCCCGTCCCACTTCGTCCATCGCTCCCAACCGGGTCACTCCGGAACGCAGGAGGTGCCGCTCGATGCGGAGGGTCGGTGCCCCCGCGAGGCGCCGACCTGTCCCGTCGGCGTCCGGGCGCCCGTCCCGGCTCGACGGTCCAGCCATGGCGGCAACCTACTCCGACCCGCGTCCCCCACCCAGCTTCATCCGAGTTGGCTGCGGACGACCTTGCCCAAGGCGTTGCGGGGTAGTGCATCGACCACCCGGACCAGACGGGGCTGCTTGTAAGGGGCCAGCGTCCCGGCGCAATGGGCCCGGAGGTCGTCGAGGGACGGGGCGGTGCCGTCGGGCACGACCCAGGCCGTGACCGTCTCGCCCCATTCGTCCGACGGGGTTCCGGTGACGGCCACGTCGGCCACCCCCGGACAGCCGGACAGGACATCTTCCACCTCGGTCGGGTAGACGTTGAACCCGCCGGAGATGATCAGCTCGGTGGTCCGACCCCGAATGACCAGGTACCCGTCGTCGTCGCTGCCGAGGTCGCCGGTGGCGAACCAGGGTCCGCCGCCGTCACCCAGATCGCGGAATGCCTCGGCCGTCGCCGCCGCTCGCTCGAAGTAGCCGTCGAAGACGTTGGGGCCGCGCAGCAGTACCACTCCGGCGTCGTCGAAGGCGACCTCCACCCCGGGCAACGCGAATCCGACGGTGCCGGCCCGCCGCTCCCCCGCATAGGGGTTCGACGTGTTCATCAGCGTCTCGGTCATGCCGTAGCGCTCGAGGACCACACTGCCGATGGCGGCGGTGGCTGCCGCGTGCAGTCCGGCAGGAAGCGGCGCCGAGCCGGATACGCACAGTCGGAGCGGAGCCAGTTCGCCAGCGCGGCCCGATGCCACCAGCCGGTGGTACATGGTGGGCACCCCGAAGAACAGCGAGGCCCGGTGTTCGCGCGCCGCGTCGGCCACCGCATCCGGTGAGAAGCCGGCCAGCAGCACCGCCGACCCCCCGGCGGCCATGGTGCCGTAGGCCCCGACCACCAGGCCGTGGGCGTGGAAGATCGGGAGGCAGTGCACCAGCCGGTCCTCGGGTGTCATCCGCCAGGCCCGGGTGACCGACTCGGTCCCGGCCAACAGGTTCCGATGGCGCAGCACCGCCCCCTTGGGCGCGCCGGTGGTCCCCGAGGTGAAGCAGATGAGGGCCGGGTCGTCGGGCCCGCTCCGGTCGAGCGGCCCCGGGTCGGCGTCGGGCAGGTCGAGGGCCGGGCCGGTGACGACGATGGGTCCGCGGGCCGCCTCCCGGACCCAGACGGCCTGCTCGGGTCGCTCCACCACCGCGCCCGACGCCCGTACGTCGGTCACGATGTGGGCCAGCTCTCGGGCCGAGTACGCGGTATTGGCCGGCACCACCACCAGGCCGGCCCGCAATGCCCCGACGTGGGCCACCAGGGCATCGACCGAGGATTGGGTGGACCACACCACCCGCTGGCCCGCCTCGAGTCCGGCGGCCCGCAGCCGGCCGGCGGCCCGACGGGTGGCCTCGTCGAACTCCCCCGCCGTCCACCACCGACCGGCGTCGTGCCAGAGCCGGGCCGTGGGTTCGGCGGTCCAACGGTCTACCCAGAGCCGCAGCAGCGTTCCGGCTCCGGTCAGGCCGTTCGCCCCGGGGCCGTCGTCAGCGACCAGGGGATCGTCCGGTTCCAGATGGTCACGCCAGGGGCGCACGGTCGACTCCTCGTCACGGGGGTGGCAGCTGCGGGCGGATCTCGGGAGTGCGGCGACCGACGGTCGGTACCCGTCGGTCGGTGCCGCTGGCCGACCCACATCCCCGTGCACGCGTTCTAGTCTTAGTCCATCGTCGTCGACGATCCACCTGAGGAGGCGTCATGGGGTTCATGGACAAGGTCAAGGCCCAGGCCGAGGTCGGACTGGCCAAAGCCACAGAGGCCACCAAGGCCGGTCAGGAGAAGTTGGACCAGACCACGGCCAAGCACAAGGCCGACGGCATGCTGCACGACCTCGGGGCGGCGCTGTACGCCGAGCGCGTCGGACGGGGTACCGACGAGACGGCAGCCGATACCGAGCGCCTCGTAACCGACCTCCAGGCCTACGAGGCCGAGTACGGGACCCTCGAGCCGTGACCGGACGGTCCGCGTCGGCCGGCGCACGGCGCCAGGTGGCTGTCGTCCCGCACACCCACTGGGATCGAGAGTGGTACGACCCGTTCCAGACCTATCGCCTCAAGCTCGTGCGCCTGATCGACGACCTCCTCGACCTGATGGAGCGCGACAGTTCCTATGCGCACTTCCTGCTCGACGGGCAGTTGGCCGTGATCGACGACTACCTGGAGATCCGCCCCGAGAACGAGGGGCGCCTGCGGGCCCTGGCCGCGGCAGGCCGGATCACGGTGGGTCCCTGGTACATCCTCATGGACGAGTTCCTGGTGTCCGGGGAGACCATCGTCCGCAACCTGCAAAAGGGAATCCTCCGGGGCGCCGCGTTCGGTGGGGTGATGGAGGTCGGGTACCTGCCCGACATGTTCGGCCACGTGGCCCAGATGCCGCAGATCCTCGACCAGGCCGGGCTGGGCCACACGGTGGTGTGGCGCGGCGTGCCGTCACCGGTCGACCGCACCGCCTTCGTATGGTCGGCGCCCGACGGGTCGAGCGTCCGGGCCGAGTACCTCGTCGCCGGCTACGGGAACGGGGCCGCCCTCCCCGAGGACGCCAAGCACCTGGTGCGGCGGCTCGCGGCCTTGGAGGAGGAGTTCGCCGAGTTCCTCACCGACGGTGAGCCGATGCTGCTCCTGAACGGCTCCGACCACCTCCGCCCCCAGCCCTGGCTGGGCCGGGTGGTGACCGAGGCCAATGCCCTCCAGGACGAGTTCGAGCTGTCGATCTCCTCGTTGTCGGACTACCTGGAGCGCACGACGCGTGACGGATTGGTCGAGTGGCAGGGCGAGCTGCGTTCGGGCTACCGGTCCAACATCCTCATGGGCGTGGGCTCCAACCGGGTGGACGTGAAGCAGGCTGCCTCCCGTGCCGAGCGATCACTCGAGCGGTTGGCCGAACCCCTGTCCGCACTCTTCGTCCCGGCCGACCATTGGCCGGCGCCCTTCCTCGACCTGGCCTGGACCCTGGTCGTGCGGAACTCGGCTCACGACTCGATCTGCGCGTGCTCGGCCGACGACGTGGTGGATGCCGTGCTCCACCGGTATGCCGAAGCGCGCCACCTCGGCGACGGGTTGGCGGAGCAGGCCATGCAGGCCATCGGACGCTCGATGGCCTCCGCCGGCCCTGTCATCGTCAATCCGACCGCCCGAGACCGATCGGGATTGGTCGACGTCGTGGTGCCCGCCATCGGTGAGGCGGGACCCCATCTCCAGGTCCTGTCCGAGCGGTCCGGGCTCCCCGGCTCGATCACCCTGGACGGCGAGACGGTCCGCAACATGCTCGGCCTCCTCCAGGGAGCCCGGATCGACGACGAGGCCTACGTCACCGATGTCAGCCTGGCCCAGGACGAAGCCGGCCTCGACATCACCCTGGTGATCGGTCCCGAGCCCCGCGAGGGGGTGCCGGTCGAGGAGATCAAGCGGGAGCTGTATTCGCGGCTGTCGGCCCGGCCCGACCTCGAGGTCCGGCTCACGATCGACCAGCCCCCGATCCGACGGGCGCTGGCCCGTCAGGAGGCGGTCCAGGGATTCGGCTGGCACCGATTCACCCCCGCTCCCCTGGCCCACCCGGTGCGCCTGGAGGGAGATCCGATCTCTGGCCTCACCGTGACCAACGACCTGCTCACGGTGACGGTCGACCCGGTCTCCGGCACGTTCTCGCTCGACGGGGTCCCGGGATACGGCCGACTGGTCGACGACGGCGACCACGGGGACACGTACAACTACTCGCCGCCGGCCAACGACACGGTCATCGACCGGCCGACGTCGGTGGTCGTGACCGCCGGGGAGTCCGGACCGGTCCGGGCCAGGGTGGAGATCGCCGCCACCTACTCGTGGCCGGAGTACGTGGACGGGAGCACCCACTCCCGGGTCGGCTCGAAGGACGTCACCGTCCACACCGTGCTGGAGCTACGGGCCGACGAGCCCGCCGTGCGGGTGCGCACCCGCTTCACCAATCCGTCCCGTGACCACCGGCTGCGTACGCACCTCCCCCTTCCCACGCCGGCCACATCCTCCCGGGCCGAATGCGCCTTCACGGTCGTCGAGCGAGGACTGACCGCCGAGGGGCGGCCCGGAGAATTCGGCCTCCCCACCTTTCCGTCGCGCCGGTTCGTGCAGGCGGGTGGGCTGACCGTGGTCCACGAAGGGCTCCTCGAGTACGAGCTGGTCGACGTGGCCGACCGCCCCGACGGGACGGGACCTGCTGCCGGGACCCTGGCGCTGACCTTATTGCGGGCCACCGGGATGCTGTCGCGGATCGGGATGTCGCTCCGTCCGCTCCCGGCTGGACCGATGAACGCACTCGACGGACCCCAGATGCTCGGTCCGGTCGACGTCACCTATGCCCTGGCGGTGAGCGGGGTCGACCCCTTCGACCTGGCGGACGACATCCTGGTCCCCCTCCAGGTCACCAGCTCGTTCGGTGGCGGCGACCGTCCCGACCGGGGCTCCGAATTGACGGTCGACGGTGCCCGGGTCTCCTCGATCCGCCGGAACGCCGGTGCCCTCGAGGTCCGGGTATTCAACCCTGCGGACGACGAGGCGACAGTGAGCTTGCCCGGACGGTCGGGATGGCTGGTCGACCTCCGCGGCCGCCCGGTCACGCCGTTCGAGGGCTCGTTCCCGCTACGACCCCACGGGATCGCCACCGCCCGGCTCGACGCGGGCTGAGGCATCCGACCGCGGCACCCCCGACTCACCGCGCTCGCGTAGCTCGTCGAGTTCACGCAGCACCTCGCCGAGGCGCTCCCAACGCATGGTCCGACGGCGGTCGGCACCCGGCTCGGTCCCGTCCCGGATGAGTTTCCACATCTGGATGCGGCCGAGGTCCTTCAACGTCCGGGTGCGCAGCGGTCGGGTGTCGATGTCGGTCACGTTCTCGGCCGCCAGCGCCTCCCGGAACTCGTCCGAGATGAGGACCGTGCCCGGATGGGCCACGCCCACCAGGCGACTGGCCAGGTTGACGACCGGTCCGTAGAAGTCGCCGTCCTTGACCAGGACCGGACCGATGGCCAGGGCCACCCGCACGTCCGACAGCAGGTCGTCCCCGGCATAGGCCTCGGCGAGGCTCAGACCGATCTGGGCGGCACCGCCGGCCGACTGGACGACGAACATCACCTCGTCACCGATCATCTTCACCACCCGGCCACCGAGGGCCACCACGGTGTCGTGGGCCAGTTCCTCGAAGCGGGCCACTACGGCGGCCAGCTCCTCGTCCCCCAGGTGCTGACTGAGCATCGTGAATCCGACCATGTCGGCGAACCCGACGGCCATGACCGGGCGGATCCCCTCCTCCGGCCCCCGGGACCGGTGGAGCATGGCCCGGCGGGTGGCGGCCTGGAGGTGGCGGCGCCATACGTACTCGAGCAGCTGGGCCATGCTCGGGATCGACGCACCGGCCTGCTTGGCGAACTCGTCGGCGTCGATGACGCTGTCCCCGGTCTCCATGAGGATGGGCGTGGATCCCGGTGCGGTCTCCGCTTCGGCGATGCGGGCCATCGACGAGCCGATGACGCGCGCCATCTGGACGGCGGAGTCGAGATCGACGAGGCCCATGGCTACCATCGACTGGAAGATCTGGACGGCCTCGATGTCCAGATCGGTGAAGGCGGGCTCGTCGTCGTCGACGTCGAGGAAGCCCAGGGCCCGCCAGAACCGCTTGGCCACGTCGAGTGGGATGTCGGTGCGCTCGGCCACCTCCACCTGGGTCAGCCGGACCTCGGTCGGGACCAGCATCCGGTCGACCACCAACAGGTCGAGGACGTCGTCCTCGACAGCCCGGTCGATCTCCTCGTCGGTGCAGCCGAGGCCGAGGAGCAGGTAGCGCACCCGGGCCAGTGCCTCGACCCGCGCGATGTCGTCGACTGCCTCGATATCGGAAGGATCGTGCGGCACGTGCCCACCCTAGGTCGGGTCGCCCCCTGTGGCGTGCGATCACCGGGTGCCTACACTGACCGTGTGGCCGACTCCGAAGTACACCGTCCCGACCCGGACCTCGGCCTGGGCCAGCGGGCTGTCCTGGTGCCCATCAAGGGGTTCCACGAGGCAAAGGGGCGCCTCGATCGCGCCCTCACCGCAGCGGAGCGGTCGGCCTTGGCCCGTTCGATGGCCGCCCAGGTGCTCGAGGCGGCGGCACCGTTGCCGGTGGCCGTCGTGTGCGACGACCTCGATGTGGCCGACTGGGCCCGAGCGCGCGGAGCTCTCGTGGTGTGGGAGCCCGGTCGAGGACTGAACGGGGCCGTCGAGGCCGGCGTCAACCACCTGCGCGACGCGGGTGTCGCCCAGGTGACGGTGTCCCATGCCGACCTGCCGCGGGCGAGCCGGCTCGCCGAGGTCGGGAGCGCGTGGGGCGTGACCTTGGTCCCCGATCGCTACGGCAACGGCACCAATGTCATCGCCCTCCCGTCCGACGCCGGATTCCATTTCTCCTACGGGCCGGGATCGTTCGCCCGGCACCGGGCCGAAGCCGAACGGATCGGCCTGCCGCTGCGGGTGCTCGATCTCCCAGACCTGGCATGGGACGTCGACGAGCCCGGCGACATGGTCCCGGTGGCCGTGCGAGGCACCACCGCGTCGTGAGCGGCGCAGGCCGTCCCCCCGATCCCGTAGGGGTGCACCTGGTGTCCGGCCTCCCGACCGGAGACCTGCTCGACACGGTGACAGTCACCGTCGAGCTGCCCGTTCCCCGGCGAGCCCTGGCCGTCGGCGCCCACCCCGACGACATCGAGTTCGGCGCCGGGGCCACACTGGCCAAGTGGGCGGCGGCCGGGTGCGCCGTCCACCTCCTGGTCCTGACCGACGGATCCAAGGGGAGCTGGGACCCGGACGAGGACCTCGATCACCTGGTGGCGACCCGGAAGCAGGAGTGCCGCGAGGCGGCCACGAAGCTCGGTGCCGGACGGCCCGTCAATGAGGACCGCGTGCGATTCCTCGGCGCGGTCGACGGCGAGCTCACCAACGATATGGACACGCGACGCGAGGTCGCCAGAGTCATCCGCGAAGTGCGCCCCGACGTGCTGCTCGGACACGACCCGTGGCGTCGCTACCGGCTCCACCCCGACCACCGAGCCGCCGGGTTCCTCGTCCTCGACGCAGTCGTCGCCGCCCGCGACCCGCACTTCCTCCCCGAACTCGCCCTCGAACCCCACCGCCCGACGGCTCTGCTCCTGTGGGAGGCCGACCTGGCCAATCACGTGGAACGCGCCGCGGGATTCGAGGCCACCAAGGTCGACGCCCTCCTGTGC
>Ga0209483_1002310_pt1 | contig 13481 bp, 12 predicted proteins | sample NGEPerA_FD_184508 | JGI IMG/M metagenome (GOLD analysis project Ga0209483, IMG submission 184508) | Arctic peat soil microbial communities from the Barrow Environmental Observatory site, Barrow, Alaska, USA - NGEE PermafrostL2-A... | ecosystem: Environmental > Terrestrial > Soil > Wetlands >... | reverse complement strand
GAGCCGACGACTGCGTCGGGCCGCTCGTGGATGTCCGTGGGGACCGGGGCAGGTGCACGTGCCGGGGTAGGCACCGTGGTGGGTAGCGAGTCGGCCTGAGGACCTGGCAGTCGGCCGATCGGCGGTGCGACGCACCGGCCGGACTTGGTCAACAGGCGTAGTCATCGTCGTAGGCCAGGCTCATCCCACCCAATGCCAAGGGAGCACTCGGGGAGCTGTACTGGATGATCTGCACCGGGCCCGTAGGGAGGTTGGAGTAGATGCTCCGAATGTTGGTGCACGTCGTCCGAGGATCGAGCTGCCAATCGGCGGCCCAGTACGGGACCGCCGGCTGGTAGGAACCGACCAGCGAGGTCCACAGTCCCGGGCTCGCATAGATGCCCACGCTGTTGATCCCGGCGAAGTGGAGCCCGTCGATCATGCCCTGCACCAGTCCGGCGGACGCCGTCTGGTGGCCGGCAAATGACGGGTCCTCGACATCGAGCCACCACGGCACCGCGGTATTGACCCCGGCCACGGCGGCGTCGTCGTAGGCGTGGATCGCCGCGTTGAATCCGTAATCGCACGCTGCCGGGAGCGCAGTATTGAGACAGTTGCCGTCACCGCTCGGCGGCCCCGTCCCATAGTTCGCGTAGATGTAGAGATTCAGCCCCGCCCCCGCCCATCCGGCTTGCTGGGCCAAACAGGGATTCAGGAATCCCGGCTCCTCGACCTGGACGATCCCGATGGTGTGCGGCGACGGTGGAAGGGTGCCACCGTTGGAGGGGCACTGGTAGACGGAGATGTCGTACCCGGAACTCCCAGATGGATAGGAGGTACCGGCGAACTTCCCGGTTCCCGCGGCCTGGGTCATTCCGACGACCGGAGCAGCAAGCACTTGTGGAGTCGAGCCCCAGTAGGTGGCGTTGCCGAGGGCGGTCACCGCTCCGTTGTTATTGGTGAACCAGTACCCGCCCAGGTTCGGCGTGGCCGCCAAGGAGACGATGGGCCGGGGCATCGGTGTTCCGGCCAGCGATCCGTGGAACGGTGCGTCCCCAAAGGCGAAGATCCCACCGTCGGCCGCGGCGAGGAGGTAGCCGTGGTTCGATCCGGTGGCCACCATCGACACAATGGGTGCCGTCAGGCGGAGGCCGCCCGTCGAGCCCTGGAACGTGGCGTCGCCGAAGGTGAAGACCCCGCCATCCGATGCCACCAGCCAGTATCCGTGGCCGTCGGAGCTGGCGGCCATGCCGACGATGGGTTGATTCAGATGGAGGTTGCCGGTCGACCCGTAGAAATTGGCGTCGCCGTAGGCGAAGATGCCCCCGTCGGCCGCGACCAGCCAGTAGCCGTTGCCCGAGGGTGTGGCGGCCATGCCGACGACCGGCTGGTTGAGGCGGATGTTCCCGGTCGAGCCGAAGAACCTGGCATTCCCGTAACTGAAGATTCCCCCGTCGGAGGCCACCTCTCGATACCCACCGAAGTTGGTGGGCGAGGTGGCGGCCATCCCGACGACCGGCTGGTTGAGACGGATGTTGCCGGTCGACCCGTAGAAGGGTGCGCCACCGAAGGCGAACACCCCTCCGTCACTGGCTACCACCCAGTAGGCCGACACCGACGAAGTGGCCGGGGTGACTGATGAAGCCGCCGGGACGGGTGCGGCTCCCACGGGAGTCGGGGCCGTTGTCGCGGTGGTCGGGGCCGTTGTCGTGGTGGTCGGGACCGTCGACGGAATGGTCGTGGCGGTGGACGAGGTGGTCGTCGATGGGGTTGTTACGGCCCCGGCGATCGCGGTCGGAACGACAGCAGCCACGAGCGCGGCCAACACGATGACCAGCGATGTGCATCTCCTCGGAATGGCGCGTCGGGTGGTCAATTCGGCTCGGGACATGGTGAGAGTGACTCCAGACGTTGGGTGCCGGAAGGGGTGAGGCACCGTCGGGGTCCCACCGGCAGGGAGTCCGTCGGGGGCGGTACCCATTCTGGGTTGCCGGTCCCGGTGGGTCAATGACCCCCGTACGACCTGGGATTCCTTCGGCTGTGGGGGCGATTCGTCACCGTGTGACGAGGTCAACCGCGCAGAAGGTCGGCGATGCGGAAGGCCAGATCGAGTGCCTGGCGCCCGTTGAGCCTCGGGTCGCAGGTAGTGGTGTAGTTCTGGTCGAGCTGGCCCTCCACGATGTCCTCGACCCCACCGAGGCACTCGGTGACGTCGTCTCCGGTCAGCTCGATGTGGACGCCACCCGGCCACGTCCCCACGTCGCGATGGATTCGGAAGAAGGTCTGCAGTTCGCCGATGATGTCGTCGAACCGACGAGTCTTCTGCCCACCCTCGGCCGTGAAGGTGTTGCCGTGCATCGGGTCGCACATCCACACCACCGGGTGGCCCTCGGACTCGACGGTCCGCAGGAGGCCCGGCAGGTGGTCCTCGATGGCCTCCATGCCGAACCGGGTGATGAGCGTGAGCCGCCCGGGGACACGCTCGGGGTTGAGGCGCTCGCACAGGGCCAGCACGTCGTCTTCGGTGGCCGACGGGCCGACCTTGGTGCCGACGGGATTGTGGACGCCCGACAGGAACTCCACGTGGGCACCGTCGGCTTGGCGGGTGCGCTCGCCGACCCACAGCATGTGGGCCGAGCAGTCGTACCAGTCACCGGTCAACGAGTCCCGGCGGGTGAGGGCCTCCTCGTAGTCCAGGATGAGGGCCTCGTGGCTGGTCCAGAAGTCGACCTGGTGGAGGGTGTCCTCGCCCGTGAGGTTGATGCCGCAGGCGTCCATGAAGCGCAGGGCGCTGTCGATCCCCTCGGCGATCGACTCGAAACGGCGCCCCTCGGTGGAGGTGGCCACGAACTCCTGGTTCCAGGCGTGGATCTGACTCAGATCGGCGAAGCCGCCCTTGGTGAAGGCCCGGAGCAGATTGAGGGTGGCGACGGACTGCTCGTAGGCGGTGACCAGCCGGTTGGGATCGGGTACCCGGGCCGAGCGCTCGGCTAGGTCGTCATTGACCATGTGCCCCCGGAAGGAGTCGATGACCTGGTCGCCGACCTGTTCGGTGGGGGAGCTGCGGGGCTTGGCGAACTGCCCGGCGATGCGGCCGACCTTGACCACCGGGAGCCCGGCTCCGTAGGTGAGGACGACGGCCATCTGGAGGATGACCTTGAGCTTGTCCCGGATCCCGTCGGCCGTGAATTCGGAGAACGACTCGGCGCAATCGCCGGCCTGGAGGACGAAGGCGCGGCCGGCGGCGGCCTGGCCCAGCGACCGGGTCAGGTGACGGGCCTCACCCGCGAAGACGAGGGGTGGCAGCCCGCTCAGTTTGGCGTGGACCTGCTTGAGCGCACGCTCGTCGGGCCAGGTCGGCTGCTGCGCGGCCGGCCGGGTGCGCCACGAATCCGGGGTCCACAGGTCGCCATCATCGAAAGGGGGAGTCGAAGGTGCCACCCCCACAGCGTAAAGCCTCGGGCTCTAGGCTCGGGACATGGCGCCATTCCGCTTCGCGGTCCAGCTGTCGAATGCCTCGTCGGGGGCTTCGTGGCGGAACCTGTCCCGCTCCATCGAGAGCCTCGGCTACTCCACGCTGTTCATCCCGGACCACTTCGAGGACCAGTTCGGGCCGTTGGTGGCACTCACCGTGGCGGCCGAGGCGACGACCGAACTGAAGGTGGGCTCCCTCGTCTTCGGTAACGACTACCGGCACCCGATTGTGCTGGCCAAGGAGATCGCCACGCTCGACCTGCTGTCCGAGGGCCGGGTGGAGTTCGGCCTCGGGGCGGGCTGGATGACCACCGACTACGAGCAGTCGGGCATCCCCAACGACCCGCCCGGTGTCCGGATCAGCCGCATGGCGGAAAGTCTGGCGATCATGAAGGCACTCTGGTCGACGGGAGCCGCCACCTTCGCTGGAGAGCACTACACGATCAACGGTGCGGTCGGGAGACCGATGCCCCACAGCCGGCCCCACCCGAAGGTGATCATCGGCGGGGGCGGCAAACGGGTCCTCGGCATCGCCGCCCGGGAAGCCGACATCGTCGGGGTGAACCCGAGCCTGGCCGCCGGTTACGTCGGCTCCGAAGTCCTGGAGACCACCACCGCCGAGTACTACGACCAGCGGATCGCCTGGATCCGCGAGGCCGCCGGTGCCCGGTTCGCCGACCTCGAACTGCAGGTGTTGACCTTCCTGGTCCAGATCGTCCCGGACCGCGAGGACGCCATCGAGCGACTCTCGTCGATGATGGGGGTCACGCCGGAGCAGATCGACGGCTCGCCGATCGCCCTCATCGGGACGATCGAGCAGATCACCGAGCGGCTAGGCGAGCGTCGTGAGCGTTTCGGCTTCTCGTACGTGGTCGTGCACGAGGCCGAGATGGAGGCGTTCGCTCCGGTGGTGGCGGCGCTGGCCGGCACCTGAGGTGACCGGGCCCGCGACGCGTCTTGGGATCTTCGGGGGGACGTTCGACCCGATCCACCTCGGGCACGTCCAAGTAGCCGAGGCCGTCACCGCCGCGCTCCACCTCGACCGGATGCTGGTGGTGGTGGCCAACCATCCCTGGCAGAAGCAGGACCGGCCGGTGACTCCGGCTGAGGACCGGTTCGCCATGGTGGTCGCCGCCTTGGCCGACCGGCCCGACCTCGAGGCGTCGCGGATCGAGCTCGACCGGGGTGGACCGTCCTACACCGTCGACACGGTCCGGCAATTACTGGATGCCGAGCCGGGCGCCGAACTCTTCGTAGTGGTCGGTGCCGACGTGGTGGCCGCACTCGACACCTGGCACGACCACGAATGCCTCCGCGACCTGGTGACTCTGGCCGTGGTCGACCGGCCCGGGGCCGCCCATTTCGACCCCCCGACCGGCTGGCGGTCGGTCCGGGTGGCGGTCACCCCGGTCGACGTGTCGAGCACCGATCTGCGACCGGTGCTCGAAGCCGGTGGCTCCGTCGAGGGACTCGTGCCCGACGCCGTCATCCGTTGCATGTCCGAGCGCGGTCTGTACGCTACGAAGAGATGACTGTGCGGCTGACCCCCACCGAGTCCGACAGCACTCCGCCGCCGCACGATCCCTCCCCGCCGAAACCGACCGATGCGGCGATGGCCACCCCGGCCGGCGACTCGTCGCCGATCCCGTCGGAAGACAGCCTGGATGACAGCCTGGGGGAGGCCCAGTCATCCGAGGCCCAGTCATCCGCCGAGCCGGTGGCCAGCGGTTCGGGTGGGGTCGACTCCCGGATCGCCCTCCGCGACGCCCGACGCCAGCGCCGTCGGGTGGCCTGGTTGTGCGCCGCGATCGTCGCCATCTGCCTGGCCCTTACCATTGTCGTGGTGAGTCTGGCCCAATCCCGCCCGGCGCCGACGCCCGGCTCGGTCGACTCGTCCGCCCTCGTCGTCCCGTCCACCGATGCAACCGGCAGCATGGCGCTGCCGCACGACCCGATCCCAGGCGCCCCGGCGCCAGAAGGAGGCAACCCTTGACCACCATCGACCCCACCGCCGTCTCAAGCGCGTCCGCGCCCGACATCCCCGATGAGTGTCTGGTGGCCGCCCGCGCCGCGGACGCCAAATCGGGGGAGGAGACGGTCATCCTCGCCATGGGCGAACTGCTGGGGTTGACGGACGCGTTCGTGGTCACCAACGGGCGGAATTCGCGCCAGGTCCGGACGATCGTCGACGAGGTCGAGCGTCAGGTGAAGCTCACCTACGGCCGGTCGCCATACCGCGTCGAGGGGCTCGACGACGCCTACTGGGTCCTGATGGACTACGGAGACTTCCTGGTCCACGTCTTCATGGACGAGGCCCGGGCCTACTACGACCTCGAGCACCTCTGGAACGACGCCCCCCGGGTGGAGTGGACCGCCGCCTGATCGCCGCCCGCCACCCCTGAGCCGAGGTCTGGACCGAACCGGAGGAGTCAGGGGAGCGGTGCCTGGGGCGCGTAGTCGGCCCGGGTGACCGGGCCGGGCACCTGGGCGCCGGCCGCCGTAGGGACCTCGATGGCCTTGCCGGCGATGTCGAAGGTGGCCCCGGTGACCCCCGGCTGTTGGGTGACCGTGTAGACGACCTGGGCGATGGCGAGGGTCTGGTCGGGGCCGACCACCAGGATCGGATCCGACGTGAAGTTGACGGTGGCCACGCCGCCGGTCGGGGAGAGAGTGACCTGGACCCCGGTGCGGTTCAGGAATGACTGGATGCCTTCCGCCGCTTCGGTGGCCGTAGGCCCGGCGAGGAGTGCGCCGACCACCTGGGTGAGCGAAGCCGGGACGGCCACCTCGCGGGTGGCGGCCACCAGGTGCCCAGTGGGAGCCACCAGGAAGATCAGTTCCGGCACCCCGACGGCCGGCGGTGCCCCGGGGACCGTGGTCGTCGTGGTCGCCGGATCGAGCAGGTGGTAGGGGACGTCGGACTTGGCGATCGGCGATGGGGACGAGGCGGTGGGGATGCCGCAGGCCCCGAGACCCAGGGCCAGCGCGGCCACCCCCAGCCCGGCCATCACCCGCGTGCCGGCCCGGGTCACCGGATCTCCGCGGCAGCTGGTGACGGGGCTCCGGCACCGTCGGGGTCGAGGGGGAGTTCGACCACGAAAGCGGTGCCGCCGCCCGGGGCGTCCTCGATCCACACCCGGCCGCCGTGCAGGCGGACGTGCTCGGCCACAAGGGACAGCCCGAGACCCGTCCCGTGGCCCGAGGCCCGCTGGCCGGCCCGACCACCCCGGTAGAAGCGCTCGAACAGGTGGGCGCGCTCACCTTCCGGGACGCCGGGTCCGTGATCCTCGACGATGACCCGGATGGCGTCGGCCGGGGGAAGTACCCCGTGGATCGGACCAGGTTGGCGCTCCACCCGAACACGGGTGACCCCACCGGCGTAGAACGCGGCATTCTCCACCAGATTGGCCATCACCCGCTCGAAGCGGCGCTTGTCGACGGCCAACCGGAGCCCGTCCACGCCCGGACCGATCTCCACGGGGAAGGGCACCGGACCGCGGACACCGTCGGCGCCCACCGGGGCACCGGCGGCCATGGCCCGCCGGACCAACTCCCCCGGGTCCACCTCGTCGAGAGAGAGCTCGGCCGATCCGGCGTCGAATCGGGAGATCTCGAGAAGATCGTCCACCATCCGGGTGAAGCGCCGCAGGTCACCGTCCAGGAGGTCGAGGGCCCGCTGGGCCCGGGGGGCGAGCTCGGACCGGTGACTCTCGAGCACCGACACGGTGGCAGTCAACGTGGTGAGCGGCGATCGCAGCTCATGGCTCACGTCCGAGGTGAAGCGGGCCTCGCGCTCGATCCGGTCCTGGAGGTTGGCGGTCATGCGGTTGAAGGCAGATGCCAGCTCCTCGAGGTCCGGGTCGTCGCCGGTCTCCACCCGGGTGTCGAGCTGGCCGCCGGCGATGGCGACGGCGGCGTCGGTCAGCCCGGCCAACGGGCGCAGGGCCCGGGAACTCGCCCAGCGCCCGACGGCGGCACCGGCGATGGTCGTGACCAGGGCGGCACCGGCCAGGGCGAAGGCCAGGGCCCGCAGGGTGCCGGCCAACTCGTCGAGCGAGAAGACCTCGAAGTAGGCGGCGTGCACGGCGGGTAGCGGGACCCCGATCACCTCCTGGGGCGTGCCGGCCAAGGTGAACCGCTGAGAGGCGGGGGTGCCGGCCAGCACGAGGGCCCGCTCGGCCGGCGGGATGGCACTCTGGCTCACCGAGATCGAGGTGGCGTACCACTGGCCACCGGTGCGAAGCACCGAGCGCGAGCCGGGCAGGGTGTCGACCGACTCGATCAACTGGGCGACCTGGGTGGCCGGGGAGCGCAGGGCGTTCTGCACCAGCGCGGCATTGGCGAAGGCCTGGCGCTGCTCAGCGGCCTGGCGCTCACTCAGGAAGGTGGCGCGGGCGGCGAAGTAGGTGATGCCGGCCATCAGGGCGGACAGGCCGAACGCGGCAATGGCAAAGGTGAGGGTGACCCGGGCCCGCAGTCCGAGTCGGCTCGACCGCGGCTCGCCGTCTTCCGCGGCCGCTACGGCGTCGGTCACCGCTCAGACCGCCAGCTTGTAGCCCATGCCCCGAACGGTGAGGATGAACCGGGGGGAGGCGGGGTCGGGCTCGACCTTCGTCCGCAGGCGCCGGACGTGGACATCGACCAGACGGCCGTCGCCGAAGTAGTCGTAGCCCCAGACCCTCTCGAGCAGCTGCTCGCGACTGAGCACCCTGCCCGGGTGATTGGCCAGTTCGCAGAGCAGGCGGAACTCGGTCCGGGTGCAGTGCACCTCGGTTCCGGCCCGACGCACCACGCCGGCATCGGGTTCGATCTCGACGTCACCGAAGCTGAGTACCGCCGACTCCTCGCCTTCGTGGCGCGATCGCCGCAGCAGTGCCCGGATCCGGGCGGCCAGCTCCTTGGCCACGAACGGCTTGGTGACGTAGTCGTCGGCCCCGGCCTCGAGCCCGGCCACCACGTCGTGGGTGTCCGATCGGGCGGTGACCATGATGACGGGCACGGTCGAACTGCGCCGCAGGGCCCGGCAGGCCTCGAAGCCGTCCATGCCCGGGAGCATCAGGTCGATGAGGACCAGCTCGGCCGGCTCCTCGGCGAACCGTTCGACGGCCTCCTCGCCGCTGCCCACGTCGTCGACGGTGTAGCCCTCGTCCTCCAGTGCGAGGCGCATCGACGAGCGAATCCGTTCGTCGTCCTCGACGATCAGGATGCGACTCATGGTCCGATCATGACACGACCGCCCCACCCGGAGCGGGCGGGGCGGTCGTGGTCGACGACGGTTTGGGCGGCGGCCGTCAGGACAGCCAGATCTGCTGCGGCCAGATAGCGCCGCCGATCTGGCCGTAGGCCTTGTTGCCCGCCGGAGTGGTCGGATTGTTGAAGTTCTGCACCTTGGGCTGAGCCCCGAACGACCACACCACCCGGGCGTACCAGACGTACGGGATGTCCGTGGAAAGGAGGCGGTTCACTTGCTGGTAGGCGGCGATCGTGCTCGATTGGCCGGTCGCCGAACGCCCCTGGATCAACGCCGTCTGCATGGCCGGGTCGGTGTTTCCCGCCATGTTGATGGCGAAGCCGGGCGTGAGGGCGTTGGTCGGAGTCCAGAAGATGTAGTTGAGGTCGGGGTTGACCGCGCCGAACTGGCGCCAGGTGACGGCCTGGAACTGGCCGGTCAGGGCCACGTTGATGATCGAGTCCTGGAGGATCGGCTGCAAGGTGACCTGCATGCCCGCCTGCTGCAGGACCTGCTGGAGGTACTGGCCGATCTGGGCGCCCTTGGGATCCGGGGTACTGCCCAGGGCGAACGACACCGAACCACCGGCCGCCTTGACCTCCGACACCAGCTGCTTGGCCTTGGCCAAGTTGTACTGGGGATAGCCGTTGTTCGACAGGTAGTACGGGGAGCCCTGGACGAAGACGCCGTTGCTCGTCTCGGTGACGCCCTGGTCGATGACCTGGACGTACTGCTGGGAGCTCACGGCGTATGCAGCGGCCTGGCGCAACTTCAGATTGTCGAACGGTGCCTTGCGCAGATTGAGCTGGATGCAGGCCATGTCCGGCTCGCCGGCCACGTTCTTGGAGTCGTCGATGTACGCCAAGGAGGTGTTGGCCCGCATGGCCGCCGTGTCGGTCGCATTGCTCGTGTGCAGGATGTCGACGGCACCGGAGTTCAGGCTGGCGAGGAGCTGCTGGGCGTCCGGGATGGCCTTGTAGGTGATGGAGTCGAGGTAGGGCAGGCCCGAGCGCCAGTACGTCGGATTGCGGGTGGCGGTGAAGTGGCTGTTGGGCACCCATTCCTGGAAGACGAACGGTCCGGTGCCGATGGGGTTGGTCTGGCTGCCGGTGGCCAGCCAGTTGGGCTCGGCGATGAAGGCGAACTGGCTGCCGATACCGCCGCACAGGTAGTAGTTGAAGGGCACCCACGGCGTCTTCATGGTGATGGTCACGACTGACGGGCTCGTGACCACGACCGACTGCAGCGGGGTGAGGGCCGGGCCGGTCAGCAGCGAGTGCTGGTGGGCCGTGAAGTTGGCGGCCACCGCGGCGGCGTCACAGGCGGCACCGTTGTGGAACTTGATGTTCGGCCGGATGGCGATCGTCCACACGGTGCCGGCCGAGTTGGACGTGACCGACTCGGCCAGGTTGGGCTGGGGTGTTCCGGACGCGTCGAGGATCATGAGGGTGTCGAAGACGGTGCGGGCGTACATGATGCCCACTTCGTCGAACGTGCCCTGGGTGGGGGAGAAGCCCTTCTCCTCGGCATCTACGCCGAAGACGAGGGAGCCACCCTTCTTCGGGGTGGCCGTCGAGACCCCGTCAGGATGGGAGCCGGTCGAGCCGCCCGACGTGGTCGAGCTGGAGCCGGAGCCGGAGCTCCCGCAGGCGGCCAGCACGCTGCCGGCGGCGATGCCCGCCCCGGCTACTGCGCCCTTGGCCAGGAACGAGCGGCGGTCGATGCGATCAGTCATGGTCCCCCTTAGGACGTTGGCCCCGGCGACGCCGGCGGCTTGTTGGATGCGGTGCTGGTTGGTACTGCGTTCTCGGTGAGTCGGTGTTTCCCCGCCACGACGTCCCCCCCGGGACTGCCGCGTCCGGTCCTGCCTCCGGGCAGACGATAGCCCTCACCGGCGGGGTACGGGGGGCAAACTGCTGGTGGAGGACGTGACGGGGCAGTCGCCGGTGCCGGGTCCGCCGGATGTGGGGGTGCCCGCCGGTACGCTCGCCGTGTGGACTGGGAGATAGAGGCCTACCGTCGCTCGGTCGCCGGCCTGTCACCGGACACCGTCCGGGCGTACGCCTCCGACGTCGAGCGCTTCGCCGAGTGGGCCGGACGCGGCGGCGCAGCGGGGCCGTCCGGTGTCGACCGGATCACGCTGCGCCGCTATTTGGCCTTCCTCGCCACCCGGCGTTACGCCAAGGCCACCATCTCCCGCACGGCGGCCTCGCTGCGTTCGTATTTCGGCTGGTGCGCCCGCCGAGGCCTGATCGCCCAGGACCCGTCGGTGCGCCTGTCGGCCCCGTCGCCCGACTCCAGGCTCCCCCGGGTCCTCGGCCATGCCGAGCTCGAACGGCTGCTCACCTCGCCGGCCCCGACCAGGGTGACCATGGTCGAGGGAGCGCCAGAAGTTGCAGACGGGGAGCCGACGGGGCCGGCCCCGCGGGACGTGCGTGACGACGCCATCCTCGAACTCCTCTACGGAAGCGGCATGCGGGTGGCCGAGCTCTGCGGCCTTGACGTCGACGACCTGGACCTCGACCGGGGCGTGGTCACCGTGACCGGCAAGGGTGCAAAGCAACGCCAGGTCCTGGTCCACGACGTCTGCGTGGGCGCCGTCCGAGCTTGGTTGGCCGGACCCCGTGCAGCCCTGTCCTCGGCCGCCTCACCGGGGGGTGCACTCTTCTACAACGGGCGGGGCAATCGCCTCGGCCCGCGTGACGTGCGACGCATCCTGGACCGCCGGTCGCCGGTTCCGACCCATCCCCATGCCCTGCGCCACAGCTTCGCCACCCACCTCCTCGACGGGGGTGCCGACCTCCGGGTGGTGCAGGAATTGCTCGGCCATGCCAGTTTGCAGACCACGCAGGTCTACACTCATGTGAGCAAGGAGCGCCTGCGTTCGGTGTACTCCGGAACGCATCCACGGGCATAAGGGGACAATTGGCGACGCAACTCGATTCTGCGGGGCACGGCATCGACGCTCTGTGGGCCGAATACAAGAAGACCGGCGGTAAGGCGCTGCGCGATCAGCTGATCGTGCACTACGCACCTGTGGTCAAGTACGTGGCCGGCCGCGTGTCGGTCGGCCTGCCCCGCCACGTCGACGAAGCGGATCTCGCCAGCTACGGGATCATCGGCCTGATCGACGCCATCGAGCGGTTCGAGCCGGCCCGCAACATCAAGTTCGAGACCTACGCCGTTCCCCGCATCAAGGGGGCCATCATCGATGAGCTCCGCTCCATCGATTGGGTGCCCCGCTCGGTGCGGGCCAAGGCCCGGGCGGTCGAGCAGTCGTACTCGAAGCTGGAGGCCACGCTCCACCGCACCCCGACCGACGCCGAGGTCGCCGCCGACCTGGAGATGAGCGACGACGAGTTCCAGACGACCCTCCGCAAGATCTCGTTCGTCGGCGTGGTCGCCCTCGACGAGGTCTTCCGGGGCGGCGACCACTCGGACCGCTCGACACTCGGGGAGACCCTCCCCGACGCCACGGCGGGCCCGATGGACACCTTCGAGGTCAAGGAGACCAAGGAGGCCCTGGTCAAGGCGGTCAGCGATATGGCTGACCGGGAGAAGACCGTCCTCACGCTCTACTACTACGAAGGCCTCACCCTGGCCGAGATCGGCGACATCCTCGGTGTCACCGAGAGCAGGGTGTGCCAGATCCACACCAAGGCCGTGCTGCAGCTGCGGGCCAAACTGGCCGACCGCCCCGAAGGTGCCGGTCGCCAACTGCGCGGCGCCAAGGCCGTCGCCACCCCCGCCGTCACCTGATCACCCCCGTCACCTGGGCCGCGCCGACCATCGGGGCCGCAGTGGCCGCCGGTCCGGAATCGGACCAACCGAGTGGAGACCCGTGCCCGCGGGCAGTAGCATGGGCGGGTCCCACCGTCCGGTAGGGCATCCATGCGGTACCTATTCGCACCCGACCGCGTCCACGGTCGCCCCTCCGGGGGTGCTGCAGTCGGGGATCAACCGTCACAAGGAGCAGGCACATGGCCGTCATCAGCATGAAGCAACTGTTGGGCGCGGGCGTCCACTTCGGGCACCAGACCCGTCGGTGGAACCCGAAGATGCGTCGGTTCATCATCGGCGAGCGCAACGGGATCTACCTGATCGACCTCGAGCAGACCATGAAGGGCATCGAGGAGTCCTACGCCTACATCCGGGACCTCGTCGCCGGTGGCGGGACCGTCCTCTTCGTCGGGACCAAGAAGCAGACCCAGGGACCAGTCGCCGTGTACGCCGACGCCTGTGGCATGCCCTACGTGAACGAGCGTTGGCTGGGCGGCATGCTGACCAACTTCCAGACGGTCTCCACCCGTGTGAAGCGCATGAAGGAGTTCGAGGCCATGCAGAAGGCAGGCGACTTCGATGCCATGCCGAAGAAGGAGGCCCTGCGTCACACCCGTGAACTCGAGAAGCTCCAGCGCAACCTGGGGGGCATCCGCGGCCTCGACAAGCTGCCCGACGCCATCTTCGTGATCGACACCAACAAGGAGCACATCGCCGTCACCGAAGCCAACAAACTGGGCCTGCCGATCGTCGCCGTGGTGGACACCAACTGCGACCCCGATGTCATCACCCACGTCATTCCGGGCAACGACGATGCCATCCGCTCGGGCGCGCTGCTCTGCCGCGTGGTGGCCGACGCCGTGACCGAGGGGCGGTTCATTGCCCAGAACCGTCCGGCACCCGTGGCCAAGGTCCCTGCCCCTCCCGCTGCTCCGGCTCCTGCCCCTCCCGCTGCTCCGGCTGCTCCTGCCGCTGAAGCTGCTGCTCCTGCCGCTGAAGCGCCGGCTGCGCCCGCCCC
>Ga0209483_1002309_pt1 | contig 13483 bp, 17 predicted proteins | sample NGEPerA_FD_184508 | JGI IMG/M metagenome (GOLD analysis project Ga0209483, IMG submission 184508) | Arctic peat soil microbial communities from the Barrow Environmental Observatory site, Barrow, Alaska, USA - NGEE PermafrostL2-A... | ecosystem: Environmental > Terrestrial > Soil > Wetlands >... | reverse complement strand
GAAGACCCTGGCGAGCCGCCAATCGGCGGTGTTCTGCCGTCCACATCTGGTGCCTCCTTCAATCGCTGGCACCACATATCGAATCACAACCGATTCCCCTGACTCAACAACTTTCTGGATCGGCTCTAAGGTCGCAAAGGAGGCGCAACGGCCGCAAAGGAGTTCTACGCGCGCGTTGCGTGCAAAAAAATCTTGCTCACGCAAAGGTTCGCTGGCGCTTCGCGCCGAAAAAGGGACTTCGCGTCCTCTGCGTAACCTTAGCGTCCTGCGCGTTGAAACCTTCTCCGTGACCTCCGTGCCTCCGTGGTGAAAATTCAAACGTCCATCCGATACGCGTCGCCGTCCTTGACGATGCGCCCGGCGGTGGCGCCGGCGAAATGGGTGCCGATCACCAGCACCGGCCGGCTCGACAATTCCTCAAGCATGCGCTCGCGCGTTTGCTGCGCTATCTGGGGATCGCTGTCGGCGGCTGACGACCATTCGGGGTGCGCGATCTGGCAGGGGTGGTGCATGAAGTCGCCGGTGATCAGCGCCTCCTCGCCCTTGGACTTGATGACGACGCTGACATGGCCCGGCGTGTGGCCGATTGTCGGCACGAGGCTCACCTCGTCGCAGATCCGGTGATCGGTCTCGACCAGGTCGACCAGCCCCGCATCGGCGACCGGCTGCACCGAGTCGGCAAATACCGCCGCCATGTCCCCGCGCTCGTGTTGCGCGCGCCAATGCCCGAACTCGACCCGCCCCATCAGGTAGCGCGCTTGCGGAAACGTCGGGACCCAAGTCTTTGTGCCATGGGGGCCGCCCGTCAGCATCGTGTTCCAGCCGACATGGTCGACATGGAGGTGCGTGCACAGCACCGTATCGATCGTCTCGCGCGCGAACCCGGCGGCCGCGAGGTCGCCGAGGAACGGCAGCTGGAGGTTGTTCCAGGTCGGGATGCGGCGGCCCTCCTTGTCGTTGCCGAGGCAGGTATCGACGACGATGCGTCTCCCGTTTTTTGTGCCATCGGGGGCTTCGATCACCAGCGCGTGGATGCTCATCTTGAGCCGCCCCCGCTCGTCGGCGAAATGCGGCCGCAGCCAGGAGATCGGCAGGATTTCCTCGTACGTCGCCTGCGGCAGGATAAACCGGCTGCCGCCGGTCACCTCCATCTCGACGATTTTCGTCACCGTGACGTCGCCGATCCGCCATTTCATCGTCAGGCCTCCCCGGCTGATGGCGGAGCTTAGCGAAACCGCGGTGCGGTACGCCAGCGCGCTTGCGCCGATCTACACTCAACCGAATGGTTGATAATCGGTGGCGGAACGCTATAGTTCGCCCATGCCTAGTCCGAAACTCGACGATGGCGAGCTCGACCTGGTGTTCGGCGCGCTCGCCGATCCGGTGCGGCGCGAAATCCTCCACCGGCTGGACGGCGCGGACTTGCCGGTCACCGAGCTGGCGGCGCCGTTCGACATTTCGCTGCAGGCGGTGTCGCGCCACATCCAGGTGCTCGTCCGGGCCGGCTTGGTGAGGCAGGAGCGCACCGGCCGGATCAGCCGCTGCCGGCTCGATCCCGGAGCGATCCTCACCGCCTCGCTCTGGCTCAATCGCTACAGCAATTATTGGCAACGCCGTTCCGACACGCTGACGCTGTGGCTCGACTCGCTGTCGCCGCGTGCTATGGTCGAGCCACGCCACCGGAGTAGCAGATGACATCGCCGGCCAAATCGAGCCAGAAAATGCGGGCCAACAAGCGCAAGGCCAAGCGAGGCGCCAAACGTCGGCGCCAGCGTGCCCGCTCCGGCGGCTGACCCGATCAAGGCCACGCCAACCCGGGTGGGAAGCAACCGGCCGTAGCCCACGACCAACGTCACCGCTCCAGCTTAAAATCCGGTGACCGAGCGAGCCGCCGCTTCGACCGTCGCCGAAGCGATTGCCCGCCGGCGCGCGCGGCGGGGTGGTAAGCTCCTGCCATGATATCCGGAGCAATGATCGCCGAGATCGCCGCCCTCGCGGGCGATCCGGCGCGGGCCAACATCCTTACCGCGCTGCTCGACGGCAGGGCGATGACCGCGACCGAGCTGGCCTACGCCGCGCGGGTCACGCCGCAAACCGCGAGCGGCCATCTCGGCAAGCTCACCGAGGCCGGTCTCATCACCGCGACGCCCTCCGGCCGGCACCGCTATTTCCGCCTCGCCTCGGCCAAGGTGGCGCAGATGCTCGAAAGCATCGTCGCGGTCGCGGGCGACAACCGCCCGCGCTTCCGGCCGCTGTCGCGCCAGGCCGCCGAACTGCGCGCCGCCCGCGTCTGCTACGACCATCTCGCCGGGCAGCTCGGCGTGCGCATCGCCGACGCGATGGTGGCGCGCGGCTACCTCGTGCTCGAGGACGAAGGCGGGCGCATCACCGATTCCGGCGCCCGCTTTCTGTGGGATCTCGGCATCGATACCCGCATCGCCCGCAAGGGTCGCCGGCATCTGTGCCGCGCCTGCCTCGACTGGACCGAGCGGCGCCCCCATATCGGCGGCGCGATCGGCGCCGCCCTCGCCGAGCGCTGGCTTGCGCTCGGCTGGATCACCCGCGCCAAGGACAGCCGCGCGGTCGCCGTCACCCCGGCCGGCGAGCGCGGCTTCCGCGAGAGCCTGGCGATGAACCTGGCAGTGCCCGCGGCCGCCGACGAAAAGGCGGTGGCGTAAGCCGCCGCCCCGGCGAAAGCCGGGGCCTCGTCCTTCAGTTCCGCAACGATTTGCCTGACCCCATCCGGGGCAGGAGGAGACATGCGCCCTTACCACTTCGATTTCGACCCGGCGCAGACGCGGCGCGCCGCGGCCATCCTCACCTTCGAGCGCACCGTGCGCGGCGGCTGGCGGCCCGAACCGCCGCGCCGCCGGGGGGTCGAGCTGCTCGATGCCGCCATGACGCAACTGCGGCTGTGGCTTCGGCGCTCCCGCGAGCGCCAGCAGCTCGCCCGCCTCGACCTGCGAATGCTGCGCGACATCGGCGTCACGCCATCCGAGGCCGACGGCGAGTGCAGCAAGCCGTTCTGGCGCGACTAGAGCAGGCGGGCTAGCATCCGCCGGACAACGGGAGGGGAGCCGCGATGAAAGCCGCCGTCCTGCACGAGGCGAACCAGCCTTTGACGATCGAGGAGGTGACCCTCGAAAAGCCGAAACCGCGCGAGGTGCGGCTGCGCACCGCGTTTGCCGGGCTCTGCCACAGCGATCTGCATTTCATCGAGGGGCTTTATCCCCATCCGATGCCGGTGGTGCTGGGCCACGAATCGGCGGCGGTGGTCGAGGCGGTCGGCGACGGCGTCACTTACGTGAAGCCGGGCGACCACGTCATCACCTGCCTGTCGGTGTTCTGCGGCACCTGCTCGCAATGCACCACGGGCCACCCCAACCTCTGCGAGAACACCGACGTCAAGATGCTGCCGGGCCAGGCCCGCCGCATGAGCTGGAAGGGCGGCCAGCACATGAACCAGGCGTTCAACCTGTCGTCATTCGGCGAACAGATGCTGGTGCACGAGAACGCGATGGTGAAGATCGACCCCGAAATCCCGCTCGACGTCGCGGCCCTCGTCGGCTGCGGCGTCATGACCGGGGTCGGCGCGGTGTTCAACGCCGCCAAGGTCGAGCCCGGCTCGACGGTCGCGGTGATCGGCTGCGGCGGCGTTGGCTTGTCGGCGGTCAACGGTGCGGCGCTCGCCGGGGCCGAGCGGATCATCGCCATCGACACCCAGCCGTCAAAGCTCGAACTGGCGAAAGAACTCGGCGCCACCGACACGCTCAACGCCAGCAATGTCGATCCGGTCAAGGCGATCCGCGAGATGACCGGCGGCGGCGTCCACTACTCGTTCGAGGCGCTCGGCACCAAGGCGACCGCCGAGCAGGCGTTTGGCATGCTGCGCGCCGGCGGCACCGCGACGATCATCGGCATGGTGCCGTTCGGCCTCAAGATCGAGCTGCACGGCTTCGACTTCCTGCGCGACCGCAAAATCCAGGGCACCTCGATGGGCGGCAACCGCTTCCGGGTCGACATGCCGCGGCTGCTGTCGCTGTGGAAGCAGGGCCGGCTGAAGCTCGACCACCTCATCTCGGGCCGCATCAAACTCGGCGAGATCAACGAGGGCTTCGCCGCACTGAAATCCGGCGCCCCGGTGCGTCAGCTTATCGACTACGCTGCATGACAAGGCGACCAGCTCGATCCCGTGCTATCGCCGCGGCGGAGCTGCCGGGTAATCGACGTCCGATTGCGGCGGCGACATCGGCCGCTGGTACTGGCCGTTGACGATCGCGGTGCTCCACGGGTAGCTCTTCGGATAAATATAGCGGTCGGCGCAATTCCAGTGATTGCCCGCCCAATAGCATTCCGCCTGCGCCGCGGCCGAAACCCCGACGAGTGCCAGCGCGGAGAACGCGGCCGCAGCCAAGATCTTGTTCATGCGAAACCTCCGAGTGATATTGCGGGCCAACGCAAAGCGCGCCCGGATAGATCCGGCGCTTATCGCCGCTCCATACCGTAAACATTAGGGACAAGCTGTCCGGGCGGCATCTGCGGCGCCGGGGCGGGGTTGACCTCGATGTTCGGGCTGGTGGGCGCCGGGTAGCGGTCGGTAATGACACTGCCGTCGCGGCACACCCAGCCCTCCCCGAACCACTGACAAACCCGCTCGGCTTTTGCCGCCCCGCCAAGAGCGGCGAAAACCGCGGCGGCGATGGCGGCCGTCACAATCCTTTTCATGGGGAAAACTCCGTCGATGCTCGCGCTGTCAACGCGGTGCGCGACGGATTCGATCCCTCGATTGAATGGCAAGGCCGCTCCCTTGCCCGGCAGACCGAGGTCCGCTCCCTCACGATACGCGGGCTTGCGGCGACAAGCGAGATGAGGGCGAGGTTGATGATCGGCTACCTCTCCATTTCGCGGTACAGTTCTTCGAGATCGTAAATTGTCCATTGATCGACATCGATGACCGATGCCGCTCGAAACCGCAGCCACTTCCATTCCTGCTGGACATGTTTCAAAGCCGCTTCGACAGTCGCAAATTCCTCGCGTTTGATAGCCGCTGCACGATTGCCGGGTGCCGCGCCAGGAGTATCCAGGCTCCACGAAACGAGCACCGGACCGTAATTCGGCCGCCGCATCCGATATCGGCGCGCACTTAGCTCCTCGGGAGGCACTTGCAGGGTCGCCCCGAGCTTGCGATATGCAGCGTCACTGCCGGGCTTCCGCTCGGCTTCGATTTCGGCGAGGTAGCTGTTGCCTATTTTTGCTTCGACGGCCAGTGCGCGCTGCGACAAGCCTCGCTTTTCGCGCCACACCTTTAGCGGGTTTTCCCCATCAAGGAGGCGCAGCGCCTCGGTGCCGGTCAGATAGCTGTCCCGCTGGGTTTCCTTCCCAAACATTCGCTCTTTGGCGCGCCGCTCCGCGACAGCGGCGCGATCCTCCGCATCGTCAAGCGCAGCCAGCAATTCCAGCCAGTCCTCGCGGGCGATTGTGACGGTATCCTCGGTCTCGGTCAGGATTCTGACGGTACTCATCGATAGACCTCTCTGCGATGGGCAACTCGATCGAGGATTACGTGCTCATCCTCGATCGAAAAAACGGCTCGCCAATCACCCTGGCGCACCCGATAGGATCCGGTTGCCCCCGCTAAGGCGATGACGCCCGGATGCCGTTCTCCGGGCGCTGCTGCGATCCGTTCCAGCCGGCCCAGTAATCGCCTTGCGTCAGCTTGGGGCATTGCCGCCAGCTGCTTCAAGACTGCTGGCGGAATAAGCAACGTCATCAATTATGCTCGCTGATAGCGAGCGTAATTGTCAAGATCGTGGTGTCAAAACCACCGCGCCTTGTCGACCACATTCCGCAACGGCGTTCCGGCGACAAACCGGCGCGCATTGTCGAGCAGCACGTCGCGCCTGCGGTCGTCGAGATAGGGGCCGTGGCCGGCCGTGTGCGGCGTCAGCAGCACGTTCGGCGTCGTCCACAGCGGGTGCGACGCCGGCAGCGGCTCGAGCTCGTAGACGTCGAGCGCCGCGCCGGCGATCTCCTTCGCCTGCAGCGCCGCGACCAGATCGTCGAGCTTGGTCGTCATTCCGCGCCCAATATTGATGAAGAACGCCGAGCGCTTCATCCGCTGAAACCGCGCGCGATTGAAGAAGCCTTCGGTCTCGGGCGTATGCGGCACGGTGAGGATCACGAAATCGGCCTGCGGCAAGAGGCTGTCGAGCGCCGCGGCGCGGTGCAGCTCGGCGACGCCTGCGGGCTTGTCGGTGCGGCGCTCGTCGATGCCGACGATTTTGATCCCGAACCCGGCCGCGAGCCGCGCCGCCTCGGCGCCGATGCCGCCGACCCCGACGATCAGCGCCGTCGCCTCGGGCAGATGCACCACGTCGCCGCTCTCGCGCGGCTCCGGTTTCCACTCGCGCCGCAACTGCTGCGGCAAATAGATGTGCAGGCCGCGCGCGAAAGCGAGCACAAAGCTCATGATGTGCGCCGCGATGTGGTCGTTGTAGATCTCGCGGAAATTGGTGATCTGCACCGGGTGCGCGATCAGCTCGGGGTAGTAGTACCCGGCCGGCGGCGCCGCCTGCGGCGCCTGCAGCCAGCGCAGGTGATTAGCGCGCGGCAGCAGCTCCTGGGGGATCGTGCCAAAGGCGCCCTCGGCGAGCGCGATCGCCTGCTCGGCCCCCTCCCGCGTCTCCGGCACGATCACCTCGAGCTCGGGGCAGGCCTCGGCGACCGCCTGCGCCCACTCGCGCGTCTTCTCCGATTGCGGCGGCAGGAACAACATCGGGATCGGCATCTTTCACTCCTTGATGGGCGGGCAGTAACCACGAGACACGGAGAGTACGGAGAAGAGGAATATTTAACCGCGAAGAACGCGAAGGCTACGCAAAGGACGCGAAGCCGACTACCTGGCGCGAAGCGCCAAAACCTGCAATGAGCGAAAACTACAATGAGCCGGTGAGGCAGTGAGATTACCGTCGCTCAGAATCTCACTGCCTCATCGTCTCATTGTGAATTAATGGGTCGCGCTGCGCACGACCGAAGGATCCCTTCGCGACCTTTGCGTGGCCTTCGCGCCCTTTGCGGTAAACCGGCGTTTCTCCGTGCCCTACGCGTCTCCAGGGTGAATTTGACGCCAGCTTGCGTCCCGGCGCTCGCAATGACAACAACCACCCTGTAGCCTGCGCACCGCAAAAGCGGGGAGGGCGCGCGTGCCGCAGCTTGAGGGTAAGGTCGCCTGGGTCACCGGCGCCGGCAGCGGCATCGGCGAGGCGGCGGCGCTGATGCTGGCCGAGGAGGGCGCGGCGGTGGTGCTGACCGGCCGCCGGCGCGAGCCTTTGGAGGGCGTCGCCGCGCGCATTCAGCAGAAAGAAGGAGCCACCCATGTCCAGCCCGGCGACCTCACCGACCCCGCCGCCGTGCGCGCGATCGGCGATTACATCACCCGCGAGATCGGCCGGCTCGACATTCTCGTCAACAATGCCGGGATCAACATAAACGACCGGCACTGGGACAGGCTGACCCCGGAAAACGCCAAGCTGATGGTCGACGGCAACCTCGCCGCCGCGGCGCAATGCGTCACCGTCGCCCTGCCGCTGATGCGCCAGAACCGAGACGGGCTCATCGTCCACACCGCCTCGATGGCCGGCCGCTTTATCGGCGGCTTTCCCGGGCCGATGTACACCGCCGCGAAGCACGGCGTCGTGGCGATGAGCCACTCGATCAACATGCAGGAATGCATCAACGGCATCCGCTCCTGCGTGTTCCTGCCCGGCGAGGTGGCGACACCGATTCTCGACCGCCGGCCGAACCCGGTCGGCCCCGAGGTGCGCGCCCGCATGGTGCAGCCGGAAGATTGCGCCGATCTCATCCGCTACATCGCGCTGCTGCCGGCGCGGCTCTGCATGAACGAGGTCATGCTGAGCCCAACCCACAACCGCCGCTATGTCGCCGAGATCGAGAAATTGTCCTCGCTTTGAACGCCGACGGCGCCTGCGGCGCGGCTGCTTGACGTGCCCCGGTCGCGGGTGCCACTAACCCCCGCATTGTCGATATCACCATTGGGAACGCTGGAATGACCCATCTTACCCGTCGCGCCCTCGGCGTCGCGCTCGCGAGCGTTGCCGGGCCGCTCGCCCTGCCGCACATCCGCCGCGCCGGCGCCGCCGAGCCGCTGGTGATGCGCGTCTCGCTCGACACCGTGCCGTCGCACCCGCGCAACATCGCCTTTCACGACTTCCTTCCCAAGGTCGAAAAGGCCTCGGACGGCCGGATTCAGACCAAACTGTTCGAGAGCGGCTCGCTGTTTCCCGACCTGCAGGTGTCCAAGGCGCTGGTGCAGGGCCAGGTCGAGATGGTGTGCCCCGGCACCTGGACGATCACCGGCTTTGTCCCCGACGCCGATTTCTCGCAGCTTCCGGCTTTTTACGGCCAGCCGGTCGACATCGTGCACAAGGCGACCGACGGGTCGGCCGCGAAATTCGTCAACCAGAAGATCGCCGAGAAGCTCGGCGTCCAGGTGCTCGGCGCCTGGTTCGACCTCGGCTTCAACAATTGGTTCTCGACCAAGAAGCCGCTCGGTTCACTCGCAGACCTCAAGGACATGAAACTGCGCAGCCCCGGCGGCGTGCTCAATTCCTGGCGCATCCGCTTCTTCGGCGGCATCCCCAATGTCACCGCTTGGCCCGATGTGCCGCTGGCGATGTCGCAGGGCACCTTCGACGGCCTCATCAGCACCAACGAGAGCGCCTACACCGCCAAGCTCTATGATTCCGGCCTGCGCCATTCGATCCAGGACCATCAGGGCATGGGTCTCTACGTGCCGATGGTCAACAAGGATTTTTGGGGCAAGCTCGATCCGAAACTGCGGGAAGCCATCGCCAAGCTGTGGGCCGAGAACCTTCCGGCCTATCGCGTCAACACCGCGAAGGCGCAGCAGAGCGGCCGCGACGACCTGGCGAAAGCCGGCGTCACCATGGTCGATATCGAGAAAGCCGAGGCTGACAAAGTGCGCGAAAAGATGCTGGCCGAGCAGGACAAGGTGGCGGCCGACGCGCATATGTCCCCGGAGCTGATAAAGCTGGTCATGGCGGATGTCGGCGCCTGAGGCGCCACGGCCCCTAGGTCTCGCGGGGCCGGGGCTGCGGGTTTTCGCCCGGGTCTCCTCGGTCTGGGATTGGGTCGAGCGCACCCTTGTCGGCATTCTCGGCGCCTTCGCGATGGCGATCGCCGCGATCCAGGTGTTCGGCCGCTACATCGCGCCGAGCGCGGCGATCACCTGGGCCGAGGAGGTGATCGTCTACATCGCGGTGTGGGCGGTTATGATCATCGCCAGCCAACTCGTCCGCACTGATGGAATGGTGCGTCCGGACCTGGTGCTGCGCCTCCTGCGGCCGGGCGTGCAGCGCTGGGTCGAGATGTTCAACTGCCTCGTCGCGATGGCCTTTACCTTCGGCATGCTGTGGTACGGCTGGACGGTGGTCGCGACCGCCTTGCTGCTCGACCAGCGCAGTTCGTCGGACCTGCAATTCCCGCTGTGGATCTACTACCTGGCGTTGCCGGCGGGCGGCGCTTTGATGCTCGGCCGCTATGCGATCCGCCTTGTCCGCTACGCCTGTTTCTTCGATCCGCAAACGATGACGGCCGGACGCCTGCCGGCGCACGAGGCGCCGGCCGCGCTCGCACAGCCAATCAAATAAGCCGCCCGCCCTCGATTACGCAAATGGGGACCGTCGGCTTCCTGTTGCTGTTCTTCGGCCTGCTCGCCTGCGGCATGCCGATCTTCCTGGTGCTCGGCGCCTGCGCCGCGGTGCTCTATTTGGTCTCGGGCCAGCCGATTGTCGGCCTCGCCCAGAACATGATCGACCAGCTCAACTCGACGACCCTGATGGCGTTGCCGCTCTTCGTCATGGCGGCCGCCTTTATGCGCCGCGGCGGGGTGGCGAAGGCGCTGGTCGATTTGTGCATCGCCTGGCTCGGCGGCATCAAGGGGTCGCTCGGCCTTGTCGCGGTCGTCTCGTGCGCGCTGTTCGCGGCGATTTCCGGCTCGTCGGTCGCGACCGCGCTGGCGATGGGGACAATCCTCTTGCCGGCGATGCTGGAGCGCGGCTATCCGCGCTCGTTCGCGCTCGGTGTGCTGGGCGCCTCGGGCACCATCGGCGTCGTGATCCCGCCCTCGCTGGCGCTCATCCTTTACGGCATCGTCACCGAGCAGTCGGTGCCGCGGCTGTTCCTCGCCGGGATACTGCCGGGCCTTTTGCAGGCCGCCGCGTTCTTTCTCTGGGTGCTCTATTACGCGCGGCGCAAGAATTTTCCGGCCGAACCGCCGATGGCGATGCGCGTGCGCTGGCGCGTCACCTGGCGGGCAATGCCGGCAATGGCGGTGCCGACCGTGGTGCTCGGCGGCATCTACGGCGGGTTCATGACGGTGACGGAATCGGCGGCGATGGCGGCGGTGACTTCGCTGTTCGTCACGCTGGTCTTCTACCGCGGCTTCCGTTGGACGCGGGTGCTCGACGTCATCGCCGAGGCCATCGCCTCCGCCGGCGTCATCATGCTGATCATCGCCACCGCATTGGTCTTCGGCCATTGGATGACCGGCTCCGGCGTGCCCGCGCAACTCGTGCAATACGCCGCCAGGCAGAACTTCAGCACCTGGCAGTTTCTCATGGTGATGAACATCCTGCTCTTGATCATCGGCTGCTTCCTCGAAGTCGTCGGCACCCTGCTGCTGGTGATGCCGATCCTCGCGCCGGTGCTGATCCCGCTCGGGGTCAACCCGGTGCATTTCGGCATCATCTTCACCCACAACATGGAAGTGGGGCTGGTGCACCCGCCGGTCGGCCTCAACCTCTACGTACTGTCGACCATCTCCGACGCGCCGATCGGCGAGGTGATCCGCGGCATCCTGCCGTTCCTGGTGATCCTGCTGCTGGTGCTGGGCCTCATCACCTATTGGCCTGCCTTGACGATGTGGCTCCCCGATCTGGTGTTCGGCAAGTGAGCCGCGCTAACCTCTGACGACAACCCCTCAATCGAAAAATCCGACGGAGCGATGAGCTATGGCCCAATCCGCGCAACCCAACCGCAAGAAGATCATGGCGCCGGCGACGATGTCGAAAGCCGGCTGGGCGCTGATCGAGGCGCGCGACGACCTCGAAGGCGTCGAGTTCCAGCCCAACCTGCCGACGCCCGAGTTCCGCCGGCTGCTGGAGGATGTGAGCGGCATCTGTCTCGGCATCACCCCGTTCAGCGATCCCGAACTCGACGCCGCGCCGCAGATTCAGGTCGTCTCGCGCATCGGCGTCGGCTATGACGCGGTCGATGTCCCGGCGCTGACGCGCCGTAAAGTGCCGCTGATGATCGGCGGCACCGCCAATTCGGTGAGCGTGGCCGAAGCCGGGGTCTTCCTCACCATGTCGCTCGCGCGCAAGGGCGCGACGATGGACCGGATGGTCAAGGAAGGCCGCTGGCACGACCGCTACAAGGACATGCCGGTCGATCTCTACGGCAAGACCGTTCTCATCATCGGCTTCGGCAAGATCGGCACGCGCTCGGCGAAGCGCTTCGCGGCGATGGAGACCAACGTCTTGGTCTACGATACCTACGTCTATTCCGAGACGATCCGCGGCATGGGCTACGAGCCGGTGGAGGACCTCGACGCCGCGGTCGCGCGCGCCGATTTCATCACCATCCATTGCCCGAAGACGCCCGAGACCACCGGCATGTTCAACGCCGCGCGCCTCGCCAAGATGAAGCGCACCGCGTTCCTGGTGAACACCGCCCGCGGCGGCATCGTCGACGAAAAGGCGCTCTACGACGCGCTCAAGGCCAACAAGATCGCCGGCGCCGCGCTCGACGTCTTTGTCGAGGAGCCGACCCCGCGGGACAACCCGCTCCTCACCCTGCCCAACTTCATCGCCGCCCCGCATGTCGCCGGCGTCACCCGCGAGGCGGTCGACCGCATGGCGGTCGTCGCGGTGCAGAACATCATCAGCGTCATCGACGGCAAGCCGATCAGGGACAACGTGGTAAATAGGGAAGTGCTGGGCTAGCGGCGGGCGGCGCCGCTCGGCTAGAGCTGCACCACGCCGGTGTCGTCGAGGTCGTCCTCGATCTGGCGCAGCGCGGTCTCCGCGGCCCAATCCTCGATCTCGCCGCTTTTGCTTGCCCTGCGGCCGGCCACCACCGCGGCCGAAAAGCGCTCGCACGCCGCTTCGGCGTCGCGCGCGTCGCCCGCGGTCGCCGCGAGCACGGTTTTCATTTTCTCGGCGGCGACGTCGAGCCGCTCATTGGTCACCTCGCCGTTGCACGAGGCGGCGCCGAGGACGATGCCAAAGGTGCGCGCCATCATTTCTGCGTCGGTGGGAAAAAACTCGGCCATCGCTAATCTCCGCCGCCCCAGCAATCTCGGCGCAGGGCGGAATGCTGATACCAAAAGCGGCCCTCGGCCGCGGTCTGTCTGCTGATCCAACGGCCGGGACGGCGGCAGGGTTCCGCTGGGGTCGCGGCGAAGGTGACCTCGCTACTTGACTTCGCCCCTCCGAACTGGCGGGATCGCCTTCTGAATTTGACCCGAGGAGGACCCTATGGCGCGCCCGAATGGAGTGCGGGAACTGTGGCAGGCGGGCAAGCCCGTCATCAATAGCTGGCTCGGCATCCCATCGAGCTTCTCGGCCGAGGTCATGGGCCATGCCGGCTGGGATTCGCTGGTGGTCGACATGCAGCACGGCATGATCGAGTACCAGACGATGGTGACGATGCTGCAGGGCATCTCGTGCACCGACACGGTGCCGCTGGTGCGGGTGCCGTGGAACGACCCGGCGCACATCCAGAAGGCGCTCGACGCCGGCGCCTACGGCATCATCTGCCCGATGATCAACAACCGCGCCGAGGCCGAGAAATTCGTCTCCTCGATGCGCTACGCGCCGATCGGCAGCCGCAGCTCGGGGCCGATCCGCGCCTCGCTCTACGGCGGCGCCGACTACCACGCCAAGGCCAACGACATCGTCGTCGCCTTCGGCATGATCGAGACGGTCGAGGCCATGGAGAACCTCGACGCCATTCTCTCGACCCCGGGCCTCGATGCGATCTATGTCGGCCCGAGCGACCTGTCGATCTCGATGGGTTACAACCCGGGCGGCGACAAGCCCGACGAGTGGATGATGACGGCGCTGAAAAAAATCGTCGACGCCTGCAAGCGGCACAAGGTGCAGCCCGGCCTCCATTGCGGCGCCCCCGCCTATGCGCTGAAGGCGATCGGCATGGGCTTCACCTTTGTCACCGTCGGCGGCGACACCCGCTTCGTGACGATGGGCGCCGCCGCCGCGGTGCAGGAAATGCGAACCGGCGCCGCCGCCAAGCCCGGCGCCGGCGCCAGCAGCTCCAGCCCGTACTGACCGCGATAGCCCCCACCCCGACCCTCCCCCGCTTGCGGGGGAGGGAGCGCGACACAGCGATAGCATTCTCCCTCCCCCGCAAGCGGGGGAGGGTC
>Ga0209483_1002308_pt1 | contig 13483 bp, 6 predicted proteins | sample NGEPerA_FD_184508 | JGI IMG/M metagenome (GOLD analysis project Ga0209483, IMG submission 184508) | Arctic peat soil microbial communities from the Barrow Environmental Observatory site, Barrow, Alaska, USA - NGEE PermafrostL2-A... | ecosystem: Environmental > Terrestrial > Soil > Wetlands > Peat... | reverse complement strand
TTACGTCGCTGCTTTTCTTGCTTCTGCCGCAGCCGGGGCGAGCGTGCCGTCTCGAGAAGCGGCCAGCCTCCAGTATGCCAATCTGCCGATCAGTTTCGAGGTGAATGCCGGGCAGGCGGATTCTGCCGTGAAATTCCTGGCTCGCGGGCATTATGGGAGCCTTTTGCTAACGCCCGGCGATGCATGGCTGACCCTTCAACACCCCGCCGGCGCCAATCCATCGGGCGTCTTGCGCTTGAAACTCGCCGGCGCAAATTCCAATCCCACCCTGGAGGGGATGGACAAGCTGCCGGGCACAGCCAATTATTTCACGGGGACTGATTCGAGCCTCTGGCGCACCAACGTGGGAACTTTTGCGAGAGTCAAATATCACGACGTTTATCCAGGAGTGGATTTGATCTATTACGGGAACCAGCAAAAGCTGGAGTACGACCTGGTCGTTCAGCCGGGCGCGGATCCAGGGGCGGTCAGGCTGGAATTTGGCGGGGCGGAGAAAATCACGCTCGAGGCCGGTGGCGATCTGCTGTTGCAACTGAAGGGTGAGACGATTCGGCAGCACAAACCGATTGTTTATCAGGAAATCGGTGGCGAGCGAAAAATGCTTTCCGGCGAATATGTTCTGCGTCAGGGCATGCAAGTGGGTTTCCAACTGGCCGAATACGATAAAACCCAATCGTTGATCATTGACCCGGTGCTGGCTTACTCTGCCACTTTCGGCGGGAGCGGCATCAATCAGGCCTTGGGCGTGGCGGCGGGAGGTGACGGCAGCATTTATATCACGGGCAACACCACTTCGCGGACTTTCCCAGGGGTGAACGCATTCCAAACCAACTTTCTTGGCAACCTGGATGCCTTCGTGATGAAGATCGGCACCAACGGCGCAGTCGCCTATGCCACCTACCTGGGCGGCGGGCCGGCCAACACCTTGAATAACGCCAGTTACGGCCAAGGCATTGCCGTGGATGGCGCGGGCGATGCGTTTGTGACCGGCTACACGCAAGTGACAAATTTCCCGACCCAGAACCCGTTGCAGGGGACCATCGGCGGAAGCTTTGACGCTTTTGTGACAGAACTCAACCCAACCGGCAGCGGGCTGGTCTTTTCCACGTATCTTGGCGGCAGCGGATTTGACGCGGCGAATGGCATTGCCCTTGATGGCGAGGGAAATGTCATCATCACAGGCCACACCCAGTCCGCGAATTTCCCGACTCACAACGCCGCCCAACCAGCCTATGGCGGTGGCGGGGATGCCTTTGTCACCAAGCTTAACACAAACGGGAGCGCCTTGGTTTATTCGACTTTCCTGGGGGGTGCGGACTCGGAGGACGACGTCTCGAAGAGCCAGAACACCGTTCTAATTTTCGCCCAGAATAACGTGGGTGGCGCGGTCGCGGCGGACCTCGAAGGCAATGCCTACGTCACTGGTTGGACTTATTCGAGCAATTTTCCGGTCATGAACGCCTTCCAAAGAACTAATATAGTGTACGGCCAAGGCTTTTACGCCAATGCGTTCGTCACCAGGTACGATGCCAGCGGCAATATCAGGAGTTCGACTTACTTCGGCTCTCAATTCGGCGCCTTTGGCCGCGCCATTGGCGTTGATTTCAATGGCAATGTTTACTTCGCCGGCTCGAGCTACGGCGGGGGATTGCCCACGACCAACGCTGCGCAACCTGTCTATGGCGGAAATGGCGCTGCCACTATAGGGGACGGCTTTGTGGCGGCATTTGACGCCACTGGAACGAATCTGCTCTATTGCACGTATCTCGGCGGGGGCGGCGATGACCAGGTCAATGGCATCGCCGTCAGGGACGACGGAGCGGTGGCGGTCACCGGCTTCACCGATTCGCCCAATTTTCCTCTGCTCAATGCAGTTCAGACCAATGGCTACCAAGGGTTTTTCAATTCCCCGGACGCGGCTGGCCATTGGAGTTTGAGCAACTCCGGCCTGCTCAGCGCCAGCATCTGGTCCGTCCAAATTGATCCCGCCCATCCCTCCACCCTTTATGCGCTGACCTCGACGGGCTGTTTCAAAAGCACGGACGGCGGGGCCCATTGGCTTTTAGCCAACAGCGGCATTTCCCTTCTGTTCGGGAATTCAGACCCGTCAGAGGCCGGCATGCTGGCGATTGACCCGGTTCACCCGAGCACCCTCTACGCCTGTGGCTTCGCCGGCATCTACAAGACAACCAATGGCGCGGCGAACTGGACGCTTTCCAGCATCCCGGGCGCTTATGGGCTTCAAACCGTCGTCGTCGATTCGATGACGCCGACGACGCTTTACGCGGGCGATTCCTCGCTTGGTGTCTTGAAAAGCCTGGACGCCGGAAATAGCTGGAACACGATGACCAACGGCTTGAATAATTTCTCCATTAATTCGCTCCTGGTTGATCCGCAAAACTCGGCCAGCGTTTACGCCGGTGTCAACAATTCGGCCGGCGTCAGCCTCTTCAAAAGTATCAATGGCGGCGCGAATTGGACAGTGCTCGGAGGAGGATTGCCCAACGGCCCCATTGCGTTTCTGGCCTTCAACCCCGCCGCCTCCTCGACCGTTTACGCCATCGTCAATACAGTGGCCGGGCCGGTTCTCTGCGTAAGCTCCAATGCAGGCGCGATTTGGACGGAGACATTTTCCGCCTCGGGCTTCAAGTTGACCGCGCTTGCCGTTGGACCGGGCTCCGGTTCGTCCGCAAGCCCCGCCATAACCATCGCTCAGTCAGGCAGCGATGACGTTCTGTCATGGCCCGCTTCCTTCACCAATTTCACCCCGCAATTCGCCCCTTCGCTCCAGCCGGCCACTTGGACCAACCTCAGCCAGTCCGCGGGGGTTGCCAATGGCAGCAATGTCATCACCAATCGTCCCTCAGGGGCGCAAGGCTATTACCGGCTGGCGGGGACCAACAATACACCCTCGTCGCAGTCGTTATACTTGGGCACCGACGCGGCCAGTGGGGTGGGCATTTACAAGAGCACGGACGCCGGAAACTCGTGGAACGTCGCCGGGCCGTTCGCGGGCGACACCATTAGCGTGCTGACCGTCAACCCCGCCAGCCCGGGCGTGGTCTATGCCGCGCTCAATGGCGGACGCGATGCCTTTCTATCCTCCTACGCGACGAACGGCCAGCTTTTTTCCTCGACCTATCTGGGTGGGAGCGGAGCAGATCAAGGCAATGGCGTGGCGCTGCTGAAGGACAGCGATGTTGCGGTGACCGGCAGCAGCTTCTCCAGCGACTTTCCAATTGTCGCTTCAAACTTGCGCGAGCATCCCTTGTCAGGGAGCACCACGCCGGCCACTACAGGCGTCGCCGATTTCGTGACCGTGATGTCCTATGTGGAGCCCTGCAAGACTGATGGAAGTTTCGAGAGAACGTTTCACGTCGGCGAAGTCATAAGCGATTGGCCTTTGGGATATTACGCGGATATCCTTCCTGACGATAGTCAATTGCCGGCCGGCCTGCATGTGAATGCGACCGCTATACACAATCCACAACTCGTAGGAACGGCTGGAGGATCTAACAATATGACGGGAACGTGGACGTTTACAGTTACCTATTTTGGTGAGGTACCTTGTCCAGATTATAGCATCGTTTACACCGTCCACATTGTCTCTCCCTGAGGAGTGACCGCGCCAGCTTCAAACGTGGAAAATACGACCGGCTCCGAATCGAGCGACCTCCATGTCTCGCGCCGGCGGATTGGTTCCTTCGTGGCGGTCGTGCTCCCAGTCTTGCTGGCGGCAACCTGGTTTGTCTGCGCGACGTGGAATCACTTCTGGAAACGCCCGGCGACAACGCCTTGGGAAATCATTCCGTCTGTCCTGACTGTGCTGTTTATTGTCACGACGTTTTTGAGGATGCGCCACTCAAACCTCGGGCTGCGGCTGGCTTATCGTGTCTCGGCCATCTGGCTGGGCGTCTTGAACTTCAGTTTTTTCGCGTCGTGCGCCGCGTGGATTTTTTCCGGGGCGACGGCGCTTGTGTCGATTCACGTTCCGCCAAAAACCATCGCGTTGCTTTTTTTTGGCGGCGCGATTCTGGCGAGTTTTTACGGCTGGCTCAACGCTTCCTGGCTGCGGGTGACGCGCGTAACGGTGAAGCTGGCCAATTTGCCCGAAGCCTGGAGCGGCGTCAGCGTGGCGCTGGTGACGGATTTGCACCTGGGCAATTTCCGCAGCGCTGGTTTCGCGGGCCGCGTCGTGGCCAAACTTCAAGGACTGAGCCCCCAAGCCATCTTGATCAGCGGCGATTTGTATGATGGATCCAAGGTGGACTGCGACGCGCTCATTGCGCCATGGAGGAGAATTTCAGCACTCGAGGGAATTTATTTTGTGACCGGCAACCACGAGGAGTTCACAGATCGCGCGAAATTCTTGAAGGCCGTCGAGCGCGCCGGCATCCGCGTTCTGAATAATGAAAAGGTCGAGCGCAACGGAATGCAAATTGTCGGGGTGCATGATGCGGAAACGCAGAATCCCGAGGTTTTCCGCGCCCTCTTGCAGCGCGCGGCGTTGGACCGCCATCACCCAAGTATTTTACTGGCCCATCAACCCACCAATCTTTCGATTGCCGAGGCTGAAGGCGTTTCCTTGCAGGTTTCCGGCCATACCCACGGCGGCCAATTCTGGCCGTGGACGTGGGTCGCGGCGCGGGTTCACGGGCGATTTAACCATGGGCTGAACCGGCTCGGCAAAATGCAGGTTTGCACCAGCTATGGGGTTGGGACATGGGGCGCGCCGATGCGGCTCGGCACTGGCGCCGAGATTGTTTTGATTCGCCTTGAATCTGCCGCATCATAGAAGCGCATGGTTAAAAAATCAGTTGAACCGATGAATGGCCGCGATACCTCTTTGGTGAATCATCATCGGCTTTGGATGCCATTTTCTATTGGGGTTCTGGCGTTTGCCGCGATTGTCCTCGTTCGCCTCAAACCGGAACTGGAGTATAATTTTGCAAGTTGGTTTATCGCCGCGATCGTGTTGCTCGCCATCCTGTTGGAGTTGGTTTGGTTTCTGTTCCTGAGCCGTTTCAAATGGCGGCTGCGCTTGATTGCCTTCGGAATTTTGGCGCTTTCGATCTTCGGCTTGACACGCACACTGCGGGTAGATGGAACGGTCAGCGGCAACGGTCTGCCCAAGCTGGCCTGGCGCTGGACGGCGGCCCGCGCGCCGCTTCCCAGTGCGTTACCGCTCGCGCTCGGCGCGTCTTCGAGGGCGGCGCCGGAATCAACGTCCGACTCGCCCCAGTTCTTTGGCCCCCACCGCGATGGCATCGTTACGAATGCGGGGCTGTCCCATGATTGGAAAACGACGCCACCCAAACAGCTTTGGCGTCAACCCATTGGCGCGGGATGGTCGGCCTTCGCGGTGGTGGGCGGACGCGCCTACACTCAGGAGCAGCGGGGCGAGGCCGAGTGCGTCACCTGCTACGATTTGCTGACGGGACGATTAATTTGGACCCACTCCAACGCGGTTCACTTCAGCCAGTGGCAGAGCGGCGACGGACCGCACGCGACCCCGTCCGTCTTTCAGGGCAAAGTATTCACCATGGGGGCGGCGGGCATGCTCAATTGCCTGGAGGCCGAGACGGGTCAGCAACTTTGGTCGCGCAACGTGCTGGCGGAAAACAATCTGCCCAATCTCACCTGGGGGACGAGTGATTCGCCATTGGTTTTCGACGATACGGTGGTCGTCACTGGCGGCCAGACCAATGGCCCAACCGTGCTGGCTTACCGGCGGGCGGATGGCAAACCCCTGTGGCGCGCCGGAACCGCCCGCGCGAGTTACGCCTCGCCGATCCTCACCACGCTTGCGGGCCGGCGGATGGTGCTTTCCTGCAACGCCGCCTCCCTCACCGCGCACGATCCGGCGACCGGCGAAACTCTCCTCGATTACCCATGGACAACCGACAAATGGCCCAAAGCCTCGCAACCGGTGGTGATCGATGGCCAACGGGTCTTTCTTTCGGCCGGATACGGTTCCGGCTGCATGTTATTGGAAGTCAAAGCCGGCGCCGATCAAAAGCTCGCCGCCACGCCACTTTGGCAAAACATGCGCATGAAAACCCAATTCAACAGCGCGGCGGCTTGGAACGGCTTCCTCTACGGTCTGGATGACGGTCTGCTGGCCTGCGTCGAAATCTCCACTGGCGAACGCAAATGGAAAGACGGCCGCTACGGTTCCGGGCAGACGCTTTTGGTCGATGACCTCATCCTCATTCAAAGCGAGCAAGGGGACGTCGCCCTCGCGGAGGCCAAGCCCGACAGTTTCAATGAACTGGGACGCATCGCCGCGCTGCACAACAAAACGTGGAATCAGCCGACTCTTGCCGGGCGCTACCTTCTGGTGCGCAACAATGAGGAAGCCGTGTGCTACGAACTGCCGGTCCAGAAAAAGGAAAGCAGTCTTGCCGCCCTGAGACTGCGACTGCTACCGTTCGGGCCGGATGCCAGCAAATTTTGACGATGCCTTTGCCCGGGGGATGAAGACAATCGCCTTGCTGGGCTTGCTACTGGTGTGCTCTCATCGAATATGACTGCGAGGGCCACCGTTCGAATCGCGATTCTGGCTTTGTTGGCCGTTGCTTTGCTATGGACCGTCAATCGCCACCAGCGGGAACCCGTTTCCCGTAATCGGCCGTTAAGCTATTGGATGGGACGCCTCGACAATCGCTCGGATAGCACCGCCCGGACGGCCATCAAAGAAATGGGCGCGAATGCCCTGCCCGAATTGAGGGGAGTCTTGCAGCGCGACGATTCACCCTTGCGAAAACACATCGCGGCGTGGCTGTCCGGTCACCCATGGTTGAAAGCGAAGCTAAACCTGCGTCCCGCAGCGGAAGTGCGGCGCGCTCACGCGCTCGACGCTGTTACTTGCCTTGGGCCGGATGCCAAACCCGCATTGCCGGGTATTCTCCCCTTTGTGACGAACCAAAGTTCCCAACTCAGGATCAGGGCGCTCTTTGCCTTAAAGTCTATCGGTCCCGATCTACAGCGGGTCAGGCCCGTTGTGCCAAGCTTGATTCAAGCGCTGGGCGGCGGCGAATGGACAATGCGCGTCGCCGCCTTGGGCGCACTGGAGGCCTTAAAACCGCCGCCACCGGAAGCTGTTCCCGCCGTTTTGAAGCTCGCCAATGATTCCAACGAAATGGTTCGGGCGGGCGCCATCCATTATTTGGTCGCGCAAACGAATGCCATTGTCATTCCGCTTCTTGACAAACAATTGCATGACCAGGATAGCTATACGATCACCGCAGCGGCCTCCCAAATCGGAGTGTTTGGCGCCGCGGCCTCCGCCTCCGCCCCACGCTTGAGGCAATTGCTCGATAACCCGGTGCTCACCGTTCGCCAGGCCGCCAGCAACGCGTTGCTTGGCATAACCGGCCAAATAGATTTTCGTTCCGCGCCGAAAGAAAAGGCGGCGCTCGAATTCAATTTTCAAGGGACGCCGTTTGACAGCGTTCTCAGCGTCTATGAAAGCCTGGCCGGCAAAAAAGTGACGATGAAAGCCGCGCCAAATCCCTCCTACGCGTTGCTGCGCGTCCTGACCGTTCACCCGCTGACTACGAACGAAGCCTTGCAACTTCTGGACGAAGTGTTGAAGGAACAAGCCGGATTGGTCGTTGTTCACGGGCAAGACGGTTCGCTCACCGCCCTGGCCAAACCGTAGAACCTTGGCTTGGGGTACCCGCACGCGCTTGTGGCTGTCCGCTTTGGTCGTTATCACTCCAGGATTACCTCGCGGACGCGGGGAATTTTCAATACTTTCCAATTTTCCAATACGGGAAGCAGCAGGGAACGGAAAAACAAAGTCACCTCCTCGTTGACTGCTTCGAGTTTTTTGCCATGCTGCCCACATGCGCAAGACCGCCAAAGCAGACACAAAAATTAAATTGCCGCCAGCCCACGATTGGCGCACAACCGATGCCGACGAAGTCAACAAACGCCGCCAGCGCGCCTGCGAAGAATCTTTTGTCATCACCAACACCGATGCGCGACATCCCCTCTTCTCCAATTTCCGGGTCAAGTCCGCCAGCGGCCTGACCTACTCGGTGGAGATTCGCCAACTGGACGGCCAACACTCCGTCTGTGACTGCGTGGATTTCCGCACGAACGGCCTCGCGCTCTGCAAACATACTGAAGCGGTCCTGCTGCTGCTTCAAGCGCGCCATAGCAAGCTTTTCAAAATGGCGCAAATGACAGGGTCGGATCGCATCGAAGTAACGCTTGATCCGGCGGCGGATACTTTGCGCGTGCTAAATGGCCAAGGCAAACTGCCGCAGGCGGTCAGCCAGTGGTTTGACACCGAGGGCCGGTTACTGGACGCCTCGCCCGAAGCCGCGCTGGACGCGCTGCGCCGGTTGCGCGAGGCTGATTTCCCGCAACTCCGCCTTTCCCAGGAAATTGAGCCGTGGCTCGAAAACCGCCGCCGCGTCGCCGAACGCCGCCGGCTCCGGCACGAGTACGAACTCAAAGTGCAGAGCGGCGAATGGCCATCCCATGAAACGACCGTGCCGCTGTTTCCCTACCAACGCGAAGGGATGCTGCATTTAGCCTTTACCGAACGCGCGTTGCTGGCCGACGAAATGGGCTTGGGCAAGACCATCCAGGCCATCGCCGCCTGCGCGCTTTTGCATCGCCTCGGCCAGGCGCGCCGGGTGCTGGTGGTCACCCCCGCCTCGCTCAAAACGGAATGGGAGGAACAGATTCGGAAGTTTACCACCTTGAATTACCAGATTGTCTTTGGCGGCAAGGTTCGTCGTCTCAAGGCTTATGACCAGAGTTCCGCCACGCCATTTTTCACCATCGTCAACTACGAGCAGATGGTGGCCGACACGCCGGAGGTGAACGCGCGGCTTGCGCCGGACGTTGTGGTGCTGGATGAAGCCCAGCGCATCAAAAACTGGAGCACCAAGACCGCCCAGGCCATAAAACGCCTGCGCAGCCGTTACGCCTTCGTCCTTACCGGCACGCCCATCGAGAACCGCATTGACGAGCTGCATTCGCTGATGGACTTCCTCAATCCCGCCGTGCTGGGCCCGCTCTTTCGCTTCAACCGGGACTTTTACGAACTCGATGAACGCGGGCGTCCCATCGGCTGCCGCAACCTGGACTTGCTGCACGAACGCATCAAGCCCTTCATGCTGCGCCGCCGCAAGGTGGACGTGGAAACCGAACTGCCCGAGCGCACGGACCACAACCACTTCGTTCCGCTTCATGATTTGCAGAAACAAAATTATGCCGTCCACGAGCAGCAGGTGATGAGGCTCGTCAACATCGCGTTGCGCCGCCCGCTCACGAAACAGGAACAGGAAAAACTTCAGCGTGAACTGGCCATGATGCGCATGATTTGTGACACCAATTATATCCTTGATCCGGCCGATCGCACCTGCCCGAAACTGGGCGAATTGGGAAAACTCCTGGAAGAGTGCGGGGAAAACGACGCCAAGGTCATCGTCTTCTCCGAGTGGGAGAGGATGCTGGAACTCGTGCGCGATCTTTGCCGGCAGCATGATCTTGGCCACGCCTGGCACACGGGCAGCGTCCCGCAACAGCGCCGTCGCGCCGAAATTAATTCCTTCAAGGATGACCCGGGTTGCCGTGTCTTCCTCAGCACCGATTGCGGGGCAACAGGCCTCAATCTTCAGAACGCCAGCGTTGTCATCAATTGCGACCTGCCGTGGAATCCCGCCAAATTGGAACAGCGCATCGCCCGCGCCTGGCGCAAACACCAGACCCGCCCGGTCACCGTGTTCAATCTGATTTCCGAAAACACCATCGAACACCGCATGTTGGAAACGCTGGCCCTTAAACAATCCGTAGCGATGAGCGTGCTCGACAAGCCGGGCGAGGTGAAAGAAATCAAGTTTCGAAGCGGTCGGCAGGCCTTTGTCGAGCGGCTGCAACAACTGGTCACTCCCGCAACATTGCCTCCGGGCCATCCGGAAGCAGGAACGGCCTCTTCCACTGAACAAAAGAAGAAATTACCGGCAGATCCGGCGATTGCTTTTGCCCAACTCGCCTCCGAACGCATCAATGGCGCGCTTGTCCGCTGTGAAGAACGCTACCCCCAAACCGGCCCGCACTCCGTGCTGGTTGTCGTGGTCGAACGTGATCCCGCCCAATTTAGCGAAAAATTGAAATCACTGCACGCCGAAGTCTGCGGGCCGGGCAAAACAGACCCGCTCGTTCCCATGCAATTAGAAGTGATTGACCGCGCCACGGACGAAGCCATTCAGCGCTTGATCGCCGCCGGACTTCTCAGCAAGACCACGCGCGCCACCCGCCCGTTGTTCCCGGTGCCAGACAGCGCCGGGTCCGCCCCCTTGTCCGCCGCAGAACTGGCCAAGGCAAAAACCCTTCGCGAACGCGCCGCCCGCCAACTCAAAATGGCCCGCATCCTTGGCGGAGGCGGGTTCAGTGAGGAGGCGCGGCCGGCTTTGCTCGAGGCCATGCTTGGCTTTGCCTGTGCGCTGGCCGTGGAACACCGCTTGTCCGAACCGTCCGAATTAAAATACGCTTTGCAGCCGCCTCTTTCCAATTGTTGGGCGAGCGCATTGCCAATTCTCCAGCCCTATCTTCACGAAACTGCCGCCGACTGGAAACCTGTGGCAGAGTGTCTAGGCGCCTTGTAAGATTGGAGATTCAAAACCGAAACCCCTTGTTACACGTAAATCTCCGTTTTGCGCCGAGGGCCAGTTCTCGACTTGCAGTTGACTTGCTAGACGTCACGAATTCAATATGCTCTTTCAAGTGCGCTCTTTCGCCCCCGTACCTCAAATGGATAGAGGAGCGGTTTCCTAAACCGAACAACGTCAAGCATAATAATTTGACAAAACCCCAATAAAATCCCATGTTTTCAATGGTTTTATCACTTTCTGATTTTCGGCTCTGTACAGTATAATTACACTTTTTATACGGCTTTTTTGTCGGCAAATGTCGGCAACTTTTGATCAAGAAAAACCGTTGCTCATTCGATTCTGGTGGACAAACCCTTGATTTTCACTCATGCTTTCCCGTTCCCGTTGAAGCGCGAACACGCCATCGTAACGCCGGGTAGTTCCCGGCTGGCGTTTCAAAACGAACACTCTGCGTCGCTCGGATACCTTTGGGGGTCACTTCCCAAGGGGATAAAGTTTCAGCTTTCCGGGCGCCCGCGTGAAGATAAAAAACCATGAATCCGAAAAACGATCATATCCTTGCTGGCAATTCGCCTTGATTCGGCGGCCTATTGCTGTTGACAACGGGCGGTTTTGAATCGCAGGATGGCCGCCGCTCCACAGTTTATGCGGAATTTTATCACTGCCTTGATTGCTTTTCTGGTTGCATCTGCCACGGCGCAAGAGAAATTGCCGTTTCATCCCTATCGCAAAATCGACGGCAAATATTTCGATTTGAGTGCGCGATATTCCTGGATGCATTCCACGAGCGCCGCGTATCAAAATTACCAATCACCAGGCATCATAAATTCAGCGCAGAGATCGGGCGCCTACGTCTATTCGCCGCCCGCGCCGAAGGTCGTCATTCCGCAACCAGCAAAGGAATGGATTGGTGGAGACCGCGTGTACGGAGTGGTTCAAGTCGTCACTAATGGATTGCTGGTGAGCGCAATGCGCTACGCAAATGGAGGTGAACAGATTGGCGATCCTTTTTTTCTGACGAATTATCCGGCGCAGTCTGCCGCGGTCGAAAATCAAATAATTTCCTTTCTTGCGCTGCAAACCGGAACCTATACCTACGTCGATACCGCAGGCGCAAGTCGCACGGTTGCGCTCTATGATTACGGCGTTCCTGTTTCGCGAGATGAGATTATGGCCGTGCTCCATCCGCCGTTGACCGCAGAACAAAAAGCGGAGCAAGCACAACAGGCACTGGCCAAGCGTGACGGCATCAAGCGCAAGGTGATTGGCTATTACACCAAGCAGGCCGAGTCCGGCGACGGATACTCTCAACTGCGACTTGGGCAAATGTATCTGCGCGGGGAAGGCGGCTGCGAAACGAATTACAGCGCGGCAAAATTATGGCTGCTCCGCGCCCTCACGAACGGCTACCCTGAAGCTTCAAACTCTCTTTCGGCAATCCAGTCTCATTAACTTCACCAATGAAATTCAAATGCGGCAAGTGCGGCGGGGAAATTGAAGCCGACGCCAGCGACAAGGGGCAACTCGTCACCTGCCCGAGTTGCATGGAGCAAGTCATTGCCTCGACCTTGCCGCCAGGATTCAGCAAAAAGAGATCGCCCATGAAGTTTTGCGGCACCCACATTTGCCGGGATTGCGGCACCGAATGCGACCCAAAATCGAGTATGAAAGGATCGCCAATAATCGAAATGGCTCTGTGGCTCTGCGCGATTTTACCGGGACTGCTCTACACGGCTTGGCGCTCGTCATCTTGCAGCAAGGTTTGCCGCGCTTGCAGCTCTCCCGCCATCGTTCCCATCGACACTCCCGCTGGCCGGGAGCTTGCGGCGCGGTATCGTTGACCCGATTTGCTAGAATGCCGCCACGTCTGCCGATTTCACGAGTGCGGAGTATTGATGCTTTCTTGGCTCAGGGCTTTCTCTTTGGCTTCAGCCAGCTTAATGACGCAGGGCCGCCGCCGTCGCCGCCTCTCAGGCTTTCGGCAATTCGTTTGCCGGATGATTTTGCTACTTGTTCTTCGTGGAGTAGCATTGACTCGAATAATGAGCCGTCCAGGCCCAATACTGCGCGAAGTGTGAAGCTCATTTTAGGCCGATCCTTTCCCGGTCAAACTATTTTTCACGCGGTCGAGCAATCCAACCTTGACCGACGCGGGCGCGGGCGCGGGCGCGCGCGCGGCTTGGTTCTCCGCCTCGCTCACAATCGCGCCGCCTTCGATTCCGATCCACAAAGGTTGCCAGTCGATGAATGCGGCCACGTTTTGGGTTTTCACCTGCTCACCGTGCAGCACTCTGAATGCCCGCAGGGCCAGCACGGCGCCGCGTTTCTCGCCGGTCGTGAATGCCGCCGATTCCGCATTGCCCGCGGCCGTATCGGCAAACTTGATAACGGCCTTGTAGTGGACAACAGTCTTTTTTTGGTCTTCAGTGTCCAGGTCATCGACCTTCTCGTTTTCAAAATACACCCGCTCCAACTGGCCCAAGGGCGCGGCCCCAAAGACGATCTCACCATTGCGGCAGGGCATAACTTCCTTGTCATGCAACCGCCCCCAATGGGGATTGCCGGCCAGCCGCAACAATTCACCATAGTCTTGGGCAAAGGGCAAATTATCGCCGAATTCCACGGTCACGGTCCGGTCGTCCGGCTGCACGGTGACATTGCCGGGAGCGTTTCCGGTCTTATACTTGACGGGGCTGATGCGGATTTGCGGGCCGGAAAAGTAGGATTCAAATCTCTTTTTGCTCTTTTTGGGGACGTGGCCTTTGGAAAAAATGCCGATCTTGTAAATGAAAAGGCGCATGAGTTTGAAGGTGTTATCGCCTTCATGGCTGAACCGGCCCGCTTTATAT
>Ga0209483_1002307_pt1 | contig 13495 bp, 9 predicted proteins | sample NGEPerA_FD_184508 | JGI IMG/M metagenome (GOLD analysis project Ga0209483, IMG submission 184508) | Arctic peat soil microbial communities from the Barrow Environmental Observatory site, Barrow, Alaska, USA - NGEE PermafrostL2-A... | ecosystem: Environmental > Terrestrial > Soil > Wetlands > Peat... | reverse complement strand
CGATTGCACCGGGTGGTAGCGCACGCATTCGGGTCAGTCTACCGGACAGCAGCACCCTCCCGACCGACGGGCGAATAGGCTACATCGATCCGGTAGTGGATCCGCAGACGGGTACGCAGGAATACCGTGCGCAATTCGAAAATTCGCGCCACATCATGTTGCCAGGTCAGTTCGTGCATGTGACGGTTCACGGCCTGATTCGCACGGACGCGATCCTGGTTCCGCAACGTGCAGTCCTGCAGCAGATGGGGCGCTCGCTGGTGTATGTTGTCGGTCCAGACAACAAGGTCGCCGCGCGTGAAGTGACGGCGACCGCGTGGACCGGGGACAACTGGCTCATTACCAAAGGGCTTGCGGCCGGCGAGAGCGTGATCGTCGATGGTGGCCAGAAGACCGGGCCTGGCGCGACAGTACACCCGACACCGCTTGTGGATTCCACGGCCACCAACGCCAAGGCGCCAAGCGCCGCGCCAGCCGCTACGCCCAAGGATTCAACGCGATGAGTGAGCCGAGCACTCCGGATCCTGTTACACCGCATGTCGTTACGCAGGATCCGGAACAGACAGAGCGGCTGTACTTCTTTGTCCAGCGACCCGTACTCGCTGGTGTAATCTCGATTGTCATTGCGCTGCTCGGCGTCTTCGCGATGCTGTCGCTTCCGATAAATCGATATCCTCTGATCACGCCGCCGTCGATTCAGGTGACGGCCGTGTATCCCGGAGCGAGCGCGCAGGACGTCGCGACGTCGGTTGCCGCTCCCATTGAGCAGCAGTTATCCGGGCTGAATGGCCTGCTTTACTACAAGTCGTCCAACTCGAGCGCGGGGACGATGAATCTCGCACTCACGTTCGACATCTCGCGCGATCAGGACCTCGCGGCTGTCGACGTACAGAACGCGATCAACCTTGCGATGCCTCAGCTGCCGGCCGCCGTCCGACAGCTCGGGATTACGATCACCAAGGCGAATCCCGACATCCTGCTGGGTATCGCACTGACATCCAAGGATCCGCGCTTTGATGCGTCATATCTGAGCAACTACTCCAAACTGTATCTCGAGGACGAGATCAAGCGCATTCCCGGAGTCGGGTCGGCGACTACTTTCGGCAGTCTCGACTTTTCGATGTTGCTGAGTCTCGACCCTGAGAAGATGGCGCAACTCGGCATCACCGTAGACGATGTCGCAGCCGCGGTTCAGGCGCAGAACTCAACCAAGCCAGCGGGCCGGATTGGGCGCGAGCCGTCGCCAGCCGGCACGCAATTGACGCTGCCGGTTGTAACTGGTGGGCGGTTGACGACGCCGGCGGAGTTTGGAAATATCATCGTCCGCGCTCAACCGGACGGATCGATCGTACGCATGCGTGATATCGCCCGCGTGCACCTGGGATCACAAGGCTACGACGCTGTCGGCCGCTTGAACGGAACGGCGACAGCGCTGATGCTTGTGTACGCTCGTCCCGGCGCGAACAATCTCGACGTCGAAAAACGGATTTCGGCACGGGTCAAGGATCTGGGCAAGGCGGTACCTCAGGGTGTACATCTGGAGATCCCATTTGACACGACTCCGTTCATCACCGAGTCGATCAAGGAAGTGGTCAAGACGCTCGCTGAAGCCATGATCCTGGTGACGCTGGTGGTGTTCGTCTTCCTGCAGAGCTGGCGCGCAACTCTCATTCCGGTTCTTGCTGTTCCTGTCAGCATCATCGGAACGTTCCTGGGTTTGCAGTTTCTTGGCTTTACGATCAACACGCTGACGCTTTTCGCGATGGTGCTCGCGATCGGAATAGTGGTGGATGACGCCATTGTCGTTATCGAGAATGTGGAACGTATCATGGCCGACGAACACGTATCAGCGCGTGTCGCGGCGAACAAAGCGATGCATCAGGTGGCGGGCGCGCTGGTGGCGATTGTGTTCGTGCTGTGCTCGGTGTTCATCCCGGTCGCTCTGATCGGTGGGATCACGGGTACCATGTACAAGCAATTCGCGATCACGATCGTGATTTCCGTGGTCCTTTCCGGTGTAGTCGCGCTGACACTCACGCCCGCGCTTTGTGCGGTGATGCTGAAGAAGCCATCCGAAGAGACCGACAATCGATTCTACAACTGGTTCAATCGCGGATTCTCCAGGCTGACCAAGCGGTATGTCAGCGCGGCTGGCCACGTCATGGATCGGCCAAAGATCTGGTTCGGCGTCTTTGCTGGCCTGGTGCTTGTATTGTTCATCCTCTGGCGCGTCGTCCCGACCAGCTTCCTGCCAAGCGAGGACAAGGGCTACTTCGCTATCTCGGTGCAGTTGCCTGACGCCGCATCGATGCAGCGTACGGAAGGCGTCGTGAAGCAGATCGAGGGTATCGTCCGCAAGGAGCCGGGTGTTCAGAATGTCGTGGTGCTGGTTGGGCTGGACATCCTCTCTCAGTCGGCGCAGACAAATTCCGCAGTGATATTTGTGAGTCTCAAACCGTGGAGCGAGCGCGGCAAGGCTAACAGCGTCGACGCAATTCTGCAGCGCGTGAATGGGCAGTTGTTCGGATTAAAGGATGCCATCGCATTCGGTTTCAACTTCCCTGAGATTCCTGGAATCGGAATCACGGCGGGCTTGGAGGTAAATCTGCAGGAGCGTACAGGCACGGATTACAACGCGTTTGCTGCCACCGTGCAGCAGTTCATGGGTGATCTCAGAAAGATGCCAGTGTTCCAGAACCCGAACGTCAATCTGCGAACCGATGTTCCCGAGGTCTATGTAGAGGTCAACCAGGACGCCGCAGAATCTCGTGGCGTCAATACGGCGACGATATTTTCGACGCTTCAAACGATGCTGTCGAACTTGTACATCAATGACTTCAACCTGTACGGGCGAACATATCGTGTGCAGGCGGAGGCGCAGGAACAGTTCAGGCAGCGTCCTGAAGACATTGGCCGGTTCTATGTTCGGAGCACAAGCGGCGAGATGGTGCCACTATCAGCACTCACAACTACTGAGATTCGTGGTGCTCCGTCCCTGCTGACGCGCTTCAACGGATTTCCTGCTGCGACGGTGACAGCGGCCATTGCGCCAGGGCACAGCTCTGGTGAAGGCCTCGACGACGTGGAGACGCTCGTCGCCGACAAGTACGCGTCTCAGGGCATCGGTTACGCATACAGCGGTCAATCCTACCAGGAGCGCGCTTCGGCTGGTCAGGCGGGGATCGTGCTGGCACTCGCGCTCGTGCTGGTGTTCCTGGTCCTTGCTGCTCAGTACGAAAGTTGGTCAATCCCTCTCTCCGTAATACTCGCACTTCCGTTCGGGGTGCTGGGTGCGTATTTCGGCATCTGGGCGCGCGGTCTGTCCAGCGACATCTACTTCCAGGTGGCGCTGCTTGCAGTGCTTGGGCTTGCAGCGAAGAACGCGATCCTCATTGTCGAGTTCGCAAACCAGCTGCATCGCTCCGGGATGTCGATCCGCGATGCCGCCATCGAGGCGGCGCGCGAGCGGTTCCGACCTATTCTCATGACATCGTTCGCCTTCATACTCGGCGTTTCTCCTCTCGTTATTGCTGGCGGCGCAGGAGCGGCGAGCCGGCACTCACTGGGAACGGGCGTATTTGCAGGAATGCTCATTGCCACGACAGTCGGAATCTTCTTCATTCCTCTCTTCTTCGCATCGATTGAGCGCTCTGTTACGCGCAAGTCGCCGAAAGATGGTCACACGGTCGAAGCAACCGAAGCAGGGAGGGTCGAGAAGTGAAACGATTGCAATCGCCCATGCTCGGCGCGACATGTCTGACTGTATTGCTTGCTGGCTGCGCGGTGGGGCCGTCCACAGCTGTCACGCCAAATGTGGCATCTGTGCCGCAGACCTCCGACCGTGCAATTCCTACCAGCGCGCGCAGCTTCTACGATTCACTGGCGGCCGCGCGCGCAGCAGATCCACCGGACTCGGCGCCTCGCTCGCAACTGATTCCATCGTCGAAGCCAGTTGCGAGGGCAACCACACTTGAGTTGACTGCCGGACAGAATCTCGGGTGGCTGGATATTCTGCGCGACAGTACGCTCATAAGTCTGATTCAGACCGCGATCGACAATAATCGGGACTTGCGAGTAGCGCACGCCCGGATACGGGAATACCGCGCGCTACACGGTGCATCCATCGGCCCGCTTATGCCGCAGGTCACGGCCAATGCGACGGCGAGCCGAAACAAGATTGCGATCGGTGCGGGTGCGCCGATCAAGTACGACGCGCTTCGTGCCACGGGTGATGTGTCGTGGGAGCTTGATTTCTGGGGTCGCCTGCGTCGCGGCGCCGAAGCAACGAATTACGATTTGCAAAGCCAGCAAGAGGACGCCCGCGCGACGGAGCTTACTCTCGTAAGCGATGTCGCGACCGAATATCTGCAACTGCGCGAACTGGACGAAAGCATCCGGATTGCCGAGGCGACTCGTGAGGCAGGGCAGGCAGTCCTCGCACTTGCGCAGAAACGATTTGATCAGGGCCAGATATCCGAGCTCGATGTTCGGCAGTTTGAAGCCCAGGTGGCCGATCCCGCAGCACGACTTGCTCAGTTCGCATTGCAGCGACGGCAGCAGGAAAATGCGCTCTCGCTGTTGCTCGGCGAGCCTCCGGGTGAAATCCCCCGCGGCCGTCCACTGCAGGAAGTTATTCAATCAATGACCGTGCCGGATTCGTTGCCCGGAGCGCTCATAGCACGTCGGCCCGATGTAATGGCTGCGCAACGTGACTTGCAGGCTTCACTTGCGCGGATTGGTGTTGCGATTGCGAACCGGCTGCCAACGATCACTGTCGCTGGTGAGTATGGGGCGCAGCGGCCGGAGTTCAACACGCTGTTCTCAGGTCAAGGAGATGTGTACACAGTTCAGGCCGGTCTTTCATTCCCGCTTTTCACGGGCGGCCGGCTTCTGAACGCGCAGCGCGCAGCGCGCGCTCGCGCGGATGAATCGAGGTCGCAGTACCAGCAGACCGTTCTGGTTGCGCTTCGCGAGTCAGCCGACGCACTCGCAGGCGTGAGACTGGGTCGCGACCAACTTGTGGCACAGCAAACGCAGGCGCGCGCGCTTGCGATTGCAGCCGCGATCGCGGAGCGCCGCTACGCCAGCGGTGTGTCAAGCTATCTGGAGGTGTTAACGGCCGAACAGAGTCTGTTCAACGCCCAGCTGAATCTTGTGCAGGTCGAGCAGCAATATCTCACCGCAACGGTCCAACTCTACAAGGCATTGGGCGGAAGCTGGGCACCAGTTCCGCACTAGGACGTCGCGCGTTCGTCACTGGTTACTCGCCGCGCCCGCGAGTGACCAAAGGTTGCGCGGGTGGTGAGCGGGATATCAGCCTGGATATCGAGCGCAACATTTTCGTGCACCTCGGCGAGATATTCATGCACGAACTTGACCACCATTGATCCCTCTCCCACTGCTGCGGCGACACGCTTTGCGGATCCGAGGCGGACATCGCCGGCCGCGAAAACGCCGGGCTGACTGGTTTCGAGCAGGAAAGGTTGGCGTTTGCGCGTCCAGCCCGGTGTGTTGGCAAGTGCGCGCCCGGTGCAGATAAAGCCCTTGGGATCCGTGTCGATCTGGGGAGGCAACCAGTCGGTGCGCGGCACGGCTCCGATGAACGTGAAGACCGCCGGAGTCGCAATTGTCCTCTTTTCGCCCGTCGTCGTGTTCTCGATATCCACTCGTTCAAGCCGAGCGGTGCCGTGCATTGCGCGGATTTGCGTTGTGTAGTGAACTGTGATGTTCTTTGCGGCATCTATGCGATCCGCCAGATAGCTCGACATCGTGCGGCGAATGTCGTCACGGCGGACCAGCATCATCACCTGACGCGTGTGCTGCGCGAGGAAGAGGGCAGCCTGCCCAGCTGAATTTCCCGCGCCGACAATCAGGACGTCAGCGCCGCTGCAACTCACGAGCTCCGTTGGAGTCGCTACGTAGTACACCCCCAATCCTTCGAACTGCTCTCGGCCCGGCACGTCCAATTTCCGGTAATCCGCTCCAGTTGCGATCAGTACGCATGTGGCGAACGCAGACTCGTCTCCTTCGAGCGAGACGGTGAGGTGCGCGCCGTCGTCGTCGAGCGCAACGGCGGCTGACGGTGTCGAAATTCGTGCTCCGAATTTCTGCGCCTGAAGCGTGGCTCTGCCAGTTAGCTCAGCCCCCGTTATACCCATCGGAAAGCCGAGGTAATTCTCAATACTGTTTGATGACCCCGCCTGACCACCCGGTGATTCCGAATCGATCAGCAGCGTGTTGAGTCCTTCCGATGCCCCATAGACGGCTGCAGCAAGCCCTGCCGGGCCGGCCCCCACGATTACAAGATCGTAAATGGTATCGCCGATTGCTTGCTTGAGTCCGACGGCAAACGCGAGATCACGAGTTGATGGATTGCGCAACAAGGGCTGGCCCTCGCACATGACGACCGGCAGCGCACTCTCGTCCACACCGAAGTTGCGGAGTATTCCGGCAGCGGAAGGGTCGTTATCGACGTCCATCCACGTCACCGGGACACGGTTGCGCGTCAGAAAGTCGCGGATCCTGTAGCTGTCGCGAGATGTGCCGGAACCTATGATGCGGACTCCCTGAAACCCCGACGCAATCAATTGCTCCCGCCGCGCGATAAACGCCTGGAGTATCAATTCTCCAGTTGCCTGGTCCTCGCTGATGAGGCGGCCGATATCAGGCGGCGCAATTTCGAGAACTTCTGTGTCGCCGCGCGCAACTGCACTCACGAGCGACAGTCGGCCGCTCAGAACATCGATATCGCCAGTGAATTCCCCGGGCCCGTGTTGTGTGACCGTTCGCGGCTCGTCTCCAGTGCTGTCGATGATCTCGACCTTCCCGGAGCGAACGACAAAAAAGACCACGGGCGCAAGGCCAGCCTGGAACAGATACTCGCCATCCTTGAACCGGCGCGTGGTGGCGAACCGCCCAAGCATGGCGATCTGGCTATCGCTAAGTGTGGGAAACGCTACGTCGTTATTTGCCACAGTCGGGTGTGATGGTGTGGTTGCCTGCAGCGAGCGATTGCCTGATGCCGGCTCTCACAAAATTCGCTGGGTGCGCGCCGAGGCCAGCCGTGGAAGAATAGACGAAACTGCCGCCGGTCGCTATCCTCCATCCCATCATGAATCTCGAGCAGCAGTTCGCGCGGGTGACCGAGCTATGGTCGCCCAGAGTTATCGGTCAGGTAAACGATCAGTACGTAAAAATTGCCAAACTGAAGGGCGAATTCACCTGGCATAAACACGACGACGAGGACGAACTCTTCTACGTGGTAAAGGGTCGAATGAGAATTCAGTTCGAGGATGGGAACGTGGATCTCTCCGCTGGAGACCTGCATATCGTGCCGAAGGGAGTTCTACATAACCCGATCGCCGATGAGGAATGCTGGATCATGCTGATCGAGACTGTCACAACGAGGCACACCGGTGACGTTGAGACCGATCTGACCCGGACAATCGAGCAGCAGCTGGGCGCGTCGTGAGCGTACGCATTTTTCAGATGCCGGTGCGCCGCTCACGATCAAATGGTTGAGTAATACGCGGTTCAGCGTTCCGCTCAGATATTAGCCGGATTTGCCGTCTGCGAAGACGAAATCGTGAGCATGGGTAGCGCGGCCTCGATCTCCGCGCGCTGCGATTCCAGCCACGGCGGGAGCACGAGGTGCTCGCCAAGCGTGTCTGCGCTTTCGTCGATTGCGAAGCCCGGACCGTCCGTAGCGAGTTCGAAGAGTACGCCGCCCGGCTCCAGAAAGTAAACCGAGCGGAACCAGAACCGATCGATAACTTCGGTCGGCCGTCGGTGCGCATCCTGAATGCGTTCACGCACCGCCAGCTGCGCGTCGTCGTCAGTCACTCTCCACGCGACGTGATGGATTCCGCCAACACCCCAGCGTCCGCGCTCCGCGCTCGGGATCTCGCGAATGTCGATGTGCTTTCCGGACCCTCCGCTGCCCACACCATAGCGATGCCATCCGGAGTCCTCGCCCATTGAACTGAAACCCAGGACGTGCACCAGAAAGTCCTGGGTGAGTGCAAGATCGCGCTCCCATAAGCGCACGGAGTGCAATCCTCGGATCTGATGCTCAACCGGAACCGCGCTTCGGGTCCACGGCGCGAAATCGCGCGTATCTGCGGCCTCCACGAGCGCGAGTGGCTGACCGAACGGGTCATGCAGCATGATCGCGAATTCGCTGCGACGGATCTCCTCGCCTGTGATCGTTGCGCCGAGCTCGGTGAGTCGGCGTCGCCAGTACGATGCGCTGCCGTGTGGAATCGCGAGCGACACCTCCACCGCGAGACCGACGCCGTTCCTTACCCGCGGGGAATCTGCCCAGGGAAAGAAGGTCAGATCCGTTCCGGGCGTCCCATTGGCGTCCGCGAAAAAGAGGTGATAAGTATCAGGCGAGTCCTGGTTCACGGACTTCTTGACCAGGCGCAAGCCGAGCACGTGAGTGTAGAAGTCGAGGTTATCCTGGGCGCTGCCAGTAATCGCAGTGACGTGGTGGATTCCGAGAATTTCGTTCATGGGGAGTGGGATTTTCAGCCGCCCCGGTCAGCTGGGGGCTTTTTTAATGGACTAACTTCTGATAACTAACTATAATATAGTAAGTACCCGATTAAAAGTGACGGTAGGCGGGCGGTGCCGCAGCCGGAAGGCTAAATTCGGGAGGATTGGGACTTCACAATTCCACGACTGGTGGCACCGCAGTGACCGACACGATCGAGTCGCCTGTAGCGCGCAAGCCGCGCGACGAAGAGATAGATGTCTGGGGACTCACCCACAAGGGTAACGTTCGCAAGACGAACGAGGACCACTTCCTGCTTGGGTCCCTTCGGAAGCACCTCGATATAATGGCAACATCGCTTCCGGAAGCAGAGCAATTGCGCGCGTGCAACGAACGCGTCGGTGTGATTGCAATGGTTGCGGATGGAGTTGGCGGCCAACTCGCTGGTGAAGAGGCAAGTCGCGTTGCACTGGAGGAAGTGACCCAGTACGTAACGCAGAGCACTCTCTGCTACTACGAGGCAGATGCTGAGGCAGAGGATTTCATCAATCTGCTGCAGGAGGCAGCGATGCGAAGTCATGCCCGCATCCTCGAACGTGCAAAGGAGGACAGCGACTTTCGCGGTATGGCGACGACGCTCACATTGTGGATCGGTGTCTGGCCCTGGGTATATCTGCTCCAGGTCGGTGATTCGCGTTATTACCTCTATCGACGCGGCGTTCTAACACAGGTCACGCGTGACCAGACGATGGCGCAGGAGTTCATTGATCAGGGTGTGATGACGCGACCCGCCGCGATGGCTTCGCCGTGGGCGAACATCCTGTCGAGTTCACTCGGCGGAGAGCAGACGGCACCCGTGGTGACCAGGCTTCAGTCCGCATGGGAGAACACACATCTGATTTGCAGCGACGGCCTCACCAAGCATGTGTCAGATGCACGAATTGCCGAGCGACTGGCTGGAATGACTTCGGCGCGAGATGCATGCGAGAAATTGCTGCAGGATGCGCTGAACGGCGGAGGGACCGACAACATCACTATCATCGTCGGTCGCGCGGTTCCGAAGGTCGGAGCTCCGATCAAGGAGTAATTGAGAGCACACCGGCCGGCGACTCAGCAGTGCCGCCGACCGGGTTACTCTCACCCAGGTTGAAGGACCGCTACTTCGCTCCGGGTTTGAGCCCGCGATCTTCCAGCATCGGTTCAACGCTCGGGTCCTTCCCTCGAAAATTACGATACATCGTAGCGAGGTCTTCGGTGTTGCCTCGCGAGAGAACCATCGATCGGAATCTGTCGCCGTTGGCGCGTGTCAGTCCACCATTCTCCTTGAACCACTCAAACGCGTCGTCATCGAGCATCTCTGTCCAGAGGTAGGCGTAGTAGCCGGATGCATAGCCGTTGGCCCAGATGTGCATGAAGTAACTCGAACGATATCTGGGCGGCACGGTCGCGAGGTCAACGTGATTGTCCTTCAATGACTGTACCTCGAACGTGTCGACGTTTTCGAGTGGTGCGCTAGCCGGAAGTGTATGCCACGACATGTCGAGCAGCGCGGCGGATAACAGCTCCGTGAGCGCATACCCTTGATTAAACGTCGCTGACTTCTTGATTTTGTCCACCAGTACCTGCGGCATGGGCTCACCCGTCTTGTAGTTCTTCGCGTAGTGGGCGAATACCGTGGGATCCATTGCCCAGTGCTCGTTGAACTGCGACGGGAATTCAACAAAATCGCGCGCGACGTTTGTGCCCGAAAGTCCGGGATACTGCTGGTCGGCGAACATGCCATGCAATGCGTGGCCGAACTCGTGGAACATCGTTGTGACATCGTCAAACGTCAGCAGGGCAGGTTCGCCAGCCGCCGGTTTGGTAAAGTTGGCTACGTTATAGATGACCGGCTTCTGTCCCAGCAGATGCGATTGCTGCACGAAGTTGTCCATCCATGCGCCGCCGTTCTTGTTGTCGCGCTTGAAGTAGTCGCAGTAGAACAGCGCGAGCGATTTGCCGTCTGCGTCGAACACTTCAAACACGCGGACATCCGGCTGATAAACCGGAATGTCCTTGCGTTCCTTGAACGTCAGTCCGTACAGCTGGTTCGCTGCATAGAATACTCCATTCTGGAGCACGTTATTCAGCTCGAAGTACGGTTTGATCTGACTCTCGTCGAGATCGAACTGCGCTTTGCGTACCTGGTCTGCGTAGTGATTCCAATCCCACGGTTGGAGCTGGAATGTCTCGCCGTCCTTCCGGATCATCGCCTGGATGACGTCACCTTCTGCTCTGGCCTTGGCGGTGGCGGCAGGGACGAGGTCTCTGACGAACTTGAGCACTGTGGCGGGCTTCTTCGCCATCTGATCTTCAAGAACCCACGCGGAATAATTCGGGAAGCCGAGCAACTGTGCCTTCTGCGCGCGCAAATGCGCCAGTTTTGATACCGTCTCGCGAGTGTCATTGGAGTCGCCTTTCTCTGCGCGAGTCCATGATGCATTGAATAGCTGCTCCCGCGTGGCGCGGTCGCTCAGCGTGAGAAGTGACGGTTGCTGCGTTGTATTCTGCAGCTGGATCAGCCATTTGCCGGTCAGCCCACGGGTAGTCGCCGCGTTGGCGCTGGACTGCACCGCGCTGGTATTGAACCCCGCCAGTTTGCTGGAGTCATCGACCACAAGTGCTCCCGCTTTGGTTGCAGCAAGGAGCCGGTTGGTAAACGTGGCGCTGAGGCTGGATTCTTCCTTGTTGAGTTCCTGGAGTCTGGCCTTGTCTGCATCCGACAGCCGGGCTCCTGCGTGTACGAAGCGCTGGTAATCCCATTCGACGAGTCGTCTGGATTCCGGATCCAGTTTCATCGTGTCACGGGCATTGTAGATCGTCTCGATACGCTTGAACATCGCGGAGTCCAGGAAGATCGCATCGTGCTGTGCGGCAAACTTCGGGGCTTCGAGTTCGGATAGCTTCTGCAGAGTATCGTTAGTGTTGGCGCCAGTGACGCCGTTGAACACCATCGAAACGCGGTTCAACAGCACTCCCGACTTCTCGAGAGCGACGAACGTGTTATCAAACGTCGGTGCGGCGGGGTTATCAGCGATTGCTCGAACCTCGGCGAGTTGCGCTTTCATTCCCGAGTCGAGCGCGGGCTGATAGTCTCCGTTCCGGATCTTGTCGAACGGAGGCGCTTCAAACGGGAGCGAACTCCTGGTGAAGAACGGATTCTCTCGTGACGCCGCTGGAGTCGCTGCCTTTGGCGAGCAGCCAGCCATGACGGTCGCGGTGAAGCACGCAGAGAGTAAGAGCAGGGAGCAGTTGTGACGCATTGGCTATCCCATGAGGGCGAAGGTTCGGGATCAGTATGCAGGTCCCCGGCATGGATCGCAAGTCGACCGGCAGCCAAACGCCCGTCCCAAACTGCACGACTATCCGGTCGGCACGCGCGGGATCGCGATTGTGGAACGCCCGTCGCCAAGCTCCAGACGCGCGCCCTGAGCCGCCAGGATGCGTTCGGCAAGCATGAGTGTCCCGTTGGCTGATCGCGGGGCGCCCGTAAGCGCGGACACGAGTATCTCGGACGGGGTCGCGGTAACGCTTATCTCGACCATTGTACCCGGCGACGCAAACCGAATGTCGTCGATCAGCGCCAGGCGGATCCCGTCTATACGACCGCGGGCATTGCCATAATGGAAGTCACCCCCGACGCCGAGCTGCCGTACCTGAAACTCGCCGGTGCGTCCGCTCTCCGAAGAGCCGACGAGTGTATGATCGCTCGGCCTGTCGCAGCAATTTCCGTTGCGATGGATTTGTAGAATCCGGTGCTGTCGAGTATTCCGCTACGCACTCGCGCGACGTTCGAGTAGTAATGGGTGACGCCCTCGCTCACCCAGAGCCACTTGGTGGGATCGGTATCGCTGTAACGATATGGGACCATATCGGCGGGACGTAGCCGCTTGACGTCTCAGGATACATCGCGAGCCGCACCCACTTGTCGGAAACGTGCGTACTGTCAAAGCCGAATCGCCCGACAAAGAACGGCATGTCCACGAGATCGTGGTAGTTCCGTGCAGAGTATGTCCTTGGCTGGCGATCCGGTGTCATTCCCGTGGCAACGTTCCACGTTGGTTCAGTGTGTACGGTAACGGTGGCTCCCCAGTTGAAGCCACGACCGGTGGGATACATGAAGAGGTTCGTTCCATTGAAAAACGAGAAATCTGGCTGAGTCCACGCCACTGCCCGGTCGATCGAATTCGCCAGGTAGCTGAAGGAAACACGAATCTCGCCAGCGGCCCTCGGATAAATCTCCCAGGTCTGGTAGTCCACCATGTGCCACTCCAGCAGAGATCCATTGGATTCGGGTTGGAATTGCGTCACTCTGCGCGCGAACCACAGTAGCGTGTAGTGACCCGGCGACCATGCGGGCAGCGACAGGAGGACTGGCCTGCTACTCGCTGCGCGGAAAGTCATTGTGACGCCAAGCTGATGACTTCCGACCGCGGCCGAGTCCGCTGTCACGTCGTAGTGCACGTCGGTGATCGGCGCTGACATCGCAGCAGCGGTTTGCGCGGTGATGCGCGCTGACGGGAGCGTGAGAGACACCACAATTGCAGAGAGCGCAGCCAGGGTACGCAGCATTTTATCGAAACACGATATCAACATGCTTCCTCCGAAGCTGGAACTGACTCGGCTGGAGTATAGGGACAGAATGTGGGTCTGCCAGATCTCTCAGGATCGTCGACTTATCATCAACGACTATTCGCACACGTGCCAATTTGGCGGCGCACAATCTGCACCTGATACGGCTATTAGAACGCGGAAGAGTTCAACGGGAGGAGAAAGGCATGTTCGATTTATATCCACGCAGCGGTCACCGGACGCCTCAACAGATCGCCGAGGATGCGGGTGGATCGTTTGAACCGAAGACGGCGGGACGCAGCAGTGCGGCCGGTGCAGGTGCTGGTCAGGAAACGCACTCCAAACCGACAGTCAAAGCTGACGACGGAGTGACTGAGACTTTGAAACGGG
>Ga0209483_1002306_pt1 | contig 13495 bp, 13 predicted proteins | sample NGEPerA_FD_184508 | JGI IMG/M metagenome (GOLD analysis project Ga0209483, IMG submission 184508) | Arctic peat soil microbial communities from the Barrow Environmental Observatory site, Barrow, Alaska, USA - NGEE PermafrostL2-A... | ecosystem: Environmental > Terrestrial > Soil > Wetlands >... | reverse complement strand
GATTTCGCGCGTGTGCATACGGTCATAGAGCACGCCGATGCATAGAAACAGGGCGCCGGAGATCAGGCCGTGCGAGATCATCTGCACCACCGCGCCATCCAGACCATTGACCGCGCCCTTGGTACTGCCGGTGGCTGCCACGATAAAGAACACCAGGAATGCACCCATGGTCACGAAACCCATGTGCGCGATCGAGGAATAGGCAATCAGCTTCTTCATGTCCTGCTGCACCAGGGCCACAAAGGCGATGTATACGATCGCGATCAGAGACAGCGATACGATGAGCCAGTCGAGTTCGCGGCTGGCATCGGGCGTCATGGGCAGGCTGAAGCGCAGCAGGCCATACCCGCCCATCTTGAGCATGATGGCCGCCAGGATCACCGAGCCGCCGGTTGGCGCCTCCACGTGCGCATCGGGCAGCCACGTGTGCACGGGAAACATGGGCACCTTGACCGCGAACGCCACCAGCAAGGCCAGGAACAGCCAGCGCTGCTCAGCCAGCGTCAGCGGCAATTGCTGCATGGCCTCGATGCTGTAGTTGCCGGCCTTCAGGTACAACCAGATCAATGCCACCAGCATCAGCACCGAGCCGAGAAACGTGTACAGGAAGAACTTGAGCGTTGCATAGACTCGCCGGGGTCCTCCCCAGATGCCGATGATCACGAACATCGGAATCAGCATCGCTTCCCAGAAGAAATAGAACAGCAGCGAGTCCATTGCCGCAAACACCCCGATCATGAGTCCTTCCATGATCAGGAAGGCCGCGAAATACTGTGCCGGCCGCTTCTCCACTACCGACCAGCCGGCGATGATCACCGGCACGGTCATGAAGGCGGTCAGCAGAATCAACGGCAGCGAGATGCCATCGACGCCCAGGTAGTACTGCGCGTGCAGCGCCGGAATCCATTCCAGGCGCTCGATGAACTGAAAGCTGGCGGTACCGTTGGCGAACCGCAGGTACAACGGCACGCATGCCGCCAGCGTCAGCAGCGAGGTCAGCAGCGCCACGCAGCGCGCCAGCTGCGCGCGCAGGTCCCCTATTGCCAGCGTCACGATCCCGCCCAGTATGGGCAGCCAGATCACGACCGATAGCAAGCCGATGTCCCGCATACAGGCCCTAGACCCGGACCAGAAACCAGCCCAGCAACAGCGCCAGGCCGATGATCATCCAGAAGGCGTACGAGTACAGAAAACCGCTCTGCAATTGCCGCGTCACCGAGGCGAGCCAGCCCACCAGACCTGCCGTGCCGTTGACCATGCCGCCATCGATCACGGCCTGATCCCCTCCTCGCCACAGCGCAATGCCCAGACCGCGCGCGAGGCGCGCGAGCACGTTCTCGTTGAACCAGTCGAAGTAGTACTTGTTCACCAGGATGCGGTTGAGTGCCGCAAAGCGCACCCGCAGCTCGTCTCCCAACTGTGGCCGGCGCAGTACCAATACCCAGGCCGTGAGCACGCCCAGGCCGGCGAGCCACGCCGGCGCCGACAATACGCTGCGCAGCGCGAATGCCAGCGCACCGGGCCACTCCGATTTGAGCTCGCCCACCACGTCATGATTCCCGAGCACGCGGATGGCATCGCCAAAATAGCCGCCGAACAGTATGGGCTGCACGGTGAAATACCCGATCAGCAACGACGGAATCGCCAGCGCCACCAGCGGCCCCTTCATGTCCCAGCCGACATCGTGGAAATGCTCCTGGGCGTGATGATCGAGCCGCTCTTTACCGTGGAAGGTCATGAACATCATCCGGAAGGTGTAGAGCGCGGTCACGAATACACCCAGCAGCACGCACCAGTAGGCATAGCCGGCGCCGAAGCGGTGCGAGGCGTGAACCACATCGATCAGCGCATCCTTGGAGTAGAAGCCGGAAAAGAATGGCGTGCCGATGAGCGCCAGGGCGCCGATCAGGCAGGTCCAGTAGGTCACTGGCATGCGGCGGCGCAGGCCGCCCATCTTGCGCATGTCCTGCTCGTGATGCATGGCGATGATCACCGCGCCGGCCGCCAGGAACAGCAGTGCCTTGAAAAAGGCGTGCGTCATGAGGTGGAAAATTGCCACGCTGTAGGCCGATACGCCCAGCGCTGCGGTCATATAGCCCAGCTGCGACAGGGTCGAGTAGGCAATCACGCGCTTGATGTCGTTATTGACGATGCCCAGGAATCCCATGAACAGCGCCGTAGTGGCACCGATGATCGTCACGAACGACAGAGCCGTATCCGAGTATTCGAACAGTGGCGACATGCGCGCCACCATGAAGATACCGGCGGTCACCATGGTGGCCGCGTGGATCAGCGCCGAGATCGGCGTCGGACCTTCCATGGAATCCGGCAGCCACACGTGCAATGGCACTTGCGCCGATTTGCCCATGGCGCCGACAAATAAGCAGATGCAGATCACCGTCAGCGCCGACCAGGGATGGCCCTGAAACAATATCATCGTCTTGCCGGCGATCGCCGGCGCCACGGCGAAGGCATCCCTGTAATCCAGCGAGCCGGTGTAATACAGCACGCCGGCGATGCCCAGCACGAAACCGAAGTCACCCACGCGATTGACCAGGAAGGCCTTGAGACTGGCGAAGATGGCGGTCGGACGCGTGTACCAGAAGCCGATCAGCAGATATGAGACCACGCCCACCGCTTCCCAGCCGAAGAACAGCTGCATGAAATTGTTCGCCATCACCAGCATGAGCATCGAAAAGGTGAACAGCGAGATGTAGGCGAAAAAGCGCTGGTAGCCCGGGTCGTCGTCCATGTAGCCGACGGTGTAGACGTGCACGCACAGCGACACGAACGTGACCACCACCATCATCAGCGCCGTCAGGCGGTCGATCAGGAAACCCACCTGCATATGCACGCCATCGCTGATCAACCAGGTGTATACCGTGCCCTCGTAGTTGGGCACGTGATCGATGAGCAACTGCTTGAGCACCCACAGCGACAGCAGGCAGGAAGCGCCGACCGCCCCGATCGTGACCAGCGCGGCACCCTGACGGCCGATCTGCTGGCCGGCAAGCCCTGCCAGCAATGCCGCGATCAGCGGCAACATCGGGATGGCAAGCAGCAACGTCGGGTTCATGTCAGCCTTTCAGCCGATCGAGTGCTTCGACACTGATGGTGCGCCGCTCGCGGAACAGCACCACCAGTATCGCCAGTCCAATGGCGGACTCGGCCGCGGCCACGGTGAGCACGAAAAATACGAAGATCTGTCCGTCGAGCTGCCCCAGGTAGCGCGAGAAGGCCACGAAATTGAAGTTCGCGGCCAGCAGCAGCAGCTCGATGCACATGAGCAACAGCAGCACGTTCTTGCGGTTGAGAAATATGCCAGCCACCGACAGCGCGAACAGTATCGCCGACAAGGTCAGCATGTGCGCCAGCGTGATCATTGGCGCGGCTCCGAATCCATCTTGACGAGGCGCACGCGCTCGCTGGCCTTGGCCGCCACCTGCTTGCCGATGTTCTGCAACTTAAGCCCTGGCCGGTGCCGCAAGGTCAGCGTGATCGCGGCCACCATGGCCACCAGCAGCAGCATGGCCGCGATCTCCAGCGGGTAGGCATACTTGCTGTACAGCAGTGCGCCGAGTTCCTGTGTGTTGCTGTATCCGGCCGGCAGCGGCGCCGCGCCGCGCGTCACGTCAATGCCCAGTCGCTTGCTGAGCACTACACCGGCCACCTCCAACACCACCACCGCAGCGGTGATCCAGCCGAACCAGGCGTAGCGCGTGAAGCCACTGCGCAATTCCTCGAGATTGATGTCCAGCATCATGACCACGAACAGGAACAGCACCATGACCGCGCCCACGTACACCAGCACCAGCACGATCGCCAGGAACTCCGCCTCGATCAGCAGCCACAGCACCGCGCTGGTGAAGAAGCACAGCACCAGGCTCAGCGCCGCATGCACCGGATTGCGCGACAGGATCACGCCCAGGCTGGAGGCCACCAGGATGGCCGCAAACGCGTAGAACAGGATCAGCGGCAGCACGGCAAACCCCTAGCGGTAACGCGCATCCGCGCTCTTGTCGGCGCTGATCATGGCCTCGTAGCGCTCGCCGACCGCGAGCAGCTTGTCCTTGCTCATGATGTTTTCACCGCGATGCTCCATATGGTATTCATGAATGCGCGTCTCGACGATCGCATCCACCGGGCAGGCTTCTTCGCAGAAGCCGCAGTAGATGCACTTGAACAGGTCGATGTCGTAGCGCGTGGTGCGGCGCGTGCCATCCGCCGCCACGTCCGAATCGATGGTGATCGCCAGCGCCGGACACACCGCCTCGCACAGTTTGCAGGCAATGCAGCGCTCCTCGCCGTTGGCATAGCGGCGCAGAGCATGCAGGCCGCGAAAGCGCACCGACTGCGGAGTCTTCTCTTCCGGGTACTGCACGGTCACCTTGCGCCGGAACAGCGAACGTGCGGTCACCGACAGGCCTTGCAGCAGTTCGGTGAGCAGGAAGGTCTTGATGGGATTGGCAATGGCCATGGGCTTCTCGTTGATGAATGGCGCTAGCGGTTCCAGGGACCCACATGCCAGCGCACCAGCGCGGCTTCCACCGCGATCCAGACCAGCGTCACCGGGATCAGTATCTTCCAGCCCAGGCGCATGATCTGGTCGTAGCGGTAGCGTGGAAAGGTCGCGCGCAGCCACAGGAATATGCACAGCAAGGCAAAGATCTTGAGCACCAGCCAGTGCGTTCCCGGCACTGCCAGCAGCGAGCGGCCGATCCCCGGATAGCCCTCGAACGGACTGAGCCAGCCGCCCAGGAAGAATACCGCCGTGAGTGCCGAAATGAGGATCATGTTGGCGTATTCGGCCAGGAAGAACAGCGCGAAGGCGATGCCCGAGTATTCGACGTGGAAACCGGCGACGATTTCCGACTCGCCCTCGGCCACGTCAAACGGCGCGCGGTTGGTCTCGGCTATGCCCGAGATGAAATACACCATCAGCATCGGAAACAGCCAGAACCAGTTCCAGGCCAGCGCCCCGCCGTGCTGTCGCGTGACGATGATGCCGAGGTTGAGGCTCCCGGAGGCCATGAGCACGCCCACCAGCGCGAATCCCATGGCGATCTCGTAGGCCACCATCTGCGCGGCCGAGCGCATGGCGCCGAGGAAGGCGTATTTGGAGTTCGACGACCAGCCGGCGAGGATTACGCCGTACACTCCCATGGAACTCAGCGACAAGGCGTACAACAGCCCGGCATCGACGTTCGCGATCGCGTAATTCGGCGCGATCGGCACCACCGCCCAGGTGGCGAAGGCGGGAATCAGGGTGATGGCCGGGGCCAGGGTGAACAGCACCTTGTTGGCACGCGCCGGTACCACCACTTCCTTGATCAGCAGTTTGATCACGTCGGCAAAAGGCTGACCAAAGCCCGCCGCGAAGCCAAATATGGTCACGCGATTGGGGCCCATGCGCATCTGCATCCAGCCGATGAGCTTGCGCTCCCACAACGTCAGGTATGCCACCGATAGAATCAGCACCACGGTCAGGATCACGGTGACCACGGTGGTATGCACATACGCAGGCAACGCCGTCCAGGTGTGGCTCAGAGAATTCACGTCGACACTCCGGCATACACCTGGCTGGCGGCACGACCGTCGGCCGTGCGGCGCAACGAGCCGGCGCGGCGCAGCACCGGATCGATCTGGTACATCGCCAGGTCGATCACCGGCTCGCTGCCCGCGGGCGCCCACGCCGCCGCGCCCGCAGGCGTAGCTGCCGGCGCCATGGTGTCGGTGCGCGCCTTGAGTTCATCGCGCACCGCTTCCGAAGACTGGTAATCGAATGCCGGCAGCTCCAGCAGATTGCCGAGCACGCGCAGTATCTTCCATGCCGGACGCGCGCTGCCCAATGGCGCCACCGCCCCGGCCTGGCTCTGCCAGCGCCCTTCCAGATTCACGTAAGTGCCCGAGCTCTCGGCAAACCCTCCGGCAGGCAGCAGCACCTGCGCGATACGTTTCATCTCGGCGCTGGCGTAGGCCGTCACGGCCACCACGCGCTGGGATTTCGCCAGTACCTCGAGCGCGCCGGTGAGCGCGGCATCGGCCCAGGGTTCACAGTGCAATAACAGATAGCCCGACAACGTGCGCTCGAGCATGGCGCGCGCATCCAGGCCGGTGCCGGCGCGCACGGCACCGGCAGCGCCGCGATGCGGCAGTACACCCGCAAGATGCGCGCCCGCGGCATTGCCGCCTTCGGCCAGTTCACCGAACGTAGCGCCGGTGGCTGCGGCCAGCGCACGCGCCAGTGCGCGCACTTCGCTGAAGCGGCTGCTGCGGGCACTCAGGGCGCCGAGCCAGACCGCGCGTCGCGCACCGCTGCTCAGCGCCTGTACGATGCCACGGTGCTCATCGGTGACGCTTACGCCCTTGAGTAATGGCGCCAGGGCCGCCGGCGGCGCGCTGTCTCCCAGCGCCGCGCGCAGTACCGCGGCCAGGGCGCTGACCTCGCTGGCGCCGGAGGTGACCAGGTAACCCGCCACCGGAAACAGATAATCGAAACGCGCGGGATTAATGAAATGGATCTTCGCCCCGCGCAGGCTCGCCTTGCGCACGCGATGCGCCAGTATCGGCACTTCGTGCCGCAGATTGGAACCCACCACCAGCAATGCATCCAGTTCATCGATGGCTGCGATCGCGTGTCCCAACCCCGGCATGGGCGCATCGGCCGATTGGTCGCGAAAATCACGCCGGCGCAGGCGGTGATCGAGGTTGGCGCTGCCCAGGCCATCCGCCAGGCGCGCCAGCAGGTACAGCTCCTCGAGCGTGCTCGAGGGATGCGCCAGCAGCCCCAGCCCGTCGCTGGCGACGGCGGCTTCCTTCAGATTCATCACCGCGGCCTCGAGCGCCTGATCCCACTCCACCTCGCGCCAGCTGCCATCGCCCTGGCGCACTTGCGGGTTCAACAGGCGATCATCGCTGTAGAGCCCCTCGTAGCTGAAGCGGTCGCGATCGGCGATCCAGGTCTCGTTGATTTCCTCGCACTCGCGCGGCACCACGCGCATGAGCCGCCCGCGCAGTACGTGGCCGAAGATCTGCGTGCCCACGCCATCGTGCGGCGAGATCAGGGGATATTGCGTCATCTCCCAGCCGCGGCCGCGATAGCGAAACGGCTTGCTGTTGAGCGCGCCCACCGGACACAGGTCGATGATATTGCCCGAGAGTTCATGATCGACGCTGCGCTCCACATAGGTGCCGATCTCCATGTGCTCGCCGCGCCCGGTGGCGCCCATCTCCTGGATGCCGGCAATGTCGGCGCCGAAGCGAATGCAGCGCGTGCAGTGAATGCAGCGCGTCATGTCGGTGGAAATCAGCGGCCCCAGGTTCTTGTCCTTGACCACGCGCTTGCGCTCGACGAAGCGCGAGACGTCGCGGCCGAAGCCCAGCGCCAGGTCCTGCAGTTCGCACTCACCGCCCTGATCGCAGATCGGGCAGTCAAGCGGGTGATTGATCAGCAGGAACTCCATGGTCGCGCGCTGCGCACCGATGGCCTTGGGTGAGTGCGTGAAGATCTTCATGCCCTCGGCCACCGGCGTGGCGCAGGCGGGCAACGGCTTGGGCGCCTTCTCCACCTCGACCAGGCACATGCGGCAGTTGGCCGCGATCGGCAGTTTGTCGTGATAGCAGAACCGCGGGATATAAATGCCCTCGCGATCGGTCACGCGCATGATCAGCTCGTTCTTGCGCGCCTTGATGGCAACGCCGTTGACCTCGATGTTGACCTGATCGTCACTCATGCCGCGACGCGCTCCACATTGACGATGCTGCGCCCGCCGTGGTCGACCATGTACTCGAACTCCGGGCGGAAATGCTTCAGGAAGCTCTGCACCGGCCAGGCAGCGGCATCACCCAGACCGCAGATGGTGTGACCCTCGATCCGGTTGGCGACGTCGAGCAGCAGATTCAGGTCCTCGCGCCTGGCCTGCCCTGCGAGAATGCGTTTCAGCGTGCGATTGAGCCAGCCCGTTCCCTCGCGGCAGGGCGTGCACTGGCCGCAGGATTCGGACATGTAGAAGCGCGACAGGCGCTCGAGCACGCGCACCATGCAGGTAGTCTCGTCCATCACGATCACCGCCGCCGAGCCGATGCCGGAACCCGCGGCCTTGAGCGCGTCGTAGTCCATGTTGATCTTGAGCATGGTCGCGGCCGGCAGCACCGGCACCGATGAACCGCCCGGGATCACCGCCTTGAGTGCGCGCCCCGCGAGCATGCCTCCGGCCATGTCGAGCAGATCGGCGAATGGAATGCCCAGCGGCACTTCGAAATTCCCCGGCTTGTTGACGTGCCCGGATACCGAGAAGATCGCCGTGCCGCCGGAATTCTTCGGTCCCAGGTCGGCAAACCATTGCGAGCCCTTGCGCAGTATGGTCGGTACCGAGGCATAACTCTGGGTGTTGTTGATGGTCGTGGGCATGCCGTACAGCCCGAAGGCCGCCGGGAATGGCGGCTTGAAGCGTGGCTTGCCGGTCTTGCCCTCGAGCGAGTCCAGTAGCGCCGTCTCTTCGCCGCAGATGTAGGCTCCAGCGCCGACAAAAGTGTACAGATCGAAGTCCACGCCCGAGCCCAGGATGTTCTTGCCCAGCAGGCCCGCGGCGTACGCTTCCGCGAGTGCCGCCTCGAAACGCGGCACCGGCTCGGCCAGAAATTCGCCGCGAATGTAGTTGTAGCCCACCGTGGCGTTCATGCAATAGCCGCCGATGGCGAGCCCCTCGATCAGCGAGTGCGGGTTGTAGCGCAGGATGTCGCGGTCGTGGCAGGTGCCCGGCTCGCTCTCATCGGAATTGCACACCGCGTATTTCTGCATGGGCGCGGTGCGCGGCATGAAGCTCCACTTCACACCCACCGGAAAAGCGGCGCCGCCGCGCCCACGCAATCCCGAGGCCTTGATGGTATCGATGATCTTCTCGCGCGGGGTCTTCTCGGCCAGGATTTTCCTCCAGGCCTCGTAACCACCGATGCGCCCATAGGTCTCGAGCGTCCACGGGCGCTCGTACTGCAGCGGCTCGAAGCAGGTCAGGTTGCGCTTGTCGTCCCAGACGCTCATTTCAGCTCCGCCAGAATCCGGTCCACCTTCTCGGTGGTCAGGTATTCATGATAGACGTGATCCACCATCATCATCGGCGCGCCGGTGCAGGCGGCCAGGCACTCCTCCTCGCGCTTGAGGAAGATGCGCCCGTCGGCAGTGCTCTGCCCGAGCCGGATGCCGAGCTTCTTCTCCACATAGGCGACCATGTCCTCGCCGCCGCGCAGCATGCACGAGATGTTGGTGCACACGCTGACGTGATGCCGGCCGCACGGATGGGTCTCGAACATCGAGTAGAAGCTCGCGACCTCGTACACCTGGATGGGCGGTAACTGCAGGTATTCGGCGATCGCATCCATGAATTCCGGGGTCAGATAGCCCTGGTTCTGCTCCTGCGCCGCGCGCAGGGCCGAGATCACGGCCGAACGCTGCCGCCCCGGCGGGAACTTCGCCACCCAGTGATCGATTTCCTGGCGCGTGTGCTCGGACAGCAGCGCCGCCTTGCCCAACTGCGTGCTCATCAGCGATCGATCTCCCCGAACACAATGTCCTGTGTACCGATGACCGCGACCACGTCGGCCAGCATGTGTCCGCGCACCATCTCCCCGAGCGAGGCCAGGTGTGCGAATCCCGGTGCCCGGCACTTGAGGCGATAGGGCTTGTTGGCGCCGTCCGATACCAGGAACACGCCAAACTCGCCCTTGGGCGCCTCGACGCAGGCGTAGGTTTCCCCTTCGGGCACGCAATACCCCTCGGTCATGAATTTAAAATGATGAATCAGCGACTCCATGTCGCCCTTCATGTGCTCGCGGCTGGGCGCGCGCACCTTGCGGTCATCGACCATCACCGGACCCGGATTGGCGCGCAGCCAGTCCACGCATTGCTTGATGATGCGATTGGACTGGCGCATCTCCTCGATGCGCACCAGGTAGCGGTCGTAGCAGTCGCCGTGCACGCCGACCGGAATATCGAAAGCCAGCTGCGCGTACACCTCGTACGGCTGCTTGCGGCGCAGATCCCATTCCACACCCGAGCCGCGCAGCATCGGGCCGGAAAATCCCAATTGCATGGCGCGTTCCGGTCCCACCACGCCGATGTTGACGGTGCGCTGCTTCCAGATGCGATTGTCGGTCAGCAAGGTCTCGTATTCGTCGACGCAGGCCGGAAACTTCACCGTGAAGGCTTCGATGAAATCCAGCAGCGAGCCGGCGCGCGCCTGGTTCAGGCGATCGGCGTCCTTCTGGCTGCGCCAGCGCGAGGCGAAATATTTCGGCATGGCCTCGGGCAGATCCCGGTACACCCCGCCTGGACGGTAGTAGGTCGCGTGCATGCGCGTGCCCGAGACCGCCTCATAGCAGTCCATGAGGTCTTCGCGCTCGCGGAAGCAGAACAGGAACACGGTCATGGCGCCGATATCGAGGCCGTGCGAACCCAGCCACATGAGGTGATTCAGGATGCGCGTGATCTCATCGAACATGACACGGATGTACTGCGCGCGCACCGGCGCCTGTATGCCCAGCAGGCGTTCGATCGCCAGCACATAGGCGTGCTCGTTGCACATCATCGACACGTAGTCGAGCCGGTCCATGTAGCCGATCGACTGGTTGAATGGCTTGGATTCGGCGAGTTTCTCGGTGCCCCGGTGCAACAGGCCGATATGCGGATCGGCCTTCTGGATCACCTCGCCGTCCATCTCCAGCACCAGGCGCAGCACGCCGTGGGCGGCCGGATGCTGCGGCCCGAAATTGAGCGTCAGATTGCGGATCTCAGGCACTACTCGGCCTTGCGCGCCAGATCATGCAGCGCCGGGTCGTAGCGGTTGTCGTGCCGGATGACGCGCGGCACCAGCGTGCGCGGCTCGATGCTGACCGGCGCATACACCACGCGCTTGAGCTGCGGGTCGTAGTGCACTTCAACATTGCCGATCAGCGGGAAATCCTTGCGGAACGGATGGCCGATGAAACCGTAATCGGTCAGCAGGCGGCGCAGATCCGGATGTCCCGCGAACAGGATGCCGAACAGATCGAACGCCTCGCGCTCGAACCAGTCGGCGCTGGCCCAGACCGCGGTCAGCGAATCCATGACCGGATCTTCGATCTCCTCACACCACACCCGCAGCCGCAGCCGCTGATTGTGCGTGATGGACAGCAATTGCGAGACCACCGCGAAGCGCTTGTTGCCGGCCAGCGTATGGGGGGCGGCGCGATTGACCCCGCGGCTGAAGCCGGTGGTCGTGGCGGGAAAAGTGCGCCACTCGGCGCGTCCGTAGTCGAGATAGTCCACGCCCGCCAGATCGATCAGCATCTCGAAGCGCAGTTGCGGATCATCGCGCAGTACCCGCGCCACCTCCAGCAGATCGCGCGCGGCCACCTCGATCGCAAACTCATTGGCCGGCGCGCCGTAACGGCGCACCCGCTCGCCCAGCACCGTCCCGATCCGGGTCGCCAGTTCATCGATGTAGACGGGCACGAAGGCGGTCCTGCGCGCTCAGGCGGTGGCGGCCAGACGCCGCTCGATCTTGCGCTGCAACTGGATCACGCCGTAGAGCAGCGCTTCCGCGGTCGGCGGACAACCCGGCACGTACACGTCCACGGGCACGATGCGATCGCAGCCGCGCACCACCGCGTATGAATAATGATAGTAGCCGCCGCCATTCGCGCATGAACCCATGGAGATCACCCAGCGCGGCTCGGGCATCTGGTCGTACACCTTGCGCAGTGCCGGGGCCATTTTGTTGACCAGCGTGCCGGCGACGATCATGACGTCCGACTGGCGCGGGCTGGGCCGGAACACCACGCCGAACCGATCCAGATCGTAGCGGGCGGCGCCGGCGTGCATCATTTCCACGGCGCAGCAGGCCAGGCCGAAGGTCATCGGCCAGAGCGAGCCGGTGCGGGCCCAGCTCACCAGAGAGTCCACCTGCGTGGTCAGGAATCCTCGTTGCGCGAAACCGTCGCTCTCCGCAGTGGTCAATCCCACTCCAGCGCTCCCTTCTTCCACTCGTAGGCGAAACCGATCACGAGTATGAACAGAAAAACCCCCATGGCCGCGAGCCCATAACCGCCGATCCTGCCGAGGGATACCGCCCACGGGAACAGGAAGGCGATCTCCAGATCGAAAATGATGAACAGGATCGCGACCAGGTAATAGCGCACATCGAACTTCACGCGCGTGTCTTCGAACGGCTCGAAGCCGCATTCATAGGCCGAGAGCTTCTCGGCATCATCGCGATGTTTGACGCCCAGGCGCCCGAGAACTTTTCCCAGGCCGAGCAGCACGCCCGCCAACGCGGCTGCAATGCAAAGAAATATCAGTATCGGCAGATAATTCGCAAGCATGCCCACACCGGTAAGTAAACGGGGCGGAATGATTCGCTCGCGCGACCATTGCTACGCCCCGTAATAGCCATAGTGTAACAGGCGATCAACACGATTTGGTGCCGACGGGGAGATTCGAACTCCCACACCTTGCGGCGCTAGCCCCTCAAGCTAGTGTGTCTACCAGTTCCACCACGTCGGCTTAAATTGCAGCGCTACTTCGGCGGCGTACCCGTGGCCGGCGGCGTCGCAGCCGTGGGCGCGGCGCCAGACACTGGCGCACCGGGCGTCGTGCCGCTGGGCGGCGTACCGCCGCGCGGGGCCGCAGGCGCTGCCGGCACCACCTGCGAGGCCTGATTCTGGTGCGATAGCTGGTCCAGGAGGCTGCTCGAGGGCGCACTCTTGCGCGTACCCACATAGGCGAGCGACAGGCTGGTGACCATGAACAGCGCCGCCAGGATTGCAGTGGCCCGTGACAGCGCGGTGCTCGCGCCACGCGCGCCGAACACCGTGCCGGAAGCGCCCGCGCCGAAGCCGGCGCCGGCCTCGGCACCCTTGCCGCGCTGAAGCAGCACCAGCGCCACGATCGAGATGGCGCAGAAGAAATGAATGACCAGTAATACAGAGTGCAACATCTAGATTTCCATTGTCAGCCGCGCGCAGCGGCCATGATGCTCAAAAATTCCTCGGCCTTGAGCGAGGCACCGCCGATCAGGCCGCCATCGACATCGCGCTGGGCAAACAGCTCGCGCGCATTGCCGGTCTTGACGCTGCCGCCGTACAGGATGGGCAACGCGGCCGCGATTTTAGCATCCTGCTGCGCCAGTCGCGCCCGGATGAAGCCGTGGACCTCCTGCGCCTGCTCGGGTGAGGCCGTGCGTCCGGTGCCGATGGCCCATACCGGCTCATAGGCGATCACCGCCGCGCTGAAGCCGGTAATCCCGGTCAGCGCCACCACCGCCTCGAGCTGCCTGCCCACCACGTCCTGTGTCTGGCCGGCCTCGCGCTCGGCCAGCAGCTCGCCCAGGCACAGAATCGGACGCAGACCCTGCGACAGTGCCGCCGCGAATTTGCGCGCCACCAGCACATCGTCCTCGCCGTACAGCCCGCGGCGCTCCGAATGTCCCACGATCACGTAGATGCAGCCGACGTCTTTGAG
>Ga0209483_1002305_pt1 | contig 13495 bp, 10 predicted proteins | sample NGEPerA_FD_184508 | JGI IMG/M metagenome (GOLD analysis project Ga0209483, IMG submission 184508) | Arctic peat soil microbial communities from the Barrow Environmental Observatory site, Barrow, Alaska, USA - NGEE PermafrostL2-A... | ecosystem: Environmental > Terrestrial > Soil > Wetlands >... | reverse complement strand
CCTCTACTCATGCATTTCGCATGGTGTCTTACCCGGGCACTGCCATATCACTGAAGCCCGGAAGCTATCGCGCTTGCCTCGCCACCCAGCGCTCCGCCCGGCGCTGGAAGATCAACGACAAATTGCGTCGCGGAACAGGCAACTTGCCCGTTACCACCTCGATCGTTACACGTCCCGGCCAGTCCGAACTCGGCGAGATTTTCGCGCTTTTCCGGCAGACGTACCTTCGTGGAAAGACCAAGTTCGAACGGCTGACGCCGGAGTTCTTTCGCGCCATCGCCGACTGCGACGAGGCCACGTTCGTCGTTCAACGCGACGCCGCCTCGGGGAAGATGCTCGCGTTCATGCTGATGCTGGATCTCGAGGAGCGCGTCATTAACCAATTCATCGGCATCGACTACGAATCCCGACCTGACGGTTTTCTGTACTTTCGACTGTTCGCCGCGGCGTACGACTGGGCCTGCACCACAAAGGCCGCCGTGCTGCAGTCAGGCCAGACGGGGTACACGGCGAAGATCGACATGGGTCACTCGCTTGTTCCGGTTTGGAACTACTGCGAACATCGGAACCCGCTGGTGAACCGCATATGTCGAAAAATTGCGCACGGAATAACCTGGGACGACCTCGACGAACAGCTCGCCGAATACCTGAACGCACATCCCGAACAACGGCCCGCGGCCTGACGCGTGTTGCATCGCATCGCGAGATGCTGTCATCGTTCATGCAGTCCGCATGCGTTGCAATGTTGCGATCGCGGTACGTTTTGTGACAGGGTCGACTTTGATCGACCCCGTCAGAATTTCCACAAAAGGCCGACCAACGTACTCGCCTGATTGCTGGTTTGTACCAAGGGACTGCTCGCTGCGCGGGACAGTAATCGTTGGTATGCAAGCGAGGCTATGAGGTGCAGGCCACCTCCTGCACTCCAGTCTGCACCGAACTCGAGCGCGACATTCTCCCATCCAGCGCCGGGGCTATACGCAGCAAAGCCGCCCGCCGACGACTTCTCACTCGCCACCCCATAGAGCGCCCGCATTTGCCGCGCATTTGCCCAAGTGATCGTGGGAAGCACAACAAGATCGACGTTGGAAGTCGGGGAAAACGGCAGGTAGAGGCCGATGTTTGCGAGCGTGCCCTGTGTGCCCTGCAGCGCCGAGCGCACCTGGGCGAACATCGGCACGCCAAAAACCATCACATGGCCCTCGGCCCCCGCGTCGAACGTTCCGCTGACGTCCGGCAGGCCCGCCAATCGCGCACTGCCATCGCTCGCCCCGGTGAGGCCCGGGTCGCTGCTACTCCGACCGGACCGGTAGCCGACAAGAACTCCGAGGCCGATATCCGGGTTATCGACAGCTTCCCAGCGGACTTCCGGATCGATGGTGAGTGAGCCGCTGTCGATTGCGAACGTGCCGAAATCGACGGTTCGGAACGTGCCATCGGCCCATAGACGCAAACGCAGTCCGGATGTGCGAGACCCGCTGTAGTCAGGCATGACCGCAATGCCGATGCCCACCTCGAGTTCGTCGGAAGCCGGCGGATCGGCGACCGCCGGACCAATCACTCCAAGAATGCAGGCGCAGGCGCCGATGAGTATCCTGCACACCGCATGTCCGATCCTCATCGTCGATCACCGAACCGGGCTTCTTCGCGTCGCGCTATTGCCTGGCGCGAGCTACGACCACATCCAGCGCTGCAAGCGCAAGATCCATTTCCGATTTACTTATTTCCAGCGAAGGCGCGAGGGTTATGACGTTCTTATAGTAGCCGCCAATATCGAGGATAAGTCCCATGATTTCGTCGCCGATCAGCAAATCGCCTTCGAGACCGATTTGAAACATGCGGTCGGCCAGTTCTCGCCAGGGCGTGACGCGATCGGGCCGGCACATCTCCATCCGCAACGCCAAGCCGAGACCATCCACGTGTCCGATCTCGGGATGTTTCCTTTGCAGGTTTCTGAGTCCATTGAGAAAGTATTCGCCCTTGTCCGCGACCTTGCGCTCATAGTCTCCGTTGGCGAAGATTTTCATCACCTCCAGGCCGGTCGCGGTTCCCAACGGATTCGACGAAAAGGTCGAATGTGTCGAACCGGGTCCGAATTTGTCAGGTGAAATGATTTCTTCGCGCGCCCAGACACCGGAGATCGGATTCATCCCATTGGTAAGCGCTTTTCCGAAAACGATGATGTCGGGCTGCGCGTCGAAGTGTTCCATCGCCCACATCTTTCCTGTGCGATAGAAACCCATCTGGATCTCATCATCAACCAGCAGGATGCCCTTCGCACGGCAGACTTCGGCGAGGCGCTTGAAATAGCCACGCGGCGGTATGATGTAGCCGCCGGTTCCTTGAACCGGTTCAACAAAAAAAGCACCGAACTCCGCATGTCCCGTTTTCGGGTTCCACGCGCCGGTGTATTCATGTTCGAACAGACGCTCCAGTTGCCCGATGCAGTCGCTTTCGACCAATGCAGGGTCATCGGGAAAACGCGACCGAAACGTGTATGGAAATGGCAGAAACTCCGCTCGGTCGGCAAATTCACCAAACGCTTCGCGGTAGCGATACGATGAGGTAATTGCCGAGGCGCCGAGCGTACGTCCGTGGTAACCGCCCTGGAACGCAAGCATCCGCTGGCGTCCGGTGGTCTTGCGGACAAGCTTCAATGCATCTTCGATGGCCTGTGCGCCGCCAACATTGAACTGGACGCGTCCGCGCAAGCCAAATCCACGCTCCACGCTGTCGCAAATCATTTCGGCGAGTTCGATTTTCTCGCGATGCAGGTACTGACACGCAAGCTGTGGCAAGCGGTCGATTTGGTCGCGCAATGCGTTGCATACCTGCGGGTTGGCGTACCCGAGGTTGACCGCCGAGTACCACATCTGCAGGTCCAGATAGCGGGTGCCGCGGAGGTCGAAAAGATAGCTTCCCTCGCAACGGTCGAAGATCTTGGGCTTCTCCGCATAATGCACGGTATCGCCGTAGGAACAAACGCGGCTTTCGCACTCGAGGAGCTTGCGCTCGGAAAGCAAAATATCCGCTTCAGTGAGGTGATCAGGTAGCATGGCTTGCCGTCGAGCGATCAAAGCGGTCCAAATGCATGCGGGACGTTAATATACGGCAGGCAGCGTCGCTGATTTCGGGGAGGACGTCAATATGGCGGTAGAGTGGGCATGGTTGCGCCAAGGCGCCCCCAATCAGGCGCGCACCAGCGATTTGCGCTTGTCGCCGGGGGCGCGAGCCCACATTTTTCTGTTGCACGGTCTCACTGGAAGTCCTTCGGAACTGGCATTTGTTGCGCGTCATCTCCATTCAAAAGGCGACTTGCGTGTGTGGTGCCCGCGCCTCGCAAACCACGGCGAACCATTGAATGTCCTTGCGGCGACGTCCTGGCGGACGCTTTATGCGAAAGCGCGTTCCGACTTCCTGATCGCCCGCGGCGCCGCCCGGGATTCCGGCGCCCCGCTCGTGATCGGCGGTCTTTCGCTAGGCGCCGTGCTGGCGCTTCTGCTGGCGGCCGAATTTCCGCGAGACGTCGGCGGCGTAATTTGTCTCGCCCCGACGTTATTCTATGATGGGTGGAATGTCCCGTGGCTGCAGCGCCTGATTCCGCTTATCGATTACACGCCACTCAAGTACTTCGCTTTTTTTCGCGAAGAGTCGCCTTATGGCCTGAAGGATGAAAACCTGCGCGAGCGGGTCGGTCACGCGTACAGGAATGCCTCATTGCGCAACGATGTCGACTGCGGGCAGCACGGCTACGCCCATTTTCCAATACGTTTGCTTTGCGACAGCCGTCATCTGATCGCTCGATGCGCGCGTAACCTGCGGCACGTCATGGCCCCCTTGTTGCTCGTGCAGGCGGTACACGACGACGCGACCAGCCCTCGCAATGCGCAGCACATTTATCGCAACGTGAGCTCCAGGAAAAAGGAAGTATTGCTGCTCGAGGACTCTTTTCACATGATCACCGCCGATCTCGAACGGAATCGCGTTGCGGAAACGATGAACAGGTTTTGTCAACAGGTGATTGGCGCAGGACATTCCGTCGATTGAATCCAATTACGCACATGGAAGACGATGAAGCCGTTAAATGACAAACCCGTGCTGTTCTTCGACTTCGACGGCACGATTACGCGGGAGGACGTTCTCGACCGCATCATTCAACGGTTTTCGACCTCTGATGCGTGGCGTCAATGGGAAGACGCCTGGGTCCGCGGGGAAATCTCGACGATCCAATGCCTGGAGCGTCAAATCGACGGTATCCGCGGCTCCGAGGCCGAGATTCTCGACTTCGCCGCCGGTTTCGAGATCGACGAGCACTTCGCTAAAATCGCGAAGTGGGCCGCAAACGGGAACGCCGATCTGTTTGTGGTCAGCGATAATTTCTCATGCTTTGTCCGCCAGATACTTTCACGTCATGGCCTGTCCGGCCTGTCGGTGATGGCGAACGAAATTACCTGGACCGGCAATCGGCCGCAAGCACATTTTCCATTCAGAAGCGCGGCGTGCGAGCGATGCGCGCATTGCAAAGCCGTACATTTTGAGCGCTTCCAGGGGCGCCGCAAGATCTATGTCGGCGACGGACTGTCCGACGTGTGTCCGGCGCTGGCCGCCGACGTTGTATTCGCCAAGGATTCGCTTGCGGCATATCTCGTTGTTCGCGCCGTACCGTTCAATGGGTTCGCGTCTCTCGAGACTGTAGCCGATTTTGTCATCACCCATTGCGAAACCTCCTCCGAATCGCAACGCGGGACGTACCGCGCTGGCGCACAACCACATGCGCAGCCCCTTTTCGAGGGCCTCTCTGGAGATCCGCATACGTAGATGTGGGACCTCATCCTCATCTCACGACGATCTCGCGTGGTGGCGCAGGACGCCGGAGCAAAGGGCTCTGGATTTGAACGGGTGCGGCCGACGTGTCATGGCTCGCCGCACCGCCGTCGATTCCGCGCATCGGAATCTGGCTAACTGGCGGATGGGTGCGGCGTTCAATTTTACCGAACATCAGACGTACGGCCCACGTCGAGGTTCGAGCGATGGTCATCACCAATCCCATCATGCCGATGATCTGCACATAAGCGGGCGTCCTGAAAACGGGGGTACGTTGACGAATGATCGCAACGATTAGCCAGACCGGGTTATAGAAATACAGGTACCCTGCGAGTATCGTCAGCTGCTTTTGCCAAGGGCGTTTGTGACTGGATGCCACCACATAATTGCCGTCACAAATATGTGGTGGCACCAGCTTGCCACCAACGCTCTTGAAGACCTGGCCGCTTGCATAGCTCGATTCGAGCATTTTCGAGCCCACGGCGGGCGTTAGCATCAAGATTTGCATGGAGACCGCGCCGGCCCTGCGCAAAAGCTCGACCTGGTTCAACAATCCATAGTTCGACCCGTGCGAGTAGAGCGGCTGTGTGTCGTGATGCATCATCATCGGCATGGGGCAGATGCCGGCGTCGCGCAGCGCGCGAAATGCCTCGGTAGTCTTGTCGGCGCTTTGTCCCTTCTTGACCAAAGTCGCGGTAACGTCTTCGACACCAAGCCACAACGCGCGGCAGCCCGATTGGTGGATAAGCGGCAGGTGCTCCTTCATCTGCAGCGTGTCGTGCACCGTCACCTCCGTATACCAGCACGCGCGGTCGCTCAGGCGTACGCCCTCGAACTCGGCACACGCGAGCTTGTTGACGATATCCAGCGTGCGGGTCTTGTCGTTGAAAAAGTTGTCGTCGGCACCGAAGAAATGCTCGATCCCGTACTCCTTGTTCAGACGCCACATCTCCTCCGCGATTCGTTCGCCGCTCTTTACGCGGTATTGCCGCTGGTTATAGGCGGGGATGGGGCAATAGGGACAGTTGAACTTGCAGCCGAAGGTGAGAACGAGCGAGCTGATCGGACTCCTATCTTCAACTTCATCGGCCGAAAGTGCGTGCGCGCTCAAGGTTGCGTGCCGGCTGGGCGGTTCCAGAAGCCGGTATCCGAGCACCGGGTGTGGCAACTCGTCGAGATCTCCTACGAGGCGTTGCATGCCCGTGTCGATCAGCTCCTCGGGCACTCCGTTTGCATCCCCTCGTGAATATACGAGCCCCGGCACATCGTCGAGCGCTCCGCTGTCACGCGCGCGAACGAACGCCGAGCGCATCGATTCGCCGCGGCCACGCACGGAAAGCAGCACTTCGATCAGGCTCAGCGTGACGAATTCCTCGCCCGTAACGACGATGTCGGCGCTATTCGGGCGGGCACGGTTTACACTAAAAAGGGCATAAGGCTCGTATACCGCGTGTGGCCCTCCGGCGATGATCAGCGGGCGGTGCGCGGGATCGATCCGGTGCGCATCCCCGATTAATTTCATGCACTCCTCGGAATGCAGGCTCATGCTCGAGACCATGAACATATCGGGAACCTTGCCATCCAGCCGCATTTGTGACGGCCGGAAGTTGCGATTCCATTGTTGCAGGACGATCCGCGTCTTGTCGAAACCCGCGTCCACCAGCGCCGAGCCGACGGCGCGGACGCCCGCAGGCGCCATCCGTGTATCGGCGAAGATGAATGGCAGTATCCGCGTGCGGTGATCAAATGCGTTGGCGATGACGGTCGCCAAGTCGTGATTCGGTGCGATTTTCCGCAGACGTTCTCTGAGGCGGGTCAGCTCGCCAGACTTCAGCAGTTCATCTCCGCGCGCACGCCGGGGAAGTTCCATGGCGGACCGCTCCAGAACAGAAAACGTGAAATCGCCGCCAGTGGAACTCGGAACTGCACGGCCGCGATCCTGAGCAACGCCCGCAAAAAACTTCAGCGGATACTCGTGATCAACGCGCTCGGGACCGTCTGTCGATGATCCTAACATAGGATCGTCGCTGATTCAGGTCGCGGTACGTGGGGACGAGCGCCTGTCCCATCAACTGGTAGCGTCGCCCGCGCGCAGCGCTTCGTGCTCCCAACCGCCAGATGTACGCTCGAACCTGTCGCTCGTGCTCGACGCGAAATCCCCGGAGTGTTGCTGCCACACGTAGCGTTGAATTTCAATCTGTCGCGGTCGAATCACAATTACGTTGAATGAATTCAGCTCTCCACGTCTTCGCGTGGAAGTGGCCGTGCCAGCTTGGACAAGAATCGGTGCATGGGTTTGGTCTGCAGATACTGTCGATTTGACATCCGCGGCGCCGACGTGCAGATGGCCCGCAAGAAGCAGATCGCACCCGCTCTTCAATATCGATTTCCGTGCAAGTGCCGCGCGACCAACAAGTTCGCCGGCGGCGTAGCCTGTGGGCAGATCGATGGGGTGATGCGTGACTACTACCTTTACGACCCTGTCTTGCAGGTTTCGCATCTGCGTTTCCATGCGGTCGATCTGCGCTTCGTTGATGCGGCCATGCTTGAATGTCAATGAGCGCGCCGTGTTGATACCAATGACCGCCATTTCGTCGTCCAGGAACCATGGGGTCAAGTCGTCGGTAATGTAGCGGCGGTAGCGGGCGAGGGGTCGAGCGAACCTGGTAAGCACGTCGTACAGTGGGACATCGTGGTTGCCGGGCACGACAACCTGAGGCATCGGCAGTCTATCCAGAAATGCGCGCGCTTGCTTGAACTGCCAGACGCGGGCGCGCTGCGTGAGGTCACCGGACACCGCAATCAGATTGGGCGCGACGCGATGGACAATCGCGACCAGGGGGCCGAGCAAGGACGCATCGATTCGACCAAAGTGCAGATCCGACAGATGCACAATCGTACGCATCAGTCCTTACGCGTAGCCTCCGGCCCTGGAACAATCACCGCAAGGGCCGCCGGTAGTAGCTGGTAATTCAGTGGCGAACGCATGTGACAGAGCTCACCGTCAATCGCAACCAGCAGCTGCTTATGTCGTGTAGCTACCTGTATCGTTTTCGCTGACACCATGTCGAAGTCTTTCGCCTGGTGCAAGCGCTTGAACAGCGACCTCGCCGCCAAACGAAACAGTCCCAGTCGTCCAGTGCGGTTGGCCACGTACAAGCTCAGTGTCGCGCCATCAAGACATTTACGCGTTCCGATGCTGAAGCCTTCCATATCGTATCGATTGTTGCCGATGAAAACGAACGGTGTCCGACGCGCAAGGTCGGTGCCCTCGGCGTCGATCCGCACGTCGAGTAACGGATAGCGTCGAAATACCGAGACTGTCGCCGCCATCAATGCCAGCCATTTGCCGCGACCGAGTCGTTGTTGCAATGCTTCGCGGCCTTCCACGGCTTCGGCGTAGAGGCCCAAACTGCAATTATTCAGAAAGAACCGGTCGCTCACTGCACCCACATCGACCATCCTGATATTCCCGTTCGCAATGTTCCGAATTGCGTCGTCGGGGTGCAGCGGAATCCCGAGATCCTTTGCAAAATGGTTGAGGGTGCCGAGAGGCAGAATTCCTAACGCGACATTGGTTCCGATCAGCATCGATGCACCGGTATTGAGCGTTCCATCGCCTCCGCCGAGAACAATCATTTTCGGATTGTCGGCCAGCGCGCGCTGGACCTCGACGACGATCTCGGTAGAGCGGGTTAGCCTGACATCTGCGTCGATACCAAGCGATTTAAAGCGATTACCGAGACCACGAGCGAAGTCGTCGCCTTCATGCATACCAGACGACGCGTTTACAATGACCGTAACCTGGGTGTTCAACGGATTGATCCACTTGAGGCGTCCGACGATGGCGAGCCGGATTGTCGGTCGACAGGCAGAACGGCCAGCACAACCACGTACCACGCGATGGCCTCGAGTATTCCAGCGACGACATCGCTCAAGTAGTGGACGCCCAGGTATACGCGGCTGAAACAGACCAGTACGACCATTAGAATTCCGGCGCCGATCGCGGCATTGTTGCCGCGTTGACGAAGGACGTTCGCCACGATGTATGTGACGACGAATCCGTAAAAGATCGTCGACGCCATGGCATGGCCGCTGGGAAAGCTGTCTCCCGCAACGGTAACAAGTGGATCGACGAACGTCGGTCGCGCCCGATGAATAAGAACTTTGAGCGCGTAGTTGAGCGCGTTGCCGCCAAATACCAGCGTGATCAATGGCGAAAGGAGACTATAACTGCGTCTGGCGACGAGGACCAAGCAGATCACGGCAGTCGCGCCGGAGAGTGTGGAGGGCGCGCCCAGAAAACTTGCAACGATCATCGCGCTGGTCAGCGACGGCGCGGCGTGCGCATGCAGCCAATGGGCTACGATTGCATCGTTGGATACGATCCAGCCTCCATTTCCTACGCTCTCTGCGAGCCACGCAAGTGCAGTCAGCGAAATCAGTAATGCCAACGTCGCTGGAACCAGGTTGCGATGGACCGTCAGATCTCGAGCGACTGGCGGTGCTCCCATGTCGTTGATTGTAGGCGCACTGACCATCGTATGTTTGTTGCGACCGCAGCAGTGGCTCGATTTGGTGAATCGGAGTTCCTCCCATCGCGATCCCACGGTCTCCCGGTAAGCGTCTATTGATCGCACCGCAAGCGCCCGTTATGGTATCGCGGGTAAAATCGCAGTCTTTAGCTGTAACGCAATCAATCGTCGCGTTGCGGCGCCACCGGCGATATCCAGCGAAGAGGCGTTTCATGGGGCAGACGGCATCAGTCATTGCGCTCGACCGGTTGCGGATGACCGACGTCGACTCGGTCGGCGGCAAGAATGCGTCGCTGGGCGAAATGATCAGCCAGCTCGCGGAAGCGGGCATCCGCGTCCCCGGCGGATTCGCCACCACGGCTGATGCCTATCGCGAATTCCTGAAGCACGAAGGCCTGGGCGAGCGTATCGCCGCGCGCCTCAAATCGTTCGACGTCGACGACGTTGCCGAACTCGCGCGCGCGGGCCGCGAAATCCGTAAGTGGCTGGTCGACGCTCCGTTGCCGCCGTCGCTGGCGAAGGAAATCGGCACTGCCTACGAAGCGTTGGCGAAGGAATCACCGAACGCGACATTCGCCGTGCGCTCGTCCGCCACCGCCGAGGACATGCCGGACGCCTCGTTTGCCGGGCAGCAGGAAACGTTCCTTAATATCAGTGGCTTGGAGAATGTTCTTGATGCGATAAAGGAAGTATTCGCATCGCTCTACAACGACCGCGCGATCGCGTATCGCGTTCACCAGAACTACACGCATGCCGATGTTGCGCTCTCCGCCGGGGTCCAGCGGATGGTGCGCAGCGACAAGGGCGCAGCCGGCGTGATGTTCACGCTGGACACCGAGTCGGGCTTCGACAAGGTCGTATTCATCACATCCGCGTACGGCCTAGGCGAAATGGTCGTGCAGGGCTCGGTGAATCCCGACGAGTTCTACGTGTGGAAGCACAACCTCGAACGCGGGCTGCCAGCGATCCTGCGCAAGAGTGTCGGCAGCAAAGCGCTGCGGATGGTGTTCGGCGATGCGACATCGGCCGGCAAGTCGACGCGCACCGAGGAAGTGGCGCCCGCCGATCGCCAGCGGTTTTCGCTGACCGACGCCGAGATCGAAGAGCTCGCGCGAATGGCGGTGAAGATCGAAAAGCACTACAAGCGCCCGATGGACATCGAGTGGGGACGCGATGGCGAGGATGGCAAGCTCTACATCCTGCAGGCGCGCCCCGAGACCGTGCGCTCGCGCGACGCCGACAATACGCTGCGCCGCTACCGGCTGAAGGGGACGTCCGAAGTGCTGGCGACCGGTCGCGCGATCGGACAGAAGATTGGCCAGGGCCGCGTGCGCCTCGTACAGTCGTCCAGTGAAATGGAGCGCGTGAAGGCCGGCGACGTGCTCGTCACCGATATGACCGATCCCGACTGGGAGCCGGTGATGAAGCGCGCGGGCGCGATCGTCACCAACCGCGGCGGTCGCACCTGCCACGCGGCGATCATCGCGCGCGAGCTCGGCATCCCCGCGGTGGTCGGTTGCGGCGACGCCACCGAAACGCTGAAGGATGGCGCTGAAGTGACGGTGTCCTGCGCCGAGGGCGACACCGGTCACGTGCATGCGGGCCTGCTGAAAATCGAGATCGACGACATCGCGCTCGACAAGATGCCGCCGTCGCCGACCAAGATCATGATGAACGTCGGCAATCCGGAGCTCGCGTTCGCGTTCCAGCGGCTGCCCAACGAAGGCGTCGGCCTTGCGCGCCTCGAGTTCATCATCAACAAGAACGTCGGCGTGCATCCGAAGGCGCTGATCGAGTTCGACCGCCAGGGCGCCGACTTGCGCAAGGAAATCAGTGCGCGCATCGCCGCGTACCCGAGCCCGACCGAATACTACGTCGCCAAGATCACCGAAGGTGTCGCCACCATCGCTGCGGCGTTCTGGCCGAAGAAGGTGATCGTGCGGCTGTCGGACTTCAAGTCGAACGAGTATTCGAATCTGATCGGCGGAACGGTGTTTGAGCCCGATGAGGAAAACCCGATGCTCGGGTTTCGCGGCGCATCGCGCTACCTGTCGCCCGACTTCTACGACTGCTTCGCGCTCGAATGCCAGGCGATGAAGCGTGTGCGCGACGACATGGGGTTGACCAACGTCGAGCTGATGGTGCCATTCATACGCACGCTCTCCGAGGCCGCGCAGGTGATCGACTTGCTCGCGAAAAACGGCATCGTGCGCGGAGCCAAGGGCCTTCGCGTGATCATGATGTGCGAGCTGCCGTCGAATGCCGTGCTGGCAGACCGCTTCCTCGAGCACTTCGACGGGTTTTCCATCGGTTCTAACGATCTGACGCAACTGACGCTGGGCGTCGACCGCGATTCGGGCGGCGCCATTTCGGCGACGTTCGACGAGCGTGACGACGCCGTCAAGGCGATGCTCGCGATGGCGATCGCGGCGTGCAACAGGAAAGGCGTGTACTGCGGCATCTGCGGGCAGGGGCCGTCCGATTACCCGGATCTCGCCCAATGGCTGGTCGAGCAGAAGATCGAGAGCATGTCGCTCAATCCCGATACTGTCGTCGAGACGTGGCTCGCGCTGGCGAAGGCGTCGAAGGCCGGAGTCCGGTAACGGCGGACCCGCCGGGGCCGTGCGTCGCGGTCAACGTGCGCGTGTGGGTGGGCTGCACGACGAAAGCGCATCGGCGCACCCGCGCACCATCCGTCCGGCCGATGGCGCGCCAACCGGAGGCGTGGCTCAATGCATCGATGCGTGATCCACCACCGCTGCGCGTCGACCTTGCGCCATCGTCGCTGCGCCGCGCGTTCATCGGCATTGCCTACGTTGCCACCGCCGTGCTGGTGGGGCTGCTGCCGCTGACGCTCGAGCTCAGGGCATCAACGATCCTGCTGATCGCAGCGCTTGCCGCGCGTGCGTGGCGCGAAGTACCTCCCGTCGCGCTGATCGTCCGCCTCGATGGCACGATCGTGCTGCTCGAGCGCAACGGCGATTCCGTCGAGGCGTTGATCGACAACGGCGGCTATCTCTCGCCGCGATTCACCAGCATCGTCTGCCGTCCGCTCGGCAGCCGGCGCGCACGCGTTGTCACGATTTTCCCGGACATGCTGTCGCGCGACGACTACCGAAGACTGCGCGCTCGTCTCAATTACACCCGCAGCGGCGACGATGACGGCGTACCGGCGAGCCAGGCGCGCGCGTCGACCAGGGCGCCGCTGTCGGCCTTGGATTGACGGCCGATGAGCTCGAGGTACAGCGGTACGAGGCGTTCGGGTTCGGGCAACGCCATCCGGTTCTCCGCCGGGTGGGACTGCCCGCGCAATGGCGAGCGTATGGGGCCCGGGATTACCGCATTGACGCGCAGGTTGGCGCGATGCTCCCATTCGTCGGCAAGCTCGCGCGACAGCGCAGCGACGCCTGCCTTGGTCACCGCGTAGCCACCCCAGTAGGCACGCGGCTCGATGCCGCGATCGTCGAGCGTGAAGATCACGCTGGCATCCGGGGCCCGCGAAATCAGCGGCATCAGCGCGCGCGTCAGGCCCATCGGCGCCGCGACGTTGACGCGCAGCAGGTTGACCCAGTTGTCGAACGACTGGTGTTCGAGCGGGCCCAACGAGCCCAGCATCGCCGCCGTGTGCACGATGGCATCCAGGCGCTTGAACTGCGATTCGAGCGCGTTGGCGACATTGGCGAAATCGTCGGCTTCGGCCTTCGCGAAATCGAGCGGAAGGATCACCGGCTCGGCATGTCCCGCCGCAAGGATTTCGTCGTACAGCGCTTCGAGCTTGCGCACGACGCGCGCGTGCAATACCACGGTCGCGCCGGCGGCCGCGCATGCGCGTGCGATCGGCGCGCCGAGGCCTCCTGTGGCGCCGGTGATCAGCACGACGCGGCCTTCGAGCATTCCGGGATGTTCTGCAGTGGACATTGTGGATGTGGCAGTGATCGCGAGCGGATGATGGCTGCCCGGGCGGAACACCTCGCCATCGCCGGCAACTTCGGTTTTACGCACGCGCGGTTTGCGCGGGCCTTCGCCGGTATCGTATAATGCTGCACTCTCTGTGGGGGTATAGCTCAGCTGGGAGAGCGCTTGCATGGCATGCAAGAGGTCAGCGGTTCGATCCCGCTTACCTCCACCAATACGAC
>Ga0209483_1002303_pt1 | contig 13497 bp, 13 predicted proteins | sample NGEPerA_FD_184508 | JGI IMG/M metagenome (GOLD analysis project Ga0209483, IMG submission 184508) | Arctic peat soil microbial communities from the Barrow Environmental Observatory site, Barrow, Alaska, USA - NGEE PermafrostL2-A... | ecosystem: Environmental > Terrestrial > Soil > Wetlands >... | reverse complement strand
CGTCACGCGTGTTCCAAGCTCAAGAAGTCTGAGAACCATTTTCCCGACCTTATATTTTTGACTATGGCAATACGCAATTCCCGCATGCGATGTCGCAATCGCGTGCAGGCGGAGCATATCGGGATCATGGCTCACCATGACGCGTGAGGTCATCAACGCGTACGCCAATTGGCGCTCATCCGTCGCGCCCAGTAGTCCCGCCTCGCACGTCGTGGTGACGTCAAAGCCTCTGCGGCGAATGCCCAAAGCGACGGCATCGGCAACATGCTCGTCGGTATGGAATTTCATCGGTGTCTATCGCGCCCTGCGTCTTTGGCGCCGTCCGCGATTTTCTGTTCCAATGGGCCGGGGCCTAATTTGGCGTGTAGGGCGCTCGCGAACCGATCATCCGCCGCCGCCTGTTCATCGATGGATTCACGATTGTCGTAGTAGTAGGAAAGGGCCGCATAAACATCGGAGAGGCCCAGGTGCGGGAACTGCTCGATCACTTCGTCGGGCGAATATCCGGCCTGCGCAAGAACCGCAACATCCCAAACCCGTATGCGAGTGCCGACGATACACGGCTTTCCGCCACACACGCCGGGCGTGCTCGTGATGTGCTGGCGGGGTGGGGAAACGGGTATGGCGCTCATGCCTGAAGTATATCATGTTGAGTTGCGCGGCGGCAACTAAGCACCCGGGGGGGCGAATCCACGAACCGGCGGTTGTGTGGGCGGGGCGTCAACCGGCGTATTTCCGCCAGAGGGCCGGCAGGGGCAGGGCGTGCAGGTTTTTGGCGAACGGGACGGGTTGGTCGCCGCCGTAGAGGACCACGCCGCGCACGAATCGCTTGCCTGCTGCGGCGGCGAGGGCGTGGAGACCCTTGAAGTGGCGGGCGTCGATGCTCGCGGAGGCTTTCACTTCAATGCCGACCACGCGGCCCGCCGGGTCTTCCAGGACCAGATCGACTTCCTCGCCGGGGTGGGTCCTGAAGTGATACAGGTTCGGTTGGAGCTTCGACCAGCCGCGCTGCTTGAGCAGTTCCAGGGCGACGAAGTTTTCCAACACGCCGCCGGCCAGCGTGCGGTCCGAGCGGAGCCGGCTGGCGCTGGTCCCCAGCAGGTGAATGAGCAGGCCGGTATCGTTTAAGAGCAACTTGGGCGCTTTGACCAGGCGTTTGCCGATATTCGTGAACCAGGCCGGCAACGTCTGCACCAGGAAAGTTCCCTCGAAGAGTCCCATGTAGCGCTTGAGCGTCGTTTGTGGCATCGACAAACCGCGGGCGAGGTCGGCGTAGTCCAGAAGACCGCCGGCCCGAGACGCCACGAGCTTCAGAAGGCGCGGAAGGTCCGCCAGATCGCGCACGTTGCTGATGTCGCGCACGTCGCGTTGCAGGATGGTGGTGATGTAAGAGCCGAACCACGCCCGGCGGCGTTCGTCGGCGGTGCGATGAAGCATCTCGGGATATCCGCCGGCCACCATCCGCTCCACGAGCCGGTTCCAGCTTTCCCCCGTGATGTCGCCGGCGCTGAACCTGGCTCTGAAAATCGCGTCGATAAAGTTCTCATGCACGCCTGCCAATTCCCCCTGCGACAGCGGCCAAAGCGTGTGTATCTCAATGCGTCCGGCAAGAGATTCAGCGACCCGTGGGAGAAGCAGCACATTGGCCGATCCGGTCAGCAGGAAGCGTCCGGGTTTGCGGTCGTCATCCACGGCGGACTTGATGGCCAAGGCAAGCATTGGAGCGCGCTGCACCTCGTCGATGATGACCGGCGAATCCAGCCCCGCCACAAATCCCCGCGGGTCGGCCTGGGCCGCCGAAAGCGTGACGGCATCATCAAGGGTGAGATAGCGCGCGGGATAGCCGTGGCCCGCCAGCGATTTGGCAAGCGTGCTCTTGCCCGTCTGGCGCGCCCCCTGAATAAAGACCACGGGGCTGTCCTTCAGCGACGCCAGAACTGCCGGAACCAATTCACGATCAAGTAATGCCATTGGTTGATTATCGTCCAAAGTGTGGACGAATTTCAACCACTTTGTGGACGAATTTCACAATTGCGGCAAGGGAAAATTCGACTTTTCGTGAGGGAAGCGGGAATGCCCGCGCCTGATAGAGACGTGGCGGGGACGTCGCGTCTATGTAGAAGCGACGTCCTCGTCGCTTTCTTCTTCCTCCGCGTCCCGTGGAGAAGGCACGCGGCGGGACGCCGCGTCCGCGTGGGGGAAAAGGGTGCAGCTCAGGCTTGACGCGGGCACGCGACACGATCCAGGTGAACATGTCCATCGGCGGACGGGAGGCGATCCGTTTCGTACCGGTGGCCAGCGCCAAAGCCGGATGAGCCATTGCGGACCTACCGTCGATCCGGCGGTGTGTACAGCCGACGGCTGGGCTTGAGGAGCGGCTTCATGGCCCGGCCCGCGCGGCGGGCGAACCGCCAGATGAACTTTGTGAACGGACCCGTTGGGATTCGAGGCGCAAACGGATCGCACATATGGGCTGGCGTCTCGTATTCCAAAACCGGGGGCTTTTGGGAAAGTTGACCAGCGCCGGGGGTGTTTGATGACATGGCGAATGCTCGCTTTGGTGTTATCTGGGCACCGGCACAAACGCCTTCTTCAACTCACCCTTTTGCGCGTCGAATATCCGCGCCTGCCCGTCAAAGCCGGCGGTGTAGAGGCGGGTGGAATCGGGGCTGAAGCAGACGGCGAAGACGGGGCCGGCGTTGCCCAGGCAGGTGGAAACGCGATGGCCGTCGGCGGCCAAGTAGACGCGGGCTTCGCCGATGCAGGCGCTGGCCAGCCATTTGCCGTCGGGGCTGAAGGCCAGGGCGTTGATCGGGCCGTTCTGGCGCTCCAGTTCGCGGATGCGGTTGGGATCGCGTTTTTCCTCGGTGCGTTTTTGGAGGTCGGAGACTTTGAAGATTCGCAGCAGCCCGCCGGAACCGCCGCAGGCCGCCACGTCCTCCCCGGGCTTGCGGGCGAGACACACCAGCGGCTCGACGGGCTCGTTCACCACATCGACCTGCTTGCGAGAACTCAGATCGAAAAGCCGCAGTTCTTTGTCGCGACCCCCCGCGATCAGTTTCGTCCCATCCACGGTAAACGCGGTGCAAAGGGCCCAGTCGGTGAACGGGTCGAGGCGGGCCAGTTCCTTCCCATCGGCCAGGGAGATCACGCGGACGGTGGCATCCGGACACGCGACCGCAGCGCGGGCGGCATCGGGCGATAAACTCAGGCCAAACAGCGTGTCGCCGGAGATGGAGTAGGCGTGAAGCAATTTGTGATTCGAGGCGTCCCACACATCAATCCGCCCGGCCTCGCCCGCAGCCCCGCCGGCGGCGACCAGCAACTGCCCATCCGCCGAGTAACAGATGGAAGTGATCCACGCCGATGCACTGGCCAGCCGATCGATCAGCCCCGATCCATCGGCATGCTGCAACAGCACCTCATGCGAACCGCCGACCGCCAGCACCGCCCCGTTCGGCGAACAAGCCAGTGCATCGATCACCGGCGCCACCGCATAAACGCTCGGGTATTGCGGTCGGCCTTCCGTTGCGCGGGAAGATTGGGAAGCTTCCGCTGAATCGTCCTTGGCGCCCTGACGGATCCAGTGCGTGAGCAAGCCGATTTCGTCAGCCGTCAGTTTCTGCCCCTTTTGCGGCATGCTCGGATCATCGCCGCTTACTTGGGTGATCAGCAGGCTCTTGGCCGGCTCTCGCGGCTCAATCGCCTTGCCCTTCTTCCCGCCATGCGCCAACGCCGCGTATGACGTGACGTCAAGTTTTCCCTTCATCTTTTGGGGCCGATGGCAGCCGGCGCAGCTTCGCGTCAGGATGGGCTCGACATCCTTGTGAAAACTGACGGGGGGATCGGCCGCGACAGAAAAAGCCGGGAACAAAATACCGAGAAAAATCACGGCCCACTGGGTGATTATGGATGAAACAGGGCGCACAGGAATGGTAGTCGCCGGGCGTGCGGTCGTTGCCGCCGCCGCGTTCACTCCTTCACCACTTCCGTCACGATCACTCCCTTGAGTTGCGCTTGCGCTCGGGCCTGCGTGGGGGTGTCGGCAGAAATGCGGAGAAGGATCGGTTCGCCGGTGGCGGCAATGGCTCCGGCGATGCGGTAGGTGCTGCCTGGCGGCGATGCGGTTTTCCCCGCCATCGGAGGCCCGGCGATCATGGGAAACCCGCCGGTGGGCTTGGACCGGCGGACCGGGTCCTGCCGGCGATGCACGATCATCCGATCCACCACCGCCGCCAGAATCGCTACTAGCGGAACGACCACCAGCACGATAAACAACGCGACATAGCCGACGTCCACGCTCACGGCGATCATTAGCAATCTCACATCTGGGCGCAGATCGATTCCAGTGCCTTGGCTATTTTTTCGACAGTCGGATTGACGATGGGCCTGAAAGTGCAGGCTTTCGCGTCCGGGCCGAGTCGAAAGAGCCAGCCTCCGCAAGTATAGCCGGACAGTTCGATGCCCGCCTCGGCCGCCGCCGCGCAGGCGCCCGGCCAAAGCGCCGGCCAGTCAGCGCTGCCCAGCGTGCCTTGCTCGGGCATCAGAAAAATGCAGCGATCCAGCGGGCCTTGTTCCTTCAACAATCGCAATCGGCGCCCAAAGCGCGGCTCGGCGGTGGGAACCAACAAAAGCACGCGGGCACAGTTTGCCAGCATGAGGAATGATTCATCGGGCAGTCCCGCATCCGAGCCGTCCTTTCCCACCTCATCGACCACCAGCATCGGTAGTGGGTCGAACGCCTTGAGCAAGAGTTCTTCCACGTCCACCGACAGCAGATCTTTTTTTGCCGCCGGCGCGCCGGTAATGGGTCGAAGATAAAGGCAATAATCGGGCCGTTCCCCCGCGTGAAGTCGCTCAAGCATGGCCAACGGATCATCGTCCGGCGGTTGCGCCGCGATGGCCGGCGGAGGCCGAAGCATTCTGCCTATGCCTCTCAAGAATGTATCGCGGCCTGGATCGCGCCCCATTCGCCAAGTGTAGCGGATCCGAATCCGCACCCCAACCCTCCCCCGGCTTACGGGCGGAGGGGGGGTGTAGCGCCCGATTGTGGCGGTCCCCCCGGTGGGGCGGACATTCTTGTCTGCCCCCGGTCCGCGAGCGCGGGGTGTACTCACCCCCGCCGAGCGGACCGGAAGAACTAAGGAAGGGACAAGAATGTCCCTGCGGCGAACGGGCAGACACGAATGTCTGCCCCGCCTAACCCTGTGGATATCAACGGTTACGCATACCCGGGAAATCCGGCACGCCCGTCGAGGGAATCAGAGGCGCCGCCTGGCCTGGAAAACCTGGCCCCGTCGGCGTCACACGCACCGATTCGCACACGCCGCCCAATCCCGTATAATCTCTTCGGCGATGGAACCAAACGATTCCCGTGCAATCGACCGCACCCAGCACCCTGACCGCATCTGGTATTGGATGCGCGCTCTGGGGCGCGATGGGCTGCCCGATAGGGTTGAAGTCAATGGCGTCACCTGGCATCTCGCCCGCTCGGTCAAACATGATTTTGTCGCGGCCACCGGCTTCTATGACGACGCAGCCGGCCAGCGGGTTGTGCTGAAAATCGGGCGGACGGCTTCGATGTTTGGGCTGCCGATGGCGTGGCTGGGGAAATGGTCCTGCCGGCGCGAGGTGCATTTCTATCAGAAGCTGGCGGACCTGCCCAACATTCCCAGGGTGCTGGGCACAGTCGGCAAAACCGGATTCGTCCACGAATACGTCCAGGGCCGGCCCCTGTGCAAGGACAAGCCGGTGCCGGACGGGTTTTTCGGCCAGTTGATGGATTTGCTGGCGGAACTCCATCGGCGCGGCATCGCGTATGTGGACACCAACAAACCGGAGAACATTCTTCTGGGCGACGACGGGCGGCCGCATCTGATCGATTTCCAGATCAGTTGGGACCATCGGCCCATGTTGCGGCACTTGCAGGGAAGCGACATCTATCACGTCCTCAAACACAAGAAACGCCTGCGGCGCGACGAACTGACCGAGCAGGAATTGGCTCGCGTATGCCGCATCAGTTGGCCGATCCGGCTACACCGCTTCATTTTCAAGCCTTGGTTTTACGTCCGCCGCCGGATGTTTCGGCATCTGCGCGCCACCGGCCGGCTTCTGCCGGAGGGGAGCAAATGACTGCAACCAAAATTCAAAATTTCTTCCGGCGCGTGAAGCTTTTATTTGCCTGTGTGCTGGCCGGATGTCTGGCGCTGGGTTGCGAAACAGCGCGAGTTACGTCGCAACCGGCCGAGCCGTTGGCGCCCGCCACGCGGTCTTCAATCGGTCCGGCCCGTGCCGATTCGGATACTTTGGTCCGAGCAACCCGGGCATCCGCGGCGACCTCCGCGGCCGCAGCGGTGGCCGTGGCTTCCGCAAACCCTCCCACCACTCAGGCAGCCGATCCGGCATGGCCGGACATCGACCGCGTGATGCAACGGCATGGCGTGCCCGGCGACGGCGTCTACGTCTTCACCATCCCACGCGACGACCTTGACGTCTCCATCGACGGCATGGGCATTCCCACCGCCGCCGGGATCCAATCCATCTTTTACTTTTACCGTTGCCCGTGCGGCAAGATGAGCGTGACGGGCCAATTCGTGACCACCGATTACGAAGCCGATGACGTGGTGGATGCCCTGCGCCAGAACGCGACGCTGAACGTGGCGGCGATTGCGCCGTTCCTGCTCTCCGAAAAGCCGCGCCTTATGCTCGTCCGCTTCCAGGGCGAAGGTGATCCGGCCACCATGGCCAAAAATCTGCGCGAGGCCCTGCGCTGGATCGGAAAGGAACGAATGGCGCCGCTGCCGGCCGATTCGGGCGCGTCCCCCCCCGGCAACGCGCCCCTGATCCGGCTAAAATAGCCGTGCGCGAACCCGCGCCATTCGTGGATTCAGATCCTTTAATGTGACACGGGCGTCCCGCCCGTGCTGACGGCTGTAGAGCAGGGAAAATCGATTTATCCTGATTTCCGTACAACATGCACGGGCGGGACGCCCGTGTCACGATCGGGGTTTCATTTCGCGGCCGGACACCCTTCTGGTTATGCCACGGATGAATGGCGCGTAGTGGCGCACGGCTATTTAGTGGCAGTTTTATTTCCCGGGCCAAGCCGTACGCTGCCGTTGACCGCTTCCAGTCCGCAAGCCGCGCAGCCCGGCTCATGGCACGGCTCGACGTGCGCGGTGGCGTTTCCGATTTCAAGCGCCTGCTCGATCTCGTACTCGATCGTGCTGGCGACGCGGTGCCCGCGATCGACCTGCCAATCTGCGGGCACCACCAGGTGAAAATCCACCCAATGATACCGCCCGCTATGGCGATGGCGGAGCTTGTGGTAGCTGCAAATTCGCGGCGGCTGGCCGGCCGGCCCGCAATGGGCGTCGAGGATCGAACGCAGCAGCCGTTCGTCGTGAGTATCCTGCCGATCCATCAGGCCCGCGACCGCGTCGCGCATGAGCATGACGCCGGTGCGCCCGATGTACGCGGCCACCAGCAGCGCGGCAATCGGATCGGCGTAGCCCCAGCCGGTGAAACGCACCACCAGCAGCCCGCTGATCGCGGCGATGCTCGTGATGGCATCGCTGAGCAGATGGTGTCCGTCCGCCTCCAATGTGGCTGATTTCGCACGCCGCCCGACGCGCACCAGCAGCCCGCCCAACAAGCCGTTGACCAACAGCGCCACCGCCATCAGCCCCAATCCCATGCCAACCGCCTTCAGATCGGCGAAGTGGTGGAGCAGCGCATCGATCGCGCGGATGACCGCGACGACGGCCGCCAGCAAGATCATGCTCCCCTCGAATCCTGCCGCCAGAAATTCGATTTTGCCATGCCCGTAGGGATGGTCCACGTCCGGCGGCCGATGCGCCACTGAAAGCGCGTAAATGGCAAACCCCGCCGCCGCCACGTTCACGATGGATTCGAGCGCATCGGAAAAAATCGCCGAGGAATTGGTCAGGTAATACGCGATGAACTTGAGCGACGTGAGCACGACGCCCGCCACCAGCGACGCCGTCGCCGCCCGCGCCTCGACCTTTGGAACGTATCGAAATAGCCTGTGCATCCGCGGCGGCTATCGTGGCACGCGCCCGCGGGGCGTGCAAGGCGCGTTCTCAGCCAACGCAATCTGTAACCGAGTGTAACACGCCGGCGGCACCGTTGGATTCCAGTGAACGACAAAGGCAGATCGAAGCGCTGTTCCGTGGCTATGCCCGTGGCGTCGGCAGCTACGCGCTGGCGCGCGTCGGCGATCCGCAGGTGGCCGAGACTATTGTCTCCAATGTTTTTTTGATCGTGGTTCGGCGGATCGAGCAGTGCCGTTCTTCGCCGGCGGCGTGGCTCTGGTCGATCGTGCGCAGCGAGCTGGCCCGCTATTTCCGCCAGCACCGCCCCATGGCGCCGCTGCCGGCCACCTGCCTCGACCCGGCTCCCCGTCCGCCGGAAATTGCCGAGGGGCTGGAAATGCAGTCGCGTATGCGCCAGGCCCTGGAGCGGCTGACCGAGGAACAGCAGCGCATTGTTTATCTGAAATTCTTCCTTGATGTGCCCAACACCCAGATCGCCGGCGAATTGGGATTGAGCGCATCGAACGTCGGCGTGATCGTCCATCGCACTCTCGCCCGGCTGCGCGAATTGATGGAAACGCGGAGCAGCAATCCATGACCCAACCGCCGACCAACAATTCCACCGACAGCGCCTCGGATGACCGCTCCGATGCCGATTGGGCGCGTTGGGCGCAGACCTTCCGCGATGCCCGGCCGGTGCTGCCGGAGGCGGCGATGCAGCGCATTGAGGACGGCATGCGGCGGGAAATGGCGCAGCGCCCAGCGACGCGGATGAACCGCAAGCTGTCGATTCTCGTGATCATCGCCATCGTTTTGATCGGCGCCGCGGCCGCCGAATGGTTCATTTCGCACCATCAGGCGCCGCCCGCGCCCTTAGTTATTCGCAACACGCCCGCCACGCCGCGCGTTCGCGATGAATACCCGCTGGATGTTCCATTCGGCCCGCAACTGATCGCTCCCGACCAGCCGATTCTCCAACTGGCGGAGAATGCCGATTTGATCGGCGAAGCTGAAAGCCGGTCGGATCACGCGCGACCTTCGCCGCCGCGACCGGCAGTGCCCTCGCCCGCGTCGCAACCCTCCGCCCTCGCGTCCCCGCTGCTTCGGGCGGCCGCGCGCGTGGCCGGCGAACCGCCGGACGGTTGGCATGCGCTGGGGCTTTTGGAGATGCGCCGCGCCGCGGGAGTCGCCGCGCCGCTGCCGCAAGCAGTGCCGCCGGGTGTTGTGGAGTTTCATCTCGATGCCTGCTGGCGCATGCTTCCGCTGCCTGCGGATCGCGCCGATGCCTTGAAGGCGCCGCTTCAATCGCTGCGAAAAGAGGACGGCCAGGCATCCAGCCAGTTCTGGCCGTCGGATTTCCAACTATATTCAGCGATGAAAACCGGCAAGTCCCAGCCGCCGCCGGACTTGGCGTTCGCTGGCGCTGTCGGTACATTTCCATCCCGCGCCGGCGAGCAGGCCCGCTTCGATATGCTCGTCGAACTCGGCACCCCAAAGGCGCAGGCCGCGCTTGCGGTGATGACCAGCCGTTCGTATCGGCCCCTGCTCGCCCTGCGGGAACTGGATCGCTGGCAGGGGGCGGCGGCGTGCCGCGACCGCCTGCGCGACGGCTATCTCGCTGCCGCCCATGACTTGGTTGAGCGTGTTTTTGCCTTGCGCCTGCTGGGCCGCGATCGCGATGCCGATGCGCTTCTTGCCAAGGCCCGACAGATTAGATACCTCAATGACCCCCGGGATTTGGCGGTGCTTCTGGCGCGCCTTGGCCCCGCCAATGCATGGACGCAACTGCTGCAGCCGCTGATGCGGGATGAAGCCGGCTTCATCCAAAACCCGCCGAATCTCGACCAAATCTCACCCGCCATCCCCGCCCGCGCAATCGTGCAAGCCGACGCCAAATCCACCCAGGAGGGCGTCGGCGTCTACACCGGCCACGTCACAATCAACGCCGGCCCGTGGAAGCTGGCGTGCGATAAACTCACCGCATTTCGCGGCAGCGAACAGGGCACGCTGCTCAGCGCAGCCGGCCACATTCACATCACCGGCATCCTGGGTCTCATGGGCGGCACGGCCGACGAAGCCACGTTCGACACCGCCACCGGCGAACTCAAGCTCGCCGGGCATGTCCGGCTGGAGACCTGGGAACACGCCGTTGAACTCAAATCCTGCTCCATTTCCAGAACCGGGGAAGTGCGGAATCAGATGCGCTGATGTCATGGGCAAGAATACCGCGGCACGGTATTCTTTGAGCGAGAGCGTCGCCGCCGATGTGTCCTTGTTTAGCCAGATGCGCGAGAACGAAATGAATTTGCCGGTCGAACCCAATGGACAATGGCTGCTGGAGTTTGATCGGCCGCCCATACAGATGCTTTCGCCCGACGAAATCTTCGAGCGGGCCGACGAAGAATTGCTCCGTAATCTTTTTGAAGACTACAGACTCGAACTAAAGCCCAATGGAATCCATCCAGATGCGCTCGCGCCATATTTTTCGATGTGGTCGAACACGTCGCCCGGTGGTCTGGTGGCAATCGGGATACGGGATGACAAGAAATTCGAGGGGTGCGCTCGCCTGTCGGCAAAGCGATTGAATGGGCTGGAGCTTACAGCCGAGGTTTATTGCCCAGACGCGGACAACAAGGTGAAACGCGTTTTGATCCATCGCGATGATGACGGTGCTTCCGATTTTGTTTTGCTCTTTCATGTTTTATATAACCCGTCTCGGGTGGTGAAGACGGTCGGCGGTAAAGTGTATGTGCGCCGCGCGAACCGAATGAAGGAACTGCGAACGCCCGACGAGATACGGCAGTTGCAGTCCGAAAAAGGGGAGGTGCGATTTGAGTCCGAGCCTTGTGACCTGCGATATCCCCATGACTTTGACAACCCGGCGCTTTCAGATTTTGTCGCCTCTGTCAGAGCGAAGAAGGGGTGGGAAGACGACCATTCCAACGAAGATATTCTACAGTTGATGCACCTTGGGGTTCTCGATCAGGGCGTTTTCACTCCGAACATCGCCTGCGCAATCCTGTTTGCAATCGACCCACGATCCATTGTCGCGGGGTGCCGCATTCGATTTCTCCGCTTCGAGGGGGAATCCGAGGGCGTGGGCGACAAATGGAATGCGGTGAAAGACGAATTTGTCGATGGGACAGTTCCGCGGCAAATTGAACGAACTGCCGCGATGGTGAAGGCGCAGCTTCGGACGTTTTCGCGGCTGGGTCCTGGCGGAAAGTTCTTTACCCAAAAGGAGTATCCGGAGTTCGCGTGGTACGAAGCCATCGTTAATGCATGCGTGCATCGCTCGTACGGCAATGGCATGCGCAACACGCCAATATTCGTCAAAATCTTCGATGATCGCTTCGTGGTCGAAAGCCCCGGTGCGTTTCCTCCATTTGTGACCAACCAGAATATTCACGAAATGCATGTGCCCCGGAATCCGTTTCTGATGGATGCGATGTATTTTCTGAAATATGTGAAATGCGCCCACGAAGGCACACGGCGGATGAAAGCGGAAATGCTGGAAATGGAGCTTCCGGCACCCGAATGGAAGCAGGAGGAAATCGGCCGAGCCATCGTCCGGGTGACACTAAAGAACAACGTAAAGCACCGCCGGTTTTGGGTGGACTCGGACGTGGTGCAACTACTCGGTGCTCAAATCGCCCATACGCTGTCATCGGAAGAAAAGAGGGTGATTAATTTCTGCGCCGAGAATCACAAAATTAACGTAAGCGATGCTCAGAGATTGACGGCCAAGGATTGGGGCGGCGCCAAAAAAATTCTGATGGGTTTGGTCAAGAAGAATATTCTTGAGCACGTTCACAGCAAGAGTGTATTGACGGACCCCAAGGCGCATTACATCCTGAAAGGTTCTCGAAAAATAGGATCGTGACCCGTTCTACACCCGTGAAACCTGCTGCCGGCGTGCGACGGTTTTCTGTCGGACCGCGTGTATTGCGCGCGGCGCGGGCCAGGGCAATTCGTCGTCGTCTTCTTCGTGAGCCGATTGCCTTGTTACTTGTTCATCCACGAAATCGTCGTCGCAGGCTTCGGCCGGCTCAACATGTTTTGCCCGCGGCAGCAGGAGCCATTGCAGCATGACGGCGACCAGCAGAATGCCGCCGAAAAACGCGGCCTGCATCAGGGGCGCGGCGGGCAGAAATGCCAGCCAGGGAGAATGGACCTTTTGCAGTCCCAAAACCCCGCATACGACCAGCGCCCCAACGCCGGCAAGGCTGTAGAGCATGACCCGGCCGGCTTTGGGCCAAAGCGCCGACATCAACCCGCCCAGCGCCAGGCCCGCGCCCAATCCGATGGGCAGCGCGCGGCTCACCGCCGATGGGAGCGACTGCCAGAGTCGTGCCATGATCTCGATTGCGCTGGCGGAGAAGTCGAAGCGCGGCAACTCCCAGGTTTCACCGGCGGCCAGTGCCAGCCAAATCGCGGTCGCTGCGATGGCCGCCAGCAACACGCCAAGCAAGATGCCTTCCCAGGTTCGGTTGAGGATGTAGCCGCTGAGTCCCAGCACTACGGCGGCGCCAAATGCCGTCCCCATCGGATCAATCCCCCATCCAAACCAGCGCGGCAGATGAAGGCCCACGACGGCGCCCGCCGCCACCAGCGCCATCGCCAGAATCTGGCGGCTAAATCGCGCGCCGGCAAATCCCAGCATCAACCCGCAGCCGGCAATTGTCAGCAGGAGCCCCGCGGGAAGGCGATCGATCGAATGGGGCAGGAGGCCGAGCAGTTCGTTAAGCATGGGTGAAACCTCTGGGTCCTTATCGGGACTCACCGGCTAAAATGATAAGCGGGATCGAAATTGGTCAACACTTCCGCCGATTGCAGTGGGTGGGATGATCCGACTTAGCAATTGAATGCGACGTGAGGGGATGGCACCCGGCCAAAGGCCCCAAAGGATTCGTCCGATAACTCATTTCCGAACCGCGCGCCTCCGTCCGATAACGCATGCCGCGCGATTCATATCCCATCTAGTGAGCATGGCAGGGGGGATGGCGGCCATCATAACCCGCAAAATCGTTTGCATCCCTAAAATCGGCGTAAGGCGTATCGCCGGCACGGCCGATCTAAGAAACGTCAACCGCCTGCACGGATGTCAGGGCGCAGGCCGCGGAGCGGCCGGTCATTGGAAGCTGTTTCTCATCCTTTGCGCCGGAGGCTTGAATGTCGCGGACCCGTCTTTTCACGATCCTATCGCACGTAGCCGAACTGGGCGTCTTCTTCGGCGCCGCCGCCGCCCTGAGCGCCGGCGTCATGGGCCTGCGGTAGGCCGCAATAACACGGCGGCCGCCGGTGCCACTGTTTTTTCAACTCGCCCGATTCGGATTCGGCATTCCGTGTTCGACATTCGGAATTCGGAATTCGGATTTCGGAATTCGGATTTCGCCATTCGGATTTCGCCATTCGGAATTCGGAATTATCCCACCCCCTCCCT
>Ga0209483_1002301_pt1 | contig 13502 bp, 8 predicted proteins | sample NGEPerA_FD_184508 | JGI IMG/M metagenome (GOLD analysis project Ga0209483, IMG submission 184508) | Arctic peat soil microbial communities from the Barrow Environmental Observatory site, Barrow, Alaska, USA - NGEE PermafrostL2-A... | ecosystem: Environmental > Terrestrial > Soil > Wetlands > Peat... | reverse complement strand
GCAACCGCCGCTCCGGCCCGTCCCGCGCCACCCGCCGGCCCGGTCACCTCCCAAAAGCCCGAATCCGGCTACCGCGCCAACAAGGGCGACACAGTCCGCATCACCTTCGGCCACTCAGCCGCGCCCTAGCGCAAAACGCGCTTCCATGGGATTTCCTGAGAGCAGAGTGCGGTGTTGCCCATCGTAAGGCTTCGCCATCGCCCTACTTCCGTGCGTCGATGCCTTTGCCTTCCGTGACGGTATAGATCGTGTCGAGCACGGCCGGGGGCGGCACTACTTCTACCTTGCCGCTGGGCCAACGAATCTCTATTTTGTCGATCTTCGTCGCCGGGCCAAGCCCGAAGTGCGGCCGCTGGTCCGAGCTCGATGCGAAGCTGCCGCCCGCCAGTACATCGGCGCGCTGGGTAAAGCCGTTGGCGGTCACAAACACCTTGGCGCCGACGGCATCGCGCGGGCTGCCCGGCTTGCCGGACCCAGCCGACGGAGCGCCAATCAGCCGGAAGGCGATCCAATGATTTCCATTCTTCACGACGTTGCGGAACAGCGACGGCGGCTCATCCATATTGTTCACGACGACATCGATGTGGCCATCGTTGAACAGGTCGCCGAACGCCATGCCGCGCGCATCGGCCAGCTTCGCCAGCCCGGTCCCCTCGACGGCCGGCACCAGTTTCAGCTTGCCCGCGTCGCTGTGGAAGAGCAGCGGACGCTCCTTCCAGCTGGTGCCCCAGGCTTGCTTGTCCACGTCCGGATAGACATGGCCGTTGACCATGAAGAGGTCCAGCCAGCCATCGTTGTCGTAGTCGAAAAAGGCCGTGCCCCAGCCGAGAAATGGGACCGTCGCTTCGGCGATGCCATCCTGGTACGAGGTGTCGGTGAAATTGCCGTCGCCGTCGTTGCGGTAGAGCGGGTTGTAGTCATCGGAGAAGGTCGTGTTGTAGAGATCGATGCTGCCTTTGTGCAGCAGGTCGCCGGCGGCGATGCCCATCGAGGCCGTCTCGCGACCGCTCTCGTTCAGAGCGTAGCCACTGGCGAAACTCGCGTCCTCGAAAGTGCCGTCGCCTTTGTTCAGGTACAGATAGTTGGGCGTCGAGTCGTCCGCGACGAGCAGGTCGGGCCGGCCGTCGCCGTTGACATCGACGAACAGCGACGCCAGGCCGTAGTAGCGGTTCGCATCGGCGACCCCGGCGTGCTCGCTGACGTCCGTGAACGTGCCGTCGCCGTTGTTGTGGAACAGATGGTCGGGCTCGCCGTGCAGGCCGCGCGGGCCGCACATGACCTTGACGCCGCGAAACTGGCAAAAGCTGAAGGTCGTCGAGGTATTTCCCTGCCCCGGTTGATTGGCCATGTCGTAATGAACATAGCCCGGAACAAAAAGATCGAGGCGGCCATCGCCGTCGTAATCTCCCCAGGTTGCGCCGGTGGACCAGTTGCCGAGCGCAACACCGGCCTTCTCGGCCACGTCGGTGAAGGTGCCGTCATGGTTGTTGTGGTACAGCCGGTTCTTGCCGAAATTGGAGACGTAGATGTCCGGCCAGCCGTCATTGTCATAGTCGCCGACGACCGCGCCGAAGCCCCAGCGGTCGTTGGTCACGCCGGCCTTGGCTGCGACATCGGTGAAGGTGCCATCGTGATTGTTGTGGAACAAAGCGGCGTGCGGCGGAGTTGTCTTTCCGGACATCGCATCGACCGTCGATCCGTTGACCATGTAGATGTCGAGCCAACCGTCGTTGTCGTAGTCGAGCAGCGCCACTCCGGAGCCGACGGTCTCGATGATGAAGTTCTTCTGCGGCGTCCCCATGCGGTGCGTCCAGGCCGCCAGGCCCGCGGCTGCGGCGATGTCCTTGAAGACGACCGGGCCGGAGGAGACGAAGCCTCCCGCCGTGATGGGGCGATGCTGGGCATCGAGCACTGCCTGATGCGCTCCGCCGGTAGTCACGCCCATCCCTGCGGCGGGCTGAGAACCCTCCACCGGTTTCTGGGCCTGGTTCTCCAGGGGATTGGGATTTGGGTTCTGGGCAACGGCGTGGTTTCCATTGATCGCAAGCAACAAAGCGAATCCAAGGAGTGGATGACGGAAGCGATTCGGCAAAACAGAAATCTTCATCGGTAAGCCATCATCGGCGATATGCGGTTCCGCTGTAAAGCGGTGGATATGATGGAAGCAGGCGCGAAGGTTTGTACATTTCTTATGGAAAGCGGTTTCAGGGCGCGTAACTATGGTTCCCGCAAACAAGTTGAACTCGATCACTCTGCGCAGACTGCTCGTTCTGCCGCTCCTGCTGCTATTGGCTGCCGCCGGCGGATGCATCTTCGCGCAATCCGCGATCGAGAATCCTATCCTCCCGGGAGACCATCCCGACCCGACCATCGTGCGCATCGGCGACACCTACTGGACGGCGAGCACGTCGGGCGATTGGGCGCCCGAGTTCCCGCTATACCGCTCCACCGACCTGCGCCATTGGACGGCCGCCGGCGCTGTGTTTCCGAAAACGCCGGGGTGGGCGACGGGAAGCTTCTGGGCGCCCGAGATGGTCTCCGATGGTGGGCGGGTGCTGGTGTACTACGTAGGCCGCGAGCGCGGCGGACCGCTCTGCGTTGCGGTCGCGACGGCAAGCCGCGCCGAGGGCCCTTACACCGACCACGGGCCCATTCTCTGCCAGCCCGACGGCTCCATCGATCCTTCGTTCGTCCGCGACGAACATGGGCAGCCGTTTCTGATCTGGAAAGAGGATGGAAATTCCCAGAGAAAGCCGACGCCGATATGGGCGCAGCCTCTCAAGAGCGACCTCATTCACCTCACCGGCAGCAAGACGCAGTTGCTGGTGAACGATCCGAAGAGCTGGGAAGGCGGGGTCGTCGAGGGCCCTTACATCTTCCGCCATGATGGGCGCTTTTACCTCTTCTATGCGGGGAACGCGTGCTGCGGTGTGGCTTGCAAGTACGCCGAGGGCGTCGCCCGCGCCGATCGTCTACTCGGGCCATGGGAGAAATATCCGGCGAACCCGATCATCGGTGCGAACGCCTCGTGGAAGTGTCCGGGGCACGGCACCGCGGTGGAGACGCCGGCGGGCAAAGATTACTTCCTGTACCACGCCTATCCGGCGGCAGGCACGGTCTACATGGGACGTGAGTCCGTGCTTGATGAGATCAACTGGAGTCCTGCCGGCTGGCCCGTCGTCAACGGCGGACACGGCCCCAGCGGCACGCCCTCCGATCAAACGGCGCAGGCGCAGGTTGTCGACGACTTTCAGAAGCCATTCCTCGACCCGGAGTGGAAGTGGCCAATCCGCCACTCGCCTGTCTTCCAGGTTGGCGATGGACGTTTGACGCTGGATGCGTCGGCGAACGGGCCGCCCATCTTCATCGCGCGTTCTCCCACTTCGGCGTCGTACGTCGCCACCGTGGGCGCGGAGGCGAAGGGCGGCGGAGAGGGCGGGCTGGGCGTGATTGGCGATGCGAAGAATGAGTTTGTGCTGGCGAGACGCGGTGGCAAACTTGAGCTTTCGCGGACCAGGAATGCAGTGCGCGAAGTTCTTTGGCAAGTGGACGTCGCGCAGAGTTCCGTGGTTTGGCTGCGCGTCAGTTCCGCTGGGCACGCCGAGTCGAGCTTCAGTTACAGCCTCGACCGCCAGCACTGGACGGCCGCCGGGCCGGCGGTCAGTCTCGCGGGGCTGCCGCCGTGGGACCAGGGGTTGCGTATCGGCCTGGTGAGCGGCGGCACGCCGGGCACGTCGGCGAATTTTGTGCATTTCTCTTTGCTCGATGGGACTGGCGAGGCCCCGCTTCACTGAGGCTGTGGTGTTCCCAGGTGCGCCGTGCCAAGTTCGGTGGCCTTGCGGAGTTCGGCGTCAGCCTCTTCTTTTCTTCCCAGCCGGGCGAGTGAAAGCCCGCGATAGTAATGCGCCGGTCCGTAGTCCGGCGCGGTCTTTTCCGCGGCCGCCAGGTACTGTTCGGCTTTCGCATAGTCTTTGGCGCGAAACGATAGGATGCCCATGCCCGTAAGCGCGCCGCCGTGGGTAGGGTCGCGCTGGAGCGTCTTGCGAAACAGAGGCTCGGCCTGTGCGTCGTGCTGCGCGTCGAGTTCGATCTGGCCGAGCTGGTAGTAGGACTCGGTCTGCACAGGTTGGAGCTGAATGGACCGCTCGAACTCGGCGCGGGCCTCGTCCGTGCGCTGGTCCATCGCCAGAATATGGCCGAGACCGAAGTGCGCGGTGGCGTCGCCGGGGCGCGCGGCAAGATAGGTGCGGAAGTCGGCTTCGGCCGCGGCCATGTGCTGCTGGTCGATCTCCAGGCGGCCGAGCGCGTAGATAATGTCGAGATCGTGAGGGCTGATTTTTCGCGCGCTATGCAGGGCCTCTGCGGCTTCGGGGAGCAGTTGCAGTTCGTCCGCCTGGATGCCGAGTGCGAGCAGGAGCCTGGGATCGTCGGGGAGTTTGGCGCGGGCGTGACGAAGCACCTCAAGCGCAATCTCGGGATGCTGGGCGTTGCGCGCGGTGAGTGCGAGTTCCGTCGCTGCCGCCAGTTCACCGCGCCGGGCGTCGGGGTCCGCAAGCGTTTGGGCGAGCACGGTCTCGAAGCGGTCCATGGCTTCGGGGTCGTGGTGCCGCTTCAACAGCAGATCGCCGAGCGCGTTGTTGACTTCGCGCGAATTGGGACTCGCGGCCAGCGCGCGCAGAAGCAGCGTCATCGCGTCGTTGCTATCACCCTGGTCGAGACGGGCCTGGGCCAGGACCGCAAGGACTGTCGAGTTTTGCGGATCGTGCGCGAGCAGCGGGCGAGCTATTGCTTCGGCGCGTGCGGCTTGATGTTCAGACAGTAGACGACGCGCCTCGCGCAGGCTGCTGGTGGTCGACGCCGGTGTTTGCGCGCATACAGACGTTCCCGCGACGATGAGCGCAAGGGCTGCGACGAATGTGCGAAAGAAATATGGCAGGACGGAACGATGGGGCGGGCTCATGGCTGCCTGGGCGGTGCGGGCGCATCGAGCGGAGGCGCGGACTGGTCCGCGGCTTGCTTCGCGGTAACCTCCTTTTGCGCCTGGGCCTGCACGAGGAGCTGCTTGAGTTGCTCGAGCGCATGGGCCGCATCGGCTTTGCGACCAAGCTTTTGATACACTCGCCCGAGTTGGTACCACGCGCCTTGCAGGATGAATGGAGATGGCCGATTGGCCAGCGATCTCTCCAGCCACTGGGCCGCCTCCGCATTCCGGTCCATTTCGGCGAGACCGAGGCCGAGGTAGAAATCGGCGGGCGCGGAGCTGGCGTGCGCGGCTTCGGCCTGGCGCAGCAGGGCGACGCCGCTCTCCGGCTTGCCGCGCTCTACATCCATTCGCCCGAGGTTGTAGAGCGCGATCGGGCTGTGCGGGTTCAGCTTCAACTCTTCCTGATACGCCGCTTGCGCCGCGTCCACCCGGCTGATCTTCAGGTCGGCGTCGCCGAGGGCTTCGTAGAGATCGGGGCTGGTCGGGTCTTTCTTTACCGCGACCTCATACTCCGCGATGGCCTTTTCGGTTTGCCCGGAAACGTCGTAGCTCTCGGCCATGCCGCGATGCACCAGCGCCGAGTCGGGATCGAGCGCACTGAGTTGGCGAAAGACGGACTCCGACACAAGCATGTGCGCGCGCGCCTGGTAATACAGCACATGAGGGTCTTTGGGGGTGAGGGCGGCGGCCTGGTCCAGCGGTCCCGTGGCCTGTTCCGGATGGCCCTGGCCCAGCTCAACGATGCCGAGCCAGGTGAGGGCTTCACTGTTATTTGGCGCCAGCGCAATCTCCGCCCGCAGCGAGGCGGCTGCGAGTTCAGGCTGACCGGCCTGATATTGCGCGATGCCAAGGAACAGGTGCGCCCCGTGCAATTGCGGATTCAGTTCCACGGCGCGCGCCAGCGACTTGGTCGCGTCGTCGCGTTCTCCGCGGCGAAGCTGGACGAGGCCCAGGCCGAGATAGGCATCGGAAAGCGTCGGAGCACGGTCTACGGCGCGATGAAAAATCGTCTCGGCGCCGGGCAGGTCACCTCGCTTGATGGCGTCGCCGCCGTTGCGGATCAATTGCAACACCTGGGAGTTCTGATCGACTGCCTGCGCGGCTGCCGAGACCCAACATGTCGCAGCCAGAACAATGGCTGGAAATGTGGTCCGGAAAGAAAACTCAAGTCTACGCATGGGCTCCCGACTTCTTTTATACCGCAGCAAAGGAACGGAGGAGTTCATTGCGCATCGCGCCCTGAGCTCCTCCGGTTGGTATGCCTCATTCGGTTGTCGTTAGAAGTTGAACTTGGCCGTCATTTGCATCTGGCGCGGGCCATAGTCTGTGCCCGTTGGGATACCGAACCCATTCCCGGTTGAGTCACTCTGCTGAAGGTCGGGCAGAGCGAAACGGTGGCGATTGAAAGCGTCAAACACTTCAGCCTTGAATTCGAAGACCTTCTTTTCGGTAATGTGGAAGTCTTTTAGCACGCTGAAGTCTTCCGCCTTGAAGGACGGGCCGGTTATCGCCTGGGTCACGCGCGGAATATTACCCAGGGAGAATGGAGCGAAGGAGCACGATCCGCCACCACAGTTGGGGTCGAGAGCACGGGTGCGACCCGGACCTTCGGCGTTCTGATCCACGAACGCGGCCTGCGCCATGGGAACGCCTGCGTCGTTCGGTCCGTTCGTGCCGGCTGGACGATAGGCCGGCTTGAACCACGACTGCCCGTTGAATTGGTTGGGGCCATTCTTCTTGGCCTTGAACGCCGCGGTAGTGTAGTCGTGGGTCGAGCCCGCCGCCGGCCCCTCGGTGAAGGCGACACAATTCTGGTAGTACGGTATACCGGACGTACATCCAAACGAGATGTTCTGGCCGCTCTCATACCGTTGAATAGCGCCGACTTCCCAGCCACCGACAAGCAGATCGAGCGCCCGGTTGTTGTTGACGAACATGCGCCCCTTGCCGAACGGCAACTGATATAGATAGCTCAGCGAAAGCGTCTGCGGGATATTTTGAACGCTGACCGCCTTCTCCAGCCTGAGATTTGAGTTGTCCTGTCCCTGATGCAGCTGGTTCCCGCTCACATAGCTGAAAGGGATCGTCGAGTCGGCATCCGTAAGGGCCTTGGCCCAGGTGTAGGAAGCCTGCAGGTTCAAGCCTTGCCGGAAATGGCGCTCCAAGGAGACAACCATCGCGTTATAGCTCGAGTGACCGAGGTTCTCAAGGCAGCAGTCACCTTGGATAAAGTCATACTGCGGGAATGGACGAAGCGCCTGTCCCAGATTGCCGGCGAAGGTGGAGTAGGGCGCATTCACGCCACTATTGGAACCACCTTGCGGAATATAGAACTGGCCGCTGTTGAGCTTGTCTCCCAGGGCAAAGTATTGCTTGGAGATATTGTTATAGTTCGTAAGATCGCCGGAACGAAGATTCTGCGCTACCTGGCCTATGTACCCCATTTTGAAGATAAGGTCCTGGGCGATTTCGTCCTGCAATTGCAGGCTCCAGTCGCCGGTCATCGAAGGCCGGCCATCGCTGGGAACGATGACTTCGCCGCCCACGGCATTGAACTGGCCCACACCGCCGGTGAGTTGGCCGGGATCGGTGCTGGGAGCAAATGAGATAGCCGATCCATCCGCGTTTTTGAAGCCGCTGTCCAGTTGGAAGGAGTGCCCGAAGATACCGCGCTCGGGGTTGGCGCCGACCGGGCTGCGCGCCTGGGTGTAACCGGCAGACATCGCGCCGCCAAAGTCGTTGTATTGCAGAGGGCCGTAGATGACGGCCCCGCCGGCCCGGATCACGCCCTTCCCGTTGGTGCCGGGAAGCACGTAGGCAAGCCCAACGCGGGGGCCGATGTCCTTATACCAGGTGTCCGCCCATGCGGTGTTGCACTTGCAGTTGGCGGCGAACACCAGTGCGCCGGGAAGATTGCCCGCCGCCGGATCGGGAGCGGTCAAGCTGAGTTCGGAAGTCCGGTTCAGGGCCTCGTGACGAGGCACGTCCACGTCGTAGCGGACACCGAGGTTTACGGTCAGATTGCTGCTGAATTTGATGTCGTCCTGCACGAAGCCCGCGAGGTAATGGGAGTTCCAGCGTGGGCGGTCATTGAACACTGTCTGCGAGGAAGCGCCGACGTAGCCGGTCAGGAAACTGGCAAAAGTGCTGCCATCATACAAAAACTGTGGGCCGAAGTTCTGGACCGCTGTCTGATCCCGGTAGAAGGTCAGAGAATCCGTGTCGTAGTCGATGACGGAGTATTGCTGGAAACGCACATCGACGCCAAACTTGAAGCTGTTCCTTCCCTTTTGCCAACTGACGCTGTCATTGATCCGGATGCCGTTGTCGATGTTCTGGCCGTTCTGTTGTTGACCGAGCGTAGAGACGTTCTCCGGCCCGACAAAGTTGAGAACCGGGAAGAACGGCGCCACCAGGCCGCCAATGTTGGCGGAATTGGCGTTCGGAGAATTGAAGCCCGCTCCAAGATTGATGCTGTTGGTGCGGTTATAGCCGAGATTCACATGGTTCAGCAGCGTTGGGCCGAACGTATAGTCCCAACCGGCGCGGCTGTAGTGGGTGGTGAAGTCCTGCACAAAACCGCTGTTGTTGAAGGGTGCGGGGAAATCGGGAGCCGCCGTTAGCTTGAAGTTTTCACGGGTGTTGTACGAAGCGAAAATTTTGCTTTTGATACCGATGTTCTGGTCAATCCGGATCGTATACATCGTGTTGGTATTGGGTACGTTTCCCGAGGTCGAATAGTTATTGTAGTTGGGGAATGGCGCGTTGGCGATACCCGTCTGGTTGGGTAGGGGGAGGCCCGCAATCAGCTTCTGCGCCGCGGCGCTCAACTGACTCGCCGGAATGACGTTGGGCGTGGCGAAGGGAGACCGGCAATACTGGCCGGGAGCGGGCCCGGGGCGGTCCGTACTGTTATCGAAGATTTCGTTGTAGAAGACCTGCTGTCCTGTGCAGGGGTCCGTGTTGTACGGCGCCAGGTTCGCTGGGATGGGACCACCCAGAATGTCCCTGAAATCGCCCGTGCGCTCGGCTGCGGTTGGCACGGTCGATTGGATGGGATAGCTTTGATGAAACTTAAAATTCTCCCACGCGAATAGGAAGAAGCTGCGATCTTTTCCGTTGTACAGCTTGAGGATCCGCACGGGTCCGCTGAATACACCGCCGTAATCGTACTTACTGTCTTGACCTTTCTTGTAAGCGCAGTTGATTTCAGATACGCCGACGCAATTCAGCTTCGAATACGCGTCATTGAACCAGCTATTTGCGTCGAAAATCCGGTTCTTGACAATGATGAAGCCATTGCCGTGGTAGGCATTGGTCCCGCCCTTGGTGGCGAAGCTCTCAATACCGGCGGTGGTGCGGCCGAACTCTGCCTGCGGAGTGGACGTGGTGACTTTGAACTCCTGCAGCGCTTCGACAGAGGGAGAGGTTTCGTCGAAAGAGGAACCATTTTCGCTGCGCTGAATGCTTGCGCCGTCGAGAAGGACCTCCGCGCCATACGCCTGCCCGCCGCTCAGACGGGAGAAGAAAACACCGTTACCGCTATTACCCTGGGTGCCGCTGCCGGGGCCGGTTGTGCCGGGCGGGAGAAAGACGAAGGTTTCCGGCGAACGCGCGCCCCCTACACCCGAAAGAAGCGACAGGGGCAGATCTTCAATCTGCTTGTTGGAGATAGTGCCGCTGATGTCGGACGACTCCGTCTCCAGACGCAGACCGCTGGCGTCGACGTTGACGACGTCCGTCACCGCGCCGGCCTTGAGCGCGACATTCAACGCGGTAGTGCTGTTGATTTGAACCTGGACGCCAGTGTTGCTCGCGGTCGCGAAACCGGGAGCGGTCACCGTGACGGTGTAAACGCCGATAGGAATGTCGCTGAAGCGGTAGGAGCCGGCCGAGCTCGATTTGGCCTCGTTCTTTCCGCCGGTTCCCTGGTTGACGGCGTCGACTGTTGCGCCCGGAATAGCGGCGCCAGTGGCATCGGTGACGTTACCCGCCAGTTCGCCGCGCGACGATTGGGCGACGGCTGCGTTCGTGATTGCTCATGGGCGCGAGGCCCGAAACGTAAGTGTCGTACGTGAAGGAGCCGTCGCCATTGTTGTGATACAGCGCATACTTCTGGTTCGCGAGGTTCGTGATGACAAGGTCGGGCAATCCGTCGTTGTCGAAGTCCTGGAAGTCGATGCCCATGCCGGCGTAGGTGCGGCCGTCGCCGTCGACGGCAATCTCGGCGGTGAGGCCGGTCTCTTCGAACGTGCCGTCGCCCTTGTTGTGGTACAGAAATTCAGGCATGGAATCGTTGGCTATCGCCAGGTCGATCTTGCCGTCGCGGTCGAAGTCGGCGATCGCTATGCCCAGGCCCTTGCCCGGAGTGCCCATGCCTATTTTGCCGGCGACTTCGGTAAACGTGCCGTCCCCGTTGTTGTGATAGACCAGCGGCGCAATCGCGGGAAAGATGTCGGGGTGGCAATACGCGCGATAGCCTTCGCGATGCTCGCCGCACCAAACGTCGTTGAAGTTCCAGTGGACATACCGCAGCACCACCAGATCGAGCAGGCCATCGTTGTCGAGATCGACCCAGGCCGCGCTGGTCGACCACGAATTTCCCAGCGTCTTGTCGCCGCCGGTGCCGGAGCGCTCCGTCACATCGGTGAACGTCCCGTTGCCGTTGTTATGGTACAGATGGTTGCCGCCGTAGCCTGTGACGTAGAGGTCTTCGTAGCCATCGTTGTCGTAGTCCCCGACAGCCACTCCCATGTCGTATCCAATGCCCTTCAGCCCGGCCTTTTCGGTTACGTCTTCAAACGTGCCGTCCTTGCGCTGGTGGTACAGCCGGTTCCAGTCTTTCGGAGAGCGCTTTTCGGGGATTGCGTCCTTCGCCATCGGGTCGTCCAACGGAGCGCCGTTGACGAAGAAGATATCCAGCAGGCCGTCGTTGTCGTAGTCGAAAACGGCGACGCCCGACCCCATCGTCTCGATCAGATATTTGTGGCTGGTGTGCGAAGCTACCCCGGTAAATTGGACACCGCTGGCGGAGGTGATGTCCACAAATTTGCCCGGGACAATCGGACTCTTCGGCGCAGGCGATGGGGCGATAACCTCGGTCGCCGGCGCGACCTGCGCGGAAGAATTCCAACCGCAGAACAGCAAGAGCGCAATCATCGTCATGGCGACGTTCAGGACAAGCCGAGGTAAATGCATCAACGGGTGCGCTCCTTCTTCCGCATCATACCGGCTGCATTCTCGGTCGTCAGCTTCGATGCCTGGGCCGTGGAATGGCGGACCACGAGCCGCGGCTGGATCACATGTTCCCACTTGAGCGCGGACATGCTCGCCACCTCGTCGCGGCCGCGAAAAAGACTGCGAAACGCGGTTGCCGCCAGCTCGCGGCGAGGAACATGCAACGTCGTCAGACCGGGCTGGATGTAGGCGCTGAGTTCGATGTCGTCGAAGCCGATGACGGAAATATCCTGAGGAATGCGCAAACCCGACTCATGGATGGCGCCCATCGCGCCGATCGCCGTCAGATCGTTCGAGGCCAGCACCGCGGTCGGGCGCATCCCCGAACTCAAGATCCGCTGCATCGCGGCATGTCCGCCTTCAACGCGATGATCGCCTTCCTGCATCAGATGCGGTTCACCCGTCAGTTCGTGCTGGCGCAGAGATTTCGTGAAGGCCTGTGCCCTGACCTGTGCCGAAGTCAGGCCCAGCGGCCCGCTGATAAAGGCAATGCGCTTGTGACCGAACGCGAACAGGTGCTCCATTGCCAGCTTCACACCGGCGGCGTAATCGACGCGGACCGTATTCACGCCTTTCATTTCCTTCGGAGTGTCCATGAAAATCGTCGGGATCTGGCGATGGCTGAATGTGTCGATCAGCCGGTCTTCCATTTCCGACGTCATAATCGCCACGCCATCCACCTTGCGCTGCAACATGCGGATCACGCAGGCCTCCATGCGTTTGGGATCGTAGTCGGTGTTGGCAATCAGGATGTCCTGGCCGTGCTCGACCGCGATGTCCTCGAACGCTTTCACCAGCTCGGGGAAATAGGGGTTGGTAATGTCGGAGATGATGAGGCCGTACAGACCGCTTCGTCCGGACCCCAGCGTGCGTGCGCTGATGTCCGGGTAGAAGCTCAGTGCTTCGATCGCCTCGCGTACGCGCTCCGCGGTTTCGGGGCTCACGGTGGCAGTCCCGTTGATCACCCGCGACACCGTTGCGATCGACACCCGAGCTCGTGCTGCGACCGCCGTGATGCTCATGCTTTTATCATCCCGCGACGTAGACCTTCGGCAAGAAGAAGTATGACACCAGGGCGATTGCCCCGCGAGACTTCATCATTCTTCGCCCAGGGCGGCAAGCGGCCAACCGTCCCGCCACACAATGCTTGAGATCTGGAGCGCGGGTCTGCCGGTCGTCGCGTCATAAGCGTGGAAGACGATCAGGTAGGTCCCATCGGCTTGATGCAGCAACGACTCGCCGCCCGGCCCCAGCCACCGCTTGTTCGGCCCCAGCAGAAGAGTGCCGCCACCCTGCATCATCGGCTTCCCGGTCTGGTCCACATACGGGCCGGTCGCGGATTTCGAGCGGCCCACCATCGTCCGGTAGGTGCTCTTTGTACCGCGGCAGCACAGGTCCCACGAGACGAAAAGGTAATAGAAGCCACCGTGGGAAACAATGAACGGGGCTTCGATCGCCTGCCAGTCGGGCGGTAGCGTTGGATGCTCCGGATCGAACTTTTGCGGTGCAGGATGCTCGGGCTTCGGACGAGCCGCGAGTGAGTAAAGTTTGGTGTCGCTGCTCGAAAGCATTCCCGTAGCCGCGTCGAGAGCGCGCATCTTGATCCCGCCCCAGAAGCTGCCGAACGACAGCCACGCATGGTGCCGCGCATCTTCGACATAGTTCGGGTCGATGGCGTTGAAGTCGTCGCCGGCCTTCGACTCCAGCACCAGACCGCGGTCCACCCATTTGTAGTTCGGGCTCTTCGAGTCGAGCGTCTTGTTGGTCGCAAGCCCGATGCCCGAGGTGTTCACACCGAAGAGCGAATACGCGTAGTACAGCCGATACTCGCCGTGCTCGAAGGAGATGTCGGGAGCCCACAACTCTTTGGTGCCGGGACTTTTCTGCTGGACCCACTGCGGAATGGCGTCGAACACACGCCCACACATGCGCCAGTGCTCCAGGTCCTCGGAGCAGCGCACCGGAAACTGTCCGCCGCCGAACGCCTTTCCGGTGGCGAACACATAGTAAGTCGCGCCATCCTTCGCAATCGCAGGATCGTGAGTGTACGCATAATCGCCTTGCAGATGGTACACATGAGGCGTCTGCGCCGCGGCACTCCCACACAGCAGCGCGAGGAACAAAGTGCGGAAGAGGATTTTGCCGATCGATCGATGCATGGACAACCTCCAGAACTTCTAGAGCATTTCTAATTTAGTGAGATACATATCCGCAAGAAGTAAAGAAGTTGGAGCATTCGTTTGGATCGATGTTGTCGAGTATTTGTTTGATCTCTTTCCAG
>Ga0209483_1002299_pt1 | contig 13506 bp, 12 predicted proteins | sample NGEPerA_FD_184508 | JGI IMG/M metagenome (GOLD analysis project Ga0209483, IMG submission 184508) | Arctic peat soil microbial communities from the Barrow Environmental Observatory site, Barrow, Alaska, USA - NGEE PermafrostL2-A... | ecosystem: Environmental > Terrestrial > Soil > Wetlands >... | reverse complement strand
TGGCTGCGTTACTTCGCCTTCCAGCGCGCTACAACCCCGAACTTCCCACGACGCCGCGGCGGCTACCCGAACTCCGCGGCGCTCAGGCCACCGCGTGAGAAACACGACTTCGTCAACGGGCTGCTAGAGGCACACGTACGCGAGCATGCTGAGCGCGTACTCGCGGCCGGTGCCGATCTCTCGCTCTGGGAGCAATCGAAGGATCGCGCCAACCGGGTACGCGTCTTCGATGTACTCGCTGAGCGCCTAAAAGAGTCCCCGCCCCCGCCCAAGCCGATTCGCGTGGTGGGCGACACGGTTGCTTGGAAACGGGGACAACTCTGGGCTTATCGAACGCTCGACGGGAAGTACGTCGTCCTCCGGGTCGCGGCGTTCGATCCGGAATGCGGTCTCGTCGGGGCCCCGGTCACCGAGTTGCTGGACGTCGTGCTCGACGACCTCCCTCCTACGGGCCCTTTGGCCAACGTCGGTGTGCGGTCGGCGCGCCCGGACTACAACGCCAGCGGTCGATATGATTTCCTCGCACCGGAGCATCGCGCAAGTCCGATGTTCGAGCCCAAGGTCAAGCGCAGGGGCGAGTTGCCGCGCCATCGGTTGAAAAAGCTGCGGACCGACGGTGAGCCACGTCCGGCGACGGCGACGACGAAGGCCATCGGTGTCGCCTGGGATGCCCTGGACGAGTTTCTGCCGAACAGGTTCGATGTCGGCGGTCCACGGCTGGGGGCTGTTCACGGTTGGGCGCTTGCCGATGGGAGCACTGCGTACACGGTCGTGGAGAGAATGAGCTGGCCGGACAAGCTACCAGCCACCCAGTGGCAGCTCGGCGTACTCGGTTGTCGGGGCGCCGACCTCGATCCTCAGACCATCGAGGCAGCGGAGGTACTGTGCTCGATCATCGTCATGGGGTTTCCCCCCGCGGGAGGACTCCGGGAGACGGGCTACCGAGCCCCTAAGAATGTCGATCCCGTCTCGGGCGCGGTTCACACCTGGGAGTCGCTTCCCCGGCTGCTCGAGAAGACCGACAGGCTCGTGGCCGCGGACAAGGCGATGAAGGCACTTTTCGTGAGCGTCGCGCGTGTGACCACGAAGTAGATCGCCCAAGCGGGGCGGGAAGGCCGTCGGACGCTGTGGTACTTTTGACGCGTGGGCAAGGTGATCGACCTCTACGGCGGGAAGGACCCCCGCACGGTGCCGCGTTACGCGGTTGGGGAGGCGGCTCTGTACCTGCGGTTGCCCCGTGCCACCCTGAAGACCTGGGTCCATGGTCGCCTGGACCAGAACGGACGCCAGGCTGAGGCGGTCATCAAGCTCCCCGCGAGCAGCGGCCTGCTGTCCTTTCAGAATCTCGTGGAAGCCCACGTTCTGGGGGCCATCCGCCGTCAGCATGGGGTCTCCCTGCAGCGGGTGCGCAAGGCTCTCCGATTCGTGCAGCGCAAGATCCAGCAGCCACATCCTCTCATCACGGTGGAGTTTCAGACCGATGGGGTCGACCTCTTCGTCAAGGAGCTCGGGAGGCTGATCAACGCCTCCGGTGCAGGTCAAACGGAAATAGACGAGGCGATTCGAAAGTCGCTCGCCCGTATCGACCGCGACGAGGAGGGTGTGGCCTCTCGCCTGTTCCCGTTCGTCCGGGGTACCGAGGGAGAGCCGAAGGTGATCTTGATGGACCCGAAGCTCTCGTTCGGGAAGCCCGTCATCGTCGAGACGGGTATCCCCGTCAGCGTCATCGTTGGCCGGTACCGGGCGGGGGAAGATCCGAGCGAGATCGCCCGCGACTACCGCATCCCCACGGACCACGTGAACGATGCCATCAGGACCGCGATCCCGGCGGCTGCCTGAACCCTGGATCTTCTTCATCGATCGCTCTCTGGGCGGGCAGGTGGTCGCGGAGGCCCTGCGCGCGGCCGGCGAGCAGGTCGAAGTGCACGACGACCACTTCGCCCGCGACGCGTCCGACGAGACTTGGCTCGGGGAAGTCGGCGCCGAGGGCTGGGTCGTTCTAAGCAAGGACGATCGGATTCGCCGTAACCCCGTCGAGCGAGAAGCGCTCATCGCGGCCGGCATCGCCGCATTTTTCCTCGGCCGCAGCGACCTGCGAGGTGAACAGATGGCGGCAGCGCTGACAACGGCGCTCCCCGCGATCAAGAAGACCCTGCGACGGTTCTCGGTCCCATTCATCGCCGGTGTCTCGGTGTCGGGCGACATCCACGTCTTCGAGGACGCCGATCAGCGGTTCAGCCCGCCCAAGCGGATCAAGGGGTGAGGGGCTCCGCAGCGAAGGCGATTTGTCTCGCTGTGTCAGGCTGTCGCGCTCACGAGGCGATTCGGGACCGAGTCTGCACCCGCCCTTCCTGCCCTTCGGCGAGAGTGCCAGGATAGCCACGTGCGCGAGGTGGCTTTGCCGAGGCGGCTGGCGATCGCATCGGGGTCGTGGTTGCTCGTCTTGTTGGCGGTCGTCGGGATCGGGTCAATCACGTTTGAGGTCCTGATCGCCCGCCCGGAGGTTCTGCGCTTCGCCAACGCCGGCCGACTGGTCGTCGGTCAAGTCACCTCCACACCGAATATGGTCGACCTCACTCCCGGCGAGAGGCCTCGGCGCCAGTCGCAGCCTTCGCTGCGACCAGGTCATCTCCGGCAGCGACAGCCAGAACGAGAGACTGTCTTAAAATGCCCTCCGCTTTCGCGAAATTGCCGGTCTCACTTTCCGTCCCGCCGATCAACTCAAGGAGCTCGGCCAGTAAGGGTTTGTACTGTGTCGATTCCACTTTGGGTCGAAGGGCCATCGCTGCGTCTAGTGCGTCTGCAAAGCGTCCGATGTTGTAAAGCGCACGAACATCTTTAAACGACAATCGGAGACCTTGCACCGCTTGCAAGGTCTTTTCGTCGCGCGGCAGAGGCACAGCCGATCGCAGAGCCCGAAGGTCGGCGCAACGCGCGACCGGTGTGAGATCGCCGACCGCCGTAATTCCTCGACCGACCGCGATCCTGTCGGCGGTCGCGAGGACGGTCGTCAGCGCCCGCACGTCGTCGAGGTTTTCGTTTAGGCAGCGCATTCGGAGGTCGAGCACCTCTTCGGACTGCTCGCCGCGGACGTGGGTGGCTTCGCAGGTCTCCTTGTACATGTCGCGCCAGTGGCCCATATACGTGTCGAGCCCGGCGGAGATCTGTTGCCAGATGGTGGCCGCTTGGGGATGGCCGCTGCCGAGGATCGCAGCCTGGACCGATTGGCGGCGCTGGTCCGAGACACCATCCGGGCTCCAGGCGGCGGCGAGTCTGTCGGCGGGAGGTTGGCAATCGAAGCGCTGGGCGTGCGAGAGCCGCCACGCGCCCGCGCCGAGTAGCGCCACGGCCAACGCGGCCGCAAACCCTGCGAAGCGGCGTTGCGCGCGTGTTCGACCGCGCGTCAGCGCCGTGAGGAGCTGATCCATCGAGCCGTAGCGCTTCTGTTTATCGTTCGACAGGCCCCCGGCCACCACGCCGCGCAGCCAGACCGGCGTTCCGGCTCGGCGCATGGCGCCGCTTCCGCTTTCCCTAGATTCGCCTCGCAGGTGGGACAATGCCGGGCGCCTTCCATACAGCGCCTCGTGCAAGGCGACGCAGAAGCTGAACTGATCCGCACGGGCGTCGGAGGGCTCGCCCCGCCACTGTTCGGGCGCCATATAGGCCGGCGTGCCGAGCAACGTACCGTCCCCGGTCCTGATCGTGGCATGGGTGGCCGTCTGATCGTCGGACGCGACGGCCTCCCGCACCTCCCGCGCGAACGAACCGGTGTCGAGCAGATCTTCTCGAAGCAGGCGGGCCAGGCCGAAGTCCATGACCCGCACCGAGCCGTCCTTGCCGACCATCACGTTCTGCGGCTTGAAGTCGCGGTGCACGATCCCGGCGGCGTGGGCCGCCGCCAGGCCCCGCCCGGTCGCGACGAACACGTCCAAGATCTCCTGCCAGCTGCGCGCGGCGGCGCGCCGCCAGTCGTCGAGGGTGTCGCCGTCGACGAACTCCATGGCGATGTAGACCCGCTCGCCGAAGGTGCCGGCGTCGTAGACCGCGATCACGTTGGGGTGCGACAGGCGCGCGATGGTGCGGGCCTCGCGCAGGAGGCGCGGCTGCAACTACCCGGTGGCGACATGACCTCCGTCGCCCGCCTGCTGATCAGTCAGCTCGACGTCAGCATCTCTCGTCTGCTCGGCGCCGCCTGACGCAACCGAAAGACTGCGCGCGCCGAATACCCGACGGCGCTTGGCAGGGATTCGGTGGGGACGCGAGGCCTCACTGACTGCCAGCGTCATGAAATGCGTGTGCGTTCGGGTACAGGTGCGTCTTTAGGCATGGGCCCGATCTGGAAAGACTCGGTCTGCTTGTCGTCCTCGTAGACCCACCCGCTAAAGGAGCCTCCCAATGTCTCGTCGCCGCCGATCTAAGGCCAGGAGATTCCTCGCCTATACGACCAGGGGAGTGGCCGTTGTGGGCTTGGCGACGATCGCCTCTTGCGGAGGCGATCGTCCGAGCGTGTCCGAGGCCCAGGCGAGCGCGCTGCTGTCGGCGCTTCGCGCACGACCGGCATCACCGCTGCTGCCCGGGCTCGCCCAGGAATTCGCGAATGTTGGCGGCACTTTGACCCCCCAGTTTTCGAACGGCCAGGGAGCGACTCCCGCACGCGTCAGCCTGCCATCCCGCTCGACGGCGGCGGTGCACATCGAAGATACGGCGACCGCAGTGGGCATCGACGTGACCCTCAGAGACGCCCGCGACTCGGTTGGCCGTGCCGCCGATGGCCTCGTCGTGTACGCGCACGCGCACGTCTCCGGCGCGACGTTGATCCATCGGCCGGGGCCGGGTGGCGATCATGTGCGCGGCCTCGGCGATGATCTCGGCGGCGACGCGGGTATCGAGACACGGGTCGTGGCGGTCGTGGCCCGGGGCCAGGATTTCGGTGTGGGCGATGTTCAGGACCTGGGCGGCGATGGCGAGGCTGGTCTCGAGGGCGGTGAGGATGGCCAGTTCCGGGGCGACGCACAGATCGTCGTCGTGGGGGATGGCGATGATCATCGGCGTTTCGCCGTCGTTTTGGCGGGACGCGGTTGCTGATTGAAGGCCTCGAGGAAGAGCTTTTCGTCGAGGCGTGGTAGGTCGCGGTCGGCGGCGACGGAGAGCAGCTCGTCGCCGAGGTTCATGAGGACGCGGTAGTTGCCGGCGGCGTGGTCGGCGATGGTGGCTTTGAGCTCGGTGGTCATGAGGCCAGGGTTGCCGGCGGTTTCGAGCAGGTGATCGAGGCAGGCGAGGAGCTCGTCGCGCGAGGCGTACTCGAGGACGAGCCGGCGGCGGATGCGGCTGCCGAGCGGCATCAGCTCGGCGCTGCGGAGGCGCTCGACCAAGCGCGCGTCGCCGGCGAGGATGACACAGAGGAGCTGGCGCGAGTCGAGCTCCTTGCTGGCAAGGACGCGCAGCTCGTTGAGGACGGTGGTCAGCGTCTCCTGGGCCTCGTCGATGATGAGGACCGGACGGCTGAGGGTGGAGGTGATGTGCTCGGCCCAGCGCGTCCGCAGCGTCTTGAATCCGGCCCAGCGGTTGTGGGAGTGCAGCGGCACGCCGAAGAGATCACCAAGCTCGCGGTAGAAATCCATCGTGCGCGACTGGGGATGCTCGACGGTGCCGACGACGACGTCGCGCATCGCCTCGAGCCGTTTGCTGAGCAGGCGCAGGGCGACGCTCTTGCCGGTGCCCGGATCGCCCGTGATCATGACGTAGCCGCCGTCGGCGATGCCGAGCTCGACGCGGCGGAGAAAGGTGTCGACGGCGGGCGTGGTGTGCAGGGCCTCGACGGGGACGTCGGGGCGGAAGGGGTTGAATTTCAGGCCGTACAGGGACTGCAGCTTCGGGCTCATGGATTCTCCTCGCGCTCGTGGTGTTGGTGGTCGTGTTCGTCGTCGTCGCCGTCATTGCGGTCGACGGTGGTGTCGTGCGGGACGTAGGCCGGCGGCAGTCCGGTTGCCGCGTACTCGGCCATCAGCTGCCGCAAGAGCGGAGCGATGCCCACCGGCGCGGGCGCGGGCGCGGGCGCGGTTCCCGCCGACGGATCGACCAGGGCGCGGCGACGCCGGTCGGCGTTGCGCTCCTTGTCCACCGGCAAGAGCGTGCCGAGGTGTATCCCCCGTCTCGGGTCCACCAGATCCACGCTCGACAGATCCCAGCGGGCGACCCGCACGGTGGGACGGAGCAGCGTTCGGTAGATGGAGGGGATCTCGTAGCGGACGCCCTCGACGGTGATGGTGCCGTCGCTGGTGCGCTGTTTGCGCGTGATCTCCATGCGGAAGGCGCGGCGGAGCTCGTCGCTGGACGGACACGGGCGGCCGACGTCGGGACCAGCCAGCCAGCGCTCGAGCGGGGTCTGCTTGATCTCGCTGTGCAGGTGCCGCTGGTACTCCTGCTCGGCCCAGGCCTGCGTGGCGCGATTGAGCAGCTCGAGGGTCAGCTGCGGCTCACCCTCGAGCATCGGCATCAGCCGCCCCTCGACCGACGAGAAGAAGACCTCCTGTTTGCCGTTCTGTTCGGGTGTCTGGGACAGCGTCGTGTGGTGCTCGACCGAAAGCCGCTCGAGCCCCTCGCGCGTCTCGGCGGCCAGCATGGGCGAGCCGTTGTCTGAGTTCTGTGCCTGCCCTTGATATGTGGCCGAGGGCCCGCGCCCGTGGGAATGCTGCGGGCCGGGCCTCGATTCCCGCCACATAATCTTTAAGGTCAGAGGGTGTCGAGCCAGCTCATCAAGGCGGCATCGGTATGCCACGGCTGCTTGCGTCCACCACGATCTGACCCGCGTACCGGCGAGGTTGTGGTGTCGAGCGCCGCCGCCTTGATGCGAAGGCTGATCTCGGCGTAGCGATTCGTGGTCTCAAGGCTGACATGACCGAGCCAGCCGCGGATCACATTGACCTCCACACCTGCCTCGAGCAAGTGCACGGCCGCCGTGTGCCGGAAAGTGTGCGGCGTGACCCGGCGTCCCCTGCGCCCAGGAGCCGCATCGAGGCGCGAAGCATGGCGACGAACGATCTTATAGAGGCCGAAGCGCGTGAGCGCGGTACCCCGCGGCGAGCAAAAGACTGCCTCTTCGGGACCCGCCAAGCCGGTCGGGCGTTCGATGAGACGCCGCAGGTGCTCGGCGGTCTCCTTCCATATTGGGCACGTGCGCCACTTGTCGCCTTTCCCATGGAGGCGGACCCACAGCTGGCGATCCAAGGAGAGGTGGCCGACGCGGAGATCCGCGACCTCCTGGACCCGCGCTCCCGTGTTGTAAAGGAAGAGCAGCAGAGTGCGATCACGAGCGACCGCCGCGTTGGACGGCAGGCCGGCGAAGAGATTCTCGATTTCCGTCCGATCGAGGTAGTGCGTCTCGGGGGGCGCCACACGCTTGGCGGAGATGCGCACCACCTGCTCGGCGACGACGAGCAATTCCGGGACCCGACCACCGAGATACCCGAAGAAGGTACGGAGCATCGCGAGGCGCTGGTTGCGCGTGCGGATGTGGTTGTGTCTGGAGTCCTCCAAGGATCGTAGGAACTTGAGCACCCGCTCGGTTGTCAGAGCGCTCAGGGGAAGTGCAGTGATCCTGGCGCCGATGTCGGCCGCGACGAAACGCAGGAAGATCCGCAGCCCGTCCCGATAGCTCGCGATCGACGAAGGCCGCAACCCCTTGGCCACCTGGAGATGGTCCACGAGGAATGCGTAGACCACCTGTCCGAGTGTGAGGCTTCTCATCGGCGCACCTGCTCGACGAGCGGGCGCGCGAAGACCTCGAAACGATGACCAGCTTCGGCGAGCAGGTCGCTGGTGATCGTGAGATAGACCGCGGTGGATTCCGGCTGCACGTGCCCCAAGAAGGTCGACAGGTGGAGCAGTCGCTGCGTGGGATCGATTCCGGCGCGATACCATCGCAGCAGCGTCCGGACGGCGAAGCTGTGGCGGAGGTCATGAAGGCGCGGCGGTGAGGTGTCCCGGGGTACAGTGAGTCCGAGGGCCGGGAGCAGCCCACGGAATATTTTCCCGATCTGCTGGCGATGGAGCCGCCCACCCGCCAGTCCGCCGACCAGCGGCGCATCGGTCGCGAGGTGCCGATCGCGCGCGCGACGCAGCGTCAGATAGTGCTCAAGCATCGCGCCCAGGCGCGGCCCGAAGGGCACGAGGCGATCCTTGCCGAACTTTGTGTTACGGATGACGAGCAGCCGGCGCGACTCGTCGACATCGGCCACATCGAGGCGGCAGACCTCCCCGACGCGCAGGCCCAGGCCATAAAGGAGCGCGAAGATGGCTCGATAGGTGAGCCCCCTCAGCGCCACGCCCGGAACGTCAGGAAGGCCCGCCGCCAGGCTGAGCAGCCGGCGTGCCGGCTCGGGCGCGAGGATAAAGGGCGTCCGCGCGATCGAAGCGCGTCGGGTCGGGCAGAGGACCGGCGAGTGAGCGACGTGGCCCCGTGCGACGAGCCACCGAAAGAGCCGACGCAGGACGCCGAGGAGGTGATTGTAGCTGCGAGGCCGCGCCCTTGGCCGTCCCGCGAGAAACGCCTCGATCACGACGGGCGTGATGGCGTCGAGCGTGGTGATTCCCAGCGCCTGGAGATGCCGATCGAACAGTCGGAGCGCGTAGATCTCCGTCTCGTAGCGGCGACCGAGCACTCGCTTGTGCGCGACGAACTGCGTGATCCCGCTCGCCAGCGGACTGGCGAACCCTTGAGCCAGCCGGGTCACAGGATCGCCTCGCCATCACCGAGGGCGACTTCACGCAATGCCTCGATCGCGACCTTGCTATAGATCCTCGTCGACGCCGCATGCCTGTGGCCGAGGAAGTCGCCGATCACCTTGAGGGAAAACTCGGCGTCGACGAGTCGCTGGGCACAGCTGTGCCGCAGCGTGTGGGACCCGGGCCGCGACACCCTGATACCCGCTCTGCGCAGGTAGACCTTTGCGCGATAGGACACGACCGTGTGCGTGATCGCGGTGCGCGGGGCTGTGATGTGGAAGAAGATGCGGCGATCGGTCGTCTCCGGGCGACCATTGCGGAGGTAGTCCAGCAGGGCCTCGCCGACCTCCGGCACCAGGGGATAGGCGGCGGCGTGCCCCGCTTTACGTCCACGGACGTGCAGCACGCTGGCTCGCCAGTCGATGTCGTCCAGGGTCAGAGCGGCGACCTCGCGCGCGCGGAGCCCGTAGACGACGAGCAGCATGAGCATCGCGTAGTCCCGCCTACCAACGATCGAACGACGTTCGACCGCAGCCAGCGTGTGCTCGATGTCCGCTGCGGTGATTGCGCGCGGGATCTCCGAGAGATGGTACGTCCGGGGACCGTCGACGGTGAGGCTGAGATCGCGGCGGACAGTCCCCTCCCGGAACAGGTATCGCAAGAACGCCCGGAGAGCGGCGCACGTCGAGCCGAGCGAGCGGGCGCAGACGTGAACGCGCCGCTCGGCGAGGAACCCGTCGAGGACCGCGGGCGTGAGCGCGTCAGCGGTGAGGCGTCGCGCCACGACATACTGCTCGAACCGCGCGAGCTGGACCGAGTACGCGGTCACGGTCGTCGGACTCAGGCCACGCTCCGTCCGCAGGTGCTCGAAGAAACGCGGCGCCCAGTCCTCGAAGGGAGATGCCGCCGGTTGAGACGGCAAGTGATCGGCTTGCACGACGCGGAGGAACTGCTCGATGGGCTTGCGGACGTCGCGTAGGTACCCCCGCTGGGCGACCTTCGAACCGCAGGGCGTGGCGCGTCGTCGAAGGCAGGTCCGGACGAACGCGTCGAGGTGCCCCTGCAACTCCTCGATGTGGGTCGCGCCGCGCTTGTGCGCGAATGCGCCGAACCGCATGAAGAGCGGCACGCGACGGATCACGCAGCGTGAGCTGTACGATTGCTCGGTGAGCCAGGCGACGTAGGTCTGGATCGCGTCTCCGAGCCAGCAGGCTCGGATTCGATCCACTGTTTCCGGACGGATGAAGTAGCGCTCGAGCATTTTCGACCTCCTTCCCGCGACGTGCGGGGACGGGGTCGACTCTGGAGCGCGGGTCCCAAAATTATGTGGCGGGAATCGAGGCCCGGCCCGCAGCATTCCCACGGGCGCGGGCCCTCGGCCACATATCAAGGGCAGGCACAGAACTCAGATTCTGTGCCGCGGCACAGAATCTGAGAGGAGCGCGCGTGGAAGCCCGCGCTTCTGAAACGCCTGGCAGAGGCCGTGCACGAAGCTCTCGGTGTTGCCGTCGCCCACGTACCACTGCGCGTGGCAGCACAGCCGCGAGTGATCGTCGAGCACCACAAACAGGGTGGCCGTGACCCAGTCCCCGCTGGCGCTCACGACCTTGCGTTTGGCGTCGTGGAAATCGCAGTGCCACAGCCCATGCACGTGGGCGACCTCGAAGAGCCGCCGCTCACGCGGGACGAATCCCGGCTCCTGCTCGTGTCGCCGCGGCCGCCGGTGCTTGCCGAGTCCGTGGTGCTTCATGAAGCGGGACACCGTCGCGTAGCCCGGCAGTACGCCCAGCTCCGGCTGCTCGCGTCCCACCGCCACCAGATTGTCGTGCACCAGCTGGTAGCTCCATCGCGGGTGCTGTTTGCGTAGCGTCCGGATCGCTTCCGCGACCTCCGCCGTCACACTCGGGTGCGTCCCCGCGTGCTTGGGCACCTTGCGCTCCAGTGCCCGGATCGGATCCTGCTCGTGTCGGGCCGCGTAGTACCAGCGCTCGATGCTTTTGGCGCTGAAGCGGATCGTGTCGCCCGTGCTCGGGTGACGCCAAGCGCGTGCGGCCAGCTCTTCGATCCGGGGCGCCAGATCGCCAGCCTCCGCCGGCGCGCTCAGCAAAGGTCCGATGATCGCAAAGCGCAGCCGGGCCCAGCGCACGCGCGCCGGCGTGGTCGTATCGTGGCTCATGTCGCCTCCGTCGGGCGCGACCACGATGCCGTGATCGTTTACGTCCGAGCGGTGGCCACCCTACGGGACGACGAGATCGGTGGGTATCAGCATCCTCTGCGTGAAGTCACGCCGCGCCCATCTGTGCCATCGCCGCCGTCACAAAACGCGATCCATCGGCCACCGAGTCGCTCGTCACCGGCGCCAGGTAGCGCGCTGACAGCAGCAGCACCTCCCCGTCCGCAAACCCCTCGCCGCCGTCCTCGCGGTGAGCGCCATCGCCACCGAGACGCACCAGCAGCGACCGGGGAAGCTGGGTCTCGTCCGGAGGCGGCGGCACGAAGCGCGCCCGTAGCTCCGCCCACGTGGGCAGCCTCGGAAACACCTCGCGCCACCAGCAGCCCCACCGGCGCAGCGTTCGCCATGGCACTCCGCTCGCCGCTACCGCCTCGCGCGCAGTGGCCAAGATCTGCGCCATCACGCTCGCCAGCAGGACGACCATTTCCAGGTACACCCGTCGCCCCAAAAACCGCAGCGACGGCGGCAACGCCCGCTTCCGACACCCGCGTCGCCCGCAGCACAGCGAGTGGCGTCGCGTGAACGCCTCCCCCGCCGTCGCCACCAAGCCACCCCGAGGCTTCCGGTGGTAATTGCCCTGGTGAAGCGGGCCTTCGCAGTGCCGACACCGCCCCGCCGCCACTGTGGCCGCGATCATCTCATCGAGCTTCTCGAGCCTGGCAAAGAATTCCCCTGCCAGCCGCTGTGGGTGCATCATCGTCCTCCTCCTGGTCTCAGCAACCTGGAGGCGAGCCCCCTCGGACTCTTTTCGCAAGTTTCTTGAGGGGGCTCGTTCTTTTTCCCCTCAACGATCTCGATCGAAATCCGGCCCCGGCCCCTCAGCCCAGATGCCGCTGCTCATGCTGAGGCCGCCGCAGCCACCTTCAGCGTCATCGCCTCATGTCGCCTTCATCGCCTCGACCCGTTCACCTACCTGGAAGAGATCCTCCGCGTCCTGCCGTACTGGCCGCGAGACCGATATCTCGAGCTCGCGCCCCAGCATTGGCAAGCGACGCGTGGCCGGCTCAGGCCCGAAGAGCTGGCGGCTCCTCTCTCGGCATTCGAGATCCCCCCGCTCGAGCCGACGCCGCTGGCGACCGCCCGCCCATTGGCAGGCTGACAGGTTTCCACCCCGTCCACGCACGGGATCGATCATCGTGCAACGTGGAGTCCGTGCAGCGTTTACGATCGCCAAGGCGAAGGAGAAGGCCGAGACCGCCGGCAAGACGTTCGATCGCGCCGCGTTCATCGAGATCATGAAGAAGCAGGAGCGAGGATCGAATCGCCCATGATCGACAGTCGGATGTCGGGGTGCCGCGGGAAGGTTCGCGGCAGCTGTCAGCGCCCGCCATTGGCGAAGACGCATCGGACGAGCGCTCGTGCAAGTGGCCTTCTGCGTTACGATTGGCGCATCTGGCGGAGGTCGAATGGCTGATCCGGAACTGCGAGATGGGGAAGACAAACTCCTCGGTCAAGTTAAGATCTTTTACCGCGATGCTGGCGTCCTCAACGGCGAGAACGCGCTGGAGCTACCGGACCACTGCGCCGACGCTGCGACGTGTTGGGAGGGTCTGGGTGAGCGGCGCTACGGTTCATGCACCATCGCGCTCCCATGGATCGGACCGAAGTACGAGGAAGCCCGCGTCCTTGTTGTCGCTGAGAATCTGAACAGCGGAAGCGATCTATGGGCGCTGGCCGGAGGAAAGGGCAAGGGCTACGTCCTCGACGCCATGTGCGAACTGGAGGTCCGTCCGCGCGTGCGGTTTGGAAACGCGCCGAAGGACTATGCAGGGACCTTGTTGTGGCACTGCATCGGGACGTACGCAGCGGTCATCCTCCGGGAGTTAGGCGTGCCGCCCTTCGCCGAGATGCAACTTACGAATGGTGAGGTCCCCGTCAAGGCGATAACCATCGATGCGTATCGGTACCTCGCCTATCTCAACCATGTGAAATGCTCGCCGAACGACGGGGCACGCAGCCAACCCTCTCTCGCCATGTGGAACCGCTGTGGCAAGCGCTTCCTCGCTGGTGAAATCAACATTCTAGAGCCGGCCGTTATCCTTGCCCTCGGGTCAGGCAACAACGGTCCGCGCCTGGCTGCGATCCTCCGTAGCCGATGGACCCATGTGACGAGCCGACGCGGAAATTACGTCACCTTGCATCGATTTTTCCGCGAAGGAGAGCATCTGGACCTCGTGGTGGTGCCTCACCCGTCATATTTTCGCGTCTCGTGGAAGACTGTCGTTTCGGGTCTCGTCGATTGCCTCCATCACGACCCCGACGACAGAGCCTATCCCGAACGATAGGCGGCGGCGGCCGCGCGCAATTCAGCTGTGGCCCGCGCGACCAGTTCCGGCGGCTCGCGTACGACCGCCAGCGGCCCCCAGGAGAGGACCCACGACAGGATTTCGTTCAGGTCGTCGACCTCGAACGAGATTCGCACGCCGCCGCCCGGGCGGCGGGTGAGCTTCTGCGAGCGGTGCCAGGCACGCGCGGTGACGGCTTCGGCGGCCTCGGGCCGGAAGTCGACGACGACGCGCCGGCGCGGGCCGCCGCGAGTGACGCCAAAG
>Ga0209483_1002297_pt1 | contig 13514 bp, 11 predicted proteins | sample NGEPerA_FD_184508 | JGI IMG/M metagenome (GOLD analysis project Ga0209483, IMG submission 184508) | Arctic peat soil microbial communities from the Barrow Environmental Observatory site, Barrow, Alaska, USA - NGEE PermafrostL2-A... | ecosystem: Environmental > Terrestrial > Soil > Wetlands >... | reverse complement strand
GCGGAGCGCTTGCGCAAACTCCTCGCAGGTTTGAAAGCGATCCGTTACCTCGCGCGCCATCGCCTTGAGGATGATGGCTTCGAACCCGGGATCCAGATTCGGAGCGAGCACGCTCGGCCGCGGCACGGCGGTCACCCTGACGCTGCCGCCCGAGCGCACGCGCCTGGGCCAAGTCCGGATGATCGACGGGTTGGTCGCCAGCTAAGCCGGTCCGGCCCGCAGCCGCGCGGCCCGCTGGCCAGCGGCAGCTAAGTCCGCCGACGCACCGGCGGCCGGCGCAGCGCCCAGAACGCGACGACGCCGCACAGATAGGCGACGATCGAGAGAATGAAGGCGAGCCTGTAGCTGCCCGATAGGTCGAAGATGAATCCGGCGCCCCACGAGCCGAGCGCCGCGCCGAGCCCGCTGCCGATGGTGATGACGCCGAGGATCGCGCCGAGTTGCGCGCCGGGGAAAAGATCGGCGGTCTTGGCGGTGATCGCCGGCCCGCGCGCGCCCCAGGTCAGACCGAAGAGACACGCGTGCAACCAGAGCAGCCACCCCTGGTCCGGCCCGGTGATGAACAGCGCGCAGATGACGCCGACGATCGAAAACCCGTAGGCCAGGATCGCCGACACCTCGCGGCCGACATAGTCGGACAGCGTCCCGGTGACGATCGTCCCGACGATCCCGAGCAGCGCCCCCATGCCGAGCACCTCGGCGGCGTAGAGCTTGTCGAAGCCGCGGTCGATGGCGAAGGCGAGCTGATGCAGCGAGACGAAAAAGCTGCCGAGGCCGGTGAACAGATAAACCGCGAACAGCAGCCAGAAATGCGGCGTGCGCATCGCCTCGGCGAGGGTCCAGCCGCCGCGCGGGGCGATCGCGAGCGACCCGGCCGGCGCGCTCTCGGCGCTGTCCGCGTTCAGCGCCGGGCGCGGCGGGTCGGCGCGCCGGAACCACGCGGCCAGCGGAAACACCGCCGCCGCCATGAACGCCGCCTCCGCCAGGTAGGTCGAGCGCCAGCCGATCCCCGAGATCAGCAACTGCACCAGCGGCGCCGAGATTGCGCGCGCGGCGCCGTTCGCCGACTGCACGATCGAGATCGCCATGCCGCGGTGCCGCACGAAATGCCGCGACAGGATCGGCACGAAGACGACCAGCCCGAGGCAGTTGGCGCCGAACGTCATCACTACACCGTAGAGCGCGACGATCTGCCAAAGGCTGACGACAAACGCGCTGCCGGCGAGCCCCGCCACCAAGAGCCCGCCGCCGATCAGCAGCAGGCGGCGCGGACCGAGACGGTCGACCAGCATGCCGACCACCGGCGAGGTGCCGCCGCTGACGAGCTGCGACACCGCATAGGCGATCGAGGTCTCGCCGCGGCTCCAGCCGAACTCTTCGACGAACGCGACGAGAAACACCGTGTAGGAGTGCATCATCCCAGCGCTGATGGTGAACGCGGTGAACGCGCCGCCGAGGATCAACCAGCTGCGGCGGGGCGCGGGACGGGCGGAGGCACCGCCGAGATCGCTCATCGCGCGATTGTAGGCATGGATCGGCGGATCGAGCGGCGCGTTTTTGACGCTTCAGATACCTCTGGCCGGACCGGTCATATCGATATGCGGCACGCCATAATCGTCGTAGGCCGCCGATACGGTCACAAACCCGAGGCTTTGGTAGAACGGCTCCAGGTAGGTCTGAGCGCTCACCGCGACGTCGCGATGGGGGTAGATTTCCGCCGCGCGCTGGAGCGCCGCTTCCAGCATCATCCGGGCGAACCCGCGGCCGCGGGCGCCGGCACCGACCGCGACCCGCCCGATGCGGACCAGCGGGGCGGGTTCGATCAGCCGCAGGCAACCGATCAGCTCGCTCCCGCGGCGCAGCAGCAAATGGCGTGCCCGAGCGTCGCGACCGTCGAGGTCGGGATAGGGCGAGGCTTGCTCGACGACGAAGACCGCCTGGCGGAATTGCAGCAACTCGTACAAAAGCGGGGCCGTCAGGTCAGCCCAATCGCGCCAATCGAGGCTCAGATCGTCGGTAATCTTCACGCCGCCGCCGCCGTTTCCGTCTATAGTCGGAAGACCATCCTGCCGTGAAGGGGCCGCCAATGGAACCGATCGCCCTCAACGGCCGCTCCTATCGCCGGCCCGCCCGACCCACCGCGGTGATCTGCGCCGACGGTTGCGACCCGGCCTATCTGAAAGCCGGGATCGCCGCGGGCGTGCTGCCGGCCATCGCCGGGTTCCGCGCGCACGGGTTCTACGGGCTCGCCGACGCGGCGATGCCGACCTTCACCAACCCCAACAACATCTCGATCGTCACCGGGGTCTCGCCGTCGGTGCACGGCATCTCGGGCAATTTCGCGCTCGACCGCGCGAGCGGCGCCGAGGTGATGATGACCGACCCGGCGATGGTGCGCACCCCGACCCTTTTGGCGCTGATGTCGCAAGCCGGGGTCGCGACCGCCGCGGTGACCGCCAAGGACAAATTGCGCCGCATGCTGGGGCACGGTGTGACCATAGGCCGTGGGGGCATCTGCTTTTCGTCGGAGGCGGCCGATAGCTGCACGCTGGCCGAGCACGGGATCGAGGCGGTCGAGGCGCTGGTCGGGCGGCCGAAGCCCGACATGTATTCGGCCGACCTGTCGCTCTACGTGCTCGACGCCGGCATTCGGCTGGTCGAGCAGGGCCGCGCCGAGCTGCTCTATTTGTCGCTGTCGGATTATGTGCAGCACGGCCACGCGCCGGACGAGGCGGAGGCGCTCGATTTCCACCAGGCGCTCGACCGGCGGATCGCGCGGCTGATCGAGCTCGGCTGCGTCGTCGGCGTCACCGCCGACCACGGCATGAACGACAAGGCGCTGCCGTCCGGCAGCCCGCATGTGATCTTCCTCGAGGATGTGCTGAACGCGAAATTCGGCGCCGGCGCGGTGCGGGTAATCTGCCCGATCACCGACCCGTTCGTACGCCACCACGGCGCGCTCGGCTCGTTCGTGCGGGTCTATGCGAAAAGCGGGGTCGCGCCGGCCGAGCTGGCGCGGGCGGTGCGCGGGATGGCCGGGGTCGACCAGGTGCTGGAGCGCGACGCCGCGGCGGCCGAGTACGAGCTGCCCTGGGACCGCGAGGCCGATCTCGTCGTCACCGGCGACGCCAACACGGTGCTGGGCGCGAGCGCGGCCGAGCACGATCTGTCGGCGCTCGCCGGCCACCGGCTGCGCTCGCATGGCGGGCGCGCCGAGCAGCTTGTGCCGTTCCTCCTGTCGCACCCGCTCAACGCCGGTTACCGGAACAGAGCCAATTCCCGGCTGCGCAATTTCGACATCTTCGATTTTGCGCTAAACGGGGTCGATGCCTAGGGGAGACCGTCATGAAGGGCGACAGGCGCGTCGTCATCGTCATCTGCGACAGCCTGCGCTCCGATCTGATAAGCCCGGGAGACACGCCGTTCCTCGTCGAGCTGGGCGGGCGGGCGACCGCGTTCGCCGCGCATAAGAGCGTCTTTCCGTCGACGACACGGGCGAGCTCGGCCTCGATCGCCACCGGCTGCCTGCCGGCGCGGCACGGGCTCTACGGCAACACCCAGGCATTGGACGAGGGCGACGGCCTGGTCTGCCGCAATGTCGGCGCGCCCGATTTCCGCGACCGCATGCGGCGCGCGACCGGCCGCACCCTGCGCGTGCCGACGCTCGCCGAGCGGCTGCGCTGGCACGGCGAGGCGGCGATCGTGTGCTCGAACGTGTCGCCGGGCGCGGCCTATTTCCAGGACCCCGACGGGCACGGCACCGTCTACCATGCGGCGGGCAGCTATGGGCCGGGGCTGACGCCGATCGATGATCCGGCCAGCGCGGCCTTGCAGAAGGGCATCGCCGGCGACCGGGCGATGACCGAGCGGTTCTGCGCCGACATCGTCGAGGGGCGCGCGCCGGCGCTGGCGGTGATGTGGCTCTCCGAACCCGATTATACCGGCCACCATTCGCCGCTCGGCTCGCCGCGTCACCGCGCGGCGATCGCCGCGGCCGATGACTGCGTGCGCCGGGTGTTCGAGACGGTGCGGCGGCTCGATCCGCAGGGCGAGGACATCCTCTTCCTTACCGGTTCCGACCACGGGATGGAGACGGTGTCGGAGGCGATCGACGTCACCGGCGTGCTGGTCGCGGCGGGGATCAAGGCGGCGCCAGATTCGCGCGATGTCGTCGTCGCGCCGCAGGGGATTTCGGCGACGATCTTCTTCAGCGAGGCGGCGCGGGACCGGACCGTCGCCACCGCCGATTACCTCGGCCGCGAGAACTGGGCCGGGCGGGTCGTCGCCGGTGCCGAACTTGCCGCGATCGGGCTGCCGACCCACACGGCGCTGCAAGTCGCGGTGGCGATGGCGACCGACGACCGGGTCAACCCGCATGGCGTGCGCGGCTACGGCGCGATCGTCAGCAATCCCGACGACAGCGAAAGCAAGATCGGCTTCGGCCAGCATGGCGGGCTCGGGCGGCACGAGCAGAGCCCGTTCCTGATCGCCGAAGGCGGCGGGTTCGGGAGGCGGGTGGAGACGCAGGCGACCTCGCTGATCGACATCGCGCCGACCGTGCTGCGCCATCTGCACATGGACCACGACGACATGGACGGGCAGGCGCTGCCGCTCGGCTGATGGCGGTTTTGGAGCGCGGGCGGCCCGCCCGCATGAGCGGTTTCATCGAAGTCTTCCCGATCTTCCTGCGGCTCGGCCTGATCGCGTTTGGCGGGCCGCTCGCGCATCTCGGGTATTTCCGCAGCGAGTTTGTCGAGCGCCGTAAGTGGCTCGACGAGCGCGCCTTTGCCGACATCGTCGCGCTGTGCCAGTTTCTGCCCGGCCCGGCGAGCAGCCAGACCGGCCTCTCGATCGGGCTGTTGCGCGCCGGGCTGCCGGGCGGGCTCGCCGCCTGGCTCGGCTTCACGACACCCTCGGCGGTGGCGATGATCGCCTTCGGCTACGGGGTCTCGCGGCTCGGCGACATCCGGGACGCCGCCTGGCTGCACGGGCTCAAGATCGTCGCGGTCGCGGTCGTCGCCAACGCCGTCTGGGGGATGGCGCGGAGCCTCTGCCCCGACCGCGAGCGCGCGACGATCGCGGTCGGCGCGGCGATCCTGGCGCTGGCCTTGCCGCCCTCGGTCGGGCAGATCGCGGCGATCGCCGCCGGCGGCCTCATCGGTTGGCGGTTCCTCCCCGGCGGCGCAGACGCGGCGCCGCATGCGGCGCTGGCGGTGCATCTGCCGAAAAGCTGGTCGCTGGTTTGCGCAGTCCTGTTCGTGGCGCTTATGGCCGGCCTGCCGGTGCTGTCGAGGGCGGCGCCCAGAGCGGCGCCAAGCCACGCGCTCGCCGAGTTCGACGCGTTCTACCGCTCCGGCGCGCTGGTGTTCGGCGGTGGGCATGTCGTGCTGCCGCTGCTGCAGGCCGAGGTGGTGCCGCCCGGCTGGGTGTCGAACGACACCTTCCTCGCGGGGTACGGCGCGGTCCAGGCGATGCCGGGGCCGCTCTTCACCTTCAGCGCCTATCTCGGCACGGTGATGAACCAGCCGCCGAACGGCTGGCTTGGCGGGGTGCTCTGCCTCGTCGCGATCTACCTGCCGTCGTTTCTGCTGCTGATCGGCGCGCTGCCCTACTGGGACACGCTGCGGCATCTGGGTTGGGTGCAGTCGGCGTTGCGCGGGATCAACGCCGCGGTCGTCGGCATCCTGCTGGCGGCGCTCTACAACCCGGTGTGGACCAGCGCGATCCTCGGTCCGCGCGATTTCGCCATCGGGATCGTCGCGTTCCTGCTGCTGGCGCTGTGGAAGCTGCCGCCGTGGCTGGTCGTGATCCTCGGCGCGGCGGTCACGGCCGCGCTTGCTGTCGTCATTGAATAGGAGGTTTCGGCATGACCGGCTTACCCGGTTCGGTTCTCGCCATGGTCATCCTCGGTGGGCTGGGGCTGCCCGCCGCCGCGCAACAGAAGATGCCGATGTCCGGCATCGACACGGGCGGAAAGAAAATGCCGGGAGTGAATATGGACGATCTCTTGTCCAACACGCCCTACCACCCCGGGTTGGGCGAACTGATGACCTCTTTTGTGCAGCCGCGCCACATCAAGCTGGGCCTCGCCGGCGCCGCGCAGAACTGGGCCTACGCGGCTTATGAGCTAGGCGAATTGCAGGAGACCTTCGACGATGTCGGCAAGCTCGTGCTGAAGCATGGCGCTCTGGCGATCCCGCAGGCGGTCCAATCAACCGTCAAGCAGCCGATGGACGCGCTCGACGCGGCGATCAAGGCGAAGGACGCGGCGGCCTTCACCAAGGGCTATGCCGACCTCACCACCGCGTGCAACGCCTGTCACCAGAGCGCCGACCATCCGATGATCGTGATCCAGGTGCCGACCGTCAGCGGCGCCGCCTTCCCAGACCAAGATTTCCGCCCGCAACCGCCGAAGTAACGCTATTCGGGCAGCGCCGCCTTCAGCCGGTACAGCGCTTCCAGCGCCTCGCGCGGGGTGAGTTCGTCGGGATGGATGTCTTTCAGCATCGCCTCGGCGGCGGATTCCGTAGCGCCGGCGGCCGGCGGCGGGCGGTGCTGGATGGCGCGGAACAGCGGCAGGTCGTCGGCGAGGCGGGCGAGGGCGCCGGCCTCGTCGCCGTTTTCGAGGATCTCCAGCACTTCTTCGGCGCGGGTGGTGACACCCTCGGGGAGGCCGGCGAGCTTGGCGACGTGGATGCCGTAGGAGCGGTCGGCGGTGCCGGGCGCGACCTCGTGCAGGAAGACGACGTCGCCCTTCCACTCCTTGACCCGCATCGTGTGGCAGACGAGCGCCGGCAGCTTCGCCGCGAGCGTTGTCAGCTCGTGATAGTGGGTCGCGAAGAGCGCGCGGCAGCGATTCACCTCGTGCAGATGCTCGAGGCAGGCCCAGGCGATCGAGAGGCCGTCGAAGGTCGCGGTGCCGCGGCCGATCTCGTCGAGGATTACAAAGCTCTTCGGGCCGGCCTGGTTGAGGATCGCCGCGGTCTCAACCATCTCGACCATAAAGGTCGAGCGGCCGCGCGCCAGATCGTCGGCGGCGCCGACCCGGCTGAACAGGCGGTCGACAACGCCGATCCGCGCCGATGTCGCCGGCACGTAGGAGCCCATTTGAGCCAGGATCGCGATCAGCGCGTTCTGGCGCAGGAAAGTGCTCTTGCCGGCCATGTTGGGCCCGGTGACGAGCCATATGCGATCCTCGCCGAGCTGGCAATCGTTGGCGACGAAGGCGCCCGTCCCGACGAGCGCGGCCTCGACGGTCGGGTGGCGGCCGCCGATGATCTCGAACTCGCTGCCGCCGGTCGGCTCGGGCCGCACCCAATGGCTTTCGAGCGCGCGCTCGGCAAGCGCGGCGGAAAGATCGAGGCCGGCGAGCGCCGCCGCCGCCTCGGCGATCTCCAACCGGCGCGCCATGATTTCGCCGCAGAGATCCTCGAAGAGGCGCAATTCGAGCGCCAGCGCCCGCTCCGCGGCGCTCGCAATCTTGCTTTCGAGCTCGGCCAGATCGGGCGTGGTGAAGCGCATCGCGCCCGCCATTGTCTGGCGGTGGATATAACCGGCGCCGAGCTTGGCGGCATTGGCGGCGGAGACCTCGATGTAATAGCCGATGACGTTGTTGTGGCGGATGCGCAACGACGCGACGCCGGTCTCCTCGGCATAGCGCGCCTGCAGCGCGGCGACGGTGCGCCGGCTCTGGTCGCGCAGTTCGCGCAATTCGTCGAGCTCGGCGGAATATTCGGGCGCGATAAAGCCGCCGTCGCGGGCGAAGAGCGGCAATTCGGCGGCGAGCGCGCGGGCGAGGCGGTCGACCGCCGCGCCGTGTTCGCCGAGGCGCCTTTCGGCCGCCTCCAGCAGCGCCGGCAGCGGCACCAGGCCGGGCGCGGTCAGCATCCGCCTGAGCGAGGCGGTCTCGCCGAGCGCGTCGCGCAGCGCGGCAAGATCGCGCGGCCCGCCGCGGCCGAGGCTGAGGCGGGTGAGCGCGCGCTCGATATCGGGGCAATGCTTGAGGCGCTCGCGCAATAGGGCGCGGATGTCGGCGCGCTCGACAAAGAACTGCACCGCGTCGAGCCGCGCGGCGATCGCCGCGGGTTCGGTCAGCGGCGCCGACAAATGATCGGCGAGCAGGCGGCAGCCGGCGCCGGTCGCGGTGCGGTCGATGACCGAAAGGAGACTGCCGCGCCGCTCCCCGCCCAAGGTCACCAGTAGTTCGAGGTTGCGCCGGGTCGCCGCGTCGATCTGCATCACCGTGTCGGCGGCGATGCGCACCGGCGGCGCCAGATGCGGCGCCCCGCCCTGTTGAGCTCCGGTCTGTCGGGCCCCTGTCAGTTGGGCGCTGGTCTGTCGGGCCCCGGTCTGTTGGGTCAGCGAAACGTAGTCAACGAGCGCGCCGGCGGCGGCGATCTCGGCGCGGCGAAAATTGCCGAACCCGTCGAGCGCCCTGACCCCGTAGAAGCTTTCCAGCCGGCGGCGCCCCGCCTCGCTGTCGAAGCGCGGGTTGGCGAGCGGGGTCAGGGCCGGCTTCCAATCGGCGAACAGCTCGAACAGCGCCGGGCGCGCCAGCAGCCGCTCGGGCAGCAGGATTTCGCCCGGCATGATGCGCGCGAGGTCGCCGGCGAGCGTCGGCTCGGTGGTCGGCGCCAGCGCAAAGGCGCCGGTCGAGAGGTCGAGCCAAGCGAGGCCCATCTCGCCGCCGGCGTCGGCGATGCCGGCGAGGTAATTGTGCCGGCGCGCGTCGAGGAGGCCGTCCTCGGTCAAGGTGCCCGCGGTGACGAGCCGCACCACCGCGCGCTTGACCGGGCCTTTGTTGCCGCGCCGGCGCGCCTCGGCCGGGTCCTCGACCTGCTCGCAGATCGCCACCTTGAACCCGGCGCGGATGAGGCGGGCGAGATAGGCTTCCGCGGTGTGGACCGGCACGCCGCACATCGGGATGTCGGCGCCGTCGTGGCGGCCGCGCTTGGTGAGCGCGATGTCGAGCGCCGGCGCCGCTCGCACCGCGTCGTCGAAGAACAGCTCGTAGAAATCGCCCATCCGGTAGAACAGCAGATAGCCGGGGTGGGCCGACTTGATCTCGTGATACTGGGCCATCATCGGCGATACCGCGGCCGGGCTTGAGGCCGGCGCTACGGCGTCGCGGGGAACATCATCGTTCATCGGGGGTCGGCAAAGGTCCGGCGGAGCGGCGGCGGTTTTTAAAATAGCACGCCGTCCGATCGACAAAACAAGCCGATGGCGAAGGTCAGGCGCCGCAGGCGCTCGCCGGCGCGAGGGGCACGATGGCCGGCGATTCAGGGTCGCCGACATCGGGCGTCGGCAACGGCACAAATGCGCCGGCGGTCTTGTCCTTGCCGTTCGCGGGCGGCAAGGGCGCCGCGTTCCGCCCCATGAGCGGGATGACCGGCACGTCCAGTTGTTGCGCGGACGCTCCCTTAGCGCCGCGTGTCAGCAGCGGCAGATTGCCGAGGATAGCGTTGTCGAGCGCGGCCTTCCCGCCCCGTTGCAGATGCGGTTCCGAGGGCCCGACATAGCTGATCGGCGGCACGGCCTTCTTGTCCGCGCAGGGGAGCGACAGCTGCCGCATCCATGAGATGTTGTCGAACGAGCGCGGCGCGGTGATCGGCTGACGCGGCGGCATCGCCGCCAAGGTCATCAGCAATTCCACCTGGTGCGGCGGATCGAGCATCGCCAGCTCGGACAAGTCGGGACGGCGAACCCGGCCAAGCGCCACTGCGATGATGTGCGGCATGCTGGCGTAGCAGGCCTCGCGGTCGGCCCCGATCGCCCTGATAAATGCCGGGTTGGCATTGTTGCAGATGCGGAAGGTGTCGCGCTTCAACGCCTCGACCGGATACATCTGATTGTAAAGCTCGCGCGGGTGCAGCGAATGCGCGCCGACCAAGGCGAACGCCGCCACGGCCGCAACAAGCCAGGACCAGCCCGGCACCAAACGAGTTTTGCCCATGGGTGGACTTGTACCAGCAACCGTCAGGGCGCGCCAAACCCGATTTGGTTAAGCGCCCCTGCCGCGCGGAGACGATGACCGTAGGTCGCCGCCGCCGCACAGTAGACGAATCGCGCGGCCGTCTCAGGCGGCGGCGCTGGGCCGCGCCTGCATCCGCGCGTACCACGCGCCGATGTTCTTCAGCCCGGGATCGAGCGGCTGCCCGACGCCGGCGAAGAAATCGACAAAGGCAAAAAGCAACACGTCGGCCAGGGTCAGCCGCTCGCCGCAAATATAGGTCTTTCCGGCGATCAGGCCGTCGAGCCAGGCGAGCCTATCCCGCGCGGTCGCCTTGAGGTCGGTCGCTGCCTGCGGGATGCAGCGAACCCGGTCCTGAAACATTTTCAGCCCCTCGCCGAAACGGAAACCGTTGGCCATCGGCTCGAGGATGTTAAGGTCGATGCGGCGTACCCACATGCGGGTCTCGGCCTTTTCCCGCGGGGTCTTGCCGATCAGCGAATTGCCGGGCGAGACCTCGTCGATATATTCGCAGATCGCGGTGATCTCGGTGATGTAGCTGCCGTCGTCGAGCTCGAGCGCCGGACACTGCCCGGCCGGATTTTTCCCCAAATACGGCCCCTGGCGGTTTTCGCCGCCGCGGATGTCGACCTCGACCTTGGGCAGATCGACGCCGCGCTCCGCCATGAAGATGCGCACCGCGCGCGGATTGGGGCCGATCGAGTTGTAGAGCTGCATTTCCGCCTCCCGAGCTTCCCGCCGATGGCCTCATCGAAGCACAGGCCGGTTTGCCCGCCCAGCAAAAAAAGGGCCGGGCGCGAGGCCCGGCTGAAGGGTGTCTGTCCGGGCGGCGCCGGCTATTCGGCCGCCGCCTTGGCCAGTTCGGGGGAAGCGGCCGGCTTTCCGAACGCGGTTATCAGGGAAGCCACCCCGGCGACAAGCGTCAGGATTACCGTCAGCACGCCGAGCAGGCCGATGATTCCGGCCCCCGTAGCGCCGGCCGCTCCAAGGCCGATGACCGCCGTTGCCATCGCAGTGCCGAAATAGGCGATGATCCCCGCCGCCACCGCCACCAGCAAGGCTCCGCCGATGCTCGGCGACAGAATGGTCATCCCGACCCCGATGAACACCGCGATCGGCAGGAACGGCTGGACCGCGACACTGACCGCCCCGGCGAGGATACCGCAAACCGCCGTGACGACCTGCGGGCCACGCGCCTGCATGGTCGACATCTCGGCATCGATGTCGTCGATCGACCGTCCCCGCGTCTCGGTGCCGATGAACCAAAAGGCGAAAGCGCCGAGCAGGTACCAATAGGAGAAATAGAGGAAGCCGGTAAAGAGGGCCTCGACCGTTGCCGCCGGCTTGACGTAGTTCGAGGAGCCGGCAATCAACGCCAGACCTAGCGGCCCGATGAACTTGCCAAGATTGCCGACGCCGTAAACCAGGCCCATGCCGCTGCCGCGCAGCCGCGCCGGCCAAAGCTCGCCCATATAGGGGCCGACGATCGAATAGTTGCCGCTACCGAGGAAGCCCTGCGCCACGATAAGCAGAAAGAATACCGACACGCCGCCGACGAACGCGCTGTTGTAATAGCCGGCGGCCGCCATCAGCATCGCCGAGACCACGCAGCAGAGGATGCCGGCGGGCCGCCGCCCTAACGAGTCCGATATCCAGGAGCAGAAAAACCGGCCGGCGATCGCCGACAGACTGTACCAGATAACCAGCTTCGAGGCCTGGGGCGGGGTGATCTTCAGCACCATAACGAACAGCGTCACCATCCACAGCGACAGCGCGACGCCGCCGGTCTGGGTCAGCCCGGTCAGGCAGCCGGCGATGATGCTGCGCGGATATTTGAAGAGCTCGATCCAGCGGGTGTGCTCGACCGGCGGCAGCACGGTCGGCAACGGGATATCCTTGGGATCCATCTGCAGCGCCCAGGCCAGCGCCTTGCGGGCTTCCTCGACCCGGCCCTTGCGGAGCAGCCAATGCGGCGATTCGGGAACAAACGCCCGGATGTATAGGCACAGCAGCGCCGGCACCAGGCCGACCGCGACCAGCCCACGCCAGCCGATATAGGGCGCGGCAAAGGCCCCGAGTATCGCGGCGAGCAGCGATCCTGCCGGGAGCATCGTCGTGGTCAGGCCGGTGAACCAGCCGCGCTTACTCGCCGGCGAGAACTCCTGCATCAGGGTGATGTCGACCGAATACAGGCCGGTCACGCCAAAGCCGACGATGAACCGACAGGCAACCAGGTAAAGCCATCCGCCTTCCGGGGTCACCGCCATCGCCCCGGTGGCAATGGAGACGTTCAGCACGCTGGCGATCAGCGCGGTGCGGCGGCCGACCTTGTCGGCCAGCCAGCCATAGAACAGCGAACCGAACGGCGCGCTGATCCCGGAGGCCAGCAGGATCATCCCCGCCTGCCCGTAGGTGAGGTGCCAATCCTTGACGACGAAAGCGAGGACAAAGCCGATCAGGAAGAAATCGAAGAAGTCGAGCATGTCGCCGAGCGTCGCGGCGCCAGCGATCTTCCACTGGTTCGCGGTCAGTTTCTGTTGCTTTTCTAAAAGGTCCAGCATCGAGGCCTCCCATTCGTCGCACATCGGCGGGTTTCCCGCTCGCGTTATCGCGCGACAGTAAGACGCCTGCGCGACGTTTGGCAACGGCACAAAAAACCGGCCGGGCCGGGGCTGCTCCCCTGGCCCGGCCGGCTCGATAGCCGGATGCTGGAGCCGCCTAGTTGCGGCGCACGCCCAGAAGCTGGACCAGCATCATGAACAGGTTGACGAAGTCGAGATAGAGCCGGAGCGCGCCCATCACCGCCTTCTTGCCGGCGATCTCATGCCCGTCGCCCTCGAAATACATCTCCTTGATCTGCTGCGTGTCCCAGGCGGTGAGGCCGACGAACACGATGACGCCGATGATGCAGATCGCGAATTGCAGCGCGCTCGAAGCGACGAACATATTCACCAGCGAGGCGATGACGATGCCGATAAGACCCATGAACAGGAACGAACCCATCTGCGACAGGTCGCGCCGGGTCGTGTAGCCGTAGAGGCTCATCGCCGCGAAAGTGCCGGCGGTGATGAAGAACACGCGGGCGACGCTCTCGCCGGTGTAGACGAGAAAAATCGTCGACATCGACAGGCCCATCAGCCCGGCATAGACCCAGAAGATGCCCTGCGCCGCGGCGGCGCTCAGCCGGTTGATGCCAAACGACAGCCACATCACCAGCCCGAGCGGCGCCAGGATCACCAGCCACATCACCGGCGTGTGGTAGATATGGGCGATAAAGCTGTCGCGCCCGCCGGACGCGGCGACATAGGCGACGATGCCGGTGAGCGCCAGCGCCGACGCCATGTAGTTGTAAATGCGCAGCATGTAGTCGCGCAGGCCGACATCGAGGTCGGCTTGCGTTGCCGCCGAACGACCGGTCCAGCGGGGCTGCGAGCCATAGGCCATGAAAGCCTCCAGAGAGATGCGAGGACCACTCCTCGCCCGCCTGATATTGGCACATTTGGTAGGGTTTACAAGCTGATCCCCCAGCGGGGCCTAGGGG
>Ga0209483_1002296_pt1 | contig 13518 bp, 14 predicted proteins | sample NGEPerA_FD_184508 | JGI IMG/M metagenome (GOLD analysis project Ga0209483, IMG submission 184508) | Arctic peat soil microbial communities from the Barrow Environmental Observatory site, Barrow, Alaska, USA - NGEE PermafrostL2-A... | ecosystem: Environmental > Terrestrial > Soil > Wetlands >... | reverse complement strand
ACGTGGAGCGAGAGGGCGGTGAGGGCCATGAAGTCGTAGAAGCTGAGGGGCTGGTCGTCGGCGACGTGGTAGATCGATCCGGCGGGCGCCTGCTCGACGGCGAGGAGGAGGGCGGCGGCGACGTCATCGACGTGGACGACGTCCCAGAGGTTCGTGCCGCGCCCGATCACCGCGAAGCGCCCGGGCTGGCGGAGGCGGGGGATGAGCTCCTCGGCGTACCAGCCGCCGGGCCCGTAGACGTGCGATGGGCGAATCACGACGGCGGGTAGTCCGGATGCGAGCACGAGCCGCTCCCCTTCCTGCTTGGAGCGCCCGTAGGGCGTCTCGACCGGCAGCGGGGTGTCCTCGGAGAGGAGCGCGCCGTGGGCGTCGCCGGTGACGACGGATGAGGCGAACACCAGCCGCGGCGCGGCGCTCGGGGAGGCGCCGGCGAGCCCGAGGCAGGCCTCGACCAGATGCGCGGTCCCGGAGACGTTGACGGCGTGGATCTTCTGGGCATCGCGCTGGGAGGCGATCTCGGCGGCGAGGTGGATCACGCAGTCGGGGCGCGCGGCGGCGAGCGCTTCGCTGAGGCGTGGGCCGTCGGAGAGATCGCCCGCGACTGGGTGCGTCCCGGCGGGCTGGGAGCCGGGCCGCCGCACGAGCGCGCTGACATGGTGCCCGCCCGCGAGCAACTGGGCGGAGAGAACCCGGCCGACGAAGCCGCTGGCGCCGGTGAGGAAGATCCGCATCTCCGGGACCCGGTCTATGCCGCGCTGCTGTAGGTGAGGGTCTCGTGGATGCGGACGCCGAGAGCGTCGGCGATGGTCTGGAGTCGGTCGAGGTTCACACCGCCGTACTCGTTGGCCTCCCAGCGTTGGATCTGCTGCTCGGCGACGTCGATTCGTTTGGCGAGCTGGCGTTGGGTGAGTCTCGCGGCGATCCGGGCTTCGATCAGTGCGGTTGGCAGCTCGCGTAGGGAGGTGATCTCGCGGCTGGTGATGTGTCCGTCGCGCAGCTTCTCGTAGTGCTCTATCTGTCCGCGCAGCACTTCGATCTCGCTGCCGAGCGCGTCGTGCATCACCTGCTTCATGCCTGGGTCGACGTTGGGGCCGAGCTCGCGTGCGGCATAGCCGATCTGACTGCCTTCGAAACGGGCAATCCAGGACTTGGTGATGCGGTATTCGCGCTGGTTGGTGATCATGAGAGTCCTGTCAGATCGATGGCGATGATGCCCTTGGGTCGCTTGGTGATGCGCTCGCGTTGGAAGTACTCGAGAAAGGTTGGGCCGTCTGGCTCGGCGGCGGCCTCGGCCGGGAACAGCTCCCCACCGTAGCGGGCCTTCTGTGCGGCACGTTCGTCGCTGAAGTCCAGCAGCTCGGGGTCGAGGCGGTCAAGCACTACACACGTGGACTCCCAGCAGGCGTCGAAGTCGTCGGGGTGCTCCTTGACCGTGACGAGGCTGCCGTCGAGGTAGGCAGTGGTGCAGCCGGCGGCCTTCAGCGAGAGCAGTGCGTCCAAGAGCCCATTGAGTAGCTCTCGGCGGCGAGCGCTGGTGGCGTAGCGGGTCACGATCTGCGTCCAGGTCGCGTGGTGAATACCGGGTGGGAGATTCCCACGGTCATCGAAGTCGAGAATCATAACACAACTCTCTTGTTGGGTTGAGCGGTATAGCGATATGGCGATGCGCTCAAATCAATTGAGTGAGCAACTTACGCCGCGCTTGTGATGCTTCTCTCGATCGAGCCCAAGCGCAGTCCGCCGAGGAGCTCATGTCGCCGGATCAGAGTGTGGCGGCCCGTCGGCGAAGCTGTCTGGGGCTTCAGTCGTTGAGCATCCAGGCGATGAGGGGCGCCGGGATGGCCCATACGTCGCCGCTGGTGTCGAGTAGGCCCCGGGTTGCCAGTATTCCGGCGCCGAAGGCGGAGCGGACCGTGAGCGCCTCTCGCCTCCAGCCGGAGTCGACGTACTTGCCCTCGAAACCCTGCTTGCCGATGCGCGGGCCGCAGAAGTCCACCTCCTTGCCGGAGGTCTTCTGGTACATGACGTCGCTGAAATGCGCATAGGAGCCCGGCTGCTCGCGCTCGAGGTTCCGGAGCAGCTCGATGCCCAGCTGCTGCTCGCTGATCGCCGAGGCGTCGGCTTCGGCGATCGAGCCCGAACTGCGCAGCGGCGCGAGGCGCGCCATCAAGGGATCGATGAAGTAGTACTTGGATTGAGCCGAGAGCTTCGGTCCGTTGCCGTCACGCTGGTGGCAGGGCCATGCGAGGTAGGCGAAGAGGAGGTCTTCTAGCCGTGCCTTGGCGGTGTGCGGGCTGTCGACGCCCATGTCCTTGCGTAGAGACTCGACGGCAAGCGGAGTGGTCAGGCTGCGGGTCAATCGACCGAGCATGGCCTGTACTTGGGCGGGTGTGGTGCGGGCCCCCGGGATCGCGGCGCCGGCGCTGACGTCCCACAGCGCACGCATGAAGTCCTCCTGGATATCCCCGTGTGCCAGTTGATCGGCGACGGCGCGGGGAAAGCCGCCGACGCGCAGATAGAGCTCCCAGGTCGACAGCAGCGTGTCCAGCCAGGGAAGTAGCTCCGTGCAGGCCGCGTTGACTGCGGGCGTCATGAAGTCGCGAGCCCTCACCGGATCTGGTTGGGGCAGGTCATCCAGGCCCATCGCCCGCGCGAATCGCCGAAAGCCCATCGGCAACAGCAGACGGTCTGAATCCCCTGCGCTACCCAGCCGGCCCGCCAGTTGCTTTTGGGAATCGGATAGATCGCCGGCCGAGGACCCGGTCAGGACCACGCAGTCTTCCCCGAAGGCGGTGTTGTCGCGTAACCACTTGATCGCCTCGGGCCAGGCGGGGACGCTGGTGATCTCATCCAGGAACCAGTAGCGCGCTCCCTCCAACCCTCGCGTGAGCACCTCGCGTGCCGCCCTGGTCAAGCGCTGGAGATCCCCACGGCCAAGCTCATCGCAGGCAAAGTGGACGATGCTGCGAGGCTCCACCCCTTGCTGTAGCAGCCGCGAGATCGCCCGCTTGGTCTCGAGGCTCTTGCCGACCCTACGCGGCCCGCGCAATACGTAGAGACCGTTAGGCACGATGTCGGACAGTGGCGAGGGTTCGTAGTCGAGCGTCGTCGCCGCCAGGGGACGCAGATCGCGATCGTCGCGCTCCCACCCGGCCTCGCGCCACCATGCGTTCCCGGCCGCCAGGGCACGTGTCAGCTGGCCCTCGTTCATGCTCTCACCCTAGCAGAGATGCATAAATCCCACGGTTTTTCTGCAATATAACGCAGATAAGGCACCTATTATCTGCATAGGAAGGCGCCCGTCCCTGCTGGCAAAACGGCGCGCCGAAATGGTGTGGAAGGGGGTGGCCTGATCGTGCTGTGCCTTGATGAGCAGGTGCGTCACGCGATCGAGCGGGTGTTCGTGCTGTGGCGCCGGCTGGGCTCGGCGCGCCAGGTGGTGATGGAGCTGGCTGGCGAGGAACAGGTGCTTCCGCGGCGCAGTGTCGGTCAGCGGCGCGTTCGCTGGGTACGAGTGAGCTGCGCCTCGGGGAGGTCGCGGATCTCGGTGATCGCGTGGCGGCGGTCGTGCAGGGCGACCGTCGCGCTCCGTCACGGAGCGTTCGAGGCGGGCCGCGACCAGCGCTGGTCAGGCAACCGGAATCGCGCTCGCGACGCTCCCGCCGGTCCCGGATTCCATGTAGTCTGCAACTTCAACATGAGGGCAAGTTCGAGTATGGCGCTAGGGTGCATCACGGTTGGCTGGACCGGCGGGGTCAGGCGAGTTGCACTGCGTGTGCCGGCCGCGATCACGCTGAGTGTGCTGGCTCTGCTCGTGTGCGGCGCCAGCGCGGTCGCGGCTGCCGAACCGGGGAGCCTCACATTTGCGACGGCCGAGCCGCTGACGCTGACGTGGGCACAACTGCTGCACGGAAAGAGCATCGAGGTCTGCAACGGCGGCGCGGCGACCGTCCCTCGACTTCGGGTCGTCCCAGAGGACTTCCAGTTCACGCGCGACGGCGGCGCCGTCGCACCGTCGCAGGTGCTCACCGTGAAGCCGCCGAGTCACTCCGTGCGCGCCGGCGAATGCGCGCCGGTGCATATCGCGCTCAAAAGCGAAGCAGCGACCCGGCGAATACGCCGGGTCGCTGCTGCTCGTCGCGGCGGGCCACGGCGGCAGCGCGCGCCTGACGACGACCGTCACGACGGCCCCCAAGAAAGACCCCGCACCGGCGGGGGTCGCCGAACCGGTCGCACTGTCGATTCACAACCCATCGCCGTGGAGTCATAGCGCGAGGGCGACGCTGCTCCTGAAGGAACCGAGCTCGAACGAAGAAGCGCTCGCGATAGGCAAGAGTTGCAGCGCCTCTGAGCCGAACGAAGGTGACTGCCCGGTGCTCGGCAACCTCTATCAGAACTCGAACCTCGTGCGCGTGAGCGTCGACGGTCCGTCTCGCGTCAATAGGGGCAAGGGTGTTCAGGAAGTGCCGATCGCGCTGCATGGGTTCCAGCACTCGGTCGGAACCTACGAAGGCACGCTCACGCTGCCCGGCTCGACGCAGGCGATCAAGCTGAAGGTGACCGCGAAGGACGCGTGGTGGTGCGCAGTCATCGCGCTGCTGCTCGGCGCAGTGCTCGCGCTCCTCACACAGTTGTGGAACGGCCGCTGGCAGCCGCGCAGCGTGCTGGTCGAACGGGCCACTGGGCTCACGTCGCGCTACGGGCCGAATCCCGTTAGAGGACACGATCGCGTCGAGATGGACCGGGCCAAACTCGAGAAGTACATCAAAGGTGTCACCGAAGCAGTCGAACGGTACGCCGAGAGCGTGGTCTTGATCGACACGACGAGCGATGCGTACAAGGCGATCGACGCGTCGCTGAAGCTCGCCGAAGCCGACGCCGCCGTGTTCGCCGGACCGGGCGGCCTCAAGCCGGTGCTCGACCAGCTTGAAGCCGAGGTGGAGACCACGACGCAGGTGCTGCGCCGCGTGCAGGTGACCGACGTTCCCGAGATTCTCAAGGCCGCCTCGGCGCTGCTCGGCGGTGACAAACTCGGCGTCGGCGGCGCGAGCAAGCGAGTCAAGGAGAGCGAACAGCTGCTGCCCGTGCTCATCGCGTGGCGCGAGCTCGCGGACAACTTCGCCAATCACGTCGTGTCATTGAAGGTCCTTGCCAGCAAAGCGAACCTCGAAAAACAAGACCTCAAGGACGACCTCACCGACCTCGGCGTGAAGATGTCAGGGCTGCGTCAACAGCTGTTCGAAGCCAAGGACGCAGCTGACCTCGGCGCGCTCCGCTCGACGGGGAGGCTTTGGACGGCACTTGACAGCGTCGCGTTGCTGGGCCAGAAACACAAAGCCGGCCCTTACGATCCTCGCGACTTCGACAAGCTCAAGAAGGACGCCAGCGGCAATCTGGACATGAAAGCCGCCAGCGGGCAAGGGCTGAAGGCGATCGGCTACTCGGCGGAGCAAGGGGCTGCATTCACGTTCGACGAAGTGATCGACGACCCGGCCGGCGTCGTCATCGAGCCCGCGAAGCCCGCGACTCTGCCCGAACGCAAGCGTCTGCGCATTCTCGGCGATCGCATCGCGCTCGGCGTGACGATCGTCGTCTCGATCGTCGCCGGTCTGAGCACGTTCTACTTCACGAAGTCGTTTGGCACGTTCACCGACTACCTCACCGTGATCGTGATCGGCACAGCGGCGCAGACGCTGCTCAAGGGCGTGCTCAACCAGACGTCGATCCTGCTGCACGACATCGCGCCGTCATCGCCCGCCGTGCCGGCGAAGGTCGTGGCGCCCGCCCCGGCGAGGGTCGAAGGCTAGCCGCCGTTCGCGTCGGCTGCAGCAACATATCAGGGGGTCCTTCAACGCTCCGGCGATCTGCCGAGACTTGCTGCCCTTTCTATCGGGAGACATGGATGTAAGCCGTCTCTGCGGGCCTTTGTCCCATAGTGTGCGGCGCGAACCTGAGGATATCGCCCCATCAGTGAAGGCGTTGGCGGTCTACCAGGCGCGGCGTGCGCGAATCGCCTCGAGTGAGTAGCCGGCGAGCGAGATCGGTGACATTACGAACTGGTAGCAGAAGAAATAGAACAGCAGCCCGCGCTTGTTCTTGCGCACGCGCAGGTTCACAGCCTTGAAGACGCGGCGCTGGTAGGCGAACATGATGCCGCCGAGCACCATGTTGAGTGGCAGCACCAGCAGCGTCATCGGCCCGACGATCGCATAGTTGCCGAACAGAGCGAGCACGATCCCGGGGATGAACGCGAGCGTGAAGGTCAGGTCGACGAACGGAAACAGGAAGTTGACGGCCACCGCGTGCGAATAGAATTTGAGTTGGCTGAGCATGCCCAGGCCGTGATCTCGTAGACCCTCGATCATCCCGCGCGCCCAGCGCCGGCGCTGGCGGGCGAACGCCCCCCAGTCCGAGGGCGCGTCGGTGAACGCGACAGCGGTCGGCTCGAACACGCTGCGTCCGCCCTGCAGCAGCATCCGCCAGGTCAGCACGATGTCCTCGCCGATCCGGTTCGGCCAGCCGCCGACGAGCTTCAGCGCGGTCGTGTCATAGACGCTGAAGGCGCCCTGCGCGACGAGCGTCCCCTGCAGCAGCGCCTGGCCGCGCTTGACGGAGGCGATACCGAGGAAGTAGTCCCACTCCTGCGCGCGCGTCAGCAGGTTCTCGCGCGAGTTGCGCACGAGCACCGACCCCGCGACCGCGACGGTGTCGGGCGGTGAGACGAGCAGGCGCGCGACGGCGTGCTTGAGCGAGTAGGGCATCAGCAGCGTGTCGGCGTCGATCGTCGCGGTCAGCGGCGTGCTCACGGTCTCAAGCGCGGCGTTGAGTGTGTTGGCCTTGCCGCCGTGCTCAGCCGCGAGCAGCCGCACGCACGGATAGCGCTCGGCGTACTCGGCGACGATCTCGCGCGTACGGTCGGTCGAGCCGTCGTCCGCGACCACGAGCTCGAAGTGGCCGGGGTAATCGGCTCGCAACGCGTAGTCGAGCGTCTCAGCGATCGAGCTCTCCTCGTTGTAGGCGGCGACGAGCAGCGTGATCTGCGGAAAATCGGCGTCGAAGCGCAAGGGCCGCGGACTGTCGAGCAGGATCGAGCTGATCAGCTGGATGTTCAGGTAGCCGGGGATCAGCGCGACCCCCGTGATCACGAGGATCGCAAGCGGCGTTGAGATATCGTGCCCGAGCGTCGTGATCCAGCTGCGCGACAGCCACAGCGAGAAGCAGAACCACAAGGCGCCCGCGACGAAGGTGAGCGCGACCCGCAGCTTCAATGGGACGTAGACGCTGTGCCGTCGTTTCACGCCGGATGGGCGACGCCGGCGCTCGACGCGGGACATCGGCGGTGGGGCCGGGGCGCTGACCGGGGCCAGGGCGCTGACCGTCCTCGCCGGATCGGACGTAGGGAGATCGCGCATCGCGGGGCTGTTTCTGAGGAGTCGCATCGCCTGAGCGGCGCATCCCGCCCAACACGGTTATCGACACGGCTCGAGCGCCCCTGAAGTCGCTCTTCGCGACCCACGAGGATCATCGAGCGCGACGTGCCTCTGGAGGCGGCGCATGAGCACAACGCTTAGGCCAGGCCTGGCTGAGACCTTGCTGCGCTGGTGGCCCTGGCGCCACTTTGCTGCTTCCGAGCGTGAAAGCGAGCGCGTCGGCAGACGCCACTCACGCTCGTACATCGGACGAGGTGCCTGGAGCTTGGCAGCGCATTACCGCAGTCCCTGTCGTCCTACATCAGCTCCAGGATGCACCCGCCGTAGTGGCGATGACCCAGCGTCTGCAACGCAAGAGCGCCTACGACGCTGCATACGTCGTCCTCGCCGAACAACTCGGCGCGGAGCTATGGACGCTGGACGGGCCGCTCGCGCGCAACGCCGCCCCCCGAGGGCTCCCCGTCAAGCTCATCGAAACCGCCTGAGCACGATCGGCAGCGGCCGCTCATGCCGGCGCGGCTCCGGTGTGGCGTAGCTGCTTGAGGCCGTCGAGGATGAGATCTAGGCCCCATGCGAACTCGACGGTGTTGTCGTACCCGGCCTCGGGGAGCTTCGTAGCGATTTCGACGAGATACGGGTAGTTCTCGAGCGCGCCGATCGTCTCCGCCCTCCGCTGCGCGGCCTCTCCGGCGCTGTCGGGGGTCTCGAACGCTAGATCCTTTTCCTGCAGGGCGAAGCCGTAGATGTAGGCGTCCTGGACCGAATAGGCGTGGACCGCCATCTCGAACGGGAAGTCCGCCTTCCGTAGGCAGCCCATCACCGCGTTGTGGTTGCGCAGGTTCGCCGGCCCCGGGTGCCGCGACTCCATCATCCCGATCGCCCAACTGTGGCGCTTCAGGGCCTCGAGCGTGGAGATCGCCCGGCGCCGCATGGCGGACCTCCAGTCGAGGTCCCCGGACGGGAGCTCGATCTCGCTGAAGACGATGTCGACCATGCCATCGAGGAGTTCATCCTTGTTCGCGACGTGCTTGTAGAGCGCCATCGGCACGACGCCGAGCTCCTGTGCGAGCCCGCGCATGCTGAACGCTTCGAGCCCGGCCTCGTCGGCGAGGGCGACGGCGGCCTGCAGCACGCGAGCCCTGCTCAGCGGTTTCCGGTTCGCGATCTTCTGTTTCGTCATTGCCCTTGACAAGTGTACACCGTACACCTATAGTCCCACAGACGAGTGTACGCCGTACACCCCAGAGAAAGGTATCCTCATGAACCCCGACGCGCCGTATCCCGTCCAGTACTCGGTCGACTACCCGGACCGCCCGCTCAACCGCCTGACCACTTTCTTTCGCCTGTTCATGGTCATCCCGATCGCGATCGTGCTCGCCCTCATCGAGGGCAGTGTCTCCGCCTACGGTGGAAGGGCAGGCGGGACTGCCAGCGCTGTGGGCCTGGTCGTGCTGCCCACGCTGCTGCTGATCCTCTTTCGGCAGAAGTACCCGCGCTGGTGGTTCGACTGGAACCTCGAGCTGATGCGGTTCTCCGCCCGGGTCGGCGTCTACCTGGCGCTGATGGAGGACCGCTATCCCTCCACGGACGAGCATCAGGCGGTGCATCTCGAGTTTCCCTATCCGGACGCGCGCAACGACCTCAACCGCTGGCTGCCGCTGGTCAAGTGGCTGCTGGCCATCCCGCACTACGTGGTGCTGGTCTTCCTCTACATCGCCGCGTTCTTCGTGGTGATCGCGGCCTGGTTCGTGATCCTCCTCACCGGCCGCTTCCCGCGTGGGATGTTCGACTTCCTCGTCGGCGTCGGCCGCTGGACGAACCGCGTGATCGCCTACGCCCACGTGCTGGTCACCGATCGCTACCCGCCGTTCCGCCTCGCCCCGTAGGTCCGCGCGCGGGACCTACGGGGAGGCGACCGGCCGTGATCAGGCCCAAATAGCGCCTGATCACGGCTCTCGCAATGCGCAAAGGAGCAATGTGCCCGCCGCCCCATCCGCGCGCCCGGGCGTCTCGTCGAAGCTGTCAGCCTCGATCGTCCGGCGGGAACGCTCGACCAGGTCGGGGTCGTGGACTCCGAGGCATCGCGACACGGAGTATTCCCCAGGCGCGGCGGGGCGACTACCTTGCCGAGGCCGAGGATCGCATTTGACTCGTCCAGGTGACGCGGGTCGGCGGGACCAAAACCCGGGCCAATAGGGGGGACCGTCTGGAGTGGTATGATTGCATCGTTCATACCCAGGAGAATCGATGAGTCGCCGGACCGTGTATTTGCCTGACAGCGTTGAGGAGCTTGCCCGAGAGTCGGCTGAGGCCGAGGAGTCCTTCTCGGCTACGGTGGCGCGTCTGATCGAGGCGGGGGCTCGTGGTGAGGGTGGTCGGAAGCGTCCGCGGTATGTGGCGGCGGGCGAGGGTCCTTCTGATCTCGGGCGTGCGGCGGAGCGGTATCTGCGCGAGCCCGTCGCGGTACGCTGAAGGTCATCGCCGACAGCGGGCCGCTGCTCGCGGCGGCGAATAGGCGCGATCAGGCGCATCTGCTTGCGGTGGAGCTTGTGACGCGCCTGGGGCGGGATCTGGTGGTCCCGGATGCTGTGATCGTCGAGGTCGACCATCTGCTGCGCTCGCGTGTGGGTCCTCACGCGGCTCGCCTGTTCCTTTCCGCGTTGGCTGCCGGGGAGCACGGTGTGGCGTTCCTCTCGCCGGCGTTGTTGCGACGGGCCGTCGAGATTGACGCCCGCTTCGCGGATCTCGACCTGGGATTGGCCGATGCGACGGTGATGGCGCTCGCCGAGCGCCACGATTGCCCGATCCTCACTTTCGATTTCGAGCACTTCCGTGCGGCGGCGCCGCCGCACGGCTACTGGCGCCTAGTCGTTGACGAGTCTCGCTACGCGGAAGCAGTTGGCTGACACTGAGCCTCGGTGGGCGCCACCGTCGCCGCCTTCATCCGGACGGCCTCGAGACGCTCACGCAAAGTCATCGATCCGACGCTAGCGGGCTCAACGGATAACGGCCCTTGACGTCGGGGACCTTCTTGCTACCGATCTTGACGACGACGACCTCCTTCAGGGGTCGTACTTGGGGTCGCGCAGCTTGATCTTCAGCGAGGTTTGTCCATATGGGTGTGTTTTGGGTCGCATCCGCGCAGGAAGGTGAAACCTCCAAAGGGAGTGGGCGCGGGGCGTCCTGCCCCGCGTCTGGGGCGTGGTGCGCGAACCACAGTCGGCCGGGGTCTCAGCGCGAAGTGGGACTGACTTACGGGATCAGCGGGAGCCCTCGGAGCCGCAGCTACAGCTGAGGCGGCGATCTATGACTGGCTGAGAAGCTGTTCGAGTTCCGTCTTGATCTCGTCGTAGTTCCAGCGCAGCACTTCGCGGCGCGGTGTACCGGTTTGCTCGGCAGAGCCGGCCACAAGTTGTCCGTGCTCGTCTTCGATGGGCTGGCCTGGGAACTCCGCGTCGAGCCACTCCTGAAATCCGTCCTCAGTATTGCGCCTGGCAACCCACAGCTCCCACAGCTCCATCTCTGTGGATAGCCGTTCTGCCTCCGGCGCAAAGTGGTCAGGGATACGGTCGAGACGAGACGAGACGAGTTCACCGCCAATCTATGAAACAAAGCAGCGAGCCCTGGAGTGCTGAGACAGGCTATGCGATGACCGCTTAGGTACTCAGACCGAACGGGACAAATCGCCGCGAGATCGGCTACGTAATCTTCTCCGTCTCTGAGCCCAGGAAGGGGAAAATATTCGTAATAACCCGCCCACGGCGGCCTGAAGTCCTTTGGGCATCTGCGTACTGGCGCTATCGAGACAGACTCCTTGAGTGCATGAGTTGATCGCGAGCGACTCGAGCACGGATGAGTAACGAGCATTCCAAGAGCGTTTGGACCGATCTTCGTGGGCGCGATAAACTGGTTAGCTCTTGTCTCGCTGTGCTTTGCCGCGCGGACTAACGGAATATCAACGAAGACGTCGCCCTGACTGAGCGGCCGGGCCTGTCGAACGTGCGGCGTGTCTTGGCGGTCGAGGTAGGGGTCCTCTCCTAGAAAGTTCGAGGCCTCCATCTTCACTCGTCATCTTCGACGGCCTCTGCCTCTATCTCAACCCAGCCCTCGTCGTCATCGTCGATTACGAGATCCTCCGACGGCTCGTCACGTCTGGGGGCGAACGCCGGCGTCTCAGCGGCACGCGTGAGGGGCATACCATCGGCGTCCGCTGAGGTCCGTGGCGCGGAGGTGGTCGGGAGCTGAGCAGCGAGATACTCGACGTCGTCGAGTCGTCCTCGCTCGAGGAGCTCGTACGGTGTTAGGTTATCGATGCCAGTCACGTTTTGTAGCCATTCGTCGACCTTCACCTCGCGCCTGTCAAGGTCTTCCAAGAGGCGGAGGAGCAATCCGAGCCGGCGGCGATTCGCCCGTGTGGGTTTAGTCAACTCCCCGGTCCGCCAGCGCTGGAAGGTCTCCCGTGCCACCCCAAAGAGCTGCGCAAGGTCTCCATCGCTCAAGTTTGAGATGCCAGCGATCCGCGTGGCGATTTCAGCCACACATGCGTCTGCCGGTAGCTCGGCCGCGAGATCAGAAATAGAAGAGACACTCTCAAACACAAGAATGCTGCCTCCAAATGCCTGATCCTGCTGGACAATAGGAGCGACCATGCCTTCACCGCGTAGTAAGTGAACGACGATTCCGGTCTTGCCCATCTCGACAGCTGTTACCTCCGGGCTGGCGGTTCCCTCTCGCCGGCCGATACCGCTAAATAAATCGATGTCTGGGATGAGATACCCCTCCGGGTTGCTCGACCGAACGAGTGTTTGCTCACCTTGTAGGTAGCCGACCAGCTTCCGGGGAGCCACGGCCGATGCTCCGGCTCCGATCATTGCCGGCAAAGCTAGATAGGAGCCAGAGAGATCCTGAGTCGCGAAGAGATCCTGAGTCGCGAAGAGATCCTGAGTCGCGAAGAGATCCTGAGTCGCGAAGAGATCCTTAGTCGCCATTGCGGAACTCCTCGAGCGCCTGCTCGGTGACACACCAGCGGAAGAAGGCATAGATCTTGTCGTGATAGCAGTCGAAGCGCTTCAGCAGCGCCTCCACGGACGTGTCGTTGTTTTGCACCTGCGTGAAGTAGTCAAAGTCCAATAGGTAGCCGAGCTTGTTTTGTGGACCGGCCGGAACAAGGCCATGCTTGAAGGCGAGAAGACCGTCGTCCAGCTCAAAACGAAGATCCGCCATCGCTTGGACAAGACCCGTGCTGAAGCTCGTCGTCAGCGGTCCAAGGAGCTCGGGATTGATCAGCAGCTGCCAATCGCCAACCGCTAGCTCACGCTCGATGTGGTTCACGTAGCGGAGCCCTTGCTGAAGAACGGCCCGAGGCCTGAAGTGCTCGAGAACTGCCCCCCAAATCTGGCTGAACCGCTCACCGAACTCTCGATAGGAGGTGTAGTGCTCGTCCGCCGCTGCCGCCTCGAGGGTGAGGCTATCCGGTGTGAGGAGAGCGCTCCAGGTCCCCTCAGCCGCCGTGAAACGAAAGGCACGCGTCGCTTCCGCCTGCTGAGGCCCACCCGGGCCGACGACAACGCTCAGCTGCTGCTCTTGGGCAAACTCGGGCCAGGTATCCCTGATCGCTTCCTGGAGGCCGCCGAGTGCGCCTAGATCAGCGATCTTCAGCACGGTAGGGAAGCGTATTTGGCCAAGCATCGCCTTGAGCGGAGGCTTGGCAAACGCCTCGTGCTCGACGGCTGGGATGTCTGGTCCAAATGTCATGAGATCACAACCTACATCACAGACATGATCGGATCCTAAATTCGACCCCTGGACGCTTCCCCCTGCATCTGGACGCTCGTAGGAGCGTGCCGAGCACCTGGCCGGCGTTGGGTGCGGTTGGAGTCATGCCAACGACCATACGCACCGCCTGCGACGAAACGCTCGCCCGCGGGGTGGGTGGGACTCCAATCAGAGGCTCAACCCCTGTGTTTCGTGCGTCACGAACATCGAAGGAGGAAGATATGTAGGAGTCTTTATTCATAGGTGGTGCTATGCGAGAGATGGAGGCTTGTTGGCCCTCCAGTGCCGGCCCTGCGGGGGCGGGCGCTAAACC